>Ga0102589_1000740_pt1 | contig 56050 bp, 42 predicted proteins | sample AraplaMF_Col_mLB_FD_76858 | JGI IMG/M metagenome (GOLD analysis project Ga0102589, IMG submission 76858) | Arabidopsis root microbial communities from the University of North Carolina, USA - plate scrape MF_Col_mLB | ecosystem: Host-associated > Plants > Roots > Endosphere | place: USA...
GCTTACATTAGTTACAGTTGCTTCACTACAAACAGTCGGCATCATCTTAGTCGTTGCGATGTTAATTACACCAGCTGCAACTGCCTATTTATTAACAAATCGTCTATGGGTCATGATTTACTTATCAGCTTCAATCGGTGTAATTTGTTCAGTCATTGGCCTTTACTTTAGTTTTACTTACAATTTAGCATCTGGTGCAACAATTGTACTTGTAGCAGCGTTTTTATTTGCAATGGCTTTCTTCTTCTCCCCTTCTCAAGGATTAATATGGAAGCTAATGAAAGCAAGAAAAAATAAAACAAATTTATCAATGGATAAGTAATCACAAAGGAGGAATCATTCTTGAAATTTAAAAAAATATTATTACCACTACTTCTAATTTTCCTTCTAGCATTTACTGCTTGCTCAAAGGACACAAATAACGATAAGAAAAAACTACAAGTTGTGACTACTTATTCAATTATTTATGACATTGTCAAAAATATTGGTGGAGACAAGGTTGAGATTCATAGTTTAGCCCCAGTTGGTTCTAATCCTCATGAATATGATCCACTGCCAAAGGATTTAATGAAAACAACTGATGCAGATATCGTATTTTATAATGGGTTAAACTTAGAGGAAGGCAATTCATGGTTTAAAAAACTTTTAAAAAGCTCAAATAAATCTGATAAGAACTCACCAGTTTATATGGTAAGTAAAAACGTAACACCAATTTACTTAGAATCAAAGGGACTTGAAGGTGAAACCGATCCACATGCATGGTTAGATATTCAAAATGGAATCATCTATGCCAAAAATATACGAGATGGTTTAATAAAAGAGGATCCAAAGAATAAAGACTATTATCAAACAAACGCAGATGAATATATTGCTAAGCTTGAAAAACTTCATGCTGAAACGATTGAAGCATTAAGTAAAATTCCAGAGGAAAAAAGATTCCTCATTACTAGTGAAGGTGCATTCAAATATTTTAGTAAAGCATATAATTTACAATCTGGATATATTTGGGAGATCAACTCTGAAGGTCAAGGTACACCAAGCCAAATTAAAAACGTAGTGGATTTAATCAATACAAAAAAAGTACCTGTATTGTTTGTTGAAACAAGTGTTGATCCAAGAAGTATGGAAACCGTGTCTAGAGAAACTGGTGCGCCTATAGTTGGAACAGTATTTACTGATTCTTTAGGTAAACCTGGTGAGGAAGGCGACACTTATTATAAAATGATGGAATGGAATACGAAAACAATTATTGATGAGTTAAACAAATAAAAATAAAACCCGAGCTAAATGCTTGGGTTTTATTTTGTATGACGAATCTTAAACTAATAATCTATCATTTATTAACAATTATATTACCATTTGATGTTTTTAAAAATAATTGATTCGTACCTTCGCCTAAAGTGACTGTTTGTTTTCGATTTTCTTCTTCATTTTTATTTGATTTCCAACCTATATTCCCTTCAAATGAACCGTCTTCTTTTTCAGCCATTATTGTTATATCCTGGTTTTCCTTCATGTTCAATTGAATATTTCCATCTTCTGAAGTAATTTGACTATTACCTAATAAATTAGTTTCATCTATTGTAATTGAACCATTACTTGTTTGTGCAAAAAGCTCACCAATAAAATCGTCTACATCAATATTTCCGTCTTCAGTCTTAATCGTACTACGATTCTTTAAGTTTGCTTGACTAAGCATGATTGTACCTTGACTTGAGGTCATGTCGATTGATCCAACAATATTCGTTATGGAAATATTACCATCCTCCGTCGTCACTTGACTCTCTTCTGTGACATTTGCTTTATTTACTGTGATTGAACCATTTGCAACTTTTACATCTAGTGTTCCTTTTACATTTTCAATATCAACAGCACCATCATCTGATGTGATCTTACTGTTTTCACTTAACTCCACATTACGTACAGAAATTGATCCATTATTTGCATTCGCAATTAAGTAACCAGAAACGTTTTCTATTTTCATTTCTCCATCATCAATTTCTACTTCTGTTTTATTCGATTTATTTTGTAAATCAATAGAACCATTACGAACGTTTATCTTTGTACTAATTTCTTTCGGTAATTCTATGTTTAATTTAGCTTCCGAATCATTAAATGTAATAAATGAAAACTTTTCTTCTTCACATTTTACATATAATTTGTTACCCAGCTTTTTAATAGAGAAATAATCTTCAAGCTGACTATTCGGAGCCTTTTTATCGTCAGTAGGAATTCTCATTTTACCTTTAACTTTTAAAACTTGTGAACTTGTTCCAAGAACATTCACTTTACCATCAGGTGCGTCAATGATAATTTCACTTATATCATTTTGAATGTTTTGCTCTTCATTTATATCAACAGTTGTAGATTTTAAATTGATTCCTAATTGCTTTATAGCAATATGACCGAAATTAAATGCAATTGAAGCAAACATTACACAAATTAATAAAATAATACTAAACCAACTAAATCTAAGTGAATCTTCTTTTCTAATTAAATGAAAGACTAAGATTTCAATGCCCAATAAAATACAAGCAATTGGCCATGCGTTAAGTAGTAGTTTTGTATATGGTAAAGAAATAAAATTCTGAAGAAAATAAAGTATCCCAATTGCGATTAATAAGACTCCAGCAGTTATAGAGCCAACTTTCCAATTCTTCATACTTCCTCCTTAGGTTTTCCAATTAAAATTCGAATCCCAATAATGACAAATACTGCACTTACAATGATTTTATATAGAATATTAAAATCTATACTAAGTTGTAAATAATCTGCAGAGTTTTCTAATAATGATAAGCCACCAAAACCAATAAAGATCCATGCGATAACAGCTTTATTTACTTTTATTAAATTTTGTTTGAAAACAGGCCCATCAATTAGTTCTTCATTTTCACGGTATTTACTATGATATTGTAGCGCATCAAAATAACTATAAAACACAATAATTGGAATAAAGAATGCAAACATATCAACCATATGTGTCATAAAAATAGCGCCAAATAAAAGTAACATGAATTGCAATCCACGTTGCATTAGTCCTAAATAAAAATGTCCTAGACCAGGTAAAAAGGATAAAATATAAACCCCCATTTTACGTTTTTTTAAAGTTCTTTCTTCCATTATTTACTCATTCCTTTCCAAATTTTTGGTATACTGAAATTCATTTTTTCACTTTTTTCTAATAAATTAGAGGTTTGTTCTATTGTTTGAACGACTTGTTGATTAGACTTCGTAATTTGTTTTTCTAATTGAAAATGGAAAAATAAAAACGTTGCTGCTGCAGCAAGAGATAAATGCACTAGTCGTACTAATTTAGAATTCGAATGCTTTTTATGATGAAGCTTTGAATGTTCCTCTGATTTCGTTACTTCTTTATTCATTTCATCAGTTTTCATCATAATCTCTTCAAACATCTCATCTGAAAGCGCTAAATTTGTAGGGTTCATCCAATCTTCATGAAGCTCGCCAAGTAAGATTAATTCATTTTGACATGCAGAGCAGCTTTCTAAATGCTGTTCAAGAAGTTGAGATTCTTTATTTGATAACTCCTTTAATTGATAAGAAATAAGTTGTTCAGTCGTTAAGTGTTTCAAATGATCCCTCCTCTATGCTTGTCTTTTATTAAACGTTTGGCTCGATACAAACGAGATTCAACTGTTTTCACTGCAACATTTAATTTCGTTGAAATTTCACTATATGAAAGTTCATCAAAATAATATAACTTTAATACATCTCGATAAGCTGGTGGCAATTCGATTAAATATGAATGAATTAGTTCTTTATCTAGATTTTTTAATAACGCTTCTTCTGGCGATAAACGATTCGTTTCAGGTAATGTTGCAATAACATCTTCTGGTTCTTGTTCGAGTTGCCTATCTTGTTTTCGTTTATAATCAATAGCTTTGTTCATCGTTATTCGATAAATCCAAGTTGAAAAACTAGAGTCTCCGTTAAAGTTTCCAAGAGATCGATACAATTGAAGAAAGACTTCTTGCGCGATATCTTCTGCGTCTTTTTGATTATTTGTAACTTTTAGGGCAACTGCTAACACACGAGACTGGTACCTTAAAATTAGTTCTCTAAAATGTTGTTGATTGCCATTTAAAATATGATCTACTAATTGCTCATCTGTCTCCACTTTGTATCACCTCTTTTCCTCTTCATAACATTAGACGAAGCATTTTTATTAAACCCTGCAAAAAAATATAATTTATTTTTATTTTTTTAAGATTGCTTTAGTAATGCTTGATAAATAAAGTTTTATTCGATAAAAAAAGAAAAATCTATTTTGAATGGAACAAGTCAAAATAGATTTTCTAAATGATTTTAATTTTTTACGACTCTATTTTATTAAGGTGGTTTTTGTTGCTATTTTTATGAATGAGTTGATTATTCAAATCTAAAAGCAACAATCTTATAGAAACGAGCCTTTAATTATGAACGGGCTCCACAAAATGTAAATCCTTTATATAAGTTCTCATGTGAGATTTGATGTTCTTATATCTTCCTTCCCCGTATACAAGGTAAGATTCACTTATATTTTGTAATGGTAATATTTTAAAGTTTTGATTTTTGTAGTAGTAATTATAGGTTGGCGTAAAACTTGGATTTGTTAATTCTATTTTTTCTACATCTTTATACTTCGTTTTCACGACATCTATTGAAGCGATCCCACCAATTAGTTCATATAACTCATCCTGCGCTGATAAAAAGTTTCCTAAAGAATATAATACGAAAGCTTTATTACCTGATTTACCTGTCACCCAAGCTGGTGGTTGTAAAACATGTGTATGATTTCCAATTACGATTTGAACGCCCATATCCGCTAATTGCTTCGCTAATTCTTTTTGAAATTGATTTGGCAATCTTTCATATTCTTTTCCCCAATGCATAGAGACGACAACTACATCTGATATTGCATTCGCTCTTTGAACATCCTGACGAATTTTCTTCTTATCAATCAAATTCACTAAATAATCCTTCCCTTTAGGCACTGGGATTCCATTTGTCCCGTAAGTATATGAAAGAAACGCAAATCGAATATTATTTTTTGTTAAAGTTCTAATTTTATCATGATCTGCTTTTGATTTATAAGCCCCAGTATAGGGCATATGAATATGATCCCAATGAGATATTGCACTTTTTATGGCAACTTCTCCTCGATCAAGTGAGTGATTATTGGCAAGCGTCACAACATCTACACCTGCAGCCTTTAAAGCATCACCAACTTCATATGGACTATTAAATGTTGGATAAGTAGATAACCCTAATTTTTCCCCACCAATCATTGTTTCTTGGTTTGCAATGAGAATATCCGGCTTTTGCATTGTCGCACTGACTTCTTTGAACATTTGATGAAAATTATATGAACCATCTTTTTGTTTCGCGTCTTCATAAACTTCATTATGAATTAATATATCTCCTATTGCTCCAATCGTTGCTTTTGATACAATCGGTTTTTCATTTTCAGGTTTTTGCTCAATAGTTGGTTCTTTTATAATCTCTTTTTCTTTGTGTATTGCTTGATTCGGAATTGATTCGTTTGAGAAATATTCTTTTTTTATATAAATGAGGATAAAAAGTAACAATGTGCTCATAAGAAGTAATTTTTTCAAGATGATTCTCCTATTGGTAGTGGATTCTATTTTTAATTTTAATTAGACTATTTTTCTATTCAGTTGATTGTTTATAGTACTGTTTAATTCGTAGTTACTTCTTATTATCGACCCTCTTTTATTTTTCGTAAAGCTATTAAATTAAAAATTCGTCGAATCACACAAAAAAAGTCACCCATTTTAAAATGAGTGACTGTGACGTTATTAAACTTTAAAGGTTTTAACTGTATCTTGTAACTCTTCTGCCATTTTACTTAGAATATCTGCTGATGCAGACATTTCTTCCATAGAAGCGTTTTGTTGTTCAGCTGCAGCTGCCACACTTTGTGACTGACCAGATGCCTCTGCTGAAATTTCTGCAGTTCTCTCTACGATATTAATGATACTGTGAGAGCTTGCATTAATTTGTTCAAATATAGCAGATACTTCCTGAGTTTGTGCGGATACTTCTTCAATCATTTTAACGATATGATTGAAGTTTTCACCAGATTCAGAAACAAGGTCAATACCGTTTTTAATTTCAATGGAACCTTCACTCATTGAAGTAATTACTTTTTTGACTTCATTTTGGATAAACCCTACTAAACCAGAAATTTGACCTGCTGCTGATCTAGATTGTTCAGCTAGTTTTTTAACCTCATCTGCAACAACAGCAAATCCTTTACCTTGTTCACCAGCTCTAGCAGCTTCGATAGCAGCGTTTAGCGCTAATAAATTTGTTTGCTCTGCAATTTCGGTGATGATTGTAACAATTTTACCAATCTCATCGGACTTTTCGCCAAGGGAATTAACAATATTTGATGTGTTATTTACAGTGTCATGAATCATATTCATCTGATTAACTGTTTTTACTAAAACTTTATTTCCATAAACTGCTTTTTCAGAAGTAGAAAGTGAATTTTCAGCTACTGTTTGAATTGATGAAGCAGCTTGTTCCATTCCTGTTGAAATTTCTTTTACAACAGTAAATGCTTCTAAACTACTTTTTTCTTGTTGTTCAGCACCTTCTGCAATGTTAATGATCGAGCTTGTAATTTGCTCAGAAGCCCTACTTGTTTCTTCGGCACTTGCAGACAATTCCTCTGACGTTGAAGCAACTAATTGTGAATTATAAACAACACTTTCAATTAGTTCTTTTAAATTAGCAGTCATTGTATTAACATTACTTGCTAATTCACCAATTTCATCTTTATTTTTAATATCCAATGGCTCTAATACAAGATTACCTTCAGCAACTTCCTTTACTTGCGTCGATAATTTCGTTAAAGGTTTTCTAATACTTCTTATTAGCACAACCGCGATTAATATTGTCAGTACAAACGCAACAATCACACTAATTAAAGTTGTGTAAGTAACATTTGTAAATTCTTTATCACTGTCTTTATTAATTTGCTTACCTTGTTTTTGGTGCATGTTAATCAATGAATCCAAATCAGTATGCATTTTATCAAACAATGCTGTTCCACTAAATGATGTCAAAACAGCATTTTTTGTTTCCATCTTATTACTTAACTCAAGAATTTCTGCATTCTTTTCTACAAAATCATTCCATTCAATCTGTAGTTTTTCAAATAATGCTTTTTCTTTTTTTGTTTCTAGTAATTTTTTATAGTCTGAGAATGCCTTGTCAATTAAAGTATACTGGCCTTCCAATTCATACTCATATTTTCTTTTATATGACTCATCATCACTTAACATATGCTTTTGAGTCGTACTTAAAATATGTTCTGCAATATAATTGATTTCACCAATCAACTCTACCTTTGGTAAAACTTCTTCACTTACCTCTTTAGTATTATTGTTAAGTCTAAATGTACTTGTAATTGAAAAAGCGCTAAGCGTTAAGATAATAACTAATATTAAAATAAATGAAAATATTAGTTTTCGACCAATTGTCCATTTCATCCTTACTTCCCCCTAATTACAACAATATCTATCTCTACTTTTACACTTAAATGTATCGGCGAATATTCAAAAAATTAAAGTAATAATCTTAGAATAATAATTAACTGTTAATTTAGAATTTTTAAAACTGATATTGTAGATAATATTCTAATTTTTATCCAAAGCTACTAAACTTCCATTGTTATACAAATATAAACTTTCCCCTTAGAATCCTTAATTAATGTAATCTAGTGATTGCAACTTAAATTTGCTCTTTTTGACAAAATGTCTATGAAGCAGCTTTTTTATAGAAAATGAAAAATTGGAGTAAATAATTCCAGTCTCTTTTTTTAACTAAGCTTTTTAAAAGATTGAATGCCTTTAAAGAAGGTGAATGCAACGGAAAGTGCTCGACTCCTATGGGAAATGTGGGACAGCTGATACCCCGCAGGTGCGAATGCGCCGAGGAGGCTCAGCGCCCACCCCTTGGAAAGCGAGCACCTGCAGTGGAATTCAGCATACTTCTTTTCCTAACGCTTTTTTTAGGATTGTTTTGTATTTCATCTCTCTTCTTTTCAAACGCTTTTTAAAAGATTGTTCGTATTTCATCTCTCTTCTTTTCCTAAGGCTTTTTTTAAAATTGGATTGTATTTCAACTCTCTTCTTTTTCAAGTCTCTTAAAATAATTGAATGACTTTCAAGAAGTTGAATGTAACGGAAGGTGCTCGACTCCTATGGGAAATGTGGGACAGCTGAGACCCCACAGGCGCGAATGCGCCGAGGAGGCTCAGCGCCCGCCCCATGGAAAGCGAGCATCCTGCAGTGGAATTCAACACTCTTCTTTCCCCAGACCGCCTCATAAGACAAAAAAAAGAGCCTATAATAGACTCTACGACCTACTACTCATTTTTTTTAAAATAAGTAGCAGTATGTTTATCACCTTGAAGTCCTTCTATTTCCTTTACTTCCTCCAAGCCTTTTACAAAACTACCCGAGCAGCTTTGACATAACGAAACACCGTCAGTCAAGCTCTCACCGCACTTTGGACAAGGTAATCCGATATTTGGAAAATGCCTCTGCAATATTTTCCCTTGTCTAACCCAATCATGGATCCACTCTTCATTAACAAGTGTTGCATTCAGAACTTGCACAATCGTAGCAGTTCGATTTTCTCTTTTTCTTAAATAATCTAATACAATCTCTAACCAAGCATTGTCTATCTTCTGACACTTTTGACATAATTTACTTTTTCCATTTTGAACCGTTAAGGAAAAGCATCTTTCACAATTAATAGGGTTGTTCATATGATCTTCGCTCCAATAAAAGTCTTACAATAATTTTATAAAAAAATGGAAGATTACTTTACAGAATTAACTTTTATGCGATTTGAACTGTATGAATTGATTCTTCAATATATACTTCCATGCCTCAAGATGAACCAATATTATTATCGGCAAGAAATTCCAATTTTTTTACCAATTTAAAATGTACAACTTTTATGAAATATTTTCAATCATTCTTTTAATATATTACTCATATTCCCATCAAGATCAATCATTTTAAAGACTGTCACTCGAATTCAAAAAATATTAATTCAATAGACTACCTTTCAAAATACCTTTACAATATATTTAAGACATAAAAATTGGAATATTTTGTATAATAAAAATTCTGTATTGAAGAAACGATAAAGTAGATTAAAGGAGACTAGAATGAATATTTCAGAAAAGTTATCACAGCTAAAAAGTGAAATAGGAAAGGTCATAATTGGTAAAGATGAAGTTGTAGAAATGATATTTATTGCACTTATTAATGATGGACATATTTTACTAGAAAGTGTTCCAGGTACTGGTAAAACTCAATTAGCAAAGAGCTTTGCTAAAACGATCAACGGATTATTTAAGAGAATTCAATTCACTCCCGATTTATTACCTAGTGATGTTACAGGCATTCAATTCTTTCATCCAAAACATCAAGAATTCCAGCTTAGAATTGGACCTGTGATGACAAATATATTATTGGCAGATGAAATTAACCGTGCTACCCCTAGAACACAATCAAGTCTACTCGAAGTGATGGAAGAGCGCCAAGTTACAATTGATGGCGAAACAATCTCACTTCCAACACCATTTATTGTCATTGCTACACAAAATCCAATTGAATCTCAGCAAGGTACATTCGCTTTACCAGAAGCGCAAATGGACCGTTTCTTCATGCAAATCAAACTTGATTATCCAACTTTTGAAGAAGAAAAGAAAATGATGCAAACACATCGAACAAATTCTCCTTTTTCTAGTTTGAATCAAATATTTACTTTAGATGAAATTACTCAAATCAAAGATGAAGTTAAAAATATACATATTTCCGATGAGGTTGAAGATTATATTTTAAGTATTGTTCAGGAAACTCGCCAACACGAAGATATCCAAATGGGCGTTAGTCCCCGTGGTACACTTGCATTAATGAGATGCGCTCAAGGTCGAGCATTTTTAAATAATAAATCATATGTAACACCTCAAGATGTAAAGGATGTTGCAGTATATATGTTAGCACACCGCTTAGAATTAACATTGGAAGGCTCTTTGAAAAAGAATAATGTCCAAGTGATGGATTCTATTTTAAAAAATGTAGCTGTACCTGTTGAAGCCGGAGCAAATAAATAATGATTTGGAAAAAGGAAGTCTTTGGAAGAAATTCATTAGATGGATTATCTGTAATTGGTATCTTCTTTCTGATTATCAATTTCTATCAATCTTCATATTTATTAATGTTTTTAGGCACTCTCTTAATTGTAATGAGTTGGATGGGTAAATATTATTTACAACATGTTTCAGACCAACTTGTAATTGATCATACCAAGGAATCAATTAAAGTTTCGGTTGGAGAAGATTTTAAATTACCACTTAAATTCACTCAACATAGTAGACTACCAATCATACATGCAACTCTTCGGATAAAATTAGAACCAATTATAGAAGGTCCTGATTTACATTCAAGCTCAAGCTCTGATAAAAGAGATTTAGAGCTGACTATACCCTTTCAAATTAAAGGGAAAGAAAGTGTACAAGTTTCACTTCCACTTAATGCTGTAAAAAGAGGCGTTACTAGAGTGAAGTCACTCGAAATCACTGTTACGAATTTCTTTGGGATAGGCTATGTAGAACTATTATATATCCCTTTTTTACATCAAGAAATTGTCATATACCCTACATTAATACCTGTACCCAATATAGAACAGTTAATTGCTACAAAATCATATGGTTACTTTTCCTCCTCTTCAAGTATGTTTGAGGATGTGTTAGCACCCATTGGCACTAGAGACTATGTATATTCTGATCCTTTTCAACGGATCCATTGGAAACAAAGCGCAAAGGCTCAAACTTTACAAACAAAGGTATTTGAGAGAACTGCTGAATACTCATGGACTTTCATCATTAATTTACGTGATATAGACTTGCCAAATTATCGGATGAATGTGATCGAAAATCTTGATTCGATTGCTAGTAATATAGCTTATATGGCTAGATACGCTACTTTGAAGAATATTGAATACGAAATTGTTTTGAATTTGAACATGGAAAGTGGCGTTCCAGTATATCACTTTCCAGTAGGTGGGGGATCAGCTCAATTAGGAAAAACCTTTGAATTACTAGCTCGTATAAATCGTGAAAGAAGTACTCAACCGATTTCTAAACTATTACATTTTGTGGAGAAACAACAACTAAAATCACCTGTCGTAATCCTATGTGGCCCATTTGGGCGTGAAGGTGATCGTTATTTCGCACAAATGCAAAAAAGAGGACAAAAGGTTTATTATCTTCGTGATGATGAACAACATCCTTCAATCGTACCACTTTGACGATCGTTTTGTTTCAAGTAAGAGGAAAATGAGAGGTACATTATGATTAAACGTATACTTCCTAATTATTATTTTTCATTAGAATGCTTATATGTATATTTTCTTTTATGCTTATTTAATTTTTCAGCAAATCAACTTCCACCTTTATTTAGCTTTCTTAGTGTATGTTTGGTAGGAAATATTAGTTTATACCTCATACTACGGCAGAAACAAGTAACACAATTTTTCCCTTTCCTCACAGGAATTGTCGCAGGTGGAATCGGATATTTTCTCGGATTCGATCAAATGACAGCTATCGCATGTGCAAGCTTTGTATTTTTTCGGATAAAAACATATTCAATTGATTCTTCGCTTTGGATTGAAGAACGACATAAATTTCAAGTTCTATTCTATTGCAGTGGGCTGGTTATATTGTTTTTCGGTTGGATTGTAAATTATTCATATATGAATCTGCTATATGGGATTTCAATTGGGTTTACATTTCTTTTTAGCTTTGGTCGTTTTTTACAGGAAACAGTTCATAAAAATCCTTTTAAAAATGTGACTGGCTTATTTGGGGCACTTTCAGTTGCGGTAATTTTAGCTGGATTTGTAACTGTCTTTATTCCTACGGTGAAATGGGGGATTTTTAAATTACTAGATGGAGTCATCAATTTAACAGGATTTTTGGCATCCCCTTTATTCAATCTCATCGAAAAAATTCAGCTTCAACCTAAACTGAAAGGGGATGAAGAAGAGCTACGGCAAAGTCTAGATAAGATACCTCAAGCACACAAAGGTAACAACTTCTTATCTGAGATTCCATCTTGGTCTTGGCTAATTATTCTTATTTTAATCTGTATTGTGATTGGCATTTATTTAAACAAGTTACAATTCATAAAAGTTGAACAAACTTTACAACAATCACCACTAGAAATTGACCAACTATCATTTAAAGAAAACCGAAAAATAAAGAGACGTTTTTTCAATCAGTCTGCCCCATCAGAGCATATTCGCAAATTAATTTTCCAGCTTCAAAAATTTGCACTTAAACACGATCTTGGTAGGCTTGAACACGAGACCTTAAATGAATGGTTTCAACGTGCTGAATTTGGGCATCATCAAGACCTTCTACATGCATACGAGCAAGTTCGCTATGGAAATGGGATATTGGCGTATCATGAAAAACACTATGAAAAGGAATTTCAAACATTAAAAAAAGAGATAAAAGACCGAACAAAGGATAAAGCAAAGTATAACTAAAATCAAACAAGGGTTGGAAGTTTATAGACTTCTAACCCTTGTTTTTTTATGCTACAAATATTTTTTGGAGATAGTATACTTATTAATTTTTTCAATATCAGGCTCATATCCAATTCCAGGTAATGTCGGAACGTTGATCATGCCATTTTCTACTGTTACCTCTGGTTTAATGATATCTTCTGCCCAGTATAGTGAAGATGCGGCCGTATCGCCAGGTAAGACAAAGTTTGGTAAGGAAGTAATTGCAATATTATGTGCTCTTCCAATACCAGATTCTAGCATCCCACCACACCATAAAGGGATTCCATTTTCTAGACATAAATCATGAATTTTCTTTGCTTGTGTTAAACCGCCTACTCGGCCGACTTTGATATTAATAATTTTACAACTTCCTAGTTTTAAAGCTTTCCGCGCATCCTCTAATGAATGAATGCTTTCATCAAGACAAATAGCTGTTTCCATTCTATTTTGAAGTTCAGCATGATCAATAATGTCATTATAAGCTAATGGTTGTTCGATCATCATTAAATTGTATTGATCTAATGCTGTAAGATGCTCAAGGTCAGCTAAAGTATAAGCAGAGTTTGCATCAGCCATTAAAGGAATATCCGGATAAACTTTACGTACTTTATCTATTAATTCTACATCCCAGCCTGGCTTGATTTTTAATTTAAACCGCTTATAGCCTTCTTCTAAACGAGATTGTATGATATTTATTGTTGCATCAATACTATCTTGAATCCCGATACTAACTCCAACTTCAATTTCTTGCTTTGTTCCTCCTAGTGCTTTTGACAGCGAAATATTTTCCTGCTTAGCAAATAGATCCCAAACTGCACCTTCTATCGCCGACTTTGCCATATAGTTCCCACGAATATGAGCAAAATATTTTTCTGATAGTTCATTAGGATGAGAGATTTCATTATTTAATACAATTGGAATTAAGTAATCTTCTAGTATATGACGATTTGTTTTGACAGTTTCTTCATTATACAAAGGATCTAACATCGCAACTGATTCAGCCCAACCAGAAATACCATCCTCACTAATTGCTTCAACTAAAATGAATTCTCGGTCATATTCAGTTCCAAAGCTTGTTGTAAATGGATGTAATAAATCTAGCTTCATATGGCGTAAAATGACTTGTTTAATTTTCATAGATAAAACTCTCCTATTCTATTTACTTAATACATAAAATTGAACGGGTATATCGGTCCTGTTATTCTTATGAAAATCAATGACCTTCCAACCATTTGAAAATAACTTCGTAAATACAGACCTCGTGATCATTCTCCATTCTTGTGCAAGTTGAAGATTATGCTCCCTAATTGATCGAAAATCTTTCGGAATGGCAACAAATGCAAGATCATTCTCCATCGTCGCTAATTGTTTACTTGGCACTGGAAATCCTTCTTCGTTTTTATCCCATTGTATAATTGACTCAAGTATCACTTGATGTAATTCAATATCATCTAATTGCTGATCATGATTTGTATCATTGCTTATATGCCATTCTACAAGGAAACGGTCTGATGGCATACCATTATTAAGTAGATCATCCATTTCTCCGTAACAATTCTCAACATAATGACTACAAACCCCACCAAGCTTAGCAATATTTAAATAACCATTCACACTTTCTAAAGGATCATAAGTCCATGTGATGAGCGAATATCCAAGTTTAAGCGCTTCTTCACGTTGCGCAATTTTAAGAAGATTACCTATCCCTTTATTTCGATATGTTTTATCGATCCCCAACATGTGTGAACAAAGATAAAGCGAACTCCCATCGAATCCAGGAAAGCTATATTGAAATCCAACTAGTTTCTGATCATCGTACGCACCTAACACAAGTCCGCCATTCTTTACAGCAGTTAACGTTTGATGTGTTGGAATTGAATCATTCTCTCCCCAAATTGAGGATTCTAGTTTTCTAACTTCTTCAAGTTCTTCAATTAATTGTAAGGAACGAATGGTAATCTGATTTGTCTTAGTCATGAAAATCCCCCTTTTTTATTATTCTTGACTAAAGTCTGCTTGTTTTAAAGGAACCATTTTTGTTTTCCTTAAAATTTTATAACCAAAATAAGCTAATAAAAACAATGGTAAGCCGATGTAAGAAACTAAAATACCATACCAATCAATCTGTGCACCAGTGAACGCAGAATAATTTTGACCAAGTATTGCGATGACACAAAGAATTGTTGCTACAATCGGTCCAAATGGATACCATTTTGATACATATGGTAATTCACTTAATTTTCTTCCCTGTGCTATGTAAGCTTTTCGGAAACGATAATGTGTAATTGAAATTCCTAACCAAGAAAGAAATCCCGATAATCCAGCAGCATTCAATAACCATGTATAAACAGTACCTTCTCCAAAAAGCGAAGTAAGAAAAGCAGCCATCCCAATAATTGTAGATAAATAGATCGCATTCGTAGGTATGCCATTAGCATTTACTTTTTTTAGAAACGCAGGTGCTTTCCCTTCCTTTGCTAGAACCCAAACTACCCTTGATGCACCATACAATGCAGAATTTCCAGCTGACAATACAGACGTTAAAATAACAACATTCATGACTGAAGCAGCCATAGCAATTCCAGCATTTTTAAATACAAGTGTAAAAGGACTAACCGCAATATCTTCAATATCAGAACTTAGTAATTGTGGGTCATTGTAGCTAATAAGGCATCCAATAACAAAAATCGCAAGGACATAAAATAAAAGTAAACGCCAGAAAATTTGTTTGATTGCCTTAGGAATATTTTTTCTTGGATTCTCACTTTCACCAGCAGCAATCCCAACTAATTCTGTTCCTTGGAAAGCAAATCCAACGACCATAAACACACTAATGATTGATAAAAATCCTCCTTTAAATGGAGCCTCACCATTCGTAAAGTAATCAAATCCTGAAGTATGTCCATTCATAATGCCAAATATCATCAGAAGTCCTACAGCAATAAAGATAATAATCGTAATAACCTTAATAATCGCAAACCAAAATTCTGATTCCCCGTACCCTTTTACTGTTAATATATTTAAACCAAAAATTAGTAAGAGGAATATCATACTCCATACGATTCCAGGGACTGATGGAAACCAATATTTCATAATAATGGCAGACGCGGCTAGTTCTAGCGCAACAACTATTGCATTGTTATACCAATAGTTCCAGCCAACCGCAAACCCTAAAGCTGGATCAACAAATCTGGATGTATACGTACTAAATGAACCAGTGATCGGGATCAATGCTGCCATTTCTCCTAAGCTTGTCATCAAAAAGTAAACCATTATACCAGCAATTATATAGGCTGCTAACGCGCCACCAGGTCCAGCTGTATGAATAATGGATCCACTTGCCAAAAATAATCCAGTACCAATTGTTCCGCCAATTGCGATCATAGAAAGATGTCTCGTTTTTAATTTACGATCTAAATGATTTGGAGCAGTGTTTGTTTTCAAGATCGTTTGAGAAATATTTGTTCCATTTTGCATCATTACACCTCTTTTTTAGATTGAAATCGTACTTTCTTCTAATGCTAATAACACTGATTGAACTAATATTTTGGTACCATAATGAAGTGCGTCTAAATTAAAATTCATTTGTGGATGATGTAGACCATAATTGAGATCACATCCTAATCCAATCATTGTTGCAGCAATGTTAGGATATCTATTTGTATAAAAGTGGAAATCCTCACCACCATTAGATATACACTTATGAACTACATTTTTAGCGCCAAGTATATCGGCAATCGCTCTTGAAACAATCTCCGTTGCACCTTTATGCAAAACTGCCGCTGGTACAAATTCTTCCATTGACCAAGTCATCGTCCCTTTAGTCTCATCCATAATTTCACAAAAAATATAAGTAACAGTTTCGTTTAATAATTCCATCACTTCATTTGTTTGTGCACGTACATCAAGAGTAAATGTAGCAGTTTCAGGTATGACATTTGATGCTTCATTTTCTGTTTTTAGTTGTGTTATTTTTATTGAAAAAGGAGTGTCTGTATCAATTTTTATTGTCTTTAATTTCATGACAAGTAAAGTAGCCATTTCGATCGCGTTGATTCCATCTTGTGGACGAGAGGCATGTGCTTGACGACCTTTAAACGTACCTCTGATTGTTTCAGCAGACCCATGTATAATGACTGGTGATGCATGTAAAAATGGAACCTCCGACTTTGGACGAACATGAATACCAAATAATGAGATGACATGTTCTAAAGCCCCATCTTCCATCATTTGAAGTGCTCCCTCACCTTTTTCTTCTGCAGGCTGAAATATAAATCGAATCGTATGTTTCGGCTTTATACCACTTGACGCTAGTGCTAGTGCTGTATAAAGTACCATTGTGCTATGTGCGTCGTGTCCACAAGAATGATTAGCTCTTACAACTCCCTCTACTTCTTGTACTAAAGCATCCATATCTGCTCTAATCGCAACGACTGATTCTAATTCTCCTTTTAGTTCTGCAATCAAACCATAATGAGCTTGAAAAGTCTTAACATGGAAACCCGCTTCTACTAATCTATTTCTAATATATTTAGAGGTTTTTTCTTCCTCCCAACTCGGTTCTGCTAGCGAATGTAAATCATGATATGTTTCTAGAATGGCGTTTTTATGTAGATCAATATAATCAATTGGATTCATATTTTAATAGCCTCCTGTATGAAAAGCTCTATTCAATAAATACCTCATAATTTGAATAAAGCTTTTCTAATTTCTGTTGATAAGATTGAACTTTTTTTCGATCCTTTTTATAAATTCCTGCAATCACTAAATCTAATAAACTAATGACTGAAGCAATCGAATTTGTTCCACTCTCAACGTTTTCTTCAGTGGTTAGTACAATATCAGCAATTCGTCCGATGGGAGACAATAGTCGATCAGTAACAGAAATCAGTTGAATACCATGCTCTTTTGTACATTCGCATATTGTGAGGGTATCTTTTGCATAGCGCGGAAAAGAAAATGCTACAACAACGGATTGCTTCGTTAAATTACTAAACTTTTCATAAAAGTCTCCTGCAGGCGTACATAAATATACATTTTCTCTTAATGAGCTTAATGTACTAGAAAACCAGTATGCAGCAACGTGGGAAATTCGATGACCAACAATTAATATTTGATCAGCATTCATTAACGCATCAACAGCTTTCCATACTTCTTGTACATTTGATGGTTCCAATAAATTTCTTAAAATATTTACTTCATTTTCAATTACCTTTGTAAACGTATCTTCGTTGTGTTGTTCCTCTTTCTTCATTTCTCCGTTCGCGATATCTGATTTATTCATTTGAAGAAATTGCTTTTGAATATTGATTTGCATATTACTAAATCCTTCAAACGCAAGCGCATAGGAAAGCCTTATGACAGTTGTTTCACTTACTTCTGCCTCTTTACCAATTTGATAAGCAGTTTTAAAAGCACTTTCTTCCAAGTGCTCGATCATATAATTAGCCACTTTCTTTTGACCGGGTGAAAGCTGAGAAAATTTTTCTTTCACTAACAACTTAAATGAAATTTGTTCCATGATCATAATCCTTCCACTTTTTGAAGTTTCAACTTCATTAAATTTGATTCGTGAAGTATATACTTCATTTATTATTTATACATTATCATAATTAATACATAAAACAAATACATTTTTAATTTTCAGACTATTCAACGACCTCATTTCGGATGTTTGAATGATAGAAACATAGTACATTCGTTGATTAAATTTCATTCTTTTAGTCACATGCCCTTACAAATTAATAAAAATTGAATTAAATAAATTAGGACTTCTATACATTTTAATAGCCAACTGTCGGTAAAGATTAGCTCTACCACAAAATGGTTAACAAAAAATATAGTTTAAAAACATTCAAAAACAGAATCGAATACTGGTACTGTTCAGTCATAGATCATATAAACCAGTTAAATGAGGAGGGAAAAATTTGAAAGTCCTTGTAATCTGGCGCCTTTTAACAGTTGGAGGAGTTAATGCTGGTTGGAGAAACCGGGCAATATATTTTAAAAAATATGGAATTGAAACCGAATTTCTTTATACAACAGACCACGGTGGACTTCACATTATGGAAGATGTCGCTACTGTTTATTTAACGAAAGATGAAAATAAAATTATTAATATTATAAAAAACAATGCCTATGATGTAATCATTGTTGTAGATACTGGGGCTGCTTATAAATGGATTCGAAAAGCAGATTATAAAGGTCCTGTTATCGTTGAAGCTCGAACACCAGAATTGATTAAACTACAGCCTCATTTAAAAAAGTTTAGAACGATAGAGCCCGTTTCCATTATTGTTCCTTCTAATTATCAAAAAAGATTAGTTTCTATCTTAACTGATAACATCCCAATCAATGTCATCTACAATGGCGTCGATACGTCTTTCTTTCATCCATTAGCGGAACATGAAATAGACTTTGAAAACCAACCGCTTCTACCTAAAGATAAAAAAGTGGTTTGTTGGATTGGTCGAGTTGATAAGCGCAAAAATTGGCCAATGCTCGTAGAAATAGCGAAAACAATTAAAAGTGAACGGTCTGATATTGAAATATGGTTGATTGGTGGCGCACAAAGTGTACAAAGAGAGGAATTTGCCATGACATGGAAGGAAGAGAATCTGACTGATATCATTAAATGGTTCCCAGTCATTCCCTATCAACAAATGCCACATGTTTATGCAAAAGTGCTTCAATCTGGAGGGTGTTCACTGGCTACAACTAAATCAGAATCGTTTGGCAATACATTTATAGAATCCATGGCATGTGGTGTTCCAGTTGTTGCTTCAAACATTATGCCAATATCGGAACTTGTTATGAACGGAAAAACTGGAAAATTGTATCGTGGCCATGATGTCCAAGACGCTGTTAAGAAAATTTATTCGGTTTTAGATAATCCAGTTCATCATGAAAAGATGTCCAAAGCAGCAACAAGGCATGTAGATCAACATTTTGCGATTGAAAAAGTTGCCGATATTTATCTTCAATTACTTTTGCAAATTGGGCAAAAAGAAGATGAGGTGAAGTACGATGATTGAGCCGGTCTCCTTTGTTAAAAAACTGGAAGGTAAATCGAATTCGTATTTAATTACTTTTAGTGATGGAAGAGATTATGTTGTTAAGTATTTTCACACTGGCTTCGAAAAAGCTTTGCCCAATGAATGGATCGCATATTGCATAGCTAGATATTTAGACTTACCTATTCCATTCGCTCAAATTGTCCAAATTCCAGTTGAGTTTTCATCCAAAATTCCTGATTTAACTGAAGAAGTAATCAATAATTCTCTGTATCAATTTGCTTCTTTATATATACCGAACTGCCAAGATGGCCACCAAGTTTCAACAATTCAGCATATCCTAAATGCTAGAAGTCTTGCAGGAATCATATTATTTGATTACTGGCTTTATAACGAAGACCGCACACGAAAAAATATTCTTTTGCATGAGGAAGACCCGAATAACTATCATTTATGGATTATTGATCATGCAGAGATTTTTGGTTCTTACAGTTGGTTAATTCCGGAGCTAGAATCATTGCCTCAAAAAATTATGAAGAGCGCTACACACCAATTAATGGCAGGTTATATTGAAGATGAGAAAGAGTTTAAAAAACATTTAAATATTATTCAAACTTTTCCCGTCCTTTTATTAGAAGAAATTGTTGAATGTATACCTGAAGATTGGAAGGTTTCAAAAGAAGAAAAAAAAGCGATTGTTGGTAGACTCGTCAACCGTCGAAAAAAAACCCTTCCTCTACTATTAAAAAAATTTTTAAAAAATATATATCGTCCCATTAAAAACACTCCATAAAAACTAAAACGACTTCTCGCTATTAGAAGTCGTTTTTGTTTTTTTATTCTTATAAGAATCAATTTACATTTCATTTATCAAAATGGAAGGTTTTCCAATAGGATAGTATTCTACTATTTTACAGTCTCTTAATTTAGATTCCGCAATACAATTTCTACCATCAAAAATAATTGGATTGTTCATGCGCTCAGTTAAACTCTTTATATCTAATTGTTTAAATTCATTCCATTCTGTAACAATGAACACTGCATCTGCGTTATTCACCGCTTCCTTAACTGATGATGCATATTCTATCGTTTCACCTAATATATTTTTTGCATTTTCAATTGCAACTGGATCATAGGCACTTACTTTTGCACCTAATGTCAATAAAGCATGCGATATTTTAATAGAAGGAGCCTCTCTCATATCATCCGTTTCTGGTTTAAACGATAAACCTAATAATGCGATTTTTTTCCCGGCTAATGATCCAAAACGGTTTAAGGCTTTCCCAACGAGCAACTCATGTTGATGATCATTTATTGCAATAACCTCATTTAAAAATCCAAAGTTTACACCATTTAACTTGGCAGTATAAAGTAATGCTTTTACATCCTTTGGAAAACACGATCCGCCATATCCAATGCCTGCATGTAAAAATGCTTCACCAATTCTAAAATCTTTACCCATTCCTTTTGCAACATCTTCAACATTTGCTCCAACTACTTCACATAAGTTAGAAATTTCATTAATATAGCTGATTTTACTTGCTAAGAAGGCATTCGAAGCATATTTAATCATTTCTGCACTTCGTATATTGGTCATAATAAACGGTACATTTAACGGTTTGTACATCTCTTTTATCTTCTCACTAGCTTGTTCATTTTCACTTCCAATAACGATGCGATCGGCTTTCATTGTATCTTTAATAGCAGAACCTTGTCTTAAAAATTCTGGATTAGAAACAATTTCAAAAGATATCTCTTCTGGGCAGTTTTTTTGAATGAAATCTTTTATATATTCATTCGTCCCAACTGGAACTGTACTTTTAATAACAACAACTGTATTTGGTTGAATATGTGTTCCTATATGAACGGCAGCAGCTTCAAGATATGATAGATCTGCAGCACCATCATGTCTTTGTGGTGTTCCAACAGCAATAATGATGACCTCTGCTGACTCCAGACCTTCGCTAAATGAAGATGTAAAATATAATCTTTCTTCTAAAGCATTTTTAACAAGTAGTTCGTCTAGTCCTGGTTCGTAAATCGGTGAGATTCCAGCCTGAAGATTTTTTATTTTCTGCTCGTTAATATCGATACATGTAACATAATGGCCGATTTCAGACAAACAAATACCAGTTGTCAAACCTACATAGCCAGTACCTAAAATAGCAATTTTCATTTTATTCATTCCCCCTATTTAGGAGGTATTCTTTTTCGATTATGTCTTTTAAGAATGCAATGACTTCATCTTTTATTTCGTCTCTATGAATTGCAAAATCAATCGTTGCCATAATAAATCCAATTTTATTACCAATGTCATAGCGTCTTCCTTCAAAGTTATATGCCAAAACCTTTTGTTCTTTATTCAGTTCATTGATCGCATCCGTTAGCTGTAATTCGCATCCTTGTCCAACAGGAAGTCTCGATAATATTTCAAAAATTTCCGGAGTTAGAATATATCGACCCATAATCGCATAATTTGATGGCGTATTCTCTTTTTTCGGTTTTTCCACTAAATAATCAATTTGAAACAAATCATCATCATTTTCTGTATTTTTTGGTTTAATAATGCCATATTTACTAACATCTTCATCAGCTACATCTTGAACAGCAATTACCGAACTATTATGCTTTTCAAATACATTTATAATTTGTTTTAGACATGGGGTTGATGACAACACAATGTCATCACCTAACAATACAGCAAATGGCTCATTACCTATGAAGCTTCTTGCACATAATATTGCATCTCCTAAACCTTTTGGCTCCTTTTGACGGACATAAAAGATTTTGACTATACTTGATATTTTCTGAATTTCCCTTAATTCTTCTAATTGGTTTTTGCGTAGTAGCGCTTCTTCAAGCTCGTAAGACTTATCAAAATGATCCTCAATGGATCTTTTTCCTCTCCCACTAATAATGATGATTTCTTCAATACCTGATGCGACTGCTTCTTCAACAATATATTGAATAGTTGGTTTATCAACTATTGGTAGCATCTCCTTCGGCTGTGCCTTCGTTGCCGGCAAAAAACGAGTCCCGAGACCGGCGGCGGGAATAATAGCCTTTCGGATTTTCATCTATGGTTGCCTCCAAATCTTTGTTCAATAATACTGTATATGTAAGTTTGGAATTTTGGACACCATATAAGCCTATTACTATTGAAAGTTCAATGTATACCTAGTAGACTCATCTCATATATGGACAAATAATCTACTATTTCTATTGCCTACTATGTAATAAATTTAGTAGGTTATTTGCCTTTTTTTTAACACTGAAATAGATTTGTTAATTATTTATCTTAAAATGAGATGAATTGAATAATTGTATAAAAAAATTTGCATACTAAAGGTAATGAGGTGATATTTATGCTCAAAAAAAGTTGGCCAATGGCCGTATTAGTCATTCTACTATTTATTTACTATATGTACATACTACCTATTATCATAAAATGGCATGATCGACCATAACCAAATGAGAATGAAAATGATTAAAACATACTAAAAAGAGCATGTAAGAATACAAGCTCTTTATATATCTAAGAAATAAACTTCCTATTATGCTGTTCCGTAATACTCGAAATCTTTCTTAGTCCTTTTTGCTGCTTAATTGGTGTATTAAGTTCATTTTTAGTTTCTTTCATTGTATTAACATCTTTCACTTCTACAACCGCATTCGTATTAGCAATCACTCGATCTGTTATGCTTCTGATTTTTCTTAATGTTATAGGGTTAACATTCGTTACTTCTCGGATTTGAACAGTCTGCTTCCCTTGTACCTTATTCCCACGAATAGATTGCTTTACTAATGCTTCTAAGATTCTTTCCTCGAAAGATTGCATTGTAACTGTTTCTGTTACTCTTTCCTGGGTAGGTTGTTTCCCCACTGTTTCTAAGACTTTTTCCAGAATCGGCTGTTTCGCCACTGTTTCTAGTTCTTTTTCAATCTGGATTTCTTTTGTTTCGTTCTCGTTAACTGGTATTTCCTCAGAAACTGTAGGAATGTTTTTGTTTGTTTGTACAGGTGCTGCTGTTTTAAAGACTAATTTAGATTCATATTGTTCTAATTGCTCCGAAGTAATAGCAGAGACAAATTTTGATTGATTCCATACGTCTAAAATCTCATTCCCTACTCGGCTCCAGCGATATTTAGAAACTGCTAATTCTCTACCTTTGTTGCTCATACTTCTCATTAATGATTTATTTGATAAAATCTCTGTAATCTTTGCTGCAAATTCACTAGGATCTTCTGGATTTTCTACAATTAGTCCATTTTCACCAGGCGTAATAACTTCTGGATTACCACCTCTTGCTGTTGTTACAATAGGAAGTCCTGCTGCCATTGCTTCATAATGAACTCTAGCAAGTGGTTCTTGCCAAAGTGAAGTACAAACAAATATATCGGCTACAGCAAACCAGTTTTGCATTTCAAATGGTGAAACAAATCCTGTTGTAACGACTGGAACTTCCTGTTTTTTGGAGATTGCTCGAATATATGCAACATAATCTGTTACATTATTTTGGCTAAACCAATTACTCCCTACTATAACCAATGCTAAATCTTTAAATGTTTTCGATAGCTGAGGTAAGGCTCTAATTAAACGGTCTACTCCTTTATTTTCAGAAAGTCTGCCAGCAAATAAAATGACTGTTTTATTCTCTAAACCATATTCTCTTCTAAGCGAATTTCTAATTTCACTCATTTTCGGATCATTTCCAGGTAAGAATCTTTCAGAGTCTACACCTGAATATATTGTTCTAATTTTATTAGAAGCCTCAGGATAAAGTTCACGAATTACATTTCCTACATAATCACTGACAGTTACAATATTGGAAACTTCTTCAATGACTAATTTAGCTTCTTCTTGATCGATTTTGCCAAGATTAAACATATCATTATGCATACTCAAAGTAATTTTTGCATTTGGAGCGACTTTTCGAATTGGCAGAACCAATCGAGGTCGGTTAAAAATGTGAATTAAATCAAATTGATTTGATTTTATATATTCAACGACACCTTCACGATACAATTCAAGTACTTTTCCAGGTACACGAATATATTTCACTCCATCAATTATTTCCTCATCTGGTAGTGTTGGGTCATTTATTCCCATAATTGTTATATCATGACTTTTACTTAAATAAGGTAAACTTCCTGAAATATAGGTTTGAATCGCTCCACCTAAAACTGGAGGTACCGGAAGATTCTCAGTACAAACCATTAATATCTTCATGATTTATCACTCCAGTCATTTCTTATTTCATCTAAAGTAGCCCATTTTGACTGTTCCAGATCTACAATCGATTGAATTAATGAAATTGTTGTTTCAGTTAAAAATAGTTCAGGTTCATATAGTACTTCTTTAATATTTTTATAAAATTCATTTGGTAATGAGAAATCAATCATTAATACCTCATATAACTCTGGCGAAATAGGATTCGCTTCATGATAGGACTGAATCATTTCTCGAACCCAAGTAACATCCCATCCATATAAATCTGACATTGTTCCAGATATTAACTTTCTTAAATCACGAATAGGTAAGTCATATGCCACTCCATCTAGGTCGATGATCCACATGCCATTTGGCCCCATTTGACCATTTGACCAACCATAATCCTGATGAACTAATCCCCAATTGGCATTTCCTTCGTTCACCATTTCAAAATATTGAGATTGATTTAGATCTTCAATACTTTTTGCTGCTTGTTCCTGAAACATATCAACTACATTTAATAATGCCTGGCTTGCTGGCATTTCTTCATAAGCTAATGCTACAGTTCGGAACCAATTCATTTTTGAATATATTTTCTCATAACTTTTTGGCCATTTGTGTAGTCTTGACGCAATTTCAGCTTGACTAGGTGGAACGTAGCCTTTGCTTAATCGATGGAATTCCCCTAATGCATAGCATAGTTGTTTTGCCCCAACTAAATCTTTTGACACTGGAGCTAATGTTTCAATCCATTCTGCCACAAACCATAATTTCCCACCAGCTTCTACATACTCCTCATCATTTTTTGTTCTAATGATCGCTGGAACTCTAGCCTCTTGTACTTCAACCAAATACTTTTGAGCACCCAAACTAAACATACTTCTAGTTGGTCTTCTGTGTAAAAGCTTAAAACTTTTTGGACCTGCATTTGTCTCTATCTTCCAAATAGCTCCACCTTTATCTGGTTTTGTTGTAACAACTTGCATGCTGTTTACTTGAAGATCATATTCCTTTAATACTTCAATGCCAATCGCTTCTATATACTCAGGTACGTAAAACTCATGAGTTAGTTCGTCGACATCCCATGGTTCAATGATTAAATTTTCCAAAATCTCCCTCCTACTTATTTAAAGCCCATTAAAAAATGAACATTTCAAAGGTGAAATGTTTTATTTTACTCATCTCTATGAGCTCTAAGCCAGTATAGACCTAATCTAATAATATGAATTAGTACAAGTGTTGTGAGGGCTAAATCCTTTTTATAGAAAAATTTCAAAGCCTAAAATATATTTTCATAGTTATTTGCATATTTTTCCAAGCGATAGAACCTCGTCCATCAAACTACATATGATATGTTATCGGTTATTAGGTAAGGAGGTAATTCAAATCACACAGAATACTAATAGACTCATTTTTATCACTGGTTGTGCAGGTTTCATAGGATTTCATCTATCACGTCGCTTCTTAGAGGAAGGGTGCCAAGTAATAGGAATCGACAATATAAATGATTATTACGATGTCACATTAAAATATGATAGATTAAATCTGCTAAAGAAATACCAAAAATTCAATTTTGTGAAGGGTTCAATAGACAATAAAGAATTAGTAGAAAGCCTATTTGAACAATATCAATTTGAGATTGTTATCAATTTAGCAGCACAAGCAGGTATTCGATATAGCATCGAAAATCCTGAGTCTTATATTCAATCGAATCTCGTTGGGTTTGCAAATATTCTAGAATGCTGTAAAAACCACAAAATCAAACACCTGATTTATGCATCTTCAAGTTCAGTTTATGGTAATAACAAACATATTCCCTCATCAATTTATGACCGAGTAGACCATCCAATTAGTTTATATGCAGCTACAAAAAAAGCGAATGAATTAATGGCATATACTTACAGTCATACATTTAAACTGCCTACTACTGGGCTACGCTTCTTCACAGTATATGGCCCTTGGGGTAGACCAGATATGGCACTATTTAAATTCTCAAATGCCATCATCAATCAACAACCGATCGAAGTATATAATTATGGAAATATGAAAAGAGACTTTACGTATATTGATGATGTAGTAGAATCAGTCATGCGGATTATAAATAATGGTCCACCGAAGGAACCTGATTCGTTTTATAAAATTTATAATATCGGTAATCATAAACCTGTAAAATTAGACTACTTTATTCAGTTAATTGAAGAGCAATTAGGCAAAAAAGCAATTTTAAAGTTATTGCCAATGAACCCCGGAGAAGTTCTTGAAACATATGCTGATATTGAACAACTAGTCAATGACATAAAATATCGACCTCAAACTTCTATTGAGGAAGGGTTAATTAAATTTACAGACTGGTTTAAAGACTATAAAAATATTAAAACTTAACTAGATCAGATTCAGTTTCAGAATATAAATTAAAAGAATTTAAGGACCAAATCGCTATGATTTGGTCCTTCTGTTTATATTGCTATATAGGATTATGGCTTTTTGTAAATACTATGGACGTCTCTATGTCAAATAGACTTATGTGATAGATAGATTAATTTAAGAATTTTTTATTGTATATTTTTCATTTTATTTTCCAATCCAAGTAAAATGGCTTTTAAAATTGATTAGAGTATTAAAAATGGCCCTACTAGAGTCCTCACATTATCACACACTGATTGGAACGGAAGGATGCTCGACTCCTATGGGAGCTGCGGGACAGCTGAGACTCCACAGGCGCGAATGCACCGAGGAGGCTCAGCGCCCGCCCCATGGAAAGCGAGCAACCTGGAGTGGAAATCAACGCATTCTCTTACTCTTTTTTATCTATATCCCCATACTTTTAACAGTTAGGGAACGGGTTAATATCCTGAACCATTTGAAATGGATAATGTTTCATAGCAAATTGCTTTTGATATAAGTATTCCATTACATAAATTTCCCCACCGTATGCGTTACATAATATACCTGATATGCCTTGCCCATTCATTAATGAAACCCCTACTGGTCTTCCAATTAAATATTGTAGATTTTGTTGCCAAGCCATCTTTTTTCCCCCTCGATCAATTTCTATACGATATGAAAAACCATTCGACAAGTGCCTGGTTTTTCTCCTTGACGTATAAGATCATTCAAAGATGACTAGTAAAAATTCTCAAGTTTCGAATAATAAACATTTTTGAAATGACCTGTAATCAAAATGGTTATTTTACCAACTTTAGGAAATAATACCCTTATATTTTATTACTCATTATGGGGGAACAGATGATGCTTAAAAAATTGTTAACTTTCATTCCTGATTACATAATTTTTATACAAGCTTTTATCACTTTTATTGTTCCTTTTTCATTGTGGAAGTTGTTTAAATGGGTTCATTTAATGGAGAAAGAGTGATAAAAGATGAAACGGTGGAGATCCAAATTTAATCAAGAGCAAGAGCAAAATACAACTAATAGTCCTACATCATCTGATAAAAATTTATCGGGTAATCTTATGTACGATTTAGAAGTGATCAAAAAAGAAATCGGCCATAATTCTGATGTGAAATTCCGTGAATTTCAATTAGGCGATACTACTGTACAAGTTGCTGTTATTTTTATTGATGGCCTTTGTGATATTGAATTAATTCAAACTCATATTATGGGTGGATTAATGTTGGGATTAACAAGTTTAGCCACAAAGCAGCAGTTAGAAGACGCTATAGAAAGTCAAAGTGAGCGTTTACGTAAGTATATTAAGAATCAATCTCTGTCTGTGTGCACTTTGAAGGAAGTGCACACAATTGATGAATTAAAAACAGGTATCTTATTCGGTTCTATTTGTTTATTAGTAGATGGTCTGCCCGAATGCTTTTTATTAGGTGAAGCATCAACTAAATCAAGAGCGATCGATGAACCAGACTCAGAAGCACTAGTTCGCGGTCCCCGAGTGGGATTTATTGAGAACTTAAGCGATAATACTGCCCTACTTCGACGTAGCGGAAGAAATCAAAATTTATCAATTGTAGGCTTTGAAGTAGGCGAGGTTTCAAAAAAGGAACTCGTTATTGCGTACATTCAAGGCATTGCCGACCCTAAATTAATAGAAGAAGTAAAGCAAAGAATAAAAAGAATTAAAATTGATGCTGTCCCAGATTCTGGATATATTGAACAACTCATTGAAGATAACTATTTAAGTCCGTTCCCACAAGTGCAAAGCACTGAGAGACCAGACCGAGTAATCAGTGCATTAATGGAGGGAAGAGTAGCGCTTATTTTAGATGGCTCACCTTTTGCATTAATTGTGCCAGTTACATTTCAGATGTTATTACAATCACCTGAAGATTATTATGAGAGATGGGTTGCAGCGTCGTTAATTAGGATATTAAGATTTCTCGCATCATTTATTTCTTTATTTGCCCCATCACTATACATTGCATTTATATCGTTCCATCAAGGATTAATTCCGACTAAACTTGTTTTCCACATCGCTGTAACTAGAGGAGGAGTCCCATTTCCTCCTTTGATTGAAGCTTTGATCATGGAAGTTTCAATTGAGGTTCTAAGAGAAGCAGGATTACGTTTACCAAAACCAATTGGACAATCTCTTGGAATTGTAGGCGGATTAATCATTGGTGAAGCAGCAGTAGAAGCTGGCATTGTTAGTTCGATCATGGTAATCGTTGTAGCAGTTACAGCGATTTCATCATTTACTTTGCCTCAATATAACGTAGGCATTGCACTTCGAATGCTCCGCTTCATTTCTATGTTATTCGCAAGTGTATTCGGATTGTATGGGGTCGTACTGTTTTGCCTTTTACTATGCAGTCATGTAGTAAAATTAAAAAGCTTTGGGGTTCCATATTTAAGTCCTTCTGCTCCATTTCGTTTTACGGATTGGAAAGATTTCATTATAAGGGGCCCATTGTTCTTGATGAAACGTCGACCAAAAACTTTACAATCAAAAAATACGTACAGAGAAAAATAAGCCAGAGAATGGAGGTATAAGCTTTTATGAACTCTAATCCTGTAGATCGAATATCTACTTATCAAGTAGTTATGTTTCTAGCCAATTTCATACTGGGAGCTGGTATTTTAACATTACCTAGAACGTTAACAGAAAAAGTAGGTACTCCTGATGCATGGATTGGCATTATTTTAAGTGGGTTGTTCATTATTTTGATTGCATTATTGATTGTCAGACTTTGTAAAAAATTTCCGAACGATACCTTTTATCAATTTAGTCAAAAAATTGTTGGAAAATGGTTTGGCATCTTAATCAGCATGATGATCATCATCTATTATATTTGTCTTTCTGCTTTTGAAGTAAGATCAATGGCTGAAACAACAATGTTATATTTACTTCAAGGAACGCCAACTTGGGCAGTTATGATGCCATTTTTATGGATTGGTATCTATTTAGTGATTGGTGGAGTCAATTCAATTGCTCGAATGTTAGAGATTATATTTCCTATCACAGTTTTATGTTTTTTGCTTGTTATTTTTTTAGGAATTGGGCTTTTTGAAATTGATAACCTACGACCAGTATTAGGAATGGGCATTAAACCCGTATTAAAAGGATTGACGACAACTTCTCTTTCATTTGCGGGATTCGAAATTTTGCTAGTGATATTTATGTTTATGAAAGAGAAAAAAAACGCATCAAAAGCGGCAATTTTTGGTATTGGGATTCCTTTAATATTCTATACGATTACTGTCGTATCTGTAGTAGGTGCTTTTTCGGTAACTGGTGTTGTATCTCAAACATGGCCAGTACTCACATTTGTCCGAAGCTATGAAATAACTGGATTATTTTTTGAAAGATTTGATTCAATTTTACTTGTTATTTGGATTATGCAAATCTTCGCCACCTTTATCGTTTCATTTTTTGCTGCAGCAATTGGAATGGCCCAAATATTTAATAAAAAAAGTTTCCATCCTTTTTTATTCGTTATCATTCCTTTTATATACTTAATCGCAATGATTCCAGAAGATATTAATGGTGTTTTTAAGATGGGTGATCTATTAGGTAATTTTTCATTTTATACATTTGGTGCCTTAACTATTTTGTTATTATTTGTTTCATTTGTGAAGGAAAAAGTAAATGGGAAAATGTAAACAAACACTACTGTTGTCCTTTATGTTGCTATCAATTTTAGTTTTATTAACTGGTTGTTGGAGTAATAAGCCAATTGAAGAACTTAACATTATCGTTGGTTCATCTATTGATAAAGATCAGGATCAACAAATAAAATCTACACTTCAGTATGTTGTACCAGAAGCTATGGCAAAAAAAGCTGGCGGGTCTACCTCACAGCAAAAGCCATATATTAATGTTTCAGCAGTCGCAAATTCGTTGGAACCTGCTGGATGGAAAACAACACTAAAAAGAGAAGGTATCATTTTTGGACCGCATCAAAAAACGGTGATTATTAGTGAAGAAATTGCCCGTGAAATACCACTCAGACAATTAACAGATTTATATTACAGAGATATCGATATTCGAGGAAGTACACATGTATTTATTTCAAAAGGCCGCGCAGATCAAACGCTCGAAACAAAAGAACTAAATGTGATTCCAGCACTACGAATAGCAGAAATTGCAACACAATCATTCACGACAGAAGTTTTAACGAATACTACTCTTATGAAAATATGGGGAAGGATCAATTCAGGTTCTAGCTTCCTTCTACAAATGTTAGATTCTTCTTCTGGTGAAGTGTCTTTCAATGGAGCAGCTGTGGTTGGACCCTCTTCTAAAATGATTGGTTGGTTAAATAAGGAAGAAGTTCAAGGGATAAATTGGTTAACTGGTGAAGGAAAAGGTGGTTATGTGAAAGCATACCTAAAAAACGAAGATAAACCAACATATTATCAAATTGGATCAATGAAAAGTAAAATTAAGCCACATGTGAAAGGTAAGAAAATTTCATTTGATGTTTCGATTGAATCAGAAGGCAGAATTGCAGAATATTGGAATCCACATCTTAAAAGTGCCTTCAATAATAAAAATGTTAAACATATAGAAAAAGCAGCTGAAATAGAAGTGCAAAGATTAGTTGAAAATGTAATGAAAAAAACTCAGAAGGAATTAAAGGTGGATGTTGTAGGATTTGGAAATGAATTAAGAATTAAAGAACCTAAGCTTTTTAATAAAATTAAAAATCATTGGGATGAAGAGTTCAGTAAAGCAAGCATTCATTATAAAGTTGATTTAACAATAAAAGATTACGGAATGCTCGGCTCGAAAAATGATAAATAAAATGTGGACATAAAAAAAGCTCAAACGATTATTGTTAGATGTTTGAGCTTTTTTTCATTCCAAAGAGGATCGAAATTTTATTCTATTCAATAGGTCAATTTGTTTCTTCTTAATCAGATCATATTTTTTAGACTATAAATAAGTTTTTACGACACCTGCAAAACTGTTTCTTAGCCTCTCGCTTCTTTATGATGATTGATCGCAGCAGTATACAAACTTTCTAGCCGCTGAGATACATGGGAAAATTCAAAGTTGGATTCCACGAAAGCTCGTCCATCTTTTGCCAATCTATTTCGTACTTCCATATTGGAAAATAAGAATAAAATGCCTTCAACAAAAGCATCTGGGTTTGTGTAATCATCTATTATATAGCCATTTTGCATATGCTTAATAATTTCTGCATTACCTCCTCTGTTAGTAGTAATGATTGGTAAGCCTGTCCCCATCGCTTCATAATGAACTCTTGCTAAAGGCTCTTGCCATTGTGAGCTGCATACAAAAATATCTCCAATTAAAAAATGTGACGGAATGTCATTTGGTGGTACAAATCCAGTAAAAATCACTTTATCTTTACCTAATGATTCAGCTTGCTCTCTAATCTTTAGGCCATATTCATCTATTCGATCTTCACTAAACCACTTACTTCCAACTATGACTAAAACAGCATTACTATATTTATTCATTACTTTCTCCATTGCTTTAATTAAAATATCGGGGCCTTTTACTGCACTTAAACGGCCAACGAATAAAACAACTTTTTTATCTTCTACCCCAAATTTTTGTCTTAACTCTTTTCTCTTTTCCTGTACTTCATTATCCCAATATGGTTTATACCTCTTCAAATCGATGCCAGAATAAACAGCTTTAATTTTATTTTTTGCTTGTGGAAATCGTTCAATGACTGTTTGGCCTATATATTCACTGATCGTCATGATTCGATCAACTGCTTGTATGACTAAATTCCCCATCTCAAAAGAAATTTTACCTTCTTTAAACATTTCATTATGGAGACTTAATACGAAACGACTCTCAGGCATGGAATTCTTATAAACAAGTAAATCACGAGGCCGGTTAAATACGTGAATTAAATCGTACACCTCATGTTTGGTTCTCTTTTTAGAAAGCTCTATACCAATATTAAATACATAATTTTGTTTTGGTACTCGAATATATTCAACCCCATCCACTACTCCCCGTTCTGGCAGATCAGGATGTGTAATTCCGAAAATAGTCAATTCATGGTGGACATTTAAGTGAGGTGTTACACCATCAATGAGTACTTGAATCGCCCCTCCCCCAACAGGAGGTACAGGAAACATTTCTGTACAAATCAATGCAATTTTAATTGTAGACCACTCCTTTCATTTACATGAAACAAAAATAAAACAAACTATCATCTATCTTCTCTTTGTAATCTATGATGTTAGAAATGTTTAGAAACGGCGAATCTACTAATTATTAGACTTAATCATTTCATAAAATAGCAATTAGACTACTAAAATGGCTCACCACATATATTAAGAGCTTAAGTATTTATGGTTAACTTTTACTAGATAACTTCCAATAATAAAACGATAGCTAGTTTTGGAATGATGAAAAAGCAAATAAACACTGCAATTTCCCCCTTGCAAAAATTGTTGATTTTAGACATTTCAAATACTGAAACTGTCTAAATATCATCTCTTCAATTTCTATCAGATATTTTTAATTGGTAAATTATTACCATTTTTAAGCGTATCTCTATCACACTCACTGATATATCACTTGTGTATTACCCCCCATTAAAATAGAACTTATAGCTCAAGCATTCCAAATTAACCTTTTCTATTTCGTGACTATTTAAGGAATGAAACAATTTACACAAGTAAATTGTATCTATTTTACGACATGTTTTTACAATATTCCTAATATTAAAAATTGTTTGAACAATGTAAATTATGATGTTACGATGGTGTCCTGAGTCAAAAATGTTAACCTTAGGAGGAATTTAAGTGAACAAAAAAACATTGGCAATTGGATTATCTTTTGGATTAGCGGTTAGTTCGTTATCAGTTTCATCTGCATTTGCAGAACCAAAAAATGTCTTATCAGATTACAAGTACAATGAGAAAGTTGGATCTCCTGAATTCGTATCAGGTAATTTAACAAAGCCATCTTCAAAAAGTGCTGAGTCGATTGTTTATGACTATGTAAACGCCAACAAAGACAAATTTAAATTAGGCTCTAAAAGTTCATCTGAATCATTCACTGTTAAATCAAAAGCAAAAGACAATCTTGGTTATACTTCAATAAAGTTACAACAAGTGTATAATGGCGTACCAGTATGGGGTTCTACTCAAGCAGCAGTTGTGAACGAAGATGGTGTCTTAACTACATTTTCTGGAACAGTTACACCTGATCTTGACTCTAAAAAGGGACTGAAATCAGAAAAGAAAGTAAACGAGAATAAGTCAATCTCAATTGCTGAAGAAGATCTTGGTTTTATTCCTGAATATGAAAAATTACCGACAGCTGATTTAGTAGTATACTCTACTGGGGATGAGGCTACATACGCTTACCTTGTTAATTTAAATTTCTTATCGCCAAAGCCTGGTAATTATAACTATTTTATCGAAGCATCAACAGGTAAAATTTTAAATAAATACAATGATCTTGATGAAGCACATGGTAATCAAGGTCACCAAACAGTTACCGCTGCTGCTAAACCAGGTGGTGGAACATTAACTGGAACAAATACAACTGGAACTGGTTATGGAGTACTTGGAGATTCGAAAACGTTAAACATGTTACTTTCTGGATCTTATTATTATTTACAAGATAATACGAGAGGGAATGGCATTTTCACATACGATGCTGCTAATCGAACTCGTCTGTCTGGTTCTTTATGGTCAAGTGTTGACACACTTTTAAATGCTTCATATGATAGAGCCGCTGTTGATGCTCATTACTATGCGGGTAAAACTTATGATTATTATAAAAATGTTTTCGGACGTAATTCTTATGATGGTAATGGTGGCGCATTAAAATCTAGCGTTCACTATGGTAGCAGATACAATAATGCATTTTGGAATGGTACGCAAATGGTTTACGGTGATGGAGATGGCTCTACATTTATCCCATTGTCAGGTTCAGTTGACGTAGTAGCACATGAATTAACACATGCTGTTACAGATACAAGCTCAGATTTAATTTATCAAAATGAATCAGGCGCATTAAATGAAGCAATTTCAGATATTTTTGGTACATTAGTTGAGTTTTATGCGAACAGCAATCCTGATTATGAAATCGGTGAAGATATCTATACTCCTTCAATCGCAAATGATGCATTACGTTCTATGAGTGACCCTGCTAAATATGGTGATCCAGATCATTATTCTAAACGCTACACAGGTACAAGTGATAATGGTGGCGTTCATACAAATAGCGGAATCATTAATAAGCAAGCTTATTTATTAGCAAAAGGTGGAACATTCTCTGGCGTAACTGTAACAGGTATTGGCAATGATAAACTAGGTGCAATTTACTATCGTGCGAATACAGTTTACTTAACTGCATCGTCAACATTTAGCCAAGCGCGTGCGGCACTAGTTCAATCAGCATCAGATTTATATGGTGCAAGTTCAGCTGAAGTTACTTCAGTTAAAAAATCATTTGATGCAGTTGGAATTTATTAATATTCCTTAAAACTATATCCGATAAACTAAACACTTCCCCTTCTCTATAAAGTGAAGCCGGTTTCCAAAGAAATGGAAATCGGCTTTTTTTAGACAATATTTCTATAAATGAAAACGATCCAATAAATTCGTTTTTGCAAGATCTATGACATCATCGGCATGACCGTTTAATACAGCTTTTAGCGTCCATAAAGTAAAACCATGTGCTTGCTCTAATGTTACTTTTGGTGGCATAGCTAATTCTTGACGATTAACAACTACATCTACCAAAAATGGTCCATTATGATCAAAGGCACGTTGTAATGCCGATTGTAAATCCGCCGGATCCTCAACACGAATGCCTTCAATTCCCATTGCTTGAGCAACATTTGCAAAGTTAGGATTTGTTAGACTAGTTCCTGTTTCTAAATATCCAGCTGCCTTCATTTCTAGTTCTACAAAACTAAGAGCACTGTTATTAAAAACGATTACTTTTACAGGTAAGTGATGCTGATGTAATGTTAGTAAATCCCCCATTAACATGGACAACCCACCATCTCCACATAAAGCTATCACTTGATTTGACGACTTTGAAATTTGGGCACCAATAGCTTGAGGTAGTGCATTTGCCATTGTTCCATGATTAAAGGAACCAAGTAATCTTCTTTTTCCATTCATACGAAGATATCTTGCAGACCAAAGCGTAGGCGTACCAACATCACATGTAAAGATAGCATCTTCACTAGCCAGATCGCTAATTACTTTTGTTAAATATTGTGGATGAATAGGCTTACGTCCCGGTTTACCAACTGCAAAACTATCTAAATCTTTTCGAACATTTTCATATGCAGATACATACTTCTTTAGATGCCCTGATTCGCGCTCTCCTTTTAAAAGCGGTAATAAAGATTGTATTGTTTCAGACACGTCACCGCATAAACCATAGGTAACCATTGCTCTTCTTCCAAGATGTTCAGCTCTTATATCTACTTGTAAAATGATTGCATCCTTTGGATAAAACTGTCTATATGGAAAATCTGTTCCAAGCATTAACAGAATATCAGCATCCATAATGGCATGATAACCTGATGAATAACCAATTAGCCCAGTTAGTCCGGCATTATATGGATTGTCATATTCAAGATGCTCTTTTCCTCGTAGCGCAATTACCATTGGAGATTTTAACTTTTCACAAAGCTGCATTAACAGTGAATGAGCACCCTCACATCCAGCTCCACAAAGCAGTGTAATTTTTTTATCTTCATTTAAATAGTCTGCTAGTCGTTCTAACTCTAGTTTAGATGGCTTAATGACAGGTGTCGTAACATGAATGACTTGTTCTGGGATCGATTCCTTATCTTCTAATGCTGCAATATCACCTGGCAAAACTAGGACTGACACCCCTTTACGAGATATGGCATGTTGCATTGCAATCGTAGCCAAGCGAGGCATATGCTCTGGCCTAGTGACTGTCTCACAATAATGACTACATTCTTTAAATAATTGTTCAGGATTGGTTTGTTGAAAATACTCCCCACCAGTTTCGACACTAGGTATATGAGCGGCAATTGCAAGTACTGGTATACGACTACGATGGCAGTCATACAGTCCATTAATTAAATGAAGATTTCCAGGTCCACTACTTCCTGCACATACTGCAATACTTCCGCTGAGTAAAGCATCAGATCCTGCCGCAAAAGCGGCAACTTCTTCATGTCTAACTGAAATCCATTCTATTTTTTCAGACTTTCGGATGGAATCTAACACAGCATTAAGTGAATCTCCTACAATACCATATATCCTTTTTACGCCTGCTTGTAGTAATGATTCGATCAATAAATCAGCAATTGTCTTTCTCATAATGTTCTCCTTACTCGATGGGATATTTACAGCGTTTCCTATTAAGATGAATCTATTGCTAATAGGATTGGTCAAATGATATGACTTATTTCTAATTTATGTTTTGCGAATTAGAGGAACGATATACTATAAATTACAAATTTAGGATTATTATGGAAAATAAAATGATCATAAAAAACTCAACTTTTTTATTTTCAAAAGATTTTTTTCCTATTCTTCATAGTTATTGATATGTCCTAATCTACGCTCTTCTTGGGCAAGTATTTCAGGAGGTATATGCTTTGGAATAACACCATGTGGAACCTCCCCCTCCACACTTAAGTAGTAGTGACGTATTGGTAGTAGTTGATCATCGAGTTCATAAACCAGAGGTATGCTAGTTGGGATATTGAGAGAAGCAATTCCATCCGCTGTTAACTGGTCAAGATATTGAACGATTGCTCTTAATGTATTTCCATGTGCCACAATTATTACTTTTTGTTTTGCCTTTATTGATGGTGCAATTTGTTCCTCCCAAAAAGTCATCACTCGATTTTTCGTATCCTCTAAACTTTCTGTGCGAGGAAATTCTCCTTCATTTAATTCTTTATATCGCGGATCATTTGTATCAATTCTAGTGTCATTAAATTCCAATGCCGGCGGTCTCACATTCATCGACCTTCTCCAACTGTTCACTTGTTTTTCCCCATATTTTTTTGCTGTTTCCGCTTTGTTTAGTCCTTGGAGAGAACCATAATGTCTTTCATTTAACCTCCATGTTTTATAGACAGGTATCCACATATAATCCACCTCATGTAAGATAATCCATAAAGTTCGAATTGCTCTTTTAAGGACTGATGTAAAAGCAATATCAAAGCTGTAACCATGCTTTCTTAAAATCATACCTGCTTCTCTTGCTTCAGATAGTCCGCTATTTGTTAGATCTACGTCAGTCCATCCTGTAAAACGATTCTCAGCGTTCCATTGACTTTGACCGTGGCGTATTAAGACTAGTTTAATCATATGAAGCTCCCTTCTAATACTCGAATATAATTTAGTTTGTATGAAAACTGATTTTTAGATTCCTTTTACAAGAAACAATGTTTGTTTCCCTAAAATCATTACTAAGCTCAAAAAGAGTAACTACTATAGTAGTTACTCTTTTACTTTTCTTTATAAACCTAAGGAACTTTTCACAGTTTCTAAAGTTTGTGATTTATACTTCTTTTTAGGACTTGGTGCATTTTGAACTGTTGGATTTTGCAGTAAATAATTCTTTTCTACATATCCCATATCTTTAGAATCAACTTTTCCATCAAAATTTATATCTGCTTCGCGCTTATTTGTTCCCCAGAATGTTTGTAAATAAATTGCGTCCATTACATCAATCACATCATCTTTATTAACGTCACCTGCGATTGCTGATTTAACTCGTAAGAAAAGGTTTTGATACGTAACTTTATAATCTTCATGGAAACCAATCGTGAAGTTTTTGTGTACTGTGAAATGTCCTGGAACATTGAACTCAAGTTCAAATTGATCATCAGTCAAAGGAAGGTTTGGAATTGAAAATGTCGTATTGCCTTCTTTTAAATTTCCACTATAGGCCTTCCCATCCGATCCAATTGCATTTACCGAAATACCCATTTTTGAATAATCATAATTACTTAAAGTTTGTTCATCGCTTGTGCCATAATAAATCATAAACGCCTCAGCATTAATCCCACCACGAGCTAGTGAATATGTTGGTTCCAAATAAGTAATTGTTGGGTTACCACTAACTGCAGTTTTAGTTGTTTTATCCATTTCTGTATATGAAACACTTGTCATATACGTTGCCCATGTTACAGGGTAAGCTGTATATTCGTTTTTCATTGTAAATGCTAAATTTACAAGCGAAAGATTGCCAGCCAATGGTTCTACTCCATCTTTTATTGAAACTGTTATTGTGACCTCATTTTGATTGGCAGATCGAGGCTTCTCCTCAACGTTTACATCGACTTTATCTGCTACGCTTTGATGCGGAGCTACTTTCATCGATGCAACATTTGTATAATAAATGTACTTATATACTGCTTGTTTTACATTACTTACTTTGTTTAGAGATAAGGTAGCATTAGCTGTTTCACCCATCTTAGCGCTTCGTTTTTCAGGTTGCATAAAACCATACGCAACATCATCTTTTGTAAAGAAAATGTCTTTTCCCTCTTTAAATGTTTTATTTGATGCTGCATCCATTGCATAGAATGAAAGCATCATCGCTCTTGATGGATTTACTGGAATATTTGCTGTAAATGAGCCATCTTCCTTAACAGGAACCGATACTGCCCTTCCACCATATTGATCTTGATAGTACACTTTCGTACTTCCTTGATTTACATTCATACCAAGTTTTTGCATCTCTTCCGTTTCTTTATCATAAACCGTTCCAGTAACAGTTACTGTATTTTGACCATTTTTATATTCAACGATATCAGGACTGTTAACCGTTAGTTTTGGAGCCGTGTTATCAAAATAGAATGGAGCTTCTTGTGAGAATGTACGACCTGCATCATTTGTACCAATTATTTTTAGTTTGTAGTATCCTGGTTTCGCTAAATCTTGATCATAAGCGAATGGCTGCTCATTATCTCCTGTTGCTTTGTAGTAGTATCCATTAAATATTTTTGATACTCCATACGTCACATTTTCCTGCATTCCTAAACCACTCATCGTACCAACAAATCCTAACTCTTTATTTGTTTTCCCATCAATGAGAATCACATCAAAAGTTCGCATATGTGATTTAATGCTAAACAGTGCATTCGTATAAATTAACTGACCAGGATAAGCTGAATCAAATACTTGAGTAAATGCTTGTGGACTCATTGTTACAGGATTCATTCCTTCTTCAACTGTTTTAATAGCAAATGGAACTTGGAAGGTTTCATCTGGATTATTTTGATTTGTATATGTTACAAATCCTTCGTATATTCCTAATTTTGCTGATTTCGGAATCGTAATTGCGACTGTTGATTTCTTTTTCGAATTGGCAGCAACTTTAATTATCTGATCAGTAACAATCATTACCCCATTATCATCAGCATCTAATGAACCTCGACGATCTGTTTGGAACGTTACATTTACATCATATGTTTTTGCTTGATTACTATTGTTATAGATGTTTAATGTGCGTTGATCGCTAAGATTTGTTCCAGCTGGAGCAAATACCCCAAATGAAAGTGCGCCTGTTAAGTCTTTAATCGTTTTTAGATTTCCTTTTTTATCATAGCTACCTTTTGTCTCATCCATTATTTCAATTCTCGTTTTTGAATGAATTGCTTCGTATGGATCTACTTGACCAGCCCCAGTTTCAAAAACACTATAATTTCCATTTAAAGGATCTGCTGTGTTCATTAATGTTTCTTTAATCTGTGCAGGCGTTAAGTTCGGATTTGCTTGTAATAATAATGCAGCAACACCAGCTACATTTGGAGTAGCCATTGAGGTACCAGACAAATTATCATAAGCATATTCATATTTACCAACTTGATCTGCGCCGTGCATGTAAGATGGTACAGTTGAAAATACAGCAACACCTGGTGCAGTAACTTCAGGCTTAATATCATATGTGATACGAGCCGGCCCACGAGAACTGAAAGTCGCTAATTTACTACCTTCGTCTACTACTTTACCCATTTCATCAAAAGAGAATGTTGGCACAGAACCAAGTTTTGAAGCAACTTCGGATCCTTGTTCATAAGACATTGAGAATGTTGGGACTAATCCATAGCTTGCACCCAAATAAGTTGGAATAAATCCTTCACCTGGCACATTATTGACTAATATTACTGCAACTGCACCATGACTTTTAGCAACTTTTATTTTATCTACTAGTGCAATAACGCCTCGATTCACTAATGCAATCTTACCGTTTACATCGATTGATTTATAATCAGCATCTGTGCCCGAATTTGGAATTTGAACAATTGGGTAATTGCTACCTGCAAGACGACCTTCATTGTCTCCAAATCCTTTACCTAATAGTTTCATATCTGCTTTAACAGGTGCAGTTCCATGGAAAGTTCCTTTAGATGTTGAAATCTCAGTTTTTGTATCGTTGGCACCAACGGTAATCGCTAAAGCAGAAGCTCCTGGAGCACCTAATGTGTACGATCTATCTCCTGCATTTCCTGCAGCTACAACTGCTGTTACACCTGAAAGCACAGCATTATTGACTGCGATACTTTCGATATTCTCCGGATCATTACTTGAATTTCCGAGTGATAAATTAATGACGTCCATTCCATCTGCAACTGATTTATCAATTCCACCTAAGACACTTTCAGTTGAACCTGAACCAAATTTACCCAAAACACGATAAACATAAAGATCAGCATCTGGTGCTACACCTGTTACAGCGTAATCTGCATTATTTTTTCCACTTCCAGCGATGATACCAGATACATGAGTACCATGTTCCGTATAAAAAGTTGACCCTGTAAGTGGATCAATTTCTGCTAGACCAGATTTTTTCCAATCATCATATGTAGTCTCCATTGGATCTGCATCATTATCTACAAAATCCCATCCTTTAACTGAGCTTGGCGAAATAGATTTCGGGTCTACTCCTTTTTGTGCACGGTATCCTTTGTATGCGTCAGTTAAATCAGGGTGATTGTAATCAATACCAGTATCTATTACACCTACCTTAATCCCTTTGCCCGTAAATCCTTCATCATGTAACTTATTAATTCCTGGGAATACTTCATTTGCTATTTTTTTTGCTTCTGTATTGTTTTCTGTTTTTGTCGGTGGATCAACTTTAATAACCTGATTAGGCCATATTGCTTTAACAACTTTTGATTTTAATAATGACTTCACTTTATTTGCAGGAAGTACCATAGAAACTCCGTTTAGTGAGCTATCATACTTATGTTTGATTTTAAATACATTTTTATTTTCACTTAGATCTTCTTTATAAATAGATTCCAGATCACTTTTAAATGTCTCTTGTGCTTCTCTTGCATTTTGTTCAGCTTCTGAAACGGATAGACTATTTCCATTTGTTGCTTCTTCAATGACTGCAACTTTTGCTGGTTTGTCTTTAAACTCAACAATAACTGATAAGTGATCAGTACTCTCTAAATCTACGGAATCAGGTAATTGTAAGCCTTCTTGACTAGTAGCTTTTAATTTTTGAAGAGCCTCTCGTTGTTCAACCGTTAATTTTGAAAGAATCTCTTCAATCGAAGCAGTTGAAGCTGCTTTTACAATTGATTGTTGAGGTTTAACTGGTAATGAGTTAAATAAAACACCTGTACTTAAGGTTAATATTGCTGTCCCTTTTATAAAACGATTCATTCTTCTCTCCCCTTCTTGCCTGTAATATCTTTCTGACTTGATTATAAGGAGATTTGACAGAATTTATTTTTCTAAAAATTCTATCAATTATCAAAAAACTCTTCGACAAACTTCGACAATTCCAACAAAAAAAAGAGCTATAATCAGCTCTATATATTCGTAACTTCCTTATAATCACTATTTTTTTCATCGCTTAACATTTGCATATATTTTTCATCTAGCCCATCAGTTAAATGTCCTCTATAATGCCAAATAGCCAAAAGACACTTTTTAAACTTCTCAAGTATTCCGGCATTTTTAACTTTTATAGCAACTTCGATTAATTCATTTAATCCATTCTCGTATTCTTCTATTTCACATTTTAAGAGGGCAGTAGCAAAGCAGTAATCTAAATATAATTGCTGCTGATATAGATTTGTACTGTTCGCCATTTCAAAAATTTCTTTTTCATGTCTTTTTAATAGCTGACATGCACATTCAAATCTGCCCAATTTCACATATGCTTCTATGATTCTAGGTAATCCTACAAACAAATCTTCTCTATCTCTTAGCCATTCATAGTATTCATCAGCATACTGTAATTCACCAAAATCAATCCTCGCAACAAATCGATTGCCAATTGCAATGTCTGCAAAATATTGATTCACCTTTTCATATTTGTCTATTACGTTTAATACTTCTTTTAATGAATGACTTAATCTAGTTAAAGCAAATCCTTGATAAACAAGAGCATAGCCATAATGTTGATCAAGTTTGGCAATTTTTTCTAGACGCGCCGCATAGTGGAAAACTTTGTCCCAATCTTTTAACATATAATACGTTGCAGTGATCCACAAAAATGTTAATTCTTGAAAATCAGCTGGCATATAGCTTACATATTCTAGAACATGTACAAGAGTTGATGGACCTTCTTCTGTTAATCTATTTACATAATACTTTCTAAAATAACTGATCGCTACTTCTTCAGAGGTTGGATCTGGCATATGGTGAATAATGATTTCATACAAAGGTAATGCCTCTTTTTCTTTACCTTCCAAAAAAAGCTTTTCAGCGATATGAAATAAATTTTGTAGATTTTTAGTTCGAATTGTTTTGGACTTTTCCTCTAACATAACCGTAATCATAAATTCCAGTTCATCCTTAAAACCATTAATAGCGCATTTATAAATAAAAGCTACACTTCTACGTTTATCCAAATATCGATTTTGATTAAAACAAAGTTGAGTATATAATCCATAAAATCTTCCTTCATCCAGACCAAAAGTTCTGGTCAGCGCATCCAAATAATGTAAAGACAGGGGCTTTTTATTATTAAAAACTCTACTGATATCACTAATATGAATCCCTGAATGTTTCGCTAAATCTGCTTTATTCCAATTTTTCATTTCCATTAGTTTGAGAAATTCATATAAAAGAATCTGGTTCATAATGATACCTCACTATTTTATGTCATCGTTTAATGTTTTTGTAATTAGGTAAACATTCCATTTTAACTGTCCAAATCCTCTTAATAAATGAAAAGATAATCTAGATGAATTAGTCTTGAATGTCGCATAGTTCAATTGTCATTGAAAGATTCAATAAAAAAAGCTCAAACCCAAATTTGGTTTGAACTTTATTCCAATTTTCACTAATAAAATACTTGAATGACAATTGTTGAAAAATCTGATTATTGATTCGAAGTTAACTCAGTTCTAATCTGTTGAACGATTTCAGGTTGTGCAGGTGCTGCTGGTTTATAGTAGCCCTTATTTAACGCATAATTGTACAAAGTTCTTTGACGCGCTTCGTCCTGATTTCTAAGTTGAATTAAAGTTTGTCTTAATTCCGTATTATTAGATTCAGTAATATATCCTGCATAACCCGTTAAGCTTGCATTAATTCCTGCTAAGTAATCATTGACCATATCTTTATCCTGTAACATTGTCTTTCCTCCTTACCCTAAGAACGTTAGTAGTTGTTGACGTGATTGTCTTGCAGATTGAGCATCTCTTTGTAGCATTGCTTTTAATTCAGGATCAGCACATTGCTCTGCATAAGTTTCTAATTTAGTAGCAATCATACTATGTCCTCCGATAATATGACGCAGGTTTTCAACTTCAAGTTCTGTTAATGGTTGATTCATTTTTACCTCTCCTTTCAAAGCATAATACAGTATTAATCTTCCTAAATGTGGAAATTCTATTCGTGATCATGCGATTTAGTACAAACTACCTTTGCGATATAGCTTTTCGTATGAACAAAAAAAGCAAGAGAAATATCCTCTTACTTTTCGAAGTATTTATATTATTATCTAGTTAGTCTTGCTATATGTACGGAGTTCTCTACGTAGTATTTTACCCGTAGAATTTTTAGGCATTTCATTCATAATTTCTATTTCCTTAGGTACTTTATATTTTGCTAATTGCTGATTACAAAATACGATCAAATCATCAGTACTTAGTAAATGATCATTACGAACAACGAAGGCTTTTACTTGTTCTCCAAAAATTGGATCAGGTACTCCAATGACCACCGCTTCAATAATTGCAGGATGATTATAGAGAACTTCTTCTACTTCACGTGGATAAACATTATACCCTCCCACAATTATCATATCTTTCATTCGATCAACAATATAAATATATCCATCTTCATCCATTTTCGCTAAATCCCCAGTATGAAACCAACCATTTTTTATAGAATAAGTAGTCTCATCTGGCATTCCTAAGTATCCAATCATAACATTTGGACCTTTTACTACTAATTCGCCAATTTCTCCTCGTGCTACTTCAGTTCCATTAGGGTCAACAATTTTATTCTTTACTCCTGGAATATCTATTCCAACAGATCCTACTTTTCTAATCCCTTTTAAAGGATTGAATGCCGTAACAGGAGCAGTTTCTGTACATCCAAATCCTTCCAAAATATTCACTTTATATTTTTCTTCAAACCTTTGAAGGACCTGGACTGGCAGAGAAGCTCCACCTGATAAACAAACGCGCAGTGTTTTAAAATGGTCAGCAGAATAACCCACTAATTGTAATAAGATGCTATACATAGTCGGTACACCCGCAAAAAGAGTTACTTTTTCAGTCATAATTGTCTGCATAACATCAATCGGACTAAACTTTTCTGAGATAACAATCGTACCTCCACATATGATAGGTGCGTTTATGCATACTGACATACAAAATATATGAAACATGGGTAGAACTGCTAGTATCCGATCTTCTGATGTAAATTCAGTTAATTTAGCTATTGATTCTGCATTTGAACATAGATTTTTATGTGAAAGCATTGCACCTTTTGGCCTTCCAGTTGTTCCAGAAGTATATAAAATGACGGCTAGATCATCTTCAGTAATCACTGGTAAATCAACATTGCTTTTCTGATCTACAATCAATTGCTCCCAAGCTAATTCTACATGATTACTTTCTACATAATACACTCTATCTATCGACTTTAATTCCTTCATAAGTGGAACGATTATTGTTTCTAACGAAAATTGCGCGATGACAACTTTCGATTTACTATTGATAAGTATGTATGAAATTTCCTCTTGACTATAAATAGGATTGATCGGTACTACGACACCTCCTGCACGAAGAATACCAAAATATGAAATGATAAATTCCGGACAGTTCCCCAAAACAAGTGCAACTTTGTCACCTTTTTTTATCCCACTAGATGCTAGATTCATTGCTACCAGATCAACATACGTCTTTAATTCTTTATACGTAATTTTTTCATTTTCAAATAAAACTGCTGCTTGATTAGGGTATGTTTGAGCACTTTTTCTTAATCTTTCATTTAAATTCCAATCCATTAACATTCAACCTCCTAGCTATTAGAAAAGATTTCATTTTTAGTTTTCTATATGCTTAAGGCACCATCATAAAATAGATGATGCCTCACACTTCCATAAAATTATGAAACGCCTAAACTAGTACCTGAAACTTCAATTGAAACTTTTGCAATCACTTCTGGAGGTATAGTAAAAAATAATCCACTTGGATCACTATGAACCTTCGCTACAATATAAGCCATATTTTCAATATTCACATTAAATTCCGCAAATGTATCTGGTAACCCTACTTTTATACGAAGATCTCGAATAAATGAAATGACTTCTTCTAGACAATCTTCTGCTTTGGCTGGAACGTCATTTAATCCAAGGGCTTCTGCAAAACCATGGATTCTTTTTAAGTAGAAAGGTGAAAGTGACTCCATAACATTTGGTAGTAATACAGCATTTGCTAGTCCATGTGGAATATTAAATTTTGCGCCCAATGCGTGAGCCATATTGTGAACTGGAACCGCGTTAAGTGATAGACAAAAAGCTGAAATCGCCATGGTGCTTGCCATTAACATGTTTGCTCTTGCTGCTATATTTTGTCCATCATGAACTGCTGTTTGTAGGTTCTTAACGATCATTCGGATTGATTGAAGCGCATATGCATCTGCCATTGGATTTGATTGTGGAGAGAAATACGCTTCGATCGCATGAGTTAATGCATCAAATCCTGTAAAGGCAGTGATTTTCGGTGGTAATCCCACTGTTAATTCAGGATCTAAAATTGCCATATCTGCACTAATAAATGGGTTTAATAAATTCGTTTTAATCCCTGCAATTTCATTTAATATTACAGCAACAGGAGATACTTCCGCTCCAGTTCCTGCAGTCGTTGGAATTGCAATATGCGGGATTGGAATATATTCTGCTTCTGGCCAAAATTCCATTTTATTTCCCACAAGTAGAACTTCACGGATATCACTAACTTTTTTATGTAGCATCCATTTGATTGCTTTAACAGTATCTAGAACACTACCTCCACCTACAGCAATTAATGTGTCACCATTGCATTCATTGAAGAACTTAGCCCCTCGGTTTATTATTTCTCCTTTTGCATCCTGCTCAATGTCTTCAAATATACCAACTAGTTGAACAGCTCCAGGAACAATATCAAATAACTCTTTAATTTTATTTGTAATCCCAGCTTGTGTAATCCCTTTATCTACATAAAGAACAGCTCTTTTTCCCCCTAAACCTTTCATCATTTCAGGTAACAACGATCGCGCTCCTGCGCCGCTATTTACAACTGTTCGAACTGAAAACTGAAAAAATGACGTTACCATAGAATCACTCTTTTCTAATTTTATTTTCAAACTATGAATCTATTTTTCTTATAATAAAATTCCGTACCATGGTTTTTGACTTAGTTCCGGAGTTAACGAAACATGAACATGTTTTACTTGTGTATATTCATCTAATGCATATTTTCCAAGCTCACGACCAAATCCGCTTTGTTTATATCCACCAAATGGCGCATCACTTCTAAGCATGTGCCAATCATTGATCCAGACAGTTCCTGCTTTTATTTCACGAGAAACTTGAAGTGCTTTGTTAACGTCCTTAGACCAGACTCCAGCTGCCAATCCGAAAATTGTATCATTTGCAATTTCAATAGCTTCCTCAACCGTTGAGTAGCGAATGACACACAAAACAGGTCCAAAAATTTCTTCTTGAGCAATTTTCATTTTATTGTTAACATCAGCAAAAATTGTAGGTTCAATAAAATAGCCGTTTTCATATCCTTCTCCAGTTAATCGTTTTCCGCCGCAAACTAAACGTGCACCCTCTTTGATTCCTAACTCAACATAGGATAATACAGTATTAAGCTGCTGCTCAGAGGCCATAGGACCCATACCGTTTTTCATATCTAATTGGTTTCCAATTATAATAGAAGAAGCAAGTTCCTCAAGTCTTTCCACTACTTCATCGTAGATAGAATCATGAACTAAAAGTCTTGTACCTGATTCGCATAGTTGTCCAGAGTGTAAACAAAATCCAAATAAGCTCCCTGGAACGACAATATCTAAATCAGCATCTGGTAAAACGATTGATGGTGATTTGCCACCTAATTCCAATGTAACTCGTTTTACAGTTTCAGATGCCAATTGCATAATGTGGCGACCTACTTCTGTTGATCCAGTAAATGCAATTTTATCTACGTGTGGATGAGTAGCTAATATTTCACCAACTGTAGCCCCAGGTCCCGATACTACATTAAACACACCCGCTGGAACTCCAGCCTCGGTTGCTAACTGCGCTAGTTTTAGCGTAGAAAGAGGTGTATTTGAAGCCGGTTTTACAACAATCGAATTTCCCATAGCAAGTGCAGGTGCGATTTTCCACATCGCTAAAAGCATAGGAAGGTTCCAAGGTGTGATTGCTGCTACAACACCAATCGATTCACGCCAAACCTGATTATTGCTTGGTCCTGGAAATGGGATAACCGGTAATGATTCTACAAACGGGTATTCCATCGTAAATTTAGCTGTTTGTTGAAGCAAATCTACTAAATATAAAATGTCAAGATTTGAAATCCTTCTTACAGTTGCGCCTGAACTAATCGCTTCCAAGAATGCTAGTTCCTGAGAGTTCTCAATAATTTTATTCCCAAAATTAATTAAAATTTGTGCACGTTCTTTAGGTGTTTTTTTTGCCCATATACCTGAATCATAGGCTTTACGAGCTGAAGCAATTGCAGCTTCTGTATCCTGTTTTCCAGCTTTAGCAACCTTAGCGATTACTTCACCAGTTGCTGGATTTTTCACATTAAAAGTTTCACCGCTTACTGCAGGTGTCCATTTCCCATCAATATAAAGTGGAAATTCCAATACTTTTACAGCTGTTTGCATAAAAAGACCTCCTAAAAATAGTTTTAAAAAAAGACTCTGTTACCGCTATATGTTGCTTTATCATTTTAGTTACAGAGCCTTTAAATAAAGTGATTACGATTGAACCTAGACATTCTTCTTCATTAAGGTGTAACGATATTAGGCCATGGGTCAAACTTGTCCATTAGTGACAATAGTTCTTTAAATTTTTGTTTATTTCCTGAAATAGAAATCTTACCGGCCGATTCCATCTGATCCAAGTCAGCTAAACCAAGCGCAATTAAATAGAAAGTTACCTTATCAACTGTAAATGTAGCGTCAGGGTTTGTAGCTTGCTGCTCTTTTTTATAGTTTAGAACTGAATTACCTACATTTATTGAATAATTTGTTTTTATATCTGTTAATGACACATTAAATGTAAACTGTTTTCCTTCTGCTTTTGTTCCATTCAGTTTGATGGAGAAGAAATTCATAAAATCTTCAACTGGCATATTCATCAGCATGTCTAAATTCATTGGGTTCGCACGTTTTGAGTCATCTTTTACAACGCCTTTTCTTAGCTCTTGTGCACCAGTAAGATAGAAGTTACGCCATACTGAAGACTCTGCTTGATAGCCTAATTGTTCGTAAGCATTTGCAAGTAAGTTCTTTGCTTCAATATTTTTCGGATTCGACATCACCACATGTTTTAATACCTCAGCTACCCATCTATATTCACCTTTGCTATAGTCTGATTTAGCTAATTTCAATATATTTTTTTCTCCGCCCATATACTTCACGTATTTAGCTCCAGCCTCTAGTTCAGGTAGCGGATCTAAATCTGATGGATTCCCACTAAAATTGCCTAAATAAAAATTATAGACAGCCTTCACATTTTGTTTTAAATTCCCATAATATCCACGATTAGCCCAATATTTATCTAAGCTCTTTGGAAGCTTAATCTTATCTGCGATTTCATCCGATGTGTAGCCTAAGTTTGCCATGCGTATCGTTTGATCATGAATATATTTATATACATCACGTTGTTTTGTTAATTGCTCGATTACACGGTCCTTACCCCATAACGGCCAGCTATGTGCAGTTACCATTACATCAATATCTTCTTTACCATATAAATCAATTGTTTGATCAAGAGCTTCTGTCCATTTTAGGGCATCTCTTGTCTTTGCTCCCCTTAATGTATAAATATTATGTAATGTATGTCCTGTATTTTCCGCCACTACTAATGCTTTATAATCCTTGATATAATAATGCATTTCAGCAGGAGCTTCAGTATGAACAGTTAATAAAAATTTAAATGTAAGACCATCTATTTGCATTGTTTGGACATCGTCTTTTATTTCAATAGTTGGCTGCAAATAACTGAACGTTCCTGTACTTAAACCTGGTCCAATACCTGCTGTAACGAATCCTTTCTCATTAGCTGGCAATAGACTACCAAACATATAACCAGCACGTCTGGACATGATATTCCCTAAAAGAACATTTTCACTTAATGCTTCTTCATTAAATCCATTCGGCACAACGATTGGAACTTTTGTAGGATCTGTTGCATACCCTGCAACTCCTTTAATGCCACCAAAATGATCTGCATGACTATGACTGATCACTATTGCACTTACAGGTTGTTTTGGCCTATGGGCAAAATACAATTCCATCGCTTCTTTAGCCGTTTCAACTGTCGACATTGTATCCAAAACAATTAATCCAGTTTTTCCTTCGACGATCGTCATAACTGATAGATCTAGTCCACGAACTTGATAAACGCCATCAACTACTTTAAAAAGACCTGAAGTATTTTGTAATTGAGCTTGTCTCCATAAACTTGGATTAACTGTCGCAGCAGCAAATTTGTCCTCTTTTATAAACGAATATCGATTACTATCCCAAATAACTGTCCCATTTGCATTTTTTATCGGTTTATTGTTTAGTGGTGCAATAAATCCTTTATGTGCATCTACAAAATCTTGCTGATCTGCAAAATTTAATTCTTTATATACTGAACTATTCTTTTGTGTTGTTATTTTTGTCGCTGGTAAGGAAGCCGTATATGTTGCGGCATCTGTGATAGTAGTGCTTAATATTAACGTAAGTGCAACAGGTACTGTTTTAGTGAACAAAGACTTTTTTGACATTTGCTTTCCACCTCTATAAATGAATTAAATCTGTAAAAGGATACTATTTATGATTTCTGAGATTGGTTGTATTCCATTCTAATTCAACATCTACTGTATAAAAGCATCAAATTTAAAGAAGTTTCTTTAAAAATTTTAGTGAAACCCTTGAAAATCAGTTGATTACTACATATTTTCAAGCGACATTTATCAGTTTAAACAAAAGAAAACGCTTGCAAATCAAAGTGAATTAAGAGAATATTATTTAAAGATTAAATTGTCCGAAAATCACCCTTTCTATTTTTTTGAAAATTAAGAATTATCTGAGCTAATTGTATTACTCAGAAGTACTTAAGTAAAATTAGGATTTGTAATAGGTTGTTCACAAATTTTAATACTTAAAATTAGAGGGATTTTTCATCAATAAACTTAATTACTTATTTAGGGTTTATGTAAAAAAGGTGGTCACAGTATGCACATACAAAAATTAGAAGTACTTGTTGAAGTCGCTAAAACGGGATCATTTTCTACAGCTGGGCAGAATCTTCATATAAGCCAATCTGGCGTTAGCCAAGATATTAAGAAGATTGAAGAAGAACTAGGGGTTAAAATATTTGAACGATCTCGCTCTGGTGTCGTACAAACAAATGATGGTTCTAAAATCATTCATAAAGCAAATGAAGTTTTATTAAAATATAATGAATTAATTGATGAGGCTAGAAAAATATTAGATATACATTCTGGTAACCTTCGCGTATCTACTATTCCAGCTTTCATGACTCATTTAATAAAACCCTTAATGGAATTTAAGAATTTATACGCTAATTTAATTGTTGAGATGTCAGAAAACATTACTGAACTGACAGTTGAATATATTCAACAGAATAAGGCGGAAATCGGCTTAATTTGTATATACGAGGATTTATTAAAAAGCATTGAGAATTTACATTTAGATCAAATTCTAGAAGGAACCATGAAGGTTTATGTAAGTAGTGATTCTCCGTTTGCCTTAAAAAAAACAATCACGCCAGAAGAAATTCTACAACAAGATATTGTTTTGTATAACGGGGATTATATAAAATGGTTCACTCATCATTTTCAAAATACATTTGGTAAAATGAATATATTATTTTCTTCGAACCAAACAGAAGAACTATCAAGAACAGTATCAACAGGCATGGCCATCACTTTTGCTCCTGACTTTGCTATAAAAAATAATACTTATTTATTAGAAGGTAAAATTATCGAGGTTGATATCTTGAACTATGAACCTATAAATGTTTCTCTCGGGTTAATTTACACAAAGAATAGACATCCTACTAAAATAGAAAAACACTTTATTAAATTTCTTACATCTGAATTGCAATATTATATAAATTAATCTTTTATCATCAATTTGGATTGCTAATGAAATAGTATTTGCATTTTTGGTAAATAAAAACAGCATGGAATAATCTCCATGCTGTTTTTTCTCTACTTTCTTAAATGATAGGGCACTGTAGTAATGACAACATCTTTCTGTCTAAGTAGCCATAATCGAAGTAAGAGTGCGGTTTGATTGTGTAAAAGATTATGCCACCACTTTTTTGGAATAAATTGCGGAATGACAATTTGGATATGATTACTTGGCTCTTTTGCTTCAACTAGTTTAATAAACCTTGATAGAGGTTCTAAAACTGATCTATATTGGCTCTTTAGCACAACTAGTCGACAAGGAGTTCCCCATTCTTCCCATTTTTCTTCCATCTTCTCAATAGATTCATCATCGAATCCAACATAAACAGCGATGAGATCTTCAGACATGCTTTTAGCGAAAGAAAGCGTATTATGAACAACACGATGTGTTCCTGAAACCAATACAATTGTTACGACTTTATTTGTTTCTGGCTTGAAAGAACTTAAATCGATTCTTAATTCATTTGCTACATTTTGATAATGTTTGTATATTGCCAAAGAGAATAAAATGATAGCCGGTATAACAACTAATACAACCCATGCGCCATCTGAGAACTTCGTAACTGCGAATATAATCGTGACAATTGAAGTAACAAATAATCCGACTGCGTTGATGGCTAATTTCACTTGCCAGTTCGGCCCTTTCACTCGTTTCCATCTTCTCGTTAATCCAAATTGCGCAATCGTAAATGAAAGGAATACACCGATTGCATATAGCGGGATAAGAGAGTTTGTATGGGCTTGGAATGCAATAATGAGTATACTCGCTCCTGCTGCAAGTGCAATAATACCGTTTGAATAACCTAGTCGATCCCCTCGATTCATTAATCCTCTTGGTAAAAAACCATCTGCTGCTACAATTGCCGCTAACTGAGAGAATCCTGTAAACGTTGAATTTGCTGCTAAAATTAAAATAATAAACGTAAACCAAATGATAATTTGATACAGTATTCCGTGTCCAAAGTATACCTGAATCAGTTGAGACAACATTGTATCATTTGGATCTGGTGTAATCCCGTTAACATATAAGTGGTAGGCGTATCCCAGTAATGTTACTGAAGTAATGACCCCAAGCGCTATATATGTTTTAATGGCATTTTTTTGACGTGGTTCTCTAAAGATTGGAACTGCATTAGAAATCGTTTCAATTCCAGTTAAGGCAGAACAAGCTGAACTAAACGCTTTAAGGACGATTAAAATACTCAGCCCTTCTGGAACAGTACCAAAAGTAGGCGTGTGATGTTGAACAAATCCATTTTGAAATTCATCAAAAAAGCCAGTAAATATTAAAAGTAACATACAAAGCATAAATCCAAATGTTGGCCATGCAAATATTTTTGCCGATTCCGCAACGCCACGAAGGTTCACAACTAATAAGATAAAAACACAAAATATAGCTAAAACCGTTTCATAATGCGCGATACTTGGATAAGCTGATGCTACTGCCTCAAGAGCAGCTGAGACTGAAACTGCTACAGTTAAAATATAATCAACTAAAAGTGCACTTGAAGCCACGAGTGAAACCCAGCGTTGTTTAAAATTGTCTTTTGCGATTGCATACGCTCCTCCACCATTTGGATAAGCTAATATTCCCATAATGTATGAAATAATTAGAATACCGAGAAGGATAATTGTTGCAATTGTAATCGGTATAATAAACCAACTTGCATGTTGCCCAAGCCCCATTAATTCTGTAATTCCTGCCTCAGGACCGTATGATACGGATGAATAAAGATCCGCAGCAAGTATTGGTAACGCAATAAACCAAATCAATTTATTATGCTGTGCATTTATTTCAGAAGTTCTCATAGGTCTACCTATAAGGAATCGCTTTATACTACTAAAGTTTGAAATAGAATACCATATTGCAAAGATTGCTAAAATAAACAAACCAATTTCTATATAATCAGATGGGTGTTTCATATTTTTCTCCCCTTATTTAAAAATGTAGACGCAACAAAAAGACACTGGAGAATCCCCAGTGCCTAAAAAAGACATCATGAAGGAAACCCCCTTTTCACACGCTTACGAGGTTAGCTGTCGGATTCGGGCCTAAAAAGTAGCCCTACCTTATAAAAAGGATTCACCCCAAGTGCACTTGCACAAAAAAATTGGTTCCCCCGCTTCAATTCAGAAAACACTTCCAAACGTAACTCGATTAAACAATCTAAAAAGAAAGTTATACTTTCAGGAGTTAGGCACTGGTGTTACTAAATGAACTCAGCGATCGTAGGTTATTTAATTCGTTTGCTAACTTCTAATGTATGAAAGTTTTCATTAGAAGGTAACTCTTAAAAACATAAATTCAACTTGTAAACTAGTAAACTTATTTACACAATTACTCATTGAAATCATTTGTAGACTATCGTTTTTACCTTATCGTTTTCCCCTTCTTCCATATGACTATGGTCGAAAATCCTTTTGAACACAAAAAAGACACAAGGATACCTAGTGTCTTTTACGCACAAATAGGAACCTTCTCTTCACACGCTGACGAGGTTAGCTGTCGGATTCGGGCTTTAAAGAGTAGCCCTACCTTACTAAAGGATTCACCCCAAGTGCATTTGCACAAAATTGGTTCCCCCGCTCTAAATAGATTAAGCGATCATAGGTCATTTAATTTTTTATTATGTTGGTTAATATACTACTGCAATTTGGATTTGTAAACGAAAATTTTTAAAAATCATCTTAAAATATATATAAACTCTGAACACATCCATTCATTTTTTTACAAAATTTATTTTAGAGGAATAACAACTAGTTTAAATCCCCTAAACCCAATTGGCCTTAAATGTTGAACAGAAAATTAAGACTCTAATCTACAGCTTTTCAAAATAATTTTTCTTAAATAACAAAATACCAAATTTATCATAGCCCAATTTAAAATTTAAATTCTTTGAGATTTTACTGAGTTAA
>Ga0102589_1000745_pt1 | contig 55754 bp, 46 predicted proteins | sample AraplaMF_Col_mLB_FD_76858 | JGI IMG/M metagenome (GOLD analysis project Ga0102589, IMG submission 76858) | Arabidopsis root microbial communities from the University of North Carolina, USA - plate scrape MF_Col_mLB | ecosystem: Host-associated > Plants > Roots > Endosphere | place: USA...
ACCATTGAACTACTCCCGCATCGGGGGCACTTCAAGGCACCCAAAGCGCTAGATCCAATCGCTCTTAGAAACCAAATTCATCGCTGGTGGAGAGGGCTGGATTCGAACCAGCGTACTCGTTAGAGGGCAGATTTACAGTCTGCTGCCATTAACCACTCGGCCACCTCTCCGGCGAACCTCGAAATATAGCACGGTTTTGTGACTATGCAGAAACCCGAGCACCAAAAGGAGCGAAGGAAACCGTTCGAGGAATGAACTGCGGGCGATTATCCGCGAATTTTCAGGCCCCCTTCTGGTGCTCCTCGCGCCAGGCGCGTGCTTCGCTGAAATGGCCGCATCCAATGAACGGCACGGGCGGGCGCAACGCCGAGAGCGGCGACGGATGATTCGACATCAGCACCTTATGGCGGCCAACGTCGATCAACGCACGCTTACTCTGGGCGTGCGAGCCCCATAGCATGAAAACAACAGGCTTGGGACCGTCGGAAACATGGCGGATCACCGCGTCCGTGAGCACCTCCCAGCCGCGCCCCGAATGGCTGGCCGGCTGGGCTTCCTCGACCGTGAGGCAGGTGTTGAGCAGCAGCACGCCGTGCGTCGCCCACTTCACCAGGCTGCCGCCCGGGTTCGGGAACGGCGGCGGCGGCGTGCCGAGGTCGCGGTGGAGCTCCTTGAAGATGTTGCGCAGCGAGGGCGGCAGCGCCACGCCGGGCGCCACGGAGAAGGCCAGCCCCTCGGCCTGGCCGCGCCCGTGGTACGGGTCCTGGCCCAGGATCACGACGCGCACGTCCTCGGGCGGCGTGAGCTCCAGCGCGCGCAGCGGCTGCGGCGGGAAGATCACCGTGCCCGCATCGAGGCGCTCGCGCAGGAAGGCCTGCAGCTTCTGCCCCACGGCACCGCCGAAGAAGCCATCGACCAGCGGCTGCCAGCCCGGCGCCACAGGCCAGTCGGCAGGATCGCTGCTCGACAGCTGATCCGCGCGGCTCATGAGAACACCTCCGTGCTGCGCACTGCGGTGCGAGCTTGCTTGGGGCGGCCCGGCGCGGCGCTCATTCGAACAACGCCGCGAGGGCCTCGCCAGGTTCCTCGGCGCGCATGAAGGCCTCGCCGACCAGGAAGGCATGGACGCCCGCGGCGCGCAGCGTGGCGACGTCCTCGCGCGTGGCGATGCCCGATTCGGTCACCGCGAGGCGCTCCTTCGGCAGACCCGGCAGCAGGTCGATGGTGGCCTGGATCGAGACCTCGAAATTGCGCAGGTTGCGGTTGTTGACGCCCACCAAAGGGGTCTTGAGCCGCAGCGCGCGCTCGAGCTCGGCCGCGTCGTGCACCTCGACCAGCACCGCCATGCCCAGGCCGTGCGCGATGGCTTCGAAATCCTTCATCTGCGCGTCGTCGAGGCAGGCCGCGATCAACAGGATCGCGTCGGCGCCGATCGCGCGCGACTCGTACACCTGGTAGGCGTCGACGATGAAGTCCTTGCGCAGCACCGGCAGCTCGCACGAGGCGCGCGCCTGCTTCAGGTAGTCGATGCCGCCCTGGAAGAACTGCTTGTCGGTCAGCACCGAGAGGCAGGCCGCGCTGATCTTCCCGTCGCCTTCGGCATAGCTCTGCGCGATGTCGGCCGGAATGAAATCGGCGCGCAGCACGCCCTTGCTCGGGCTGGCCTTCTTGACTTCGGCGATCACGGCGGCCTGGCCGGCCGCGATCTTGGCGCGCAGCGCGCCTTCGAAATCGCGCGTCAGCACGCGGCTTTCGGCATCGAAGCGAACCGCCTCCAGCGGGCTGCGCCGTTTCGCGGCGGCCACTTCCTGGTGCTTGACGGCAACGATCTTGTCGAGGATGTCGGACATGGCTTCTCTCTTGCTCCTGGATTCCCGGCTCAGACCGAGGTGGTGACCCGCACCAGCTCGGCGAGCTTCGCCTTGGCCGCGCCCGAGGCGATGGCCTCGCGCGAACGCGTCACGCCCGCGGCCACCGAATCGACCACGTTGGCCGCGTACAGCGCCGCGCCGGCATTGAGCAGCACGATGTCGAGCGCCGGGCCGGCCTGATTGTCGAGCACGCCCAGCAGCATCGCCTTCGACTGCTCGGGCGTCTCCACGCGCAGCGCGCGATTGCTCGACATCTGGAAGCCGAAGTCCTCGGGGTGCAGCTCGTACTCGCTGATCTCGCCGTTCTTGAGCTCGCCCACCAGCGTGGCCGCGCCCAGCGAGATCTCGTCCATGCCGTCGCGGCCGTAGACCACCATCGCATGCTCGGTGCCCAGGCGCTGCAGCGCGCGCACCTGGATGCCCACCAGGTCGGGATGGAACACGCCCATCAGGATGTTGGGCGCGCCGGCCGGGTTGGTCAGCGGGCCCAGGATGTTGAAGATGGTCTTGATGCCGAGCTCCTTGCGCACCGGCGCCACGTTCTTCATCGCCGGATGGTGGTTCGGCGCGAACATGAAGCCGATGCCCGACTGCTCGATCGAGCGCGCGATCTGCTCGGGCTTGAGGTTGATGTTGACGCCCAGCGACTCCAGCACGTCGGCACTGCCCGACTTGCTCGACACGCTGCGCCCACCGTGCTTGCTGACCTTGGCGCCGGCCGCGGCCGCGACGAACATCGAGCAGGTCGAGATGTTGAAGGTGTGCGACCCGTCGCCGCCGGTGCCCACGATGTCGACCAGGTTCGTGGTGTCGGCCACCGCCACCTTGGTCGACACCTCGCGCATCACCTGCGCGGCGGCGGTGATCTCGCCGATGGTTTCCTTCTTCACGCGCAGGCCGGTGATCAGCGCGGCCATCATCACGGGCGAGCACTCGCCGCTCATGATGAGCCGCACGATGTGCAGCATCTCGTCGTGGAAGACTTCGCGGTGCTCGATGGTGCGCTGCAGCGCTTCCTGGGGGGTGATCATGGAAAGTCTCCTCGGGATGAATCAGCGGCCGATGCGCGCCGCGGGGGCGTCGGTGAACGCGAGCTTGAGGCCGAAGCCGATGAAAAGAACGCCGGCGGCGCGGTCGAGCCAGTGCATGCCCTTCTGCACGGCACCGCGGCGCGCCATCCAGCCCGCCGCCAGCGCCCAGCCCACGTTGACGGGGATCGCGTTGAGGTTGAACAGCACGCCGAGCAGCACGAAGTACAGTGCCTTGTGGTCGGCCCCGGGCGCGATGAACTGCGGCACGAAGGCCAGGAAGAACAGCGCCACCTTGGGGTTGAGCACGTTGGTCCAGAAGCCGCCCAGGAAGATCGCCTTGAGGCTGCGCGTTGCGGTGGCGGCCGCGGCCTGCGCCAGGTCGGTCGGCGGCGCGGCGCGCGACAGCACCATGCGCACGCCCAGGTACAGCAGGTAGGCCGCGCCGATGTACTTGAGCACCGTGAAGGCCGCGGCCGAGGTCGCCATCAGCGTGCCGACGCCGATGGCCGCCGCGAAGATGTGGACGAAGCAGCCGGCGGTGATGCCGAGCCCGGCGACGATGCCGGCGCGCACGCCCGAGCGCAGCGAGTGGGTGACCACGTAGAGCACGTCGGGCCCCGGCGTCAGGTTCAGCAGCCAGCCGGCGGCGATGAAGGCCAGCAGATGGGGAAGATCGGGCATGGCGTTCTCCTCTCCTCGAACGACGGATCAGGCTGCGAAGTAGGCCCGGATCGCGGCCACCGCGCGGTCGACGCCGGCGGCATCGACATCGAGGTGCGTCACGAAGCGCAAGCGGTACAGGCCCGTGGCCAGGATGCCCTGGCGCTCGAGGCTCTCGATCAGCCCCGCCGAGCGCGCCTTGGCCTCGCCCTCGAGGTCGACGAAGACGATGTTGGTGTGCGGCATCTCGAGCTTCAGCCCTTCGATGCCCGCGAGCCCCTGCGCGAGGCGCAGCGCCAGCGCATGGTCGTCGGCCAGCCGGTCGACGTGGTGCTCGAGCGCATGCGCGGCCGCGGCCGCCAGCAGCCCGGCCTGGCGCATGCCGCCGCCCGCCATCTTGCGGATGCGGTGGGCGCGCGCGATGAAGTCGCGCGAACCGACCAGCGCCGAGCCGATCGGCGCGCCCAGGCCCTTGCTGAAGCACACCGACACGCTGTCGAAGCACTGCGCGATGCGGCGCGCCTCGGCGCGCACGTCGGTGCTTCCGTTCTTCGCCGCCTGCGCGGTCGCCGCGTTGAAGAGCCGCGCGCCGTCCAGGTGCCGCTGCAGCCCGTGGTGCGCGGCGAGTTCGGTCGCCGCCTGCACGTAGTCGAAGGGCAGCAGCTTGCCGCCCAGCGTGTTCTCGAGCGCCAGCAGCCGGGTGCGCGCGAAGTGCGCGTCGTCGGGCTTGATCGCCGCCTCGATCTGCGCGAGCGGCAGCGTGCCGTCGGCCGCATGGTCCAGCGGCTGCGGCTGCACGCTGCCGAACACCGCCGCGCCGCCGCCTTCCCAGCGGTAGCAGTGCGCCATCTGGCCGACGATGTACTCGTCGCCGCGGCCGCAGTGCGCGAGGATCGCGCTGAGGTTGCTTTGCGTGCCGGTCGGCACGAACAGCGCCGCCTCGAAGCCCAGCAGCGCCGCGATCTCCTCCTGCAGCGCGTTCACGCTCGGGTCGGTGCCGAAGACGTCGTCGCCCAGCGGCGCCGCCATCATGGCCTCGCGCATCGCGGGCGTGGGTTGGGTGACGGTGTCGCTGCGAAGGTCGACGATGGCGCTGCGGTCGGTCATGGCTTCAGTCCAGGAAGTTCTTGAGCATGGCGTGGCCGTGCTCGGTGAGTATCGATTCGGGGTGGAACTGCACGCCTTCGATGCGCACGTCGTGCGCATACCCGGTGTGCCGCACCCCCATGATCTCGCCGTCGTCGGTCCAGGCCGTGACGGCCAGCGCCTCGGGGCAGCTCGCGCGCTCGATCGACAGCGAGTGGTAGCGGTTGACGACGAAGGTCTTCGGCAGCCCCGCGAACACGCCCTCCTGCGTGGTCGTGATCTCGCTGGTCTTGCCGTGCATGAGCTGCTGCGCGCGCACGATCCTGCCGCCGAAGGCCGCGCCGATGGCCTGGTGGCCAAGGCACACGCCGAGAATCGGCAGCTTGCCCGCGAAGGCCTCGATGGCTGCCACCGAGACGCCCGCCTCCGCCGGCGAGCACGGCCCGGGCGACACCACCAGCCGCGTCACGCCCGAGGCGATCAGCTCGCCGATCTGCGCGACCGTGATCTCGTCGTTGCGATGCACCTGCACGTCGGCACCCAGCTCGCCGAAGTACTGGACGATGTTGTAGGTGAACGAATCGTAGTTGTCGATCATCAGCAGTTTCATGGCTTGCTCACAATCCGGTGCACGCCCTTGACGACGGGGAACACGTTGAAGTTGATCAGGAGGCCCAGCTTGAGGCCCGACAGGCGCAGCGCGGCGAGCACCTGCGCGCGATGCAGGTCGGTCAGCGCATCGACCGCCTTGAGTTCGACGATGACCGATTGCTCGATCACGAAGCCCGCGCGATAGACCTCGCCGAGCGAGCGGCCCTTGTAGCTGGCCGACAGCGGCACGTCGCGCGCGAAGCCGATCTCGCGCTCGGCGAGCTCGATGGCCAGCGCCGCGGCATAGGCGCGTTCGTCGAGCCCCGTGCCGAGCACGCGCTGCACCTCGACGGCGGCGCCGATGATCTCGTGCGAGAAATCGTTCTGGATATCGGGTGCGTTGCTCATTCCAGGCCTTCCTCGACCAGTTCGGCGGCACGCAGCAGCGCGCGCGCCTTGGCTTCGGTTTCCTTCCACTCGAGCTCGGGCACCGAATCGGCCACCACGCCGGCCGCGGCCTGCACGTGCAGCACCTGGTCCTTCACGATGCCGGTGCGGATCGCGATCGCGACGTCCATGTCGCCCGCGTAGCTGATGTAGCCGCAGGCGCCGCCGTACAGGCCGCGCTTGGTGGGCTCGAGCTGGTCGATCAGTTCCATCGCATGCACCTTGGGCGCGCCGGTCAAGGTGCCGGCCGGGAAGGTGGCCTTGAGCACGTCGATGGCGGTCATGCCGTCCTTCAGCGTGCCCTCGACGTTGCTCACGATGTGCATCACGTGGCTGTAGCGCTCCACCGCGAAGGCTTCCGTCACCTTCACCGTGCCGGTCTTGGCGATGCGGCCGATGTCGTTGCGCGCGAGGTCGATCAGCATCACGTGCTCGGCGCGCTCCTTCGGGTCGTTGATCAGCTCGACCTCGGCCGCCTTGTCGAGCTCGATCGAGGCGCCGCGCGGGCGCGTGCCGGCCAGCGGGCGGATGGTGATCTTCTGCTCGCCCTCGCCCGTGTGCTCCTGGCGCACCAGGATCTCGGGCGAGGCGCCCACCACGTGGAAGTCGCCCAGGTGGTAGTAGTACATGTAGGGCGAGGGATTGAGCGAGCGCAGCGCGCGGTACAGCGACAGCGGCGACTCGGTGTAGCGCTTGCTGATGCGCTGCCCCACCTGCACCTGCATGAAGTCTCCGGCGGCGATCATCTCCTTGGCGCGCTCCACCGCCGCGAGGTAGTCGGCCTTGGCGAAGCTGCGCTCGGCCGGATGCGGCTGCGTGGGCTTCACGATCGGCGCGCTCACCGAGTACTTGAGCTTCTCCTTGAGCTCGCGCAGCCGGCGCTTGGCGTTGGCATAGGCCTCGGGCTGCTTGGGATCGGCATAGACGATCAGGTAGAGCTTGCCCGAGAGGTTGTCGATGACCGCCAGTTCCTCGCACTGCAGCAGCAGGATGTCGGGGCAGCCCAGCGTGTCGGGCGGGCAGCTCTTCTCGAGCTTGCGCTCGATGTGGCGCACGGTGTCGTAGCCGAAGTAGCCGGCCAGCCCGCCGCAGAAGCGCGGCAGCCCGGGCCGCAGCGCGACCTTGAAACGCTTCTGGTACTGCGCCACGAAGTCCAGCGGATTGCCCGCGGCGGTCTCGACCACCTGGCCGTCGGTCACGACCTCGGTGACGGCCTCGGCGCCGAAGCCGCTGGCGCGCAGCAGGGTGCGCGCCGGCAGACCGATGAAGCTGTAGCGGCCGAAGCGCTCGCCGCCCACGACCGATTCGAGCAGGAAGCTGTGCTTGCCGCCGCCCTGCGAATGGGCCAGCTTGAGGTACAGGGACAGGGGGGTTTCGAGGTCGGCGAAGGCCTCGGCCATCAGCGGGATGCGGTTGTAGCCCTGGGCGCTGAGGCTCTTGAATTCGAGTTCGGTGATCACGTGTCGTTCTCCGGAAAGCCGGCCCGGCGCGCTTTCATCGGCCGGGAGCGGTCTCATTCACAAACAGAGGAGGTGGTTCGGCGTCGATGCGTCCGGAACCGCGGGCGCACGGCGTGCGCCGTGCAATCAAACAGGCAGCGTCGATGGCGTACGCCAGGGCCAGGCTCCCCGGCTGCCTTCACCTGTTTGATGGATGTGATGAACGAACATGAGGGCCGGAGTTTAGCCCACGCGAACGAAGCCGCGCGCAAACCCGCGCTTCAGGGTTCGTCCGGAGCCGGCCCGATAGAACGAAAAGATACATTCGCACGACCGTTCGCAAATTCCAGAGGAGGCCGCCTTGTCCGCATGCTCGACCGCACTTCCGCTCGTGTCACGACCGCTCGCGCGCCTGTGCCTGCTGGCCGGTCTCGCGGCGGCGCTGGCCGTCGCCGCGCCCGCACGCGCCGCCCCGGTCGATGTCGCGGGCGTCAAGCTCGAGGACAACCTCGAGCTGCGCGGCACGCCGCTGCAGCTCAACGGCGCCGGCGTGCGCTACAAGGCCATCCTCAAGGTCTACACGGCCGGCCTCTACATGGGCCGCAAGGCTTCGACCCCCGAGGAGGCGCTGGCCGTGCCCGGCCCGAAGCGCGTGGCGATCACCATGCTGCGCGACATCGATGCCAACGAGCTCGGCAAGCTCTTCATCAAGGGCGTGGAGGACAACTCGCCCAAGAGCGAGATGGGCCAGCTGATCCCCGGCCTCTTGCGCATGGGCCAGATGTTCGCCGACCAGAAGCAGCTCAAGGCCGGCGACACCTTCACCATCGACTGGCTGCCCGGCACCGGCACGCTGATCACGGTGCGCGGCGTGCCGCAGCCCGATCCCGTGAAGGAGCCCGCCTTCTTCAACGCGCTGCTGCGCATCTGGCTCGGCCCGAGCCCGGCCGACTGGAAGCTCAAGGACGCGCTGCTCGGCAAGCCGTCCTGAGCGGCGGCCAGCGCCTCAGTCGCGCGGCGCCGCCAGTTCGGCCAGCGAATCGACGAAGCCGTCGGCATCGACCGCGCGCACCGGCTCGCCGTGGTTGTAGCCGTAGGTGACCAGTACCACCGGGCAGCCGGCCGCGCGCGCGGCGCGCGCATCGTTGCTCGAGTCGCCGATCATCAGCGTGCGCGCGGGCTGCGTGCCCAGCGCCTCGCAGGTCTTCAGCAGCGGCAGCGGATCGGGCTTCTTGCGCTCGAAGGCATCGCCGCCGAACACGCGTTCGAAGAACCCATCGAGCCCCTTCTGGGCCAACAGCGGCTTCGCGAAGGCCGTCGGCTTGTTCGTGAGGCAGGCCAGCTTCAGCCCCCGGTCGCGCAGCGCCCGCAGCCCCTCGACCACGCCCGGATACACCGCCGCATGCTGGCCGTTGATCGCGAGGTAGTGGTGTTGGTAGCGCTCCCAGCCGCGGTCGAACCGCGCCTGCGCGCGTGCCAGGGCGGCGGGTGCGTCGGCACCGTCCGCCGCGGCCACGTATTGCAGCGCCGACAGGATCAGGTGCTCCGAACCCTTGCCGATCATCCGCTCGATGCGCTCGCGCGGCAGCGTGGCGAGGCCCAGGTCCTCTAGCATGCGGTTCAGGGCCACGGCGAAATCGCCGAGCGTGTCGATGGTGGTGCCGTCGAGGTCGACGATGGCGGCGTCGAAGCGGGTGAGGTCGAAATCGATGGAGTTCAAGGAAGAAGGGCTCATGGCGTTGCGAAGACTGCCCGCGACTTTACAGAGCCTCGCTGGATGACGTGGCTCACCACGCCATCGACTCGCCACCGCCCTCACGCAGCGCGGCCGCATGGGCCAGGTTGGCCGCCACCATGTCCTCCATCGCAATGCCCATGGCCTTGTAGACCGTGATCTCGCGCGCATCGCGCCGGCCCGGCGAAGTGCCGAGCACGACCTCGCCGAGCGTGGTCGCGCGCCGGCGATCGCAGCCCGCGAGCTCGGCGCAACCCACGGGCACGGGCTCGAAGGCATCGAGCGTCTCCACGAAAAGGCGCGCCTCGCGCGCGAGCGCCACCGGCAGTTCGCCCGCCGGCGGGTGGTAGCCGACCGAGCTCACGTGGGCGCCGGGCTTGAGCCACTCGGGGCGGATCACGGGCTGGGCGCTGTGGCTCGCAAGGCAGACGATGTCCGAGCCGCGCACCGCCGCCTCGATGTCCTCGCCGGCCCGCGCGAGCGGATGTCGCTCCGCGAGCCGCCGCGCCTCCTCGGGATGCAGCGCGCAGACATGGATGCGCTCGAGGTCGCGGACCAGCGGCAGCAGCCGCAGGTGCTCGCGCGCCTGCACGCCCGCGCCCACGATGGTCGCGACGCGCGCGTCCTCGCGCGCCAGCAGCCGCGCCGACAGCACCGCCGAAGCGGCCGTGCGGATGCCGGTGATGAAGGTGCCGTCCATCACGCACGAGGCCATGCCGGTCTCGGGCTCGAACAGCAGGATCATCGCCAGGTGGTTCGGCAGCCCGAGCGCGAGGTTGCCGTCGAAGACGTTGACCACCTTGATCGCGAGCTGCATGCCCGGGCGCCATGCCGGCATCGCGAGCGAGAAGCCCTGGCCCGGCACCGTGAGCTCGGGCCGCGCCGGCGACTGCACTTCGCCGCGTGCCAGTGCGCGAAAGCCGTCCTCGAGCCCATCGAGCAGCTCGCGCGGATCGAGAAGACGCGCCACCTCGGCTTCGCTCAGCGTCATGACGCGGCGCGGTCCCTTCTCGATCTCGAACGCGGCAGGCTGGTTGTTCATGTGAATCTCCTTCATTGATGTGAAGGGGAATTCTGCGAAGCTGCGCTGCTTCGTTCAATTGATTCGTTTCGCGTTGACGTGAAGCAAACTCACTCCTAGGATGCGGCCGCATGTCGCTGCCCCTGTTCCTGCTCACGAAGCTGCGCGCCTTCGAGTCGGTGGCCCGCCACGGCAGTTTCAAGCGCGCGGCCGAGGAGCTGCACGTCACCCAGTCGGCCCTGAGTCACCACGTGCGCCACCTCGAGGCCGAGCTCGGCATGCCGCTGGTGCTGCGCTCGCATCGCCGCATCGAGCTCACGGCCGAAGGACGGCAGCTCTGCGCCGACTGCGCCCAGGGTTTCCAGGGCCTCGAGGCGGCAATCGACCGGCTGCGCCGCGCCGCGCGGCCCGACACGCTGGCGCTGAGCATCGCCCCGTACTTCTCGGCACGCTGGCTCACGCCGCGCCTCGGGCGGCTTTGGGCGAGGCATCCGCGGCTGCATCTGCAGCTTCACCATGCCTACCAGCCCGCCGATTTCCTGCGCGATCCGGTCGATGCCGGCATCGGCTGGGGCGACGGACGCTGGCCCGGCGTCGAGGCCCGGCTGGTCGTGCCGGGCACGCTCACGCCCGTATGCAGCCCGGCCTTCCTGGCCACGCTGCCGCGCAAGATCAAGCCGCGCGACCTGCGCGGCCGCCGCCTGTTCCACGAGTTCGATGCCGCGCACTGGAGCGCCTGGTTCACGGCGGCGGGCGTGGACGCGGGCCCGCTCGACACCACCCGCATCGACGACTCCCACGCGCTGCGCCGCACCGCGCTCGACGGCCATGGCTTCGCGCTGTTCTTCACGGCGCTGGTGCGCGAGGACCTCGATGCCGGACTGCTGGTGGCGCCGTTCGCGCACACCGTCGATCCGGGGAGCGCCTACTACCTCGTGCGTCCCGCAGACCGCGCGCCGAGCGCGGCGCTGCAGTCGTTCACCCAGTGGCTCATGGACGAGGTCGCCAGCGCGCCCTTCGCCTGACAAGGTGTGAGCCCGCTGGCCGCGCTCAGCGCCCGGTCCAGACCGGCCTGCGCTTCTCGTTGAACGAGGCCAGCCCTTCCTTCGCATCCTGCGTGCCCGCGAGCAGCGCGATCTGCCCCTCGGTGAAGGCGATGCCTTCGTCGAAGGACATGGCCTCGAGCGCGCGCATCGCGTACTTGCCGCGGCGGATGGCAGTCGGCGACTTGTCGGTCAGGCGCTCGAGCAGCCATTGCGTCTTCGCATCGAGCGCATCGGCCGGCACCACGTGGTTCAGCAGGCCGGCCTCCTTCGCCTCGGCCGCGCCGAAGGGCTCGCCGCTCAGGCACCACTCGCGCAGGGTGCGGCGCGGCACGATGCGCTGCAGCAGGCTCAGCACCTGCATCGGGAACAGGCCGATCTTCACTTCGGGCAGGCCGAACTGCACCGTGTCGGCGGCCACCGCGAGGTCGGTCATGCACAGGAGGCCGATGCCGCCGGCCATGCAGCTGCCGTTGATGCGCGCGATGCTCGGCAGGGTTCCGTTCTGCGTCTCGCGCAGCAGGTCGGCGTAGTCGAGCGTGGGCTGCGCGAGGTCGAACGCGAAGCCCGCGCCGGGCTGCAGGTCGCCGCCGGCGCAGAAGGCCTTCTCGCCCGCGCCGGTCAGCACGATGGCACGCACCTCGGGATCGGCATGCGCGAGGCGCCAGCCTTCGCGAATGCCGGCCACCACCTCCGCGTTGAGCGCGTTGCGCTTGTCGGGGCGATTGATGGTGATCCAGAAGGCGCGGTCGCGCTTCTCGTGCAATACGGCGGCGGTGCTCATGGCGCGACTCCTTCGGCAACGGGGGCATCGACCTCGATCTCGGCCACGACACGCCGCGCCTCGACCTGGTCGCCGATGCGCACATGCAGCGCGGCCAGCCGGCCACTGACCGGCGCGGCATGCACATGCTCCATCTTCATCGCCTCGAGTGTGAGCAGCGGCTGCCCCGCGCGCACGGCCTGGCCGGGCTCGGCCAGCACCGCGACCACGCGGCCGTTCATGGAGGCGCGCAACTTGCCGTCGCCGCCGCCCGCGCCGCCCTGGCGCACGGAAGCCGCGCGGGTGGTGTCCTCGATGCGCAGCGCGCGGTCGCGGTACTGCAGCCACAGCAAGGTGCCGTCGCGCCAGTACGCGGCGCTCTCGTGTACGACATCGCAGGCGAAGCGCACGTCGTTGTCGCCGTGCTCGATCAGTTCGATCGCAAAGGCCTGCGCATCGAGCATGACCTGGAACTGGCGCGACCCGGTAAGCACCACGCTCGCATGCCGCGTCTGCCCCGCGAGCTCGAAGCGCAGCGAGATCGGCAGCTTGTGCGGCAGCCGTCGCGCCTGGGTGTCGTCGGCGCGCTCGTACAGCAGCACCGCCGCGAGCGCGGCCGCGCGTGCGGCCGCGGCCTCGTCGACCTGCAGAAGCGCCGCCTGGTGCTCGCCGACGAAGGCCGTGGTGGCACCGCCCGCCGCGAACACCGGATGCACGAGGCAGGCGCGCAGGAAGGCCTGGTTGGTGGTCACGCCCAGCGCCACCGCGTCCTCGAGCCCCGTGGCCAGCTTGCGCCGCGCCTCCTCGCGCGTGCGGCCGTGGGCCACGAGCTTGGCGATCATCGAGTCGTAGTACGGCGGCACCTCGGCACCCGAATGCAGCGCATGCTCGGCGCGCAGGTGCGGCGGCATCTTCCACAGCGCGAGCTTTCCGCTCTGCGGCACGAAGCCCTGCGCCGCGTCCTCGGCGCACAGCCGCACCTCGATCGCATGGCCCTCGAAGCGCACGTCCCGCTGCGCGAGCGGCAGTGGCTCGCCCGCGGCCACGCGCAGTTGCAGCTCCACCAGGTCGAGGCCGGTCACGGCCTCGGTCACCGGATGCTCGACCTGCAGCCGCGTGTTCATCTCCATGAAGTAGAAGTTGCCGTCGCCGTCGAGCAGGAACTCGAGCGTGCCCGCGCCCTCGTAGCGGATCGCCTTCACGGCCGCCACCGCGGCCGCGCCCATGCGTTCGCGCAGCGCGCCGTCCACCGCCGGCGAGGGCGCCTCCTCGATCAGCTTCTGGTGCCGCCGCTGTACCGAGCAATCGCGCTCGCCCAGGTGGATGGCATGGCCGTGGCGGTCGGCGAAGACCTGGATCTCGATGTGCCGCGGCTGCGCGATCGCTCGCTCGAGGATCACCTCGGGATCGCCGAAGGCGCTCTGCGCCTCCGAGCGCGCGCTGCGCAGCAGGGGCGCGAATTCGTCGGCCGATGGCACCAGCCGCATGCCGCGCCCGCCGCCGCCGGCCGTGGCCTTGATCATCACCGGGAAGCCGATGCGCGCGGCCTCCTGCGCGAGCCGCTCCTCGCCCTGGTCCTCGCCCTGGTAGCCCGGAATGCAGGGCACGCCCGCGGCCTGCATCAACGCCTTGGCACCGGCCTTGTGACCCATGGCCTCGATGGCCTCGGCCGAGGGGCCGATGAAGACCAGCCCGGCTTCCGCACAGGCACGCGCGAAGGCGGCGTTCTCGGCCAGGAAGCCGTAGCCCGGATGCACCGCGTCGGCGCCGGTGCGACGCGCGGCCTCGACGATGGCCTCGATGCGCAGGTAGGACCGCGCGGGCAGCGCCTCGCCGATGCACACGGCCTGGTCGGCCTCGCGCACATGGCGCGCGCCGGCATCGGCGCTCGAATACACCGCCACCGTGCGGTAGCCGAGGGCACGCGCGCTGCGCATCACGCGCAGCGCGATCTCGCCGCGGTTGGCGATCAGGATCTTGTGGAAGGGCGTGGCCTGGGTCATGGACTGCTTCCCCTCGCTCATGGCCGCGCCACCGAGAACTGCATCGGCTGCGGCTCGCGCAGCTCGGCCTCGCGGCACACGGCCAGCAGCTTCGCGAGCACGGCGCGCGTGTCGCGCGGATCGATCACGCCGTCGTCGAGCACGTGCGCGCTGGTGGTGAACACGCTCATCTGGCTGTCGAAGCGCTCGACGATGCGGCGCTCCATCTCGGCGAGCTTCGCGCGGTCGACCTCGCCGCCCTTGCGCCGCATCGCGGCCTCGGTCACGTTGACCATGGTCTGCGCCGCCTGCTCGCCGCCCATCACCGCGGTGCGCGCGTTGGGCCACGAGAAGCAGAAGCGCGGATGGAAGCCGCGCCCGCACATGCCGTAGTTGCCGGCGCCGAACGATGCGCCGCAATGGATGGTGATCTGCGGCACGGTCGCATTGGTCACGGCCTGGATCATCTTCGAGCCGTGCTTGATCATCCCGCCCTCCTCGTGCGCGCGCCCCACCATGAAGCCGGTGGTGTTCTGCAGGTAGAGGATCGGCGTGCGCGACTGGCAGCAGGCCTGGATGAAGTGCGCGGCCTTGGTGGCGCCCGCGTTGTCGATCGGGCCGTTGTTGGTGATCACGCCCACGGGCAGCCCTTCGATCTTGAAATGGCCGACCACGGTGGCGCTGCCGTAGCCGGCGCCGAACTCGAGGAACTCGGAGTCGTCGGCGATGCGCGCGATCACCTGCTTCATGTCGACCGGCCGCTTGAGGTCGGCCGGCATGATGCCCAGCAGCTCCTCGGCGTCGAAGCGCGGCGGCTTGAAGCGCCGCGGCGGCGTCGCCGGCAACTCGCGGTTCCAGTCGATGTGAGCGAGGATCTCGCGCGCGATGCGGATCGCGTCGCGGTCGTCCTCGGCCAGGTAGTCGCCGAGCCCCGACACCGAGCTGTGCATGAGCGCGCCGCCCAGTTCCTCCTCGGTCGCGATCTCGCCCGTGGCGGCCTTCAACAGCGGCGGCCCCGCGAGGAAGGCACGCGAGCGGTCGCGCACCATCACGATGTAGTCCGACAGGCCGGTCTGGTAGGCGCCGCCCGCGGTCGAGGAACCGTGCGTGACCGTCAGCACCGGCAAGCCGGCGGCCGACAGCCGCGCAAGGTTGCGGAACAGGCTGCCGCCGGTCACGAATTCCTCGACCTTGTAGGTCATGAGGTTGGCGCCCGCGCTCTCCACCAACTGCACGTAGGGCAGCCGGTTCTCGAGCGCGAGCTCCTGAATGCGCAGCTGCTTCGGAATGCCCATGGGCTGCAGCGCGCCGGCGTCGATGCCCGAGTCGGAGGCATTGACCATCACGCGCAGGCCCGAGACCTGGCCGATGCCCGCGATCACGCCGCCGCCGGGCACGCTCTTGTCGAGGTCGGGGTTGTCCAGGCCCAGCCCGGCCAGCGAGCAGAGTTCGAGGAAGGGCGTGCCCGGGTCGAGCAGCAGCGACAGCCGCTCGCGCGGCAGCAGCTGGCCGCGTTTCTCGAAGCGTTCGCGCGAGCGCTCCGAAGTGGCGGCGGCGCGCTGCTCGCAGCCGCGTACGCGCTCGAGCAGCGCGAGCATGTGGGCGCGATTGGCCTGGAAGGCTTCGCCGTGGGGGGAGAGGGTCGATTCGATGGTGGCCATGGTCTGCGGAAGAGTCCATGGCAGCTTAGGCAGCGCCCCTCGGGGCGTCTTGTGCCCAGTGGCTGGGGATCAGCGCACGCCGAACAGCCCGGCCGCGTTGTCCCACGCCACGCGCTGCGCCACCGCGGGCGGCAGCTCGCCGAGCCAGCCGCGGTAGCCGCGCATCAGTTCGTCGTAGGCGCTCCAGCGCTGGTTGACCCAGGTGTCGGAGCCGATCAGGAAGCGGTCGGGAAAGGCCAGGATCAGCTCGCGCCACGGCGCGCACAAGGTGCCGCCCTCGCAGACCAGGCCCGGTCGGTACGACAGCTCGCCCATCAGCTTCGGATAACGTTCGAGCATCTGGCGCACGCGCGCCACCGGCGTGCCGCCGATGCCGGTGTGGGCCCAGATCAGCCGCGTGTCGCGGCCCTGGCTCGGCGTATTGGCCATCAGCAGGTCGACTGCCTCGTCGTCCACGTGCGCGAGCACGGCGAGCTGCTTGCGCTCGGCCAGCGCCATCAGCTTCTTCGCGACCGGGCCGTTGGCATTGGCGCTCTCGTAGAGATGGAACTCGCCGATGCCGCGATAGGGGCCGCTCGCGGTGCCGCGCTCGAGTTCGGCCAGCACCATCTCGTGGATGCTCTCGTCGCGGAACCAGTTGCTGTAATCGGCGCGGTTGCGGTACAGCCGCACGAAGGGCACCACGGTGACGCCGGCCTCGCGGGTCTCGCGCAGCGCCGCGAGCGTGCGCGTGCCGTCGTTGGGCCGCGAGTTGCCGACGATGGCGCGCACGCCGTTGCGCTGCATGCGCGCGAGCGCCTCGGCCGGCGGGAACGGGCCGCTGCTGCCGTTCCAGGCCTCTTCGTTGTAGTGCAGGTGGGTGTCGAACAGCGGGCCGGTGTAGTCGGCCGCGTGGGCCGCGACTGCGAGGCCGGCTGCGACAGCGACCAGCGCGGCGCGCGTCCAGCGTCGATGAAGGGAATCGGTGGTCCGGGTCATGCGGGCTCCTCGCGGCGGATGCGGTCGGTAGGGTGGGCGGCGGAAGAATACCCGCCGCCACGCCGGCTCAGCGCAATAACCGTGCCCTGAACTTCTGCACCATCGCCGCCGGCGCGTACGACCGCTTGCTGCGCCGGAAGCCCGCGATGCCCATGTCCTGCTCGAAGTTGAGCCAGCGCACCGGCCGGCCGAACCGCGCCTCGAACTGCTGGCAGAAGTGCTGGAACATGTGCGGGTAGATGCCCGCGTGGCTGTCGAGGCCCTTGGCGAAGCGCATCGCGAACACGCCGGGCTGCAGTTCCTGCGCGAGCACGAAGCCCAGTGGCTCGTCGTGCGCGAAATGCACGAAGCCCTCGAGCCCGAGCGCCGCCGCATCGGCGATGGCTGCGCGGCATGGCGCCTCGTCGGCCTCGCCCGCGGCCTTGCCCTTCTGCGCCATCCAGGCCTCGAGCACGCGCAGCGCGGCACCGGCCGAGGCGGGACCGAAGGCCTCGGCGCGCGGCGTGCACTGCGCGAGCAGCTGCCGCACCTGGCTGCGCTTCCAGGCCAGCGCGCGGCCGGCGTAGTCGGCGAAGCGGCTGGCGTCGTAGAGGTAGTCGGCGTCGTCGGGCGAGGCGCTCAGCGCGAAGCGGTCGGCGCTCAGGCCTTCGATGTCGCGCCGCGACAGCGGATAGAAGCAGTCGTGGTCTTCGAGCATCGCGGCCAGCGCCTCGGGCGGCGCCTGCGGCAGCGCGAACAGCGGGACCAGATGGCGCGTACCGTCGTAGGTGCGGCCCGAGATGCGCGGCCAGCCGTCGTCTTCGGGCCCGATGTAGCGGTAGTCGTGGGCCTCGCGGAACAGCCAGAGGTTCGAGAACGTCAGGTCCGACAGGCAGCCCTCGGCGCTGCCCGCGCGCAGCCGCGCGAGCGCCGGTTCGATCGCCTCGCGCAACGCCAGCGACAGCGGCTGCCCCACCTTCATGCAGCGTCGTAGACCACCGCGCGCACGCCCGGCGCCGGCGGATCGGCCGGCGGCCCCGCGAAGCACTGGGCGATCGACAGCCACTGCGTGGCGCTGCCCGGCGTGCAGCGCAGCGCGGTGTCGGCGAGATGGCGGCGCTGGGTCACGACCAGGCAGAAGTCGAGCGCATCGCCGCGCACCGATTCCGCCGAGGCCGGATCGCCCCAGCGCCAGGTCTGGCCGCCGGGCGCGTCGAGCTCGATGAAGGGCGCGGGCTCGGGCACCGGCAGCTGGCGGTTGACAAAGGTCCAGCCGAAGGTGGTGGCGCCGATGTGCGCGATGTGGCGCAGCCGCGCATGGGCTGGCCGGCGCCGGCGCATCAGGTCCCAGATGTCCTGGCCATGGGCCCAGGTCTCCATCAGCCGCGCGGTCGCGAACGAGCGCGCGCTCATCATCGGCCCGTACCAGGGCAGCCGCGCCTTCGGGTCGAGCACCGCGAGCGCGTCGGCCAGCTGCATCGAGATCGGCTGCCACAGCGCGAGCATCGCGGGGCCGTCGAGCGAGCCGTACTTCTCGCGCGCCAGCGAACTGATCTCGCGGCCCTGCGCAAACTGCGCGTTGAGCGCCGCGGCATCGCGCACGAAGGCCTCGGGGTCGTTCAGCGCGAGCATCGAGGTCTCGTCGAAGAAGCACAGGTGGGCGATCTCGTCCCAGGGCGACCAGCCGTAGAACACGCTGGGCGCGCGCCACTGTTCGGGCGTGAGCGTGGCGCACAGCGCGGCGAGCTCGGCGTATTCGTCGCGCAGGTCGCGCGCGGTCTCCGCGTTGGGGCCGTTCGTCGAATCGTTCATCGTGGGTGTCGTCCTTCTCGTTCTTCAGAGCCCGAGCTGCCGGGCCGCCAGGTCCTTCATGATCTCTTCCGATCCGCCGCCGATCATCATCACCTTGACCTCGCGGTAGATGCGTTCGCTGCGCGTGCCGCGCATGAAGCCCATGCCGCCCAGCAACTGCACCGCCTGGTCGGCGCAGAACTGCATGGCCTGGGTCGCCTGCACCTTCGCGAGGCACACGCGCGCCACGAGTTTCGCCGGATCGGCCAGGCCGTGCTCGATGCGGTAGGCCAGGTCGTAGACCAGGGTGCGCGCGGCATCGACGCGCAGGGTCATGTCCATGAGCTTGTGGCGCACCACCTGGCGCTCGGCCAGCGGCACGCCGAAGGTGACGCGCTGCCGCGCCCAGTCCACCGCCTCCTCGAGGCAGACCTCGGCGAAGCCGCAGGCCAGCGCCGACATCAGGAGGCGCTCGCCGTTGAAGTTGTTCATCACCAGCCTGAAGCCCTGGTTCTCCGTGCCCACCAGGTTGCGCACGGGCACGCGGCAGTTCTCGAAGCGCAGGTGCGCGGTGTCGGAGCTCCACCAGCCCATCTTGTCGAGCGAGGTGCGCGAGAGGCCCGGCGTGTCGCCCTCGATCACCAGCAGCGAGATGCCGCCCGCGCCCTTGTTCGCGGGATCGGTGCGCACGGCGGTGGTGATGAAGTCGGCGCGCACGCCCGAGGTGATGAAGGTCTTCTCGCCGTTGACCACGTAGTGGTCGCCGTCGCGCACCGCGGTGGTCCGAAGCGCCGCGACGTCGGAGCCGCCCGAGGGCTCGGTGATCGCGAGCGCGGCGATCTTCTCGCCGGCCAGCACCGGCGGGATCACGCGCTGCTTCAGGTCCTCGCTGCCGGCCTTGAGGATCGGCGGCAGCGCGATGCTGTGCGAGTTCAGCGAGGCCTGCACGCCGCCCGCGCCGCAACGCGCGAATTCCTCGGCCACCATCAGTTGATGGAACAGGTCGGCCGGCGTGCCGCCGAGCGCCTCGGGATAGCCCAGGCCCAGCACGCCGAGTTCGGCCGCGCGCCGGTAGAGATCGCGCGGAAAGGTCTCGGCCTCGTCCCACTCGGCCACGAAGGGCGCGATCTCGCGTGCCACGAAGGCGCGCAGGCCGGCACGGAAGGCTTCGTGCTCGCCGGAGAAGTAGAAGGGCAGCGGCGGGGCGTCCAGGAATTCCATGATGTCTCCTTGGCGCACGAGGCTAGCGGCGGGCGCTCCACGGGTCTTGCGCCAACAGGCTGCGCCCGGCGATGCGATGCGATGCGATGCGATGCGATGCGATGCGGCGCGAGGCGCAGCGACTCGACGCAAGCCGCGCCGCGCCCGCCTCGCTAAGCTGGCCCTTCCATCCGCCACCCGAGGACCGCCATGCCTTCATCCGCCGCCGCACCGACCAAGACCGTCCGCATCGGCGGCGCCTCGGGCTTCTGGGGCGACAGCATGGTGGCCGCGCCGCAGCTCGTGCAGCACGGGCGGCTCGACTACCTGGTGTTCGACTACCTGGCCGAGACCACGATGGCGATCCTGGCCGCGGCGCGCGCGAAGAAGCCCGAGCTCGGCTATGCCACCGACTTCGTCGAGATCGCGATGAAGCCGGTGCTCGCCGAGATCAAGCGCCAGGGCATCAAGGTGGTGAGCAACGCGGGCGGCATCCATCCGCAGGGCTGCGCCGCCGCGCTGCGCGCGCTGGCCGAGGCCCAGGGCGTGCCGCTGCGCATCGCGGTGGTCGAGGGCGACGACCTCGGCGCGCGCATGGCCGACCTGCGCGCCGCGGGCACGCGCGACATGTTCACGGGCGAGGCCCTGCCCGAGAAGGTGCTGAGCGCCAACGCCTACCTGGGCGCGCTGCCCATCGCCGCCGCGCTGGCCGCGGGCGCCGACGTGGTGATCACCGGCCGCTGCGTCGACAGCGCGGTCACGCTCGGCCCGCTGATGCACGAATTCGGCTGGCAGCCCGGCGACTTCGACCGGCTGGCCTCGGGCAGCCTCGCGGGCCACATCATCGAATGCGGCTGCCAGGCCACGGGCGGCCTGCATACCGACTGGGAAGACATCCCCGACTGGGCGAACATCGGCTACCCGATCGTCGAATGCCACGCCGACGGCAGCTTCGTCGTGACCAAGCCCGAGGGCACGGGCGGCAAGGTGATCCGTGCCGCGGTGGCCGAACAGCTGCTCTACGAGATCGGCGACCCCGGCGCCTACCTGCTGCCCGACGTGAGCTGCGATTTCCGCGAAGTGACGATCGAGCAGGAAGGACCCGACCGCGTGCGCGTGGGCCCCGCGCGCGGCCGCGCGCCGACCTCGGCCTACAAGGTCTCGGCCACGCAGCTCGACGGCTTCCGCTGCGCGGGCAGCCTGGTGATCGTGGGCATCGACGCCGAGCGCAAGGCACGGCGCACCGCCGAGGCGATCCTCGAGCGCACCGGCGGCATCCTCGCGCGCCTGGGCCTGCCGCCCTTCACGCGCAGCCACATCGAGGCGATCGGCGCCGAGACGCTCTACGGCCCGCATGCGCGCACCCACGGCGTGCGCGAGGCGATGATGCGCGTGGCGGTCGATCATCCGCAGAAGGCCGCGCTCGAGATCTTCGCGCGCGAGATCGCGCCCGCGGGCACCTCGTGGTCGCCGGGCACCACCGGGCCCGGCGGCGGCCGGCCTTCCGTGTCGCCGCTCATCAAGCCCTTCGCCTTCCTGCTCGACAAGGCGCAGGTGCCGGTGTGGTTCGAGATCGACGGCGAGCGGCGGGCCGTCGCGATCCCGCCGGGCACGGGCGATGGCGCCGCGCCGCCGGTGGCCGAACCGCCGCCCTTCGCCGGCGACGGCGGCGAACAGGTCGAGCTGCGGCTCATCGACCTGGCCTGGGCCCGCAGCGGTGACAAGGGCGACCTCTCGAACATCGGCCTGGTGGCGCGCCGGCCCGAATGGCTGTCGCTGCTGTGGTCGCGCGTCACGCCCGAGGCGGTGGGCGCCTACTTCGCGCACCTGGTGCACGGCAGGGTCGAGCGCTTCCATCTGCCGGGCATCGCGGCGATGAACCTGCTGCTGCACGGGGCGCTCGACGGCGGCGGGCCCTCGTCGATGCGCCTGGACCCGCTGGGCAAGGGCATGGGGCAGATGCTGCTCGACATGCGGGTGAAGGTGCCGCGCGCGGTGGCGCAGGCGGTGCAACGGCGCTGAAACGGGGGCGGCGGCCCGCGCGTGGGATGCTCCAAAGCCGTTCGGGGTGAGCTCGGCCGGTCCTGAGCTTGTCGAAGGATCGAAGCCTTGCGCGAGGCTTCGACAGGCTCAGCCCGAACGGGCTTGTCTGGGTCAGGTCAGCTCAGGCCTGCGCCTCGGTCAAGGCCTGCGCCGCGACCACCGCCTCGGTGCGGTTGCGCACGTTGAGCGCGCGGAAGATCGCCGCGAGATGGATCTTGACCGTGCCCTCGCTGATGCCGAGGCTGCGGCCGATCAGCTTGTTGGGCTTGCCCTGCGACAGCAGCTGCAGCACCTCGACCTGCCGCTCGGTCAGCACGTTGCGCAGGTGCTCGAGCGTCTGCGAGGCGGCCGGGGCACCGGGCGCGCGCGCGGCGTCGGCCTGCGGCGCCACGCCGGCCACGATGCCCGGCGGCAGCGCGGTCAGCATCATCGGCGGCACGTAGACGCCGCCGGCCAGCACCAGCCGCACGGCCGACAGCATGACCTCGGGCGAGTAGGCCTTGGGAATGAAGCCGAGCACGCCGCGCTCGAGGGCGGCGCGCATGATGGCCGGGTCTTCGTAGCCCGACAGCACGATCACCGGCACGGCCGGGTGGCGGCGGCGGATCTCGTCGATGTGGGCCTGCCCGTCGGCGCCGGGCATGTTGAGGTCGATCAATGCCAGGTCGAGGTCGTCGGTGGCGCCGGCGAGCAGCTCGTCGACGCTCATGACCAGCACGAACTCGATGCCGGGCTCCAGCTCGGACAACTTGGCCTTGACCGCCTCGATGACGAGCCGGTGGTCGTCGGCGATCAGAATTTTCATGGCTTAACCCCAGCGTGCATTGACTCAGCGACCGCCGACGATACCGGCGAATGCCCGGCGCAGCAAGGCTGGCGCGCTGCCCGAACGGCATAGGCCCCAAGCGATATGGCGCCTTGCGGGCCCGCTGAGAAGAATGGTCGCCAACCCGAAGGAAGCGAGACATGGGCATGTGCCAACGAAGCCGGCGCCGGTGCAGGGCATCTCTCGGGCGGCGCCCCGCGCTGCCTGCGGCCTGAGCCGGCACGCGTGTCTTCATGGCCCGCCTGATCGACTGCCATTCGGCCTTCGTCTCGTTCGGGCTCGCGCTCGATGCCGCGATCGCCGCGAACCGCCCCACGCTCGACCACGACGCCGCGCAGCGCCAGGCCCGCCTGCTGCTCGACGAGGCGCGCGAACGCGCGCGCGCGAGCGCGACGCCGCTGTCGCCCGCGCAGCTCGAATCGGCCGCCTTCGCGATGGTCGCCTGGATCGACGAGATCCTCGCGCGCCACCCGGGCGCGGCCCAGGGCGCGGCGCCGCTGCAGGTGCAGCTGTTCGCCTCGAACAACGCCCACAGCGAGTTCTTCCACCACCTCTCGGCGCTGGGCGCGCGCGACGACGAGGTGCGCGAGGTCTACTGGCATGCGCTGGCGCTGGGCTTCAAGGGCCAGTACTACTTCGAGCACGGCGACCGCGGCGAGCTCGGCAAGCTCAAGGAGCTGCACGGGCGCCAGCTGCGGCTGCCGCCGCTCGCGCTCGGCAGCCTCGCGCAGCAGCGCATCACGCCCCAGCCCTACGCCGAGCCCGATCCGCCCGCCGCCATCGACATGCACCGGCGCGACCGCTCGATGCTGCGCGCGAGCGCGGCGCTGGCGCTGCTGGTGCCGCTGCTCTACCTGCTGTGGGCCTGGCTGGCCGGCGCGCCGCGGCCCGAGGCCGACCTCGCGCAGCGCGTCGAGCAGCAGCTGCAGGGCTACGCCTGCGCCGACCTGGCCGTGGCGGTGGAGGCTGGCGGCACGCTCAAGGTCAGCGGCTTCGTCTCGCTGCCGGCCGACGTGGCCAACGTGCAGCACGACGTGGGCCGGCTGCCGGGCGTGAAGGCGGCGCGCTTCGAGCTCGGCGTGCGCGTGTGGCCGCACTGCGAGGTGTTCGCGATCCTCAAGCCCTACCAGGCGCGCAATGCCGACAAGGCCTACGGCCTCGGGCTGGCCCTGCCCTCCGCGCGGCAGGGGCGACTGCGCGAGGGCGACAACGTGCGCGTGGAGGTGACCGCGCCGCGCCACGACAGCGTGCTGTGGGTCGACTACTACACGGCCGACGGCTCGGTGATGCACCTCAACGCGGGCCAGGCGCCGACCCGGCTGCGCGCCGGCGAGAAGCTCGAGCTCGGGCGCGACATCCCTTCGAGCTGGCTCGTGAGCCCGCCCTTCGGCAGCGTGCTGGTGACCGTGATCTCCTCGCCGATGCCCTTCCACGAGACCGCCGACCGGCCGCCGTTCGAACTGGCCTCGGCCTACCTGCTGCAGCTGCGCGAGGCGCTCGCGGCCAACAAGGGCGGCGATCGACTGGTCGCCGACTTCGTGTTCCTCGAGACCGAGGCGCGCTGAGCGCCGCGCCGCCGCCATGCACACCCTGCCGCCCGCCCACCTCTTCTGGCCGCTGTTCGCGCTGTGCGCGCTCGGCTTCGCGGTGCTGTGCGCCGTGGTGCGCGATGCCGGCCGCGGCGCGCGCCGGCGCGCGCTGCAGCAGCGCATCGCCACGCTGCGACCGCCCTCGCGCGCGGCCGATGCGCAGGCGCTCGAGCGCCTGCACGAGGCGATGGCACGCGCGCAGCAGCGGCTGCGGCTGGCGCCGCGTCCGCGAGCGGCCGGCGAGAAGCTCGACGACGAGGACGTCGGCCGCTGCGCGACGCCGGGCGTGCCGTGGCTGCTGTTCCTGGGCGACGCGGCGGCCGGGCTGCCGGGGCTGCTCGCGGCCTCGCCGCTCGACGCGGACCCGTCGGACGACGCGCCGACCGGCCCGGTGCGCGACGGCTGGCGCTGGTGGACCGGCGGCGCCATGGCCGCGATCGAGATCGACGCGCGCGTGCTCGAGGACCCGGCCGACGCGCCGCAGTCGCGCGCCCTCTGGCTCGCTTCGCTGCTCGCGCTGGCCGAGCGGCGCGAGCGCATTCCGTTGCACGGCATCGTGGCCTGCATCGGCGCGCAGGCGCTGCGCGAGGCACCGGCCGATGCGGTCGCCTTCCGCGCCCGCGTCGCGCGGCTGCGCCGGCTGGCCGAGGAAGCGGGCCGCACCTTGCGGCTGCAGCTGCCGTTCTATCTCGTGGTGACGGGCCTCGAAGGGCTCGAGGGCTATGGCGCGCTGCGCGGCACGCTGCCGCCCGAGGTGCTGGCGCAGGCCCTGGGCCACCGGCTGCCGCTGGAGAGCGCGGCGACCGACACGCGCGGCGCCGCCGAACGGCTCGACGCGGCCTTCGAGCCGCTCGCCGCGCGGCTGCATGCGCTGCGCATGGGATTGCTGCGCGAACAACCGGGCGCCTCGGGCCGGCTCGCGGTGCATTCGTTCGTGGAGGGGGTGCGAAGCCTGCAGCCCGGCCTGAGGCTGGCGGCCGAGGCGCTGTTCGACAGCCATGGCCGCAAGGCGCGCGAGGCCCGGGGACTGCGCTGGCGCGGCCTCTACCTGACGGCGGCCGGCGGCGCGGCGGGCGGCAACGGGGCCTTCACGGGCGACCTGTTCCATCGCTTCCTGCCGGCGGACCCTTCGCTGGTGCGGCCCGGCCGGCTGCCGCCGTCGGCGCACGACACGGGCATGGATGCGATGTGAACGCGGCCCGTGCGTGCCGTGCGTGCCCTGTGCAGCGCCTACTTCTCCTTGATCGGCTCGGCCTTCTGATCGATGCGGATCTGGCGCGCGCCGTAGGTCACGGTGATGGTGTTGATCTTGCCGACCTCGAGCGGGCGCACCTCGCGCCAGCGCGCGCGGTCGAGGTCGCGGAACGCGCCCATCACGCCGATCATCTTGGCGTCGGGCTGCAGCACGAAGTCGAACTTGCGGCTCTCGCCGGGGCGCAGCAGCGTCTCCTCGCGCTGCACCAGCTCGGCGCCGAGCGTGGCCTGGTCCTTCTCGAACAGCGAGAAGAAGTCGGCGCCCTCGAAGGCGCCCGGCGTCTTGAGGATGTAGGCACGCACCGTGAGCGGCGATGCGCGGCCGCGCGCGTCGGGATTGGCATCGGGGCCCGCCACCAGCGTCAGCGACACCGGCGTCTTCACTTCGGGTGGCGGCTTGCTCGCGCAGCCCGCGAGAAAGAGCCCCGCGGCAGCGAGGCCGAAGGCCGCCACGTGCCGGCGCGAAGCCGTGGCCAGCAGGCCTCCATAGGACGAATGGTGTGTACCGAGCGCTCGCATGCTATTCCCTTCGTTGCATTGACCGGTTGAGAGGCATCTTTGATTATCACCAGCCACATTCAACAGGCAACATGCTCACCAACGAACTCGCAGATGCACTGCTCATACCGATCGGCGACAGCGCGCCGAGCGGCACCGACCTCGAGTACGACGCGGACTTCACCGCGCTCGTGACCGCGTCGCAGGGCAAGCCCGAACAGCAGTTCGGCGACACCGTCATTCCCGCGGTGGAGCCGGACTGGCGCAGCGTGGCCGAGCAGTCGGACGCGATCCTGCGCCGCAGCAAGGACGTGCGCGCCGCCGTGCTGATGCTGCGTGCCGCCACCCGGTTGCAGGGCGTGCCCGGCTTCGTCGCCGGCCTGCGCCTTCTGACCGGATTGCTCGACCGCTTCTGGGACGGCATACATCCAACGCTCGATGCCGACGACGACAACGATCCGACGATGCGCCTGAACGCGCTCGCGCCGTTGAACGACGAGACCATGGTGCTGCGCGACCTCTACGACGCCCAGGTGGGGGCGGCGCCGGGCGTGGGCTCGATCCGCGTGCGCGACATCGCGGTGGTGCAGGGCACGCTCGCGGCGAACGGCGAGCCGCTCTATTCCGCGCCGCAGCTGCAGGCCGGACTCGAGGCCCTGCAGGCCGCGCAGCCCGAGCGCATCGAGGCCGCGATCGGCGCGCCGGCCCTCATCGACCAGCTGCAGGCACTGCTGGTGGAGCGCACCGGCCGTTCCGATGCCATCGACCTGGGCGCGCTGCGCACCATCGCGCGCACCGTGCAGAAGGCCTGCGGCGCCGCGATCGGCGCGCCCGAGGAAGCCGGCGCGGCGGACGCGGAGGACGGCGGCGAAGCTGCCGCAGTCGGTGGCGGTGCACGCCCCGCCGCCGCGCGCGGCGAGATCCAGACCCGCGAGGACGCGCTGAAGATGCTCGACCGCGTGATCCGCTTCCTCGAGACCACCGAGCCCGGCAATCCCGCGCCGCTCCTGATCGAGCGCGCCAAGAAGCTGATCGGCGTGAGCTTCCTCGAGATCATGGCCAACCTCGCGCCGAACGCGCTCGACACGATCGAGAACGTGACCGGCCGCCGCGCTTCGGATTGAGGCCTCCCGCCTCTTCTTCCTCGTCCCCCTCCCCTTTCCATCCCTGGATCGACCCACCCCGTTTCACCCCCGCAAGGAGCATCCCCATGGCCAAGAGCAGTCAGAAATTCATCGCCCGCAACCGGGCGCCCCGGGTGCAGATCGAATACGACGTCGAACTCTACGGCGCCGAGAAGAAGATCCAGCTGCCCTTCGTGATGGGCGTGCTGGCCGATCTGTCGGGCAAGCCCGCCGACCCGCTGGCGCCCGTGACCGACCGCAAGTTCCTCGAGTTCGACGTCGACAACTTCGACTCGCGCATGAAGGCCATGAAGCCGCGCGCGGCCTTCGCGGTCGAGAACTCGCTGACCGGCGAGGGCGAGCTCAAGGTCGAGCTGACCTTCGAGAACATGGAGGACTTCTCGCCCGCCGCCGTGGCCCGCAAGGTCGGCGCGCTCAACAAGCTGCTCGAGGCGCGCACCCAGCTGTCGAACCTCGTCACCTACATGGACGGCAAGAACGGCGCCGAGGAACTGCTGGCCAAGGTGCTCGAGGACCCGGCGCTGCTGCAGTCGCTGGCCGCGACCAAGAAGCCCGAGGACGGCACCACCCCGCCGGCCGCCTGATCCCTGTCCCTTTCCGACTTCCACATCCGGTTCACGAGGAGTAACCCACCATGGCCGAAGCACTCGAACAGAGCGCGTTGAAAGACGTCGCGTACGCGGGCAGCGACTTTTCGTCGCTGCTGCAGAAGGAATTCAAGCCGCGCAGCGACGAAGCCAAGAGCGCGGTCGAAGCCGCCGTGCTCACGCTGGCCCAGCAGGCGCTGGCCAACACCGAGGTCATCGGCAAGGACGTCACGAAGTCGATCCAGTCGATGATCGCGGCGATCGACGCCAAGCTCACCGAGCAGGTCAACCGGATCATCCACCACCCCGACTACCAGAAGCTCGAGAGTGCGTGGCGCGGCCTGCACTACATGGTGAACAACACCGAGACCGACGAGAACCTGAAGATCCGGGTGATGGACATCTCGAAGCAGGAGCTCGCCAAGAACCTCAAGAAGTTCAAGGGCGCGGCCTGGGACCAGAGCCCGATGTTCAAGAAGATCTACGAACAGGAATACGGCCAGTTCGGCGGCGAGCCCTTCGGCGCGATCGTCGGCGACTACCACTTCGACCAGAGCCCGCCCGACGTCGAGCTGCTCGGCGAGATGGCCAAGATCGCCGCCTCGGCCCACGCCCCCTTCATCACCGGCGCGAGCCCGAACCTGATGCAGATGGAATCGTGGCAGGAGCTCGCCAACCCGCGCGACCTGACCAAGATCTTCCTCACGCCCGAGTACGCCGGCTGGCGCTCGCTGCGCGAGTCGGACGACGCGAAGTACCTGGGCCTGTGCATGCCGCGCTTCCTGGCGCGCACGCCCTACGGCGCCAACACCAACCCGGTGGAGGAGTTCGACTTCGAGGAGGACACCGCCGGCGCCGACCACAGCAAGTACGCCTGGGCCAATGCCGCCTACGCGATGGCCACCAACATCAACCGCTCGTACAAGCTCTACGGCTGGGGTTCGCGCATCCGCGGCATCGAGTCGGGCGGCGCGGTCGAGAACCTGCCGCTGCACACCTTCCCGAGCGACGACGGCGGCGTGGACCAGAAGTGCCCGACCGAGATCGCGATCAGCGACCGGCGCGAGGCCGAGCTCTCGAAGGCCGGCCTGCTGTCGCTGATCCACCGCAAGAACTCCGACTTCGCGGCCTTCATCGGCGCCCAGTCGCTGCACAAACCGGCCGAGTACGACGATCCCGACGCCACCGCCAACGCCAACCTGGCCGCGCGCCTGCCCTACCTGTTCGCCTGCAACCGCTTCGCGCACTACCTCAAGTGCATCGTGCGCGACAAGGTCGGCTCGTTCAAGGAACGCGACGAGATGCAGCGCTGGCTCAACAAATGGATCATGAACTACGTGGACGGCGACCCGGCGAACTCGTCCGAGGTCACCAAGGCCCAGAAGCCGCTGGCCGCGGCCGAGGTGGTGGTCGAGGAGGTGGAAGGCAATCCCGGCTACTACTCCTCCAAGTTCTTCCTGCGCCCGCACTACCAGCTCGAGGGCCTGACGGTCTCGCTGCGCCTGGTCTCCAAGCTGCCGTCCGCCAAGGGCGCGGCATAGGCCATCGGGCGGGTTTGAAATCCCGCCCGCTTCTTCGTTCTGAGATCACTACCGGCCGAAGCCCCATCCGCGGCGGCCGGTAGCCCCGAAAAAACCTTCTCTTTCGTCAACCATCGCCCGCGCATCGCAGGCATCACAGGAGTAGCAAGATGGCATCCGATTTCCACATCAAGTTCGACGGCGTCACCGGCGAGGCCACCCACAAGGATCACAAGGACGAGATCGAGATCCTGTCGTGGTCGTGGGACGTGGCGAACACCTCCGGCGCGGCATCGGGCGGCGGCTCGGGCAAGGGCAAGGCCCAGCCCGGCACCTTCAACTTCGTCCACATCTTCGACAAGGCCTCGCCCGTGCTGGCCAAGAACTGCGTCAGCGGCAAGCACTTCAAGGACGCGATCCTGACCTGCCGCAAGTCCGGCGACGGCCAGGGCGAGTACCTCAAGGTCACGATGAAGGAAGTCTTCATCTCGAACGTGGCCCCGGCCGGTTCGCAAGGCGGCGACGTGCTCGAGAACGTGGTCGTGACCTACAAGGACATCGAGTTCGCCTACAAGGCCCAGAACGACAAGGGCGCCACCACCGGCGACGTCAAGTTCGGCTGGAACGTGGCCACCACCGAGACCCGCTGAGATCTACCGGGACTTCGCCGCGCGAGCGCGGCAAGCTCCACGCCATTCGGCCCGCGTCCTCTGCTCGAGGGCATCGCGGGCCGCTTCTCTTTGCGAGGAAGAAAGAAGAAGAAGGAGAAAAAGGACGGCGGCGCGCCGCCGCCCGTTGGGTCAACCGAGGACGGTGTCGTCGGGATCGCGCGGCTCGGGCTGCGCCTCGACCGGCAGCAGCCGCGTCTCGTCCTCGGCGGCGTCGATCACCCACAGCGTGAGCGCCGTGTAGTTGTCGTGCCCCGGCTTCGCGCGCGCGACGATCTGCGCCTCGATCTGCTCGACCCACTGGCTGGGCGTGCGCGAGGCATGCAGGGTCTCGACCAGGCATTCGTCGCCCAGCGGCTCCCACACGCCGTCACTGCACAGCAGCAGCACGTCGCCCGGCAGGAGCCGCATGCGGTCCGACACCGCGATGTCGGGTTCCTCCTCGAGCGAGCCCAGCGCCGACAGCAGCATGTTGCGCTGCGGATGCAGGCGCGCGCCCTCCTCGTCGAGCATGCCGCCGGCCACCATCTGCTGCACCAGGCTGTGGTCGGTGGTGCGCGCGACGATCGCGCCGCCGCGGAACAGGTAGGCCCGGCTGTCGCCGCTGTGCACCCAGGCCAGCGCATGGATCTCGAGGTCGATGGCCGCGAACACCACCGTCGAGCGCATGCCCGCGAGCGTGCCGCCCTCGGCCTGGCGCGTCACCACGTCGCGGTTGGCCTGCTCGATCAGGGCGCGCAGCACGCCCGCGTCGAGGCTGGGGCCGGCCGAGAACGCGCCCAGCACGCTCGCGCGCACCGTGGCCGCCGCCACGTCGCCGCCGCCATGGCCGCCGGCGCCGTCGGCCACCAGGCAGGCGACATGGCGCTCGTCGTGCCAATGGCCATGAACGTCTTCGTTGTAGCTGCGGCCGCCCTGGCGGGACAGCGTGACGATTTCGATTTCCAAGCGGGGCTCCTCGCGTCGGTCGTGCGTGTCGTGGGTTCTTGTTCTGGGTGCAGCGGTCGCGCGCGCCTCAGTCGTCGGATTTCAGGCGCGCCATCTGCGCCTCGTAGGCCTCGAGGAAGGCCTTGCCGAACAGGTTGTGGAAGTCGTCCTCGGCTTCCGTCGCGATGCCGCCGTACAGCGCCACGAACTGGTCCCACAGCTTGGCCTTGCGGTTGGCCGCGAACAGCGCGTCGAGCGCCGACTTCGAGCTGATCTTCTTCTCGAGCTCCTCGGGCTCGAAGCGCGCGATGACGTGCGCCAGCGCCGCGCGCAGGCCGACCATCACGCCGAACTGGTGCGCGCGCAGGTCGTTGAAGGCATCGCGCATCGCGGCCTCGGCCGGCATGAAGCCGCGCACGCCCGGCCCCAGCAGGTGCGCCAGCGCGACCTCGACCGTGGGCGAGAACTTCAGCGGGTTGTTGGCCTGGGCCGCGATCATCGTGACCTCGGCGCGCACCTCGCGCTTGAACTCCTGGCGCGTGAGCAGCAGCTGCAGCGTGCCCTCGGTGGCGCTGCGCAGCATCGAGCCGATGCGCTCCATCAGCCCCGGCGTGAGCATCTCGGGCGGCTGGTGCGTGCCGCCGAGGCCGCGCAGGAAGGCGGCCAGCAGTTCGTCGTCGCTCGCGATGCGCTCGACGGGCGCGGCGGCGACAGGGCCAGGCACGGGCGCGCGCGGCGCGGGCGCCGGTGCCGGCGCGGACAGCGGCGGCAGCGGGCGGCCCGCGGTGTCGGGGCCGCTGATGCGGATCGGCAGGCCCGTCATGTCGTCGAAGGCGGGCAGCTCGGGCAGCGGCGCGGCGCGCGGCACGGGCGCAGGGGTGGGCGCGGGGATGGGTGCCGCGATCGGTGCGGCCGGCGGCGTGATCGCCTTCGGCGGCGTGAAGCCGAACTGCTCGATCGGCAGGTGGTCGGAACGCGCCATCGGCGTGGCCGGCGCGGCGCGCTGCAGCGCGGCCAGCGGGTCGGCATCGTTCGCGGTGTTGGGCTGCAGCAGCGGATCGGCCAGCGGCGACAGCGCGAGCGGATCGCCGCCGATGCCGCCGGCACCGGCCGTGCCGCCGAACAGCGCGTCGATGCTCGCGGCCTTGCCGTGCGCGGGCGGCGTGCCCAGGTCGGAGAAGTCGTCGAGCGCGCCGAGGCCACCGCCGGGCGCCGAGGCGGGGTCGGGGCCGAGCAGGTTGGCGAAGGGATCGATCTGCGCGGCCTGCGCGTTGCGCGAACCGGTGGCCATGGGGTCGGGGAACAGCAGCGAGTCGGCTGACGGCGATGACGACGACAACGACGACGACGACGGCGCGGGCGACCGGCCCGGCGCGGGTGCGGGCGCGGGCGGCGACCCCAGGCCCGCGAGCAGGTCGGCGAAGGGATCGTCGCTGCTCGCCGCGGCGGATGCCGGCGCTGGTGCCGACTTCGCGCCCGACAGGCCCATGATGGTTTCGGGGATCGCGAACGGTGCCGCGGCCGGTGCCGGCGCGGGCGCGGCGGCCTGCACGCGCACCACGAGTTCGAAGCTGCCGACCACGAGGCGCGCGCCGTCGGTCAGCGCGGCTTCGTTGCCGGGCCCGAGCGGCTGCCCGTTGCACTGCATCGGATTGCTGCCGCGATCGACGATGAAGTACCGGCCGTCGCGGCACAGCACCTGCGCATGCACGCGCGACACGGTGCGGTCGGGATCGTCGAGCACCAGCGCGTTGCTCTCGGCGCGGCCGATGGTGCCGCCGGCGGGACCGAACTCGGCGGCCAGGGACGCCCCCGTCGGCACGCCCTGGCGGGAGATAACAGCGATCTGGATCATGAACCGGCTCCCGGGCGACGCCCAAACACCGCCCGCCTGCGCGGGCGCGGCAACTCGCAAGGAGTATTCATTCGGTGGGGCGCATTGGCAATCTCGCCTTAAGAGATAGGCCGTTTCCGCCGCCGCGCTCAGGGCGCCAGCAGCAGCACCAGCGCCTGGCTCGGCACCAGGCGAACGCCCGGGCAGTTGGTGCTGTTCTGCAGCGACACGCTCGTCAGGCGCGAGGCCGGCATGCCGTTGAGCAGCACGGTGAAGGCGCCGGTGACATGGCGCGACGGTCCCATCACGGTGCCCGAGGCCACGCCCATGTTCACGCCCACGTTGTCGCCGTTGGTCATCGGGATGGTGGTAGCCAGGTTGTGGGCCGGCATGCACATGAACAGGATCGTGGGGCAGTTCGGAATCGCCATCGGCCCCATCGCGATGTTGGGATAGGGGATCGGCACCGGTCCGGCGGGCGTGGGCGTGAGGCAGACATCGGGAAATCCCATGTCGGTGCCCATCATCTGGCAGTTGGCGAACATGGCGCGACCTCAGCCGAAGTGGATCTGGCCGCCGCGCGCCTTGACCAGCTGCTCGCCCTCGATCAGCGCGTGCTCGGCGTGGATCTGCAGCAGCTGCTTCGCCTGCAGCTCCAGGTGCTGCGCCTGCGTGCGGTCCAGGCCCTCGGTGGTGCGCAGGTGTTGCCCGGCGTGGTGGTGCGCGCGATCGAACAGGGTCGACAGCGTGGCGCCGATCGCCTTCATCGCGCCGCCGATCAGGTTCAGCCGGTCGCCGACCGCGTCGGCCTGCTCGCACTGCAGCCGCACCTGCGGCGCGGCGAGCTCGAGCGCCTCGGACGCACGCGCGCGAAGCACGGGCGCCTCGAGCGCCAGCGATCCCTCGCTGCGCAGCACCACGTCCTGCGCGCCCTCGCGCTCGAGCACGGACATCACCCACCACTGCGCGCCCTCGTCGAGCAGCGCCGCCACCGTATCGCCGCGCCGCAGCGCGACCAGGCAGCTGAAGGCCTGGCGCGCGGACACCTCGTGCGTGCCGACGCGCAATCGCAGCCCGGTGGCCGGATCGGACGAGACGGTGGCGCGGTGCCAGCCGGCGGCCGGCGTGGCCGAAGCCTTCGGTGCGGGCGACACAGGCGATGCGACCCGGGTGGCCCGGCGCGTGGAAAGAAGGGTGGTCATGGTGATGCCTCGGGAAGAACGATGAACGGGGACCGCCTCAAGCGGCGCTCCATTGCTCGGCACGCGCGAGTTCGGCATCGGTGCCGAGCGCGCGGCTGCGGTCGGTGAACTGCGCGTCCTGCAGCTGCGCGGCATGGAAGACGGCGCGGAACAGCTCGGCATCGCGCAGGTCGGCGCCCTGCAGGTCGGCATGGCGGAAATCGGCGTAGGTGCAGTCGGCGGTGACGAACACGGCGCGGGCCAGCCTGGCCTGCGCGAAATGGCACTGGTGCAGCCGCGCGCCGCCGAAGTGCGCGCCCGGCAGCACGGCGCCGGTGAACAGCGACTGCGTCAACTGGGCCTTCGTGAAGTGCACGCCCTCGCCCGCCGCGTCGCAGAAGATCGCATGCGGCGCCTTCACCTCGGAGAAGTCGCAGCCATCGAGCTTGGCGCCCTGGAAGTTGCACTGGTTCAGCTGCACGCCCGCGAAGCTGCTGCCGCCGAGGTCGGCGCCGTTGAACTGGCACCCCTCGAGCCGGCAGCCATCGAAGCGGCGGTTCGGCAGCGCCTGGTTCGAGAACACCGCGCGGGTCATCGAAGCCCCGGCCCAGGTCATGCGTGCCAGGTCGCAGCCGGTGACCACCGTGTGCAGCCACTGCGTGTGGTCGGCATTCACGTCGAGCAGCTTCGAGCTCGAGAACACGGTCGATTCCAGGCCCGCGCGCTGCATGCCCGCATGGTCGAGCACGCAGCCGTGGAAGCGCGCCATGCTCAGTGCCGCGTCGCCGAACTGCGCATGCGACAGGTCGCACTCGTTGAAGGTGGCGGTGTGCAGGTTCGCGTTGCGGAAGTCGGCGTGGTCGAGCTTGCAGCGGTTGAACACCGCGTGGCGCAGGTTGGCGCCGGCGAACAGCGTGCCGGCCATCGCGCACTGGTCGAACACGGCTTCGCGCACGTCCGCGCCGCGCAGGTCCGCGCCATTCCAGCGGCAGGCTGTGAACAGGCCGCCGCCGAGAAAGCTCTTCGCATAGTGGCCGCCTTCGAAGTCCTGGCCCTCGAAGGTCTCGCCCAGGCCGGCGCCCAGCGACAGCAGTTCCGCGCTCACGCTCATTGAAATGCTTTCGTGCTTCGCACCGCGGTGCGAGCTTGTTCGGGGCGGCCCGGCGCTGCGCTCATGCGGCACCTCCGCCATCGGTCGGCGCCGCGGCGCGCGCCGCCGCCACGGCCTGCTGCTCGGGGCTCAGCCGCGGCCAGGTCCGGCTGCGCGCGAGCAGCGCGCCGTCGAAGCGGCTGTCGCCGCTGAGCGCGACGCGCGTGAGGTCGGCGCCGAAGAGGTTGGCGCGCCGGAAGTCGGCGCCGATCAAATCGGCATGGCTGAACACCGCATCCTGGAAGTTCGCACCCGCGAGCCGCGCGCGGCTGCAGCGCGCCTTGCGCAGCAGCGCGCCCTTGACCGACGCGAGGCGCAGGTCGGCGTCGCGCAGGTCGGCCATGCCGAGGTTGGCGCCGTCGAGCAGCGCCTTGGGCGCGCGCAGGCCGATCGCGCTGCACTCGCCCAGGTTGGCGTTCGAGAGATCGGCGCCGCTCGCATCCACCCCGTCGAGCACGGTGTTCTTCGCGAACACCACACCCTTGGCACGCGCCGCGACCAGGCGCGCGCCCTGCAGCTGGCAGGTGATGAAGGCGGTCGACTGCAGGTTGGCGCCCGAGAGTTCCACGCCGCGCAGGTCGCATTCGACGAAGCTCGCGCCCGAGAGGTCGGCCTCGCGCAGATCCACGCCCCGCAGCGACAGCTTGTAGAAGACATTGCCGGCCAGCCGCGCGCCGCTCCAGTCGGCCGGACCCCACCGGGTCTCGAGCAGGTTGGCGCCAGCGAGGTCGGCGCCGCGCATCTGGGTCTGCGCGAGCTCGGTGTGCATCAGCATCGTGCTGCCCAGGCGCGCGCGGTCGAACACCGCGCCGGCCAGTTGCGCGCGGCCGAGGTTGGCGCCGCAGAGGTTCGCCTCCACCGCGAGGCAGCCGCGCAGGTCGGCATGGGCCAGCACCGCGCCCGAGAAATTGCAGCCCGAGACGTTGGCATTGCGCAGGTTCACGCTCTCGAGCCAGGCGCCCGAGAAGTCGACACCATGCAGGTCGAGCCCCGACAGGTCGACGCCCGTGAGGTCGATCCACGGCAGGGTGCGGTGGCCCTTCTCGACCAGCCGCTGCACCTCGGCGCGGCGCTGCGCGCCCTCCTCGCCCGCGAGCGCGAAGGCCGGGGGCTGCATGTGGGCGCCCTGCAGGTAGCCCTGCCGCTCGGCCTGCTCGCGGGCGCGCAGCCTGTCGAGCAGCTGCGGCTCGGGCATCGGCAGCCGGCCGAACGCCGCCTTGAGCTCGGCCAGGTGCCGCTCGGCGCCGAAGAGGGGCGGCCCGCGATGGGCCAGCTGCGCCAGACGCTGGCGCTGCGCGTCGTCCATCGCGAGCAGCTTCTCGACCTGCGCGAGCAGGTCCTCGGCGACCGCGATCTGCTGCGCCTCGGCCAGCTTCTGCTTGTCCTTGATGTAGGCCGGCAGTTCGGCCATGGTGGGCGGCTTCTCGCGCACCGGCGGCTTCAGCCCCATCGCATCGGGGTCCTTGCCCATCGCGACGGCCTTCTCGCGCGCGAGCGCCACGTCGATCTCGGCGCGGCGCATCTGCGCGTCGCCGCGCAGGCCGTCCATCTTGTAGACCTCGGTGGCGCGCTCGAAGTCGGGATCGGTGGTGTCCTGCCCCTCGGGCAGCAGCTCGCCGTCGTCGAGGCTGTCGATGCCGCCGTGCACCGGATCGAGCCGGCGCGCCAGCACGTCGGCGTAATGGGCGTCCTCGCGCGGCTCGCCCTGCCGCTCGACCGCGGCCATGAGGTGCGCGATGTCGCTGCCGTCGTTCTCCGCCACCTCGGCCAGGCCGTGCCAGATCAGCAGCATGCGCTCCACCTCGGGGAAGAACCAGATGGTGGTCAGCCGCATCGGCACTTCCTTGAGCTTGAAGGCCTCGCCGCCCGCCGCCGCCGTGCCGGGCAGGCGGTAGTCGGCGAACACGCGCAGCCGCAGGCCCGGCAGTTGACCCTGCAGCAGCGGCTTCTCGGGATGCAGGTTCTCGAGCGCGAAGGGCTCGTCGCCGCGCAGCGGCGCGGCCAGCCACTGGTCGCGCGGCGCCATGTTGAAGTGCCGCCAGTCGACGTCGGGCGGAAAGCCCGGCGCATGGTTCTGCAGGTAGGCCTCGTCGTAGGTGCCGCGCAGCGCGGCGCGCTGCGGATGCAGCACGTCGAGCGCGCCGAAGCCGGCCGGGCGCACCACGTCGCCGGGCGCGGTGATGCGCGAATCGGGCAGCTCCAGCGGCGGCAGCCACTGCACGCCGTCCACCGGCGCGGCGCCCATGCCCTGCGGGTTCTCGTCGTGGCCGGCGCCGCCGTAGGCCTGGCTCCAGTCGAGCGGCACGGGCCGGTAGTCGGGCGACTGCACCACGCGCGCGCCGTCCCAGTAGCGCGGCGCGAAGGCCAGCACCGACTTGCTCGCGCCGCCCAGGCGCACCCGGGCCACGGCGCCGCGCGCACCGGGCTCGCTGGTGTGCACGCGGCCCACCACCAGGTACTCGGGCGTGAGCTTGGCCACGCCTTCGTCGACCAGCGGCACCGCCATCAGGCGGGAGACGGTGTTCCACATCGACTGCTCGCGCAGCAGTCCGCCATCGGCGGGCGACATCGGCAGGAACAGCATGCCGCTCAGGCACAGCCCGGCCTTGGACCGGTACTCGATCGGCCGGAAGCTCAGGGCGACGACATGGGGCTTCAGTATGTGCATCGGTATCGCGCGGTGGTCGGCGCCTGGCGTTGCGCGTTCATTCCGCGGGCGTGGGCGGCACCGGCAGGTCGCGGCTCGCGGCCGGGCCCGGCGCGGAATTGGGCATCGGCGTCGGTCCGAGGCCGTGCGTGGCGGAGTCGGCCTCGACCGCGTTGCCGGGGCTGGAGAGCGGGTTCTGGTCGTCGGTGTAGTTCCCGGACCTGTCGGCGGGCGCCGAATGCAGACGCACGGAATCGAGCAAGCCGCTCGCGCGCCGCGCCGCGGCGATCTCCGCGGCGGCCTGCAGCCGCGCCGCCATGCCGGCCAGCCCGAGGTTCTTTGCCTCTTCCTGGGCCTCCTTCAGCGCGGCCGCGGCATCGTCGTACTGCTTGTTGGTCGCCTGGATGTCGGTGATGGCGGCCCACAGCGAGAAGCCGACGGCATCGATGGCCGCGCCGATCGAGGCGCCCATCGCGAAGGCGCCGCCGCCGCCGCCCGCGCCGCCGCCGGGCATGATCACCTTGGCCTGGCGCTGCTCGACGTCCACCGGCGAGATGCTCAGGTCCACACCCGCGAAGCCGAGCTTGAGCGCGGCCGCCGTCTCCATCTGCAGCGCGAGGCAAGACGCCATGCTCAGGCCCACCATGGTGTCGATCGACATGCCCATGAAGGTCGAGCGGGCCATGCCCATGTTGGCCTCGGTGTTCACCCCGATGTAGCCGCTGGAGTTGGCGCCCAGCACCGTGGTGTTCGATCCGTTCGAGGTGGCGTTGATGTTGCCGACCGCGAACATCTCGATGTTCGAGTTCGACACCGCCTTGATCGCGTTGGCGTAGATCTTGTGCGCGCCGGCCGCCGAGTCGATGCGGTCGGCGTTGGTGCTCATCTTCATCTCGGCGGTGGAGCCCAGCGCCACGTTCGCGCCCGAGGTCAGCGTGACCGCGCCCACCGAGTTGATCTTCATCGAGGCCGAGGTCTGCGAGAACGCACCCACCGTGGTCAGCGTGTAGGTGTTGTTCGTGTGCGAGGTCACCGGCCCGTTGACCACGGTGTCCTGCTTGCCCTTGGTGCCGATGCTCTGGTTGCCCAGCGTGGTGGTGAAGGTGTCGGCGTCGAACTTGTTGGTCTGGTTCAGGACCACGTGGTTCATCTGCGTCTTGAGCACCGTGTGCTCTTCCTTGCCCTTCACCGTGATGGTCCGGTGGCGGTCGACCGTCAGCGACTGGTCGTTCATGACGTGGGTGGTGTCGTCGTTCTCCACCGTCGTCGCCATGTTCCGCTCGGCATGGATGTTGACCAGCTCGCCCCCCTTCTTGTCCTCGAACATGATCTCGTTGTAGTTCGAGGGCCCGCCGCCGGGCGTGGAGCGGGTCTTGAAGCCGCTCTGCGTGGCCGACTTGTAGGGGATCGGCTGGTCGTCGTTGTAGACGCGGCCGGTGACGATCGGCCGGTCGGGATCGCCGTTCATGAACTCGACGATCACCTCCTGGTTGATGCGCGGCGCGAAGTAGCCGCCCCAGCCCTTGCCGGCCCAGGGCTGCGAGACGCGGATCCAGCAGGTCGAACGGTCGTCGCGGAAGTCGTTGCGGTCCCAGTGGAAGTGCACCTTGACGCGGCCCATCGGGTCGACGTCGTGCTCCTTGCCCTTGCCGCCCACGACGATGGCGCTCTGCGGGCCCGGCATGGTCACGCGCGGCGTGAGCCGCGGCGGACGGAAGATGTGATCGGCGGGCAGCGCGGTGATCAGGAAGGCGCTGGTGCCGCGCACGCCCTCGCGCAAGGTCGGCGTGGTGTCGATCAGCTCGAGCAGGGCATCGGTGCAGCCGGCATTGACCGCGTCGTCGCGCAGCGCCTCGCGCAGCAGCTCCGCGGTCGGCCGCGGCGCGACGAAGGTGCCCATGCCCTCGTAGCCCGGATGGGTGGCGACGAAGACGCAGCCGCCGATCAGGTAGTCGCCGTCGCGCGTGCCGTCGGGGTCGCCCTTGAAGGTGAAGGTGTGGCCCACCGCCACGTCGGGCCAGCGCGTGACGGCCCAGTGCAGCGTCTGGCGCGCCGGCAGCTCGCCCGCGCGGATCTCGAGCACGACGTCGGACTGCTCGCTCGTGAAATAGCCGCCCGGGTACTCGAACACCTCGAGGTCCGCGAGCTCGTGCGCGGGCACCATCTCGCCGTGCGTGCTCAGCAGGGTGTTGATCGCCTTGTAGTTCACGTCGCGCGACTCGTACTTGCCCGAGCGCAGCTGGCGACCGCTGATCCAGCGCTCGATCTCGTTGTAGCGCGCCTCGCTCGCGCCGTCGCCCGCGTAGTTCAGCACGCCCTTGGCCGGCAGCGGCCCGTGCGCCATGCCGGTGGAGTCGGCCAGGTGCATCATGCCGGGCGAGTCGAAGGAATCGAACCAGTAGTACACGCCCTCGTCCTCGAGGATGCGCGACAGGAAGTTGTAGTCGCTCTCCTGGAACTGCACGCAGTAGCGGCGCGGCTCGTGCACGCCGATCACGCCCGCGGGCTCGGTCTTCGCATGGGCCTTGATGGGGCTGTCGGTCAGCACGGCATCGAGCACGTCGAGCACCGGCTTCTCCTGCAGGATGCGCGAGTTGATGCGCTTGGTCAGCAGCCCGAACCAGGAGCGCAGGCTGATGCGGTATTCGAAGAAGCGCCCCACCTGCCCGCCGCGCACCACGCGCACCGCATGGCCGCGCGCATGCCGCTCGTGCTTCTGGTCGTCGGCATCGACGAAGCCGATCACCACGTCGAAGGCGTGGCCGAGGATCTGGCGCGGATCGATGGTGCGGTCCTGCGAGAGCACGGTGAGCTCGTAGGACGACGGACGCGACAGCCCCTCGTGGCCCACGATGCGCCAGAACTTCAGGTCCTGGTTGACGGGGGATTCGCTGTCGATGCGGAACTCGTGCTCGGCCATCTTGCTGTCTTTCTGGTTGGGAGCGCCTCAGCGTGCCGGCCGCGGCGCCAGGTCAATCGAAGGCGTAGGTGAAGTCGGCGTCCTTGACGTCGAGCGCGACGCGGCGGATCTCGCCGCCGGCGGCCAGGCGCTGCAGGTACTCGACCGAGATCGTCGGCAGCACGGTGTTGGTCAGGATGGCGTCGATCACGCGGCCGCCCGACTCCGGGTCCTGGCAGCGCGCGACCACCTGGTCGACCACCGCGTCGCTGTACTCGAAGGGCACGCCGTGGTTGGTCTCGACGCGCTTCTTGATGCGGCCCAGCTGCAGCCGCACGATCTTCTTCATCATCTCGGGCGACAGCGGGTAGTAGGGGATGGTCACGATGCGGCCCAGCAGCGCGGGCGGGAACACCTTCATCAGCGGCGCCTTCAGCGCATCGGCCAGCGCATTCGGGTCGGGCAGCAGCTCGGGGTCGCGGCACATGCTCATGACGAGCTCGCTGCCGGCGTTGGTGGTCAGCAGGATGATCGTGTTCTTGAAGTCGATCATGCGGCCCTCGCCGTCCTCCATCCAGCCCTTGTCGAAGACCTGGAAGAAGATCTCGTGCACGTCGGGGTGGGCCTTCTCCACTTCGTCGAGCAGCACCACGCTGTAGGGCCGGCGGCGCACCGCCTCGGTCAGGATGCCGCCCTCGCCGTAGCCCACGTAGCCCGGGGGCGCGCCCTTGAGCGTGGAGACGGTGTGCGCCTCCTGGAACTCGCTCATGTTGATGGTGATGATGTTCTGCTCGCCGCCGTACAGCGCCTCGGCCAGCGCCAGCGCGGTCTCGGTCTTGCCGACGCCCGAGGTGCCGCACAGCATGAACACGCCGATCGGCTTCTGCGGGTTGTCCAGCCGCGCGCGCGAGGTCTGGATGCGGCGCGCGATCATCTCGAGGCCGTGCTTCTGGCCGATCACGCGCTGGTTCAGCGTGTCGGCGAGCTTGAGCACCGCCTCGACCTCGTTCTTGACCATGCGCCCGACCGGGATGCCGGTCCAGTCGGCGACCACCGAGGCCACGGCCTGTTCGTCGACCGAGGGCAGGATCAGCGGCGACTCGCCCTGCACCGCGTGGATCTTCGCCTGCAGCTCGTGCAGTTCGGCGAGCAGCGCGGCGCGGTCGGGGGATGCGCCCTCATCCGTTCGGGCTGAGCTTGTCGAAGCCGGGACCGGCACTTCGACAGGCTCAGTGCGAACGGTTGGGGATGCATTCGCGGCGGCGTCCTGTGGCGCATCCACCGGCTTGTTCCCCGTGCGCAGCTTCGCGCGCAGTTCCAGCAACCGGTCGACCAGGCCCTTCTCCTCCTGCCAGCGTGCATTGAGCACTTCCAGCTGCGCCTTCGACTCGGCCAGCAGCGCCGACACCTGCGCCGCGCGCTTGGTGACGTCGATGCCGATCGCCTCCTCGCGGCCGATGATCTCCTGCTCGACCGTCAGGCCCTCGATGCGGCGCATGCAGTCCTCGACCTCGGGCGGCGTCGCATGCTGGCTCACCGCCACGCGCGCGCAGGCGGTGTCGAGCAGGCTCACGGCCTTGTCGGGCAGCTGGCGCGCGGGAATGTAGCGGTGCGACAGCTTCACGGCGGCCTCGATGGCCTCGTCGAGCAGTTGCACGCGGTGGTGCTTCTCGAGCACGCTGGCCACGCCGCGCAGCATCAGGATGGCCTTGGTCTCGTCGGGCTCGGGCACCTGCACGACCTGGAAGCGCCGCGTCAGTGCCGGATCCTTCTCGATGTACTTCTTGTACTCGGCCCAGGTGGTGGCGCCGATGGTGCGCAGGTTGCCGCGCGCCAGCGCGGGCTTCAGCAGGTTGGCCGCGTCGCCGGTGCCGGCCGCGCCGCCCGCGCCCACCAGCGTGTGGATCTCGTCGATGAAGAGAATGATCGGCGTGGGCGAGCTCTGCACCTCGTCGATCACCTGGCGCAGCCGCTGCTCGAACTCGCCCTTCATGCTCGCGCCGGCCTGCAGCAGGCCGATGTCGAGCGTCAACAGCTTCACGTCCTTGAGCTGCGGCGGCACGTCGCCCCGCGCCAGCCGCTGCGCGAAGCCCTCGACCACGGCGGTCTTGCCGACGCCGGCCTCGCCGGTCAGCAGCGGGTTGTTCTGGCGCCGGCGCATCAGGATGTCGACGATCTGGCGGATCTCCTCGTCGCGGCCCGTCACCGGGTCCATCTCGCCCTTCTTGGCCTTCTCGGTCAGGTCGACCGCGAACTTCTTGAGCGCATCGCCCTTGCCCATGGCGGCCGGCGCCATCGCGCCCGCGTCCTCGCCGGGCGCGCCGCTGCCCATGCCGGTGCCGTCCTGCGCACGCATCTGGGCCTCGGGCGAGGCATCGCAGATCTTCACGAAGTTCTCGGCCAGGTCCTCGACCTTGACCTTCTCGAACTGCTTCGACAGGCCGAACAGCGGGTTGCGCAGGCTCTGCGTCTTGAGCATGCCCACCAGCAGGTAGCCGGTGCGCACCTGCGCCTCGCCGAACTGGAGGGTGGCGTAGGTCCAGGCGCGCTCGATCGCGTTCTCGATGTGCGGCGAGAAGTCGCTGATGGCGGTGGCGCCGCGCGGCAGGCGGTCGAGCGCGGCCGTCATGTCCTTGGCGATCACCGAGACGTCGAGGCCGTAGTGCTGGATCACGCGGTGCAGGTCGGAGTCCTGCGCCTGCAGCAGCTGCGCGAACCAGTGCTCGAGCTCGACGTACGGGTTGCCGCGCATCTTGCAGAAGACGGTCGCGCCTTCGATGGCCTTGTAGGCCAGCGAATTGAGTTTCCCGAACAGGGCGGTGCGGCTGATTTCACTCATGGAGGACTCCGTATCTCTTCAAGACGAACGAAAGGGGTTTCATTGAAAGGCCGGCGCGCGCTGATGCGCCTCGCCACCGGGACGGCTCGCGATGCGCACGTCGCTCGCGTCGCGCGAACGCGGCCGCTCGCCGAGCCACGAGATCCAGCCCAGCCGCGGCGCGTTGCCGCGCTGCTGGCCGAGCCGCGTGGGCGGCACCTGCTCCTTGCGCAGCACCAGTTCGGCATCCCACTCGAGCTCGCCGCCGAGCAGCTGCAGCATCCAGCGCTGCAGCACGGGCTGCGCGTCGCCGATCGGCAGGAACATGCGGTAGCGCGCGAGGTCGAGCGGCCCGACGTGCAGCCGCACGCGGTGCTGGCGGTCCCAGGCGCGGGTGCCGAGCATCGCGCCCATGCCCATGGCGCGCGAGCTCTCGCCGCGGCCCAGCCGCGTGAGTTCGGCATCGGGCAGGCTCATCCAGTGGCCGACCCAGCGCTCGAGCTTCATCGGCACGCCGAAGTAGCTGCACAGCACCGACTCCACGCCCTCGGCGCTGTGCACGCGACGCGCGAGCCAGCCCGAGAAGTGCAGCCGCGCGTCGTCGTGGATCTCGTCGCGCCCGGTGCGCCCCGGCGTGCCGATGCCCACCAGCGCGCCGATCTGCAGCCGGAAGCGGTCCTCGCCCGGCCGGTCGAGCGCGACCGCGGGCCGGGCCTGCGCCCAGGCGCGGTAGAAGTGCAGCGAGAAGCGGTGCAGGAAGCTGTCGAGGAAGGCGAGCCAGGTCGGGTCGCCGTGGTTCAGGCTGCGCTCGCGGATGAAGTCGCTCAGGTGCACCGGCAGCGGCCCGTTGGGACCGATGTAGGCGAAGAAGTGCTGGCGCAGCCGCGGCGGCGAATGCGCGCCGGCCGGCTCGAAGCGGCTGAAGGCGGCGGGCGCGAACGACAGCGAGGGCTCCTGGCCCACGCGCACCGGCTCGGCGCTCGGCAGCAGCGCGCGGCCCCAGCGCGGCGTGGTCGCGGCGGCCGACTCGAGCCGGCGCAGCACCGCGAAGTAGTCGTAGGCCCAGGGCTGGTGGGACCACTGGCGCAGCGCGGCATCGACGCGCCCCGCCACCGCTCCCTCGGGTGCCACCGGCGCCAAGGGCACCGCGGGCGCGGCTAGAGGATCTGGCGCATTCCGCACAGCGGCCTCCAGCGCATGTTCTCGCCCTTGCCCGCGATGCGCACCACGGTCTCGACGAAATGGTTGACCTCGACGTGGCGCGCCAGGTAGCGCGCGAGCACGGCACCGAACAGGAACACGCTGTGGCCGTGGAAGGCGTCCTTGTCGACCTCGAGCGTGACCTCCAGGCCGCGTCCGAAGGCGATCGGCCCCTTCATCGGCAGGCGGCGCGCCACCGCCTTGCTGCTGACCGACAGCAGCCCGCGCACCTGGCCCTGGCGCATCTCGTCGGCATGCGAGGCATAGAGCATCAGCGTCTCGCGCAGCGCGGCCGCGCCCTGCTGCGGCGTGCTGTCGGAGATCGACAGGTAGTTGAGCGCGAGGTGGTCGAGCACGCGCCAGCCCAGCCCCTGGCTCACCACCGGCGACACCGGCCGCGAGGGCCCGCGCACCATGCGCACGCGCTGCGCGGGGAAGGAGTCGACGCAGTCGAAGTCGTTGTCGCGGCCCATCGGCAGCAAGAGCGGCAGGTCGCGGTTGGTGCACAGCGCCGACACCGCGAGCTGGCGCAGGCTGGCCGCGTACGGCGCCTGCTGCGGATCGACGATCTGCATGTAGACCTCGGAGCCGATGTGGCTGCTGCGGTTGCCCTCGGTGCGCTGGCGCACCGACAGCATGCGCGGCTCGCGCGTGGTCGTGTAGTAGGCCGGATGGCTGTGGCGCGTGCCGTGGAAGGCCGAGTAGAAGGGCCGGAACAGCTGCTCGACCGCGGCCGCCGAGCCCGAGTCCGCGCCCGGCGCGCCATGGCCGACGACCTCGGTCACGGTGTGCACCTCGAAGTCCTGCGGCCGCGTGCGGTCGGGCACCAGGTGGAACTGGCTCACGCCCTCGCTGAGCGGCACGCGGTCGAGCCGCTTGTTGAACAGGTTGACGATCGGCACGCAATGCAGCTGCACGTTCTCGGCCGTCACCAGCTTCTCGAGCGCCGCGTCGCCGCGCGAGAACAGCAGCACGATCTCGATCTGCGTCACCGGCATCGAGGGCAGCACCGACTGCAGGCCCGCGATCTTGAGGAACTGGAAGCGCTGCGGGAACGCGAAGTACTCCTGCAGCAGCCGGAAGCCCGAGAAGCCGGTGGCCGTGACCGGCAGCAGCGCCTCGTCGTCCTCGAAGCCGACCAGGCCGATGGCGCTCGGCGGCAGGCTGCGCGCCTCGCCCTGCAGCGCGCCGCCTGCCCCCAGCGGCCGCACCATCACGCCGATGGGCTGGCCCAGCGCGCATTCGTGCAGCTGCCAGGCCACGTCGTCGGCGCCGCCCAGGTGCAGCACCAGGTCGTCGAGCGCGATCTGGCTGAAGTTCAGGTCGGCGGTGGTGCGCAGCACCATGCGCAGGCCGCCGCGGATGGCGCGCGACTGCGGATGCGTGGCCAGCGGCAGGTCGGGCGCGTAGCTGAAATACTGGGCGCGCAGCAGCTCGAGCGGCCACAGCCGCATCGCGCTCGCGGTGCGGAACTCGCAGTAGGTGCTCTGACCCACCGCATGGCGCGCGCGCAGGCCGGCGCCGCGCGGCAGGGTCGGGCCCGCTGCGAGGTTGGCGTCGTCGGGGTCGTGCGCCATGCTGACCACCGCCATCGCGGGCGTGGGCGCGAGGAAGTGCGGATAGACGATGTCGAGCAGGTGGCCGGTGAAGCGCGGGTACTCGGCATCGAGCTTGAGGTTGACGCGCGCCGACAGGAAGGCGGTGGCCTCGATCAGGCGCTCGACATAAGGGTCGGCGACCTCCTGGCCTTCGATGCCGAGCCGGTTGGCGATCTTCGGGAAGGCGCGCGCGAACTCGGCCGAGCTCTCGCGGAAGTAGCGCAGTTCCTGCTCGTACAGGCTCAGCAGTCGGGGATCCATCGCGGCGCTACCTTCGGGTCATGGCTTCTGGGTCGCGTCCTCGATCTCGATGCGTCCTTCTTCCAGGTCGACCCGGCTGCGCATGAGGAACTCCAGCGGCACGGGCTGCGCCCACAGCATGCCGCGGATCTGCAGGCCGACGCAGTTGTGCGAGTCCAGGGCGGAGCCTTCCATGACGAGTTCCACTTCGAGAGTGCGTGAGAGGATGCGAGGCTCGAACTGCAGGATCGCGTTCTTCAGAGCCTGTTCCATGCTGACACGCTGTATCGACGAGGTGAACTGGCCAGACAGCATAGGCAATCCGTAGTTGATGACGGAGCGCGCGGCGTTCGGGTACTGGCGGTCGTCCATGCCGAGGCCGTAGCTGGTGGCGTTGAAGAGCCAGCTCAGGTCGCGCAGCACGGCCGCGCGCAGCGCCTGCTTGGTGAGCGTGCGCTTGTCGTCGCCCTCGCGCTGCTCGTCGGGCGCGCTGTCGACGAGCCGGTCGAGCAGCGAGGGCTGCAGCCGCTCCTGCGCGGTGAGGTCAACCACCCGCGCCGCTTTCTTCGCCGCTTGCCTGGCCGCCTGCTTCGCTGCTTTCTTCTTCTTGCGCGGCCGTCTCGAACACGATCTCGCGCACGTCCATCAGCGCGTACTCGCCGGCGTCGGTGCCGAACACGCGCTGGCCATGGCCGGCCCAGACCTCGGGCCGCAGCTCGCGCCACTCGGTGCGGCGCGCGAGCAGCAGCTGGCCGTCGGTGCAGCCCTCGGTGCCCTCGTAGCGCGTGGGGATCAGCGCCAGCGTCTCGCCGCCGTTCTCGAAGTCCAGATGCGCGGGCATCCACACGCAGTCGCGCAGGTCCTCGGGCGGCTCGATCTTCACGCGCGCGAGCCGCGCATAGGGGATCCAGTAGTACTTGCCGTTGACGAAGGCCTCGAGCACCGGGCCCAGCCGCATGTCGGCGTCGGACAGCCATTCGAAGGGCACGCCGTCGATGCTGCCGCCGATGGCCGGCGCCGCCTCGAAGGCGCGCTGGCGCAGGTCTTCGGCCAGCTCGGCCTCACCTCGTCCCTGCCGCAGCAGCGACTCGATGAGCAGCGCCAGCCATTCGTCGGGCTGGCCGAAGATCATGGGCGTGCGCGTGCCGGCGAACACTTCGGCGCGCAGGCCTTCGCAGCGCACGGCCTCGCCGTACACCTGCTTCATCGGCACGGCGAGCGCATCGAGCTCGGCCGCGACCGTCAGCTGGTTGAGCGCGCGCTCCCACTGGCCCAGCACGCACAGCAGCTGGGCCATGAAGACGCGCGGCTTGCTGTCCGCGGGCTTGGCGCGCACGTCGTCGCTGAGCGCCTTGAGGGCGGACACCGGATCGGCGGCCTTGAGGAATTCGGCGGCGGTGGTCATGGCTGGCTCCGTTTCACTGGGTGGCGGCGATGACCGCGGTGCGCACGGCGCCGCGGATGCCCGAGGCGAGCTGCGGCGCCGTCTTGACCTGCACGTTGCGGCTCTCGAACACGGTCACCTCGCGCGGCTGGCGCGGCTTGCCGCCGGTCACGATGGCCTGGCTCACGACGCGCGCGCCGGTCAGGATGACCTCGAAGAAGGGCTGCGACGGCAGGTGGTCGCCGCTGGCGCGGTAGACGAAGATCGAGACCTCGAGATTGGCCTCCTGGCTGAACAGCAGGCTCGCGATCGACGCGGTGGCGGCATCGACCTCGCGCACGATGACGAAGGGATGCACGCGCACCGAGCCCTTGGTCGAGCCGGGCGGCGACACCACCTCCATCTGGTGGCAGTAGCCGCCGATGTCGATGAACTCGATGCCGCGTTCCGATTCGCCCTTGACCTTGGTGCCACGGTTGTCGATCGACATCAGGAAGTCGTTGGCCGGTTCGCCGGCCATCAGGTCGAGCAGGCGCAGCAGCTCGTCGGGATCGAGGGCGCCTTCTGCAGAAAAGCTCATTGCAATCTCCTTGAAAAAATCATCGGGACGCGGCGTCCGCGCTACCCCAGGACAACATCGCCGCATAGAGGCGGCGCCGCGGCGGCTCCACCTGGCCGCGCACGCGCAGGTCGGCCAGCACCGGCTCGACGGCGGCGCCGAACAGCCGCGGCCCGCTCTGCGGCGCGGCCGGCGTGGCCAGCACGAACAGGCGCGCGCCCTCGGCCGAGAGCCAGGGCAGCTCGAAGCGCTTGGCGGCCGGCGCCTCGCGCGTGCCGCGCTCGAAGCGGTTGCTCTCGCCGGGGTCGGACGGGTACTCGGCGCGCGGGCGGCCCTGCGCATCGATGCCCGCGACCACCATGTCGACCGAATGGCCGCTGGTGTTGCGCACGTTCAGCGCCGCGCGCTCGCCGTCGCGAAGCGGCAGCAGCTTCGCCCCGCCGGTGCGCAGCGGCCCGCTGCGCGCGAGCCGGTCGCCGTTCCAGACCTCGAGCACGGCCTCGAAGCCGTCGATCGGCGCCTGCGTGCCCTCGCCGAGCGCGCAGAGCTGGCGCCACCACTTGAGCCGCGCCAGCGTCTCGAGCCGGCGCCGCACCGCGGCCCTATCGCCCAGGCGTTCGCCGACGCCGCCGGCACCGAGCGCCGGCGACAGCCATTCGAGGCGCTGGCCGGCCGCGCCCAGGTCGCTCCAGCGCAGGTCGGCCGGCGCGCCCGCGCCCACCGCCACCACCGAGGCCGGGTAGTCGAGGCCGATGCCGGGCGGCAGCGGGCCGTCGCTGCGCACGCGCAAGGCGGTCGCGGGCGGCGCGGCCAGCGGCGAGGCGCTCCACAGCACCGCGCCGGGCAGCTCGCGCAGCGCGGCGGGCACCGCGAGGCTCGCGCCGTCGAGATCGACCTGCGACGCGCGCGCCTGCACGCCGCGCACGGTGCCGTCCTCGAGCGTGGCGTTGATGCGCAGTTCCTGCTGCGGCTGCAGGCCATCGGCCAGGCCGGCCTGCAGCACCAGGCTGTCGCCGCTGCGCTGCGCGCGCCACACCGGCAAGGTGGAGACGGCGCCGGCACTGTTGGCGAACAGCGGCGCGTCGAGGTTGCCCTCGGCCACCGGCGAGGGCAGCTCGCGGGTCGGGAAGCGCTGCGCCAGTTCGTCGATCACCGGCGGATAGAGCGCGAGCACGCCGTCGAACAGCTCGCGCCAGGTGGCGGGCCGGCGTTCGAGCGCGCCGGCCACGGCCCAGGTCAGCAGGCCCTGCGGCCGCGCGTTGCGGCCCTGGCGCGGCAGCCGCAGCTCGGGCGTGATCTGGTGGCTCTCGGAGGCGAAGAAGGCGACGTAGCGCGCGCGCGCCACGCGCTCGGCCACGGGCGGCGCGGCCGGTGCGGCGAGCGGCGCGGCCGCCGGCACGGCGCGCAGCTGGCCCGCGCGCAGGCCGCGCCAGCGCACCTCGTCGTCGGCCGGGCCTTCGGCGACGGCGGGCACGGCGGCAGCGGCATTGCGCGTCATCGAGGTGGCGGCGCAGGTGTCGAACACCGACCAGACGAACACGCCGCGCGCGAGGAAGGCCTGCACCCAGCCATCGAAGTCGACGTCGCGCACGCCGCCCGCGAGCGCGCTGTCGACGCCGACGGCACCGCGCACGTCGCGCGCCAAGAAGTTCTCGGCCAGGCCATCGGGCTCCTGGTAGCGCTTGGTGGCATCGCGCCAGCGCGTGCCGTGGCCCGAGAAGTAGAGCAGCACGAAGTCGCCGCTGCGCGACTGCGCGAGCAGCCGCGACAGCGCGTCATGGATGGCCTGCGACTCGGGCAGCGCGGCGCCGCTCACGCCGTCGGCCAGCGTGGTGATGTCGCCCGCGCCGAAGCCCTGGCGGAGCAACGCGTCGCGCATCAGCGCCACGTCGTTGCGCGGCGCCTGCAGCCACAGCGACTGCGGCTGGTTGACGAGTTCGGACACGCCCACGAGCAGCGCGCGCTGGGTGGCGAAGGCGCGCGGGGCGAGGCAGGCGAGCGCGAGCAGAAGGAGCCAGGAGAACCAGGGCAGGGATTGGCATTGCCGCGCCACCGTCGAACGCCGCGTGCCCCCACCCCAGCCCTCCCCCAGCGGGGGAGGGAGCCGGGCCGGCGGCCGCGCGCCATGGCTCATGGCCGCTCCGACGCCCGTCCGGCCGCTTCGACCAGCGGCGACGCGGCCAGCACCTGCAGGCTCTTCTCCACGTCGGGCACGCGCAGCCGCCACACGCCGTTGCTGCCGGGACCGCCGACCACGTCGGCCGAGATCGTCTGCAGCAGGCGGTCGGCCTCGTCCACGCGCACGCCGTCCCTCCAGCGCACCGTGAGGTCGGCCACCGCCGCGGCCGGTGCCGTGGGCACGGCGCGAAAGCGCACCTCGTCCTGCGCCTCGTGGCCGCCGAACAGGCCGACGTTCTGCACCACCACGCACAGGGCCAGCACCGCGAACGCCGGCCGCATCCAGCCGTCGGCGCCGAGCCAGCGCCGCACGCTGCCCCACCAGCCGCCCTCGGGACCGGGCTGGGGCCGCGCGCGCGGCGCCGCGGCCGGGCCGGGCGCGTTGCGCGCGGCCGGCAGCCAGGCCGCGCCGAGCTGCGCGGCGGCGTCGCGGTAGAGCGACTGGTATTCGGCGCGCGGATCCTTCGGGCCCAGCGGCGTGCCCGACAGCACCGCGAACACGCCGCCCACGGTGCGCAGCGCGATGCGGCCGGGCTCGGGCGCGATGGCCGGCGCCGCCTGCGCGGCCCACTCGTCGTGCACCGCGCGGATGGCGGCGAGCCGGGTCGCGGAGACCTCGCCGAGCACGCGCGCGGCCAGCTGCGGGCTGGGCTCGAGCGTCAGCACGTTCCAGGCCTGGATCAGGCCGAAGGCCGGTTCGAAGGGTTCGTCGTCGGGCTCGAGCAGCACGTCGAAGGCGCCGGCCCAGTCGGCCTCGCCGGCCGCCATCCAGCCCTGCCAGAGCTCGCCGTGGATGCAGCGGTCGAGCAGCACGCCGAGCAGCCGGCCCTCGTGCACCACGCTGACCAGCCGGCCCGGCGCCCAGCGCGCGCCGAAGCTGCGCTGCGCCACGGCCTCGCGGCGGCGCGCGAGCTCGGCCAGCGGCAGCAGCAGGTCGACCGGCGGCGCTGCGGCCGTTTCGGGCACCGCGACGCGCGCGCCGGGCATGGCGACCGTCGCGAGCCCGGGCGTCTCGGGCGCGAACGCCGCGGCGGCGCCGGGTCCGGTTTCGAAGGCGCTGCGGATCGCGCTGAGCGGTGGCCAGAGATGGGTGGTCATGGCGTCTGTTCCTGAATGGCTATGTCTTCAGGCATAAGACGCTTCAGCGCCCAGGATTTTGAAAACCTGCAGGATCGCCGCCATGTTGTCGGCCTCGATGGCGATGCCCAGGGTGCCCTGGATCCAGCCGCCGAGCCGGGTCTTGGCGTAGTCGGCGGTCAGGCCCTCGCGCTTGTGCACCAGGCCGAGCCGGCCCGCGCGGTAGTGGTAGGAGGCGATGGCGTGGCGCGAGGCGATGCCCGACAGTCCGCCCTCGGCCTCCTTGCCGAAGCCCTCGCACAGCAGGATGCGCTCGGGCTCGGGCAGCTCGGCGATGAAGGCGCGCGCCGCCTGCTGCACCGCGAGGCTGCTGAGGCCGTGCTCGGCCAGGCAGCCCTCGAGGTCCTCGTCGGCGCCCAGTTCGTCCTCGAGCTGGGCCTCGGTGATCTGGTCGCCGATCGATAGCTTGCGCTTGAAGGCGGCCGAGCGCGTGCAGTCGATCAGGTAGCGGCGGAAGTACGCGCACAGCGCGAAGGCGGTCGAGGGCGCGCTGTGGCCCGCGCGCTCCTCGGCCTCGTCGGGATCGGCATCGAGCCGCAGCACCTTGACGTAGATGAACTGCGCCACCAGTTCCTGGCGCCCTTCGCCGAGCACCTGCAGCTCGGGCGGATTGCAGGCCACCAGCGCATCGCCCACGATGCGGTACATGCGGCCCATGTCGTTCGACGTCAGCGTCTGGCGCCGGCGCCACAGGCGCACGAGTTCTCCGCTTTCCTCGGACGACAGCGTTTCCTGCATGGATTCAACGGCCGGAGCCGGGCCTCGTGGCGGCATTCACGCTGTCGTCTCCTCAATCGTCCTCGCAGACGCCCTCGGTCGGCACCAGGCATTGCGCGAGGCCGGCGCCCACCGGCCCGCCGCGCGTGCGGATCGCCGAGGACACGGCGGCGCTCGCCACGGCCAGGCCGCGCGGCAGCAATATCCAGAGCTGGCCGCGTTCCTTCATGCGGCGCGCATTGGTCGCGGCCTGCTGGCCGTTGCCGAAGAAATAGTCGGCCCGCACCGCGCCGCGGATCGCGCCGCCGGTGTCCTGGGCGATGGTCAGGCGCTGCATCGGCGCGCCGCTGCCGGGCGTGCGCGTCGAGACGAACACCGGATAGCCCAGCGGCGTGCTGCGCGGATCGACCGCGATCGAACGGCCGGCCGACAGCGGCACGCCGAAGGCGCCCACCGGGCCGCCGGGCGTGGCCGCCTCCTTGAAGAACACGTAGCTCGGATCCTTGATGCCGGTGCCGGCCACCGGGCCGGCCGCGCGCCGTCCGGGCACCACCACCGCGCCGCTCGCGGCGGGCCGCGCCAGCGTGAAGCCGCGCGTGCGGATGGTGGTCGAGACGTTGCCCGAATCGTCGTCGTCGCCGTCGTCGAGGTCGAGCTCGATCGACGAGCCGCGCACCTTGACCGGGCTGCGCGGCTTGCCGTTGGCGGCCTGCGCCAGCGTGGGCCGGAACGGCTGGCCGTTCTGCTCGGCGTAGGCGACGCGGATCATCTCGCCGCTGGCCAGGCGGATGCGGCCCGAGCCCTGGATCTGCATCTCGTAGAGCGCGGTGGCGCTCGAGACGAAGGCCAGCACCTTGGCGTTCGGCGCGCCCTTGGTCTCGATCTCCTCGCGCGTGTAGTACGGCAAGAGCTGCTTGCCCTCGATGCGCAGGCGCACCTTGCGGTCGAGCGTGTCGCGCACGATGCCCGAGAGGTCGAGCGCATAGAGGCCGGGCGCGCCCATGTCGCGCGTGCTCAGGCCGGTCTGCACCACCACGTTGCGGCCCTGCACGCGCGCGGCCACGGTGCCGTCGCCCGCGGGAAGCTTGCGCGCGTCGGCGAACAGCATGTCCTCGGGCTGGCCGTACACCGGGTAGATGAACGGCGGCGCATAGCTGCGGCTGCCCTGGATCTCGGGCTCGAAGTAGCCGGTGACCACGCCGTCGGGGCGGCGGTCGTCGTCGCGGATCTGGTAGACGGAGAACTCGGTCTCGAAGAAGTTGCGGATCGAGGGATTGCTCTTGCCGTCGACCTTGGTCGCGCGGTCGCAGACCGACTTCCATTCGGTGCCGCGGCCGTTGAGCACCTTGCAGCTGCCGAGGAAGGCGGGCCAGGTCTCGGCGAAATCGTCGCGGGTCCAGCCCGGCACCGCGTCGAAGCCGACCGCGGTGTAGGTCGCGAGCTGGGTCGAGAAGGTGCGTGCCTGCCCGGCCACGCTGCCGCTCGAGGGCGGGCGCGGTGCCGGCGCGGGCGCGGGTGCCGCGGCGGCCGTGTCGGTGCTGGGGGCGGGGGCCGGGGCGGCGGCGGGCGGCGGCACGGCGCAGCCCGCGAGGAAGGCGCAGGCGGCGGTCACGGCGGTCGCGGCAGCCGCGGCGGCCCGGTGCAGGGCCGGCGCGGGCGTCGGCGCGAGGGCCGGCAGGTGCTTGTTCATGGTGAAGATCTCCTTCGTGGAAAGGTGGCCCGTCGGGTCACGCTCTACAGACGATTACTTCTCGACGATTTTGAAATTGGCGACGCCATAGACGTCGTCGCAGGGGGTGCCGGGCGCGCACACCGGCTTGCCGAGCAGCGGCGAGGGCCCGCTGCCACGGGTGGCTTCGAGGGCCGCGAGCACCGGCAGCGGGAACTGCGGGAACACGCCCTCGTTCTGCACGCCCGAGGCGCTGAAGTCGCGCTCGTGCTCGCTGACGAGCACCGCGAACTGGTTGGTCCCGGCGGGCCCACCGGCCTCCATCGGCCACGAGGCACGCGGCAGCGCGAGGGGGCTGCCGGCGGTGATCTTGTTGTATTTGTCGAGCAGGTTCGGGAACAGCAGGAACATCTCGCCGCCGCTGGACAGCAGGAACACGTAGACGAAGCCGTCGCGCTTGCTGCGCACCTCGAAGGCCAGCTTGTCCTTGCCGATCGTCACCTCGGGCTTCTTCGCCGAGGCCGTGACATCGAAGCCGGCCGCGGCGCCGCCGGCCAGCGACTGCAGCGATTCGAGCGCCGTGCGCGGTGCCGGAGGCGGCGCGGGCGGTGGCGGGGGCGGGGGCGGCGGTGTCTGCGCGACCTGCTGCGTGTCGCCGCCCGATGGCGGCGGCGCGCTCGCGGTCGTCGGCGGCGTGTCGCCGGTGCCGCGCCCCTGGAACCACCACCAGCCGCCACCGGCCGCGGCCGCGAGCAGCGCCACCGAGACCAGCGCCACGGCCGTCCTGTTGCCGCCCGGGCGCGACCCCGCCGACGGTGCCGGCGCGGGCGGCAGCACCACGGTCTTGCCGCCACCGCCGCTGCGGCTGTTCGGACCCGGTGCCGCCGAGGTGCCGCGCGCATGCTGCGAGGGATGCGCGGGCGGCGCGATGCTCTGGCTGGTCTCGAGCCCGAGCGCCGCGCGCAACTCGGCCATCGATTGCGGCCGCGCCTCGGGCCGCACGCCGAGCCCGGCGTCGATCGCCGCGAGCAGCTGCGGGCTGTAGCGCTGGCGCAGGATCTCGTTGCCCGCGAGCGGCACGTAGCTGTCGGACAGGAGGCGCGCCACCGACGGCGGTGGCGCGCGGCCGCACACGGCCACGTGCATCACGGCCGCGAGCGCGTAGACGTCGGTCCATGCGCCCTGCGACATGTCGGGCATCTCGGCGTACTGCTCGATCGGCGCGTAGCCCGGCTTGAGGATCACCGTGATCGCCTGCGTCTTGTCGGTGATCACGCGCCGCGCCGCGCCGAAGTCGAGTACCACCGGCCGGCCCGAGCCTTCGAGCAGGATGATGTTGTCGGGCGCGATGTCGCGGTGATAGCAGTTGGCGCCGTGCATCACGCCCAGCGCCTGCGTGACGCCGTCCATGATGCGGATGAGCCAGGCCTCGTCGACGCCGGCGGGGATCGACACCAGGGCCTGGCGCAGGGTGTCGCCGCGGTAGAAGGGCATCACCATGTAGGTGGTGCCGCGTTCCTGCCAGAAGCGGTAGACCTTGAGCAGCGAGGGGTGGTCGAACTGGGCGAGCAGGCGGGCTTCGTTGATGAAGCTGCGCATGCCTAGGTCGAAGGTTTCGCGGTGGCGCTCCGACAAGGGGACGACGCTGCCGTCGTTCTGGCGGGTGGAGAGGGAGGAAGGAAGGTATTCCTTGATCGCGACGATGCGTTCGAGGGTGTGGTCCCAGGCTTCGTAGACGACGCCGAAGCCGCCCTGGCCTATGACTCGGGTGATTTCGAATTCTGCGAGGCGGCTGCCTACGGGGAGGAGGCCGGCTTCGTGTGTTCCTGCTTGTGACGGGCCTGTGGTGGGGTTCGTCGGGGGGTTCGTGGGGGCGAACAGCGGGCTGGTGGTGCGCGTGGGTTGGCCGGACGTGATGACCGTGGCGCTGTCGTCCAGGGGCGTGGTTCGGGGGACGACTCTGGTGCGGTCGTCGCTGCCTTCGGGCTTGATTTCCTCGGTCATGGGATGGGGGCCTCGAGGTGGCTTGCTCCCTGCGGGAGGCTGTTGGCCGGGTCTCGCCCCGGCGGGCGACTCACTTTTCTTGTCTCGCCAAGAAAAGTAAGCAAAAGAAGGCGACCCCACTGTCTGCGACCCCTCCGCTGCGCTACGGGGCAACCTGCGGTGCTCGCGTTTCGCGGGGTCTCGCAGAACTCGCTTCGCTCAAAC
>Ga0102589_1000747_pt1 | contig 55698 bp, 59 predicted proteins | sample AraplaMF_Col_mLB_FD_76858 | JGI IMG/M metagenome (GOLD analysis project Ga0102589, IMG submission 76858) | Arabidopsis root microbial communities from the University of North Carolina, USA - plate scrape MF_Col_mLB | ecosystem: Host-associated > Plants > Roots > Endosphere | place: USA...
CGGAAGATTCCCTACTGCTGCCTCCCGTAGGAGTCTGGGCCGTGTCTCAGTCCCAGTGTGGCCGATCACCCTCTCAGGTCGGCTACGCATCGTCGCCTTGGTGAGCCATTACCCCACCAACTAGCTAATGCGCCGCGGGTCCATCTGTAAGTGACAGCCGAAACCGTCTTTCATCCTTGAACCATGCGGTTCAAGGAACTATCCGGTATTAGCTCCGGTTTCCCGGAGTTATCCCAGTCTTACAGGCAGGTTACCCACGTGTTACTCACCCGTCCGCCGCTAACATCCGGGAGCAAGCTCCCTTCTGTCCGCTCGACTTGCATGTATTAGGCACGCCGCCAGCGTTCGTCCTGAGCCAGGATCAAACTCTCCGAAAAAGTACAAAACCGAAGTTTTGTTTTTCGTCAGCGTTTGACTGACTACCTATGAAGTATCATAGGATTTTTTATAAAAACTCGAATTAACAGGTACGTTTTGTCTTGTTTAGTTTTCAAAGATCATTTTCGTTAACGCTCGTAAGCGACTTTAATATCTTACCATTTTGCATCAGTTAAAGTCAAGAACTTTTTTCAATTTCTTTTTTTAACCTCGTTGCTGTTTTGCGGCAACGAATAATAATATACCATCTGGATTCTTTCCTTGCAATAGTTTTTTTAAAAAAAGTTTCATTTTATGAAAAATAAAAAGCGCCATAGATAAAATGGCGCTTTGGTTGATGTATTAGCGGTTTCTCATTTGTGGGAAAAGCAGTACATCTCTGATTGATGGAGAATTTGTTAAAAGCATGATTAATCGGTCGATTCCGATTCCTAGACCACCTGTTGGAGGCATACCGTATTCTAATGCTTCAACAAAATCGTCATCCATTAGATGTGCTTCGTCGTTTCCTTCTTCACGTTCTTTTAATTGAGCTTCAAAGCGTTCTCTTTGATCGATTGGATCGTTTAGCTCTGTGAATGCATTTGCATGCTCGCGGCGTACGATAAACAGCTCAAAGCGATCAGTAAAGCGAGGGTCTTCAGGATTTTTCTTAGCTAACGGAGAAATCTCCACTGGATGTCCGTAAATGAATGTAGGCTGAACCAATGTTTCTTCTACTTTTTGCTCGAAGAACTCATTGATAATATGACCTACTGTCATATTTTTCGTGATTTCAACACCATGATCAGCAGCATGCTGTTTTGCTTCTTCTACAGACATCTCCTGCCAGAAGTCTACACCTGTTGCTTCTTTGACCGCTTCAACCATATGAAGTCTCTTCCATTCAGGTTTGAGATCAATTTCATCTTCTCCATATTGAATGGTTGTTGTTCCTAACACCTCTTGGGCAATATGAGCAATCAGGTTTTCAGTCAGATTCATGATGTCTTTGTAGTCTGCGTATGCTTCATACAGCTCGATCATAGTGAATTCTGGGTTGTGACGAGTTGATACACCTTCATTACGGAATACGCGACCAATCTCGTATACTTTCTCTAGACCACCGACAATTAGGCGTTTTAAGTGCAGCTCGATCGCAATACGCATATAAAGCGGCATATCAAGTGCATTGTGATGAGTAATGAAAGGACGCGCTGATGCACCACCAGGGATGCTGTGCATTGTTGGTGTTTCAACTTCTAAGTATCCTTTAGAATCTAAGTATCTTCTCATGGATTGAATGATTTTGCTTCGCATAATGAACGTCTGCTTACTTTCTGGATTTACAATGAGGTCAAGGTAGCGCTGACGATAGCGTTGTTCAACATCTTTTAATCCATGATATTTATCAGGAAGCGGGCGAAGTGCTTTCGTAAGAACCTCAAAGCTGGTCGCTTTAATAGAAAGTTCTCCTACATTTGTTTTAAAAACAGTCCCTGTTACACCGATGATATCGCCTAAGTCTGAGCTTTTGAATAATTCGTAAGCTTCTTCCCCTACACTATCTTTACGAACATAGATTTGAATTTGTCCTTCTAGGTCTTGAATATGTGCAAAGCCAGCTTTTCCTTTTCCGCGCTTTGTCATCATACGTCCAGCGATTGTTACTTGAGCCGCTTTTCCTTCTAAGTCTTCTTTAGAAAACTCGTCATATTCAGCGATAATTTGCGCAGATTGATGAGAACGGTCATATCGTTCACCGAATGGATCGATACCCTCTTCTCTCATTTTATTCATTTTGTCACGTCTGACCTGAAATTGGTCATTTAATTCTTCGTTATTAAGCCCTTCATTACTCATTTATATCACTCCAATAATGTATTTTGCAGAGAAAAGCAGAAAAACTGCCAGTACATGCACTAGCAGTGAGCTACAAAAAGAAAGATAGTCTTATCCTACTTTTATACTTTGAAGCTCTTTTGCCTCGGCTTCGATCGTAAAGTCATCAAGAACTTGTACAAGCTCCGCTCTCGTTTCACTTTGATTGATTTGATTTCTCACGTCCGCATTGCCTCGAACACCTTTTAAGTACCACGCTGCATGCTTTCTCATTTCTCTGACAGCCACATGCTCGCCTTTCAGGTCAATGAGTCTGTCTAAGTGAAGTTTGCACACTGACATTTTCTCACGCACGTTTGGCTCTTCTTTCAGTTCACCCGTTTCTAAATAATGAACCGTTCGATAGATCATCCACGGGTTTCCTAGTGCGGCTCTTCCGATCATGACAGCGTCCACACCCGTTTCATCAAGCATACGTTTTGCATCTTGAGGGGTTTTGACATCGCCATTGCCGATGACAGGAATGGATACAGATTGTTTAACCTCTTTCATGATATCCCAATTCGCTGTTCCTTCGTACATTTGCACGCGTGTCCGTCCGTGAAGCGCAACCGCTTGTCCACCTGCTCGTTCAACAGCACGGGCATTATCAATAGCAAAGATATGGTCTTCGTCCCAGCCCATTCTCATTTTCACTGTAACTGGTTTGTCTACAGCATCTACAACAGCAGAGACCATTTCATAAATTTTGTTTGGATCAAGCAGCCATTTCGCTCCTGCATCACATTTCGTAATCTTCGGCACAGGACAGCCCATGTTGATATCAATAATATCCGCTGTGGTATTCTTGTCTACAAACTTTGCCGCTTCGACGAGTGTATCTTTTTCCCCTCCAAATATCTGAAGGCTCAAAGGCTTTTCCCGTTCATCAATGTATAGCATACCCATTGTTCTTGCATTGTTGATCAGGATCGCTTTGTCACTGACCATTTCAGCGCAGACTAAGCCCGCTCCAAACTCTTTCACCGTCAGTCTGAAGGCAGAGTTGCACACACCAGCCATCGGCGCGAGCACTACTTTGTTTTTAATCTCGATATCTCCGATTTTAAACATTTTTCCCCCTCCTTTCTTCTTCAAGGATTGGCGAAAGTTCTTCCACCGTTATATTTAAAGCATCTGCTATTTGACCAACCAATTGGTTTGTTGGTAATCGATTGCCTCGCTCAATTTCTCCTAAGACAGAGACAGAGATGCCCAGTCTTTTCGCGAACCCTTCCTGAGTATACCCTTTTAGCTTTCGGTATGCACGAATTCTTCTACCCCACATGTCTTTTTCCATATGCTTACACCTTCTTGGTCTGTTACGGCATTTATTTGTACTTCGCCGATTTCTGGGCAAATCTCACTCATCGGAACAAGAACGAATAAACGTTCGTACATTCTAGGATGCGGCACTACAAGTTGTTCTGTTTCAATATTTTCACGATTATAAAGTAAAATGTCAAGGTCAGCCGTTCGCGGCCCCCACCTCACTTCTCTTGTTCTGCCTAACTCTTGCTCGATTGTCTGAGTAAGAGACAGTAGTTCCTCTGGACGAAGTGAAGTGGTAATTTTCACGGCCATATTTAAAAAGTCATCTTGGTTTTCATAGCCTACAGGTGTTGTTTCATATATTGATGAGATTAATTCCACTTGTACCTCTGGATGTTCATGCAGTTTTTTAACGGCTTCTTTTAAATAGGTTTCTTTTTTACCTATGTTTGAGCCTAATGCGATGTATGCCGTGTTATTCATGTGCGTGATCTCGTCATTTCAATTGCAACGGACTGATAGTGACCTGGAATTGGCGGATCTGGCTTGATCACCTTCACTGTACATTCCTGGACTGTCGGAAAGTCCTTTAACACTTGGTTTGCAATTCTTTCTGTCAGTGTTTCAACGAGATTGACCGGCTCACCTTCTACGATGCTTTTGCAGATTTGGTAGAGCTCTGCATAGTTGATCGTCTCATTGAGGTCATCAGTTTGTCCGGCTTTACTTAAATCAAGTGAAGCTGTTAAGTCCACGCGGAATCGCTGCCCTAGTTTGTTTTCTTCTGCAAATACGCCGTGGTACCCGTAAAATTCCATTCCGTTTACATATACTTTATCGATGATAAGCGCCTCCCTTATTCAGCATGGCATCCATCATTTTTGCCATTCTTGCAATTTCTTTTACATCATGTACACGGACCATCGCACTGCCCTTTTGAATCCCAAGACAGACCGTCGCACCTGTTCCTTCAGTACGTTCTTCAGGCGGCAGGTCTAAGACAGCACCAATGAATCGTTTTCGAGATGTAGCCAGCAGCAGTGGATACCCAAGGTGACAAAAATGTTCAAGTTCATTCATGACCTTCAGGTTGTCCTCTTTATTTTTCGCAAATCCTACACCAGGATCTAATATGATCATGTCATCGCTGACACCCGCTTGCTGGGCAATTTGGACACTTTCTTTCAAATCGGCGATCATATCTGAAATCAGATGTGTGTAGTTTCGTTCTGGCCGATTGTGCATTAAAATGATTGGAACATTGTGCTTCGCTGCCACATGTGCCATTTGGGGATCTGCCTTTGCTCCCCATACATCATTAATGATGGAGGCTCCAGCTTTCACCGCTTCATCTGCAACACGGGCTTTATACGTATCAATAGAGATAGGTACATCTAATTCTTTTGTAATCTTCTCAATGACCGGAATGACTCTTGAAAGCTCCTCTTCTTCCGAGACAAGTGCCGCTCCCGGACGAGTCGATTCTCCGCCAATATCGATAATATGTGCCCCGTCTTCTATCAGCTGCGCTGCATGAGCCAGCGCTTTATCTACTTGATTAAACTTTCCTCCATCTGAAAAAGAGTCAGGTGTGACATTTAAAATGCCCATGACTAATGTCTTTTCTTCATAACTAAGGGTATGGTGCTTGGCCTGTATGATTTTAGGCTGTTTTATCAATTGTTGTGTCATTGTGTCCACCTACTCTTTATGGTCTTGACGTTCTTTAGTGTATTGCATTCTTAACTTTGTTGAAATTGTCCGGCTGTTTTTGGGAAAGTGGATTTCTCCTATTCCTCTGAACGGTACAACTCCCTGAACAGAATTGGTCATCCATGCCTCATCAGCAGAAAGCAAATGTGAGACTGGGTATCGCCCTTCCTTTAGCGAAGCCTCCATAGCGCGGAGCGTTTCCATACAGTATCGACGAGTGACCCCATTTAAAATGCCTGTATCAAGTGACGGTGTATAGATCACATCATCTTTTCGCCAAAAGATATTCGAGGTAATGCCTTCTGCCACATCATCTTCTTTTGTTAAAAAGATGCCTTCTAACGACGGGTCATTTCCCACTTCTCTTTTAGCAAGCAGGTTGTTCATATAATGATGAGACTTGAGGCGCCTTGGCCCTTCCGGTGTATTTCTTCTCGTTTGAAGAATGACTCCCTTTTTCTCATCCAAAATAGATTCTGGACGGAAAGGAGAGATCATGACAAAAACGACAGGCTCTTCATAAGGATCTGCAGAAAATCCGTTTCCTCTGCCCGCAGAAACATTCAAGCGAATTCTCGCATGGCCGCCAGCTATTTGGTTTTTATTCAGTAAGGTATGAATGATGTCGAGTACAAATGGTTTCTCTATTGTGGATTCGATGCAAAGGTCACGTAATGATTGATTGAGCCTTTCAAGATGCCAATCCAACAGGAAGACTTGTCCTGCCAGGCTGGTAAATGTTTCGAATACACCGATGCCATATAGAAAACCATGATCAAAAGGAGAAAGAGTCGCGTCTTTCTCCTCTATATACTGACCGTTCAGATAAATGATCATGCGTTTACTTCATGCCCCTTTTTACAATAGGTTTCAATGAAATTTTTCAGCATTTCTTTTCCGAAGGACGTCATAATTGATTCAGGATGGAATTGCACACTTTCAATCGGCAATTCTTTATGGCGAATCGCCATGAGCTCGCCTTCCTTTGTGCTGGCTGTTGCGTCAAAGCACTCTGGCAGCGTCTCGTTTTTGACAATTAATGAATGATATCTCGTTGCAACGAGCGGATTTTGAAGTCCTGTGAAGACACCTTTTCCGTCATGTTTAATCTCTGACGTTTTACCGTGCATTAAGCGCTCTGCTCGAACAACATCCCCGCCAAAGACTTGTGCGATGGATTGGTGGCCTAAACACACACCGAAGATCGGAATACTTCCTGCAAAGTGCTTGATCGCCTCCATACTAATTCCCGCTTCATCAGGACTGCATGGCCCTGGAGAAATCATGAGAAAATCCGGCTTGAGCTCTTCAATTTCCTGAATGGTCACTTGATCATTCCGTTTCACGATCAATTCTTCTCCAAGCTCCCCTAAATACTGGACCAGGTTGTACGTAAATGAATCATAATTATCAATCATTAAAATCATACTCTGCTCACCTCTAACTCAAAATAGTCTCTTCTTTGCTCAACTGTATTGCTTTTTTCACTGCATAGGCTTTTTTAATGGATTCTTTGTATTCGTGCTTTGGGACAGAATCTATGACGATCCCCGCACCTGACTGCATAAAGGCTTTTCCTTCTGTACAATACGCAGTCCGAATAACGATATTAAAGTGCATATCTTGATTGAATCCAAACCAGCCTATAGATCCAGTATAAAGCCCACGTCTTGTTGGCTCAAGTTCTTCTATGATTTCCATTGTTCTCACTTTTGGAGCACCTGTAATCGTTCCACCTGGGAATACAGCTCTCATGACATCTACCGCGTCACATTCATCACGCAGCTCTCCTTGTACATTGGATACAATATGCATCACGTGTGAATATTTCTCAATCGCCATAAATTCGTTCACTTTTACGGATCCATAAGTAGATACTCGTCCAAGGTCATTCCGCTCAAGATCAACGAGCATCACATGCTCTGCGCGTTCTTTTTCATTTTCAATGAGTTCTTTTGCCAGTGCTTGATCCTCAGCGTCGTCTTTGCCTCGTGATCTTGTTCCGGCAATTGGTCTTGTTTCTAGCTGAGTTCCTTTTTTCTTAATAAGCAGCTCTGGAGATCCACAAACAATCTGGAAGTCAGGCGTATGCAGGTAAGACATATAAGGAGATGGATTCACTTGACGTAACGTTTTGTATAAATCATACGGATGAGTGTGAAGCTGTTCATCTTGTCTGATAGATAAGTTCACTTGGAACACGTCACCGTTTGCGATATATTGCTTAATTTTCTCTACTGCTTCTCCAAAGGTTTCTTCAGTAAAAGGTGCTGCTGGTACAAATTCTGTGGAAGATTCATTGACAGGTGATTGTGCTGATTCTTCAAAAGAGCTTGTCCACTTTCGCTTCCATTCTTCCAGCCTTTGATTCGCTTCACTCATTGGTTCTGCTTCCTCTGTGTGAGTAATCAGCCACAGTGCGTTCTCTTCATGATCAAAAACTGCAACATCGTTAAACACGAGGAAATAAAGGTCTGGTGTTTTAAGATCATCAATTGCCAGCATCTTAAAATGCTCGATGTATCTAGCATAATCGTAGCTTAAAAACCCAATCGCTCCACCTTGGAAGTCGGGGTATTCGTTGTTTGTTTCGGTTTGAAGGGTTTGAAACCAATCCGTAAACGCTCTGAATGGATCACCTTCTTTGAACAATACCTCACCTTGATAATGGATGGTCGTCATCCCATCTTTCCCCTTCGCTTTAGCGATCGGGTGAATACCAGCAATGCTATATGAACCGCCGCGTGCACTTTCTAGAAGCACATGATGTGTTTCACGAGCAGTTAATTGTTCGTATCTTTTCAAGAATGCATCTTTCGTAAAAGGAATTTTGATGCCCATCGGCCTGCGTTGTGTCATGTTATCATCCTTTTTTATTTTCATTAATCTTATTGTAATGCAATCCAATTTATTTAGAAAATAGTATTTGCTTTCCATCTTCAGAATTCATGAAAAAACCCCAGCAAACGCTGGGGTGATTGGTTTAATCGAATTGATAAAGAGGTGTACTGAGGTAACGCTCACCGTTACTTGGGATGATTGCGAGAACATTTTTCCCTTTACCAAGCTTCTTCGCTGTTTGAAGTGCTGCGTAAATAGCTGCTCCGGAAGAAATACCACCAAGGATTCCTTCTTCTTTCGCTGCTTTTCTTGCAAGCTCAAATGCATCTTCGTTTTTCACTTGGATGATGCCGTCATATATTTCTGTGTTCAGGATTGAAGGAACAAAACCTGCTCCAATTCCTTGAATTTTATGCGGACCCGGCTTTCCGCCTGACAATACAGGGGAATCTGTCGGTTCTACCGCATAAAGCTGGATGGATGGGATGGCTTCTTTTAGGACTTCACCAGCACCTGTAATCGTACCGCCCGTACCAACACCTGCAATAAATGCATCAAGCTCGCCGTCAAACTGTTCAAGAATTTCTTTCCCAGTTGTACGACGGTGAATCTCCGCATTGGCTTCGTTGCTAAATTGCTGAGGCATGAAGTAACCATGCTCCTCTGCCAATTCTTCTGCTTTTTTGATGGCACCTTTCATTCCTTCTGCACCTGGTGTTAAGACAAGCTCCGCACCATAAGCGCGTAAAAGGTTGCGGCGCTCCTGACTCATTGTGTCTGGCATAACCAAAATCGCGTTGATTCCTTTAGCAGCCGCTACCATCGCAAGGCCGATTCCTGTGTTTCCACTTGTTGGTTCAATAAGGGTATCGCCGGCTTTTAGTGTACCTTTCGCTTCAGCATCTTCGATCATCGCTAAAGCAATACGATCTTTGACACTGCTGCCTGGGTTCATATATTCAAGTTTCAAGTAGACATCCGCACTGTCTTCATCTACTAAACGGTTTAATTTAACGACTGGTGTATTTCCTATTAGTTCAAAAACTGAATTTGCAATACGAGCCATCACTAACACCTCTATCTCCGAGTAATTTTATTGTATTAATATTAAATTATCAATTTCAAAAAATTTTGTCAATGCTTTTAGTCCTGCTCGCCATCGTAAAACCATGTGACTTTTGCTTCCTTCCACAGGGTTTTGACATTCGCCTTTTCACCTAGATCTTCCATCGCGATCTGCCTTTTAATCTGATCTTTGACTTCGTCATAGGAGAAAGAGCGGCCATTTAATTTTTCTTTTAACTGAATAATGGCATACCCGTTTTTGGTCTGAATTGGCTCTTTCGTCCATTCATCTGGCTGAAGCTTTTGAGCTTCTTGTATGTATAGGGCTGGGATGCTTTCCTGCTCTTCTGTCACAAATCCAAGATCTCCGCCGTATGGTGAGGTGTAACGGTCGATTGAACGTTCAGCTGCTACGGCTTCAAAGCTGGATCCACCTTTTAAATCTTTCAATACATTTTCAGCCTCGTCCTTTGTCTTCACGACAATATGGCGAATGCGGTATGAATCATCATATTGATATAAGTCCTTGTTTTTTTCATAAAACGATTTCGCTTCTTTTTCAGAAACGACGGCATCTCTTGTTAAAAGCTGCTCTAATAAAATTTGATAACGAATCTGTTCTTTCCATTCCTTCTCACTTGTATGTCCATCTTCGTAGAAATTATTAGATACTGCTTTGAGCATAAGCAATTCACGATTGATCTCTTTCGAAGACACGTCCAGCTTGTTTTGCTTGGCAAGCTGATTGACCACCTTCAGATTGATCATTTGTTCAAGTGTTGCCTTTCCGTAGCGGTCTTCCATCTTCTTTAACCATTCTTGACGCGTTACCTTCTCTTTTCCAATCGATGCAATTTCTTCACCGCTCTTCCCATTAGAAGAAGCCTGTGACATTTGTGACTTTGTTAATACATATGCAATGACAACGGCATTAATCATGAGCAACACGAGGATAAATGTCCATACCACTCTTGCTTTTAATCTCATCTTTCGTCTCCTTTCCATTCTAAAAAGAAAACCCGCTGCTTAGAGCTTAGCGGGTTAATTCTTCACGTAGCTCTTCTAGCTCTTCTTTTGTAAATACATACGTTTCGTTACAAAAATGGCATTGAGCTTCTGCTTGTCCGTCTTGTTCAATCATATCATCAATTTCGGCTTTCCCTAGGCTGATAATGCCATTTGCAAACCGTTCTTTTGAGCAGTTACAAGAGAATTCGACAGGTACAGTTTCTAAAATTTGAGGCTTTTCACCGAGTACTTCTTCTAATATTTCTTCTGGTGTCATCCCTTTTTCAATGAGTTTAGAGATTGGTTCAATCGTTGACAGACGCTTTTCTAGTCTTTCAATGACAGCATCTTCTGTACCAGGCAGCAATTGAATGATGAAACCGCCTGCTGCGAGGATCGAATTATCTGGATTGACAAGGACGCCTACGCCTACAGAGGAAGGCACTTGCTCAGAAGAAACAAGATAATATGTGAAGTCATCTCCAATTTCACCTGAAACAATTTCCGTTTGTCCTGTAAAGTGGTCCTTCAGCCCGATATCTTTGACAACACTTAAGGTTCCAGATGTTCCGACTGCACGTCTAACATCCAGCTTGCCATGTTCATTTAAATCAAAGTGAACTTGTGGGTTTGAACCATATCCTCGCACCTGACCTTTTGCATTTCCATCAGCAATAATGGCGCCGATTGGTCCACCGCCTTCTATTTTGACAGTTAGCTTATTCTCACCTTTCAGCATAGCACCCATCATGACGGTTGCTGTCATCGTTCTGCCGATGGCAGCTGATGCAGTCGGCCACGTATGATGTCTTCTTTGTGCTTCGTTGATTGTATCTGTTGTGTTTGCAGCATATGCGCGGACTTTTCCGTCATATGCTAATGCTTTAACTAAGTAATCCATTTGATTTAAACCTCCTATAATACACCGACACGATTACGTTCATAAATGAGCTGCAGTCCTTTTAATGTGAGGAACGGATCGACAATATCAATGCAGTCTGATTCATTTCCAATCAATGTAGACAAACCGCCTGTTGCAATGACTTTCGGTGTTTGTTTGGCTTGCTGCTTCATCCGTTTCACTATTCCCTCGACTTGACCAACATATCCATAAAGGATGCCGGATTGCATCGCACTGATGGTGTTTTTTCCAACAATGTGATCAGGACGGACAATTTCAATTCTCGGCAGCTTCGCCGCTCTTGTATATAAAGCCTCAGTTGAGATGGTAATACCAGGTGCAATCGCTCCACCCATGTATTGTTTTTGTTCATTGATATAACAGTAGGTTGTTGCTGTTCCAAAGTCTACCACAATAAGAGGCGCCCCATATAGGTGAATTGCTGCTACTGCATTGACAATTCGATCTGCCCCGACTTCCTTTGGATTGTCACACATAATGTTTAATCCAGTCTTCATTCCAGGCCCTACAATTTGGGGTGTTAGGTGAAAATACTTTTCGCACATTCTTTCAAGAGCAAACATCATTGGCGGGACCACAGACGAGATGATAATCCCTTCTATTTGATCAAACATCAGCCCCACATAATCGAATAAAGCCTTAATGGACATACCAAATTCGTCTTCTGTTTTATGACGGCTTGTTTCAATTCGCCAATGGTAGTTTAGATCGCCATTATGATAAACACCTAAAACGGTATTTGTGTTTCCTACATCTATCACGAGTAACAACTTCATCACCACTTTGAATAGTTTCTCAAAAAGAGCATTTTTCGACTTTCTATCATACCATACACGAATTGAGTTCCATTTGTAAACAATTCGAAACCGATCCATTCATGAATCGAAATAAAAAAGCTGCCGGTGATCCCGGCAGCTTTCACAGAAGGAGATTAGATCTCCTCATCTTCTTTTTTCTTGATGTTTACTTTCACATCATCGTTTTTCTCTTCGTCATCTGCGTATACACGCTCTGGAAGCTTTCCAGTTTCGTAAAGAGATTTAATTTGTTCAGCATCTAATGTTTCAACTTCTAGAAGGGCTTGTGCGATGATTTCTAACTTATCTTTATTCTCAGTGAGAATTTGTTTCGCACGTTCGTAGCTCTCCTTAATGAAGCGCTGAACTTCTTGGTCAATTTCGTAAGCGATCGCTTCACTATAATTCGGCTCATTGTTGAAATCACGGCCAAGGAATACTTGACCTCCTTGTGATTGACCGAATTGAAGCGGACCAAGTTTATCAGACATACCGAACTCTGTGACCATTCTTCTTGCAATGCCTGTTGCACGCTGGAAGTCGTTGTGAGCGCCTGTACTTACTTCACCAAACGTAATTTCCTCTGCAACACGACCGCCGAGCAAGCCGACAATCTTATCAAGAAGCTCTGGCTTCGTTTGGAAATAACGGTCTTCTCTTGGAAGCATGACCGCATATCCGCCTGCCTGACCACGAGGAACGATCGTTACTTTATGCACCATGTCCGCTTCGTCTAAGATAAGACCAATGACGGTATGACCTGCTTCATGGTAAGCCACGATATTACGTTCTTTCTTCGAAATGACGCGGCTTTTCTTCGCCGGCCCAGCGATGACACGGTCAGTCGCTTCGTCGATATCACGCATATCGATTTTCTTTTTGTTTTGACGTGCAGCAACAAGTGCTGCTTCGTTTAGTAAGTTCTCAAGATCTGCACCAGAGAACCCTGGTGTTCTGCTTGCAATGGCTTTTAAGTTGACTGACTCGTCAAGCGGTTTGTTTTTCGCATGAACTTTCAGTACTTCTTCACGGCCAATAACATCTGGGCGGTCAACCGTAATTTGACGGTCAAAACGTCCCGGACGCAGCAATGCAGGGTCTAGAATATCTGCACGGTTCGTCGCAGCAATGATAATAATACCTTCGTTGGCACTAAAACCATCCATTTCGACAAGAAGCTGGTTAAGCGTTTGTTCACGCTCGTCATGACCACCGCCAAGACCGGCTCCACGCTGACGACCCACTGCATCAATCTCATCAATAAAGATTAAGCAAGGTGCATTCTTTTTCGCATTTTCAAATAAATCACGTACACGTGATGCACCGACACCGACGAACATCTCGACGAAGTCAGAACCACTGATGCTGAAGAAAGGAACGCCTGCTTCTCCTGCAGATGCTCTCGCAAGCAATGTTTTACCTGTACCTGGAGGTCCTACTAGTAAAACCCCTTTAGGGATTCTTGCGCCAAGCTCCGCAAATTTACGTGGATCCTTCAGGAATTCCACCACTTCTACAAGCTCTTGCTTTTCTTCATCTGCACCAGCAACATCTTTAAATTTCACACGTTTCTTCTCTTCTGTGTAAAGCTTCGCCTTACTCTTACCAAAGTTCATGACTCGGCTTCCGCCGCCCTGAGCTTGGTTCAATAAGAAGAAGAACAGGATAAAGATGATGATAAACGGAATGATGGTTGTCAGAACTTGCAGCCATCCATTTGTTTCAGGTGCTGGTTCTACTTTTACATCTGTATTCTTCAGTGCACTGTAAATTTGGTCAACACCTTGACCATCTGGAACATGGGTAATGAAGTATTGATCTTTCTTCGCGCCATCTAATTGACCACGAATTTCATAAACCCCTCTTACAGGCTGAATGGAGATACTCTCCACTTTTCCCGCACTTAGATTTTGCGAAAATTTGCTGTAAGACATGTTCTCAGGCTTTTGATTTGGGGATCCTAACCAACTAACGACCCCTATCACAAGTAATAAAATAAGTATATAAAAAATCGTATTACGAAAAACCCGATTCATTCCTTACCTCCTCCCACAGTAAGCACAACTATGTTCAATAGTATCATAGAAAATCATTCCAACACAACCAATAACCTCATGTATACGTATGCTGATCAGCCTTCGTAAACAGATGGTTTTAACACTCCAATATACGGGAGGTTTCGGTAACGTTCAGCGAAATCCAATCCATAGCCGACAACAAATGCATCTGGTACTTCAAATCCAACATAATCTGCTTTGATGTCTGCTTTGCGGCCGCTTGGTTTATCAAGCAATGTCACAATTTTAATGGAATTTGCTTTACGGTATCGGAAAAGCTCTACCAGATAGCTCAAAGTTAACCCACTGTCGATGATATCTTCCATAATCAAAATATCTCTTCCTTCAACAGAAGTATCTAGATCCTTAATGATCTTTACTTCTCCAGAAGATACGGTAGACTTTCCGTAGCTAGATACATCCATAAAATCAAGTTCTAAATATGTATCAATGTGTTTGATCAGGTCTGCCATGAATGGAAGAGCCCCTTTCAAAACACCAATAGCCAGGGGAAATTTACCATCATAATCGCTGGTTAATGTTGCACCCAGTTCCTTCACTTTTTGCTGGATCTCTTCTTCTGAGATCAAAATCTTTTCAATATCTTGTTTCATGCTTTTGCTTGCCCCCTACAAATTTTCGTGCTGTCTATATTGTAATACAATGAGATCGCTGTTTGTCATATCAATTTCTTCAAAAACGGATTTTTTCAGACCTGGGATCCAGATGATTTGATGATCCGAGTCAGTGACGATCGGCCAGCTGTCTCTTTCTGCAAGAGGCACTTTTTTATCAATAAATATATCCTTCACCTTTTTTGATCCATTCATCCCTTTAAGTTTGATTCGATCACCATTTTTTCGTGAGCGAATGATCAAAGGGAGAGGAACATGATCTTTTTGAAGCAAGAAAAAATGGTTTCCGTTCCGTGCATCCTTCGGAACATGATTTGATACGACGATAGACTGTCCATTTGGGAGAAAAAGCTCTTCTCCAAGCTCAACCTTTAAGTGAAGAGCATAAGACTGGTCTACTACATGCGATCGTTCAAAGGTAAACATACAGTGATCATAAGACTTGACAGCTTGTAAACCTTTTGGCAAATCTAATGATCCAGACGGTTGATCGGTATGAGATAACCAGTCTAAAGTCCCTAGAATATGCTGGTTTGAAAACGCTGATTGAGTGTTTTCATAAAGATAGTTTAATATTAGTTGAATGCCTCTTCTTTGTAAAGGCAAAGGCAGGTCAAGCAAAGGCTTCGTTTTGATCTCAATTTGCTTAGGCGATTGACTCGTTATCACTTGGTTCATTTGTTCCTTTGTTAAAGCCTGCAAGTATTGCTCATCCTCAGTCAGCATGTCACTTACAAACTGAAAGCTTTCATGTACATGAGGTGCTTCTTCTTTTAACACGGGAAGAATGTGTCTTCTTACCCGGTTTCTCAAGTAGTCATCTGTATGATTGCTTTGATCAATGACATAGGGAACATGTTCTTTTTCACAAGCTTTTAGCACGTCGTCCTTAGAGTATCCAATGAGCGGACGAATCAGCCATCCATTTTGAAAAGGACGTTTTGCTTGGATACCCGCGAGTCCTATACCAACAGTTCCTCTCGCAAGTCTCATCAACATTGTTTCTACTTGGTCGTCTCCATGATGTGCAAGCGCTATAAATTGAGCCTTGTATTGCTCCATCAATTGACGAAAGAAAGCATATCTGCACTCCCTTGCAGCTGCCTGTTTGTTTAAGCGGTTTTCTTTTGCATATTGGGTGACCTGTATGCGGGACGATTCAAAAGGGATTTCGTGCTCCTTACAGTAAGCCTCAACAAATGCCAAATCAGCAAAGGACTCTTCTCCTCTGAACATGTGATCTACATGGGCTGCAATCAGCTGATAGGAACCTTTGCGACGCTTGTTAAGTTCATGCAGTAAGAGCATGGAATCCGGTCCGCCGGAAACCCCGACAATGACTGTCGTATTTTCAAGGTAAACATCATGTTTTTTCAAAAAAGATTCAATTCTATTCACAACTTCCTCCTCACAAAGAGCAGGTAATTTAAAGATATACATATCCTATCACTTTCAGTAGCTCCAAGCAAAGAAGAAGCCTGCTTTTTTACAGCTCTACAACAGGAACAAAACCACATATGCACAGTAAAGGGCGAGTACACTGCACACGATAAGAATGGTTTCAAAAAGTCCGCCTGATTTTTTACGTACTGACGTTCTTTTTGCTGCTGCAGCCCGCGATCGTGAAGCCACTTGTTGATTTTGATTAACAGCGGGTTTTGGCGCGTTTTTTTGCTGTTGCTTCTTTTGGCGTGATTTTCTTGATTCAATCAGCTGTCCTTCTTTCAGCATCGCACTTTTCATGTTTGCTGCTGATTGATATTTACCTTGTAAAGCAGCCTTTAACACCCTTTCATATCGCTTTAATAAAGGATGTCCTTCAATGGCTCGATAAAGCTGCTTTTCTGGTTCTGCCCCTTTTTTGAATTCTTTCTTATACGCACAGTTAACCATCACCATGGCTAGGGCAAATAAATCATAAGTTGGTTCAGCTTTTCGTGAACCAAATCCCCAATAGCCTCGATCAAAAAACTCGGTATACTCCTTAATTGCCCTGCCCGCTTTTGTCGTTCCTCCCACATCAATGCACCGGATCGTGGCAGGGGGACCAGAAACAATGAGATTATCAGGCTTTAAGTCACCAAAAATCCATCCTTCCTGATGTAAATGAGCCAGGCTAGATAAAAGCTGAATCATCAAAACAACGATCCATTCATCACCCTTTTGTTTCACAAATTCAAGCAGTAATGGGCCTCTGACATATTCCATCACGTAAAAGGAGCGTTTTTGAGGCATACCGGGATAAATCGCATCATCCATATCATAAAAAGAAGGCCCCATGGTTTTCACAGGAGCCTTTGAAAAGGATTTTAATACATTGACTTCAGATGCAATGAGCATACTGTCATCACTCACTTTAAGGGCCGCTTGCCCATGTGGCGATTCGGCCAGATAGACAACACCGTTCGCCCCTTTTCCAAGCTCTTTTACAATACGGTAATGATGGTGGTGCCATTTCCCTTGAATCACCGTGCCTAACGGGATGTTAGAAACCGAATTCATCATCATGCTCTTCCTTTGCTTCAAGCAGCCCTTTACGTGAGCGAACTGACTTGAAATGCTGAAGTGCTTCCCGAAGTGCTGGTCCCGTTGGGGTGATTCCTCCAGTGGTCAGTTTTGGGAAAATAGATGATAATGAATCGAATCGAGGCGTCCAATTCAACACAATTTCAGCATCTGAGTTTTTCCCGGGAAATACACACATCCCAAACTGATTTTCTCCAATTCTTGAATTTAAACTGATGGAAAGGTCGATAAGTGCTTCTTTGACAGTCGGCAGCTTCGGTTTCATACTTGCACTTGTATCAACAAGCACGAGTACTTGAAGGTGAACCGTCTCTCCTAACTCATCAACAACCTCCATTACTTCCCCGCGCTTATCTGGTGGAAGCTCTTCAATTTCAGTGTCTTTGCCGAGTATTTGCTGCAATTCTTTATTCACAACACCTTGTAAGGTTTGTGTCATCGCTTTTTTCGTGACCATTTGTACTGTTTGAGATAATTGCTGGACGTAGACAACTTGATAGATGCCTCCGCCTGCGAGAGCAATCCCCTCTACTTCTTTCATCGCTTCATGATCGTGTCTGTTTTCTTCCATAATGCCAATGACATTGACTGTAATCCCTTGTTCCTTTGCCAATGAGGCAATCGCAAGCGGATCTTCCCCGTGATTTGAGCAGCCATCTGTAATCAATAAGATTTGGTTGACGTGACCTTTTCGCATCTTCATTCCTCCTGGGATTGTAACTGAATGCTTATATCCCCATCATCGCCAGAAGAAATTCATATTATACGATATTTTAAGAAATCTCTTGTTTCTCAAGATAGAATGTACCTGTCGGAATGGAAGCCCATTTTGGTGTGTTGTGGTCGAGCCTAATGACAACAACCGTCATATCGTCGTCAATTTGGCCTGCTCTTGTTCGAATGACCTCTTCCATTAATAAATCAGCAATTTCTTGTGGATCTTCTGTTTTAAAGCTTTTCATTTTCCGTTTCACCCACAGATCATGATTTTCAATATGCTTTGGCCCTTCAAAAATGCCGTCACTCATCATAATCAAGAGATCTCCTGCTTTCATCTGTTCGCTCACAACCTCGACTTCGAATTCATCAATAATACCAATCGGCAAGTTGCTTGCTTGTACCTTCATCACCTGATCACCTCGTTTAATAAAGCTGGGTGTTGAACCAATCTTGAGGAACTTACAGCTTGCATCCTGTAAATCAATAATCGATAAATCCAATGTTGAATAGATCTCGTCCGTCGTTCGTAAAGATAAAATACTATTAATGGTTTTAATCGCTACTTTTTCATTGATACCTGACGCCAATATTTTTTCTAACAGCTTAATCGTCTCATTGCTTTCAAAATGAGCACGTGCTCCGTTGCCCATTCCATCACTAATAGCTGCGGCATACTTGCCTGCACCAAGCTCCATCATGCTGTAGCTGTCTCCAGATACCAGTCCTCCGCCTTTTGCTGCATGTGCCACGCCTGTAGCCACTCGATATGATTTGGCAGAGCCAAACACAACATGACAATAGCCTGTTGGATGCTCTGCACACTGCTCTGCTTTGACTAAAATCTGTTCTTCTAAAATATCTGAAAGCATTGGAGCAATGATTTTTTCACATTCCCCATGCCCTTGGCAATATGGGATTCTCATTTCAATATCGACATTTCCCTGTTCCAAGCTATAGATTTCTACTTGCTGAATTTCAATACCAAAGTGCTGAAGCGCTTCTATCATCTGCTCTTCTTGAATAAAATGCTGTTCTCTTTCTCGTTTTATTTCCCGGGAAAAATCCTCCATCACTTGCGAGACCCCCATCAGCTGTTCAGCCACAAGACGTCTGCTGTCTTGGACTTTTTTCTTCAGTGTCTGGTTGGCTTTATAGTAAGCGATCTCCTCTTCAATCAATTCCTCGACATGTTTTGATTTTGAGCAGTGCTGACTAAATTTCTTTTTCAATTTTCGGTTATGCTCATACGTTTTTTCATCAGATTCATGCATAACTTGTTTCATTAGTTCATAGGTTGTATCAAAGTTCTGCACCCAGCATTTATTTTTCTTATAGCACGTTTGACAGGATCGTTCTGTGATCGTACTTAAAAAAAGATCTACATCCTCTTCCTGCTTCTTCTCTTCAGGAATGGATTCGTAAAATGTCGCAAAACTCTCAGACAGCGCATGAAATACATTAGAGAATTGGTCTACCTTTTTTGCTGTCACGTCTCGTACTTTCCGAGCATATTGCTGCTGCTCTTGTACATGCTCTACCGTGCCAGGAATGTATTTCGCTACCTTGGAGGTGACTGATTGCGGCGTGAGCAAAAAGAGCGCAACCGCTATAAGTGATTCATACAATGTGGTCATGAGACCTGCCGACCCTTCCCCATACAGTGAAATGAGTAAGGAACCCACAATTAAGCCGATGGCTGCCCCTGCTTTCTTCCCTTCTTTCAGCAATCCGCCTAATAAACCTGAAAAGGCAAGAAGACTCATCTGATAAAGGTTTCCGATGTTGGCGAGACCGAGAATTAATCCTGTCACGACACCGACCGTACAACCAATACTGGCTCCGCCAATAAAGGCAAAGGTCAGCACTACATAACGTGATAAAATATGCTCTGCCTGCATCCCTTGAAATGAGATCCCAGCAAGTCCAGTTAAAACTGAGGCAATTAAAATCATAAAACAAATAATTTCTTCGACCTTTAAAGAATGTTTAATTTTCCTGACTGTAAAAATCGGCAGGCTTTGAAGAAAAATCAGTGTCAAAATGAAGGCAAGTCCTGCTTCGACACCCGCCATGACATAATCATAGCTTTGCACAGCACCTTGCTCTAGGTAAACAAACGCTCCTCGGGTGATCAGCATCGAGAGAACAATGACAACCGGTAATGTTTTCACTGGGTCTTTGATGATGAAAGAAACCACCTTTGACATAAGGAGAAATATAAGCAGCGATGCAAACACAAACAATGCATTTTGAGGTGATATCGTCATCGCCCCAGCGAGTAAAGCGAGACAAGCAAGCATTGCCTTATCTCTTTTAATAAGCAGCATGGAACCAAAGAAAGGCAGAGCAAACGGCATAATTTCAGATAATATAAAGGCTCGTCCTAATAAAAAGCCTAGAACAACATAAATAAACCCTTTATAGAAAAAAAGAGAATGCGTGTGATGAAGAAACAGGTTTTTCATCTTTTTTAACCCCGCACTGATTCTTTCAAACCCCGCTCCTGTTAAATCAGTTCTTCTTTCTAGTTTTTCCATCTTCTCATCCCCCACCTGATATTCGTTGCTTGTCATTATAGCGAAGGTGAAAAAGAAATTTTGTCAAAAGAAGTTGTCGTTTCCATAAAACGTTCGACGCTTTATTCGTCAAAGAGGCATACTTTCATGAAAGTCGATGTCTTTCATCAGAATTTTACGAAAGCACAAAAAAACAGCTTTCCTATAGAAAGCTGTTTCGAAGATGACCCGTACGGGATTCGAACCCGTGTTACCGCCGTGAAAGGGCGGTGTCTTAACCGCTTGACCAACGGGCCTTGCTTTATGTTCTAGTTAAAAGGATAGCGGCGGAGGGGATCGAACCCCCGACCTCACGGGTATGAACCGTACGCTCTAGCCAGCTGAGCTACACCGCCATAATAATAATGCGCTAAGAAGCACAAGAACTATAATACAAAGGATTCGCTTGTCCGTCAATAGAAAGTTATAAATTAAATGACGAAATCTCAAAAAATGTAGGATAGATCATGAAAAAAAGCACCTGCTGAACAGCAGATGCTTTGTTGTGAAAATATATAGAAAGCAGCAACAAGTTAACCTCTTCTTGCTCCGCGCCCCCCACGTTTTGATTCCGTGTTACGTTTTAAAGATGTTAAGCGATCTTCGCTATCTTTTAAGAATTTGTTCATTTTTTGTTCAAACGATTCCTTCGGACGGAAATCATTTCTGCTTGGTCTTGATTGTTGTTGAGGACGATCTTTTGCTTTTTTAATGGACAAGCCGATTTTACCGTCTTTTTCAACGTTAATCACTTTCACTTCAACTTGTTCACCGACTTTTAAATGCTCATTAATATCTTTTACATAGTTATCGGCTACCTCACTGATATGAACGAGACCAGTTGAACCGCCTGGCAACTCCACAAAAGCTCCAAAATTTGTAATGCCCGTAACTTTCCCTTGTAACTTGCTGCCAACTTCAATCGACATAAAAAAAGTGCTCCTCCTTAGACTTATAAAAAAATCTCATTTGTTCAATTATACATAAACTGAATTTTAAGTGTCAACAAGGCTAATCGCTCTTATTGCCTACATCAAAGATTTTTTCGCCTTTTTTGGACATATAATAGTCCCGTCGTGCCAGTTCGAGTACGTATTCCTTGCTTTTCAGCTTCTTAATTTCATCAGAAATATCTTCCTGCTTTGTTTGTAATTGCTTCAACTCTTTTTCGAGCGCAACCTTCTTCTCTTCTTTTTCCTTTAGTGAAGACGATTGCGACCAGAGGGCACTTGTCACCAAGACAGCAAACATGAGCACGATCACACCAAACACGGTAAGCCTTCTAAGGAGTCCGCGACGTTTGCGTTTTAAGCGCTGTGCTTGCTGTTCCATTTGTTTTTGGTAATCATTTTGAATTTGTGCGATATTTCTTTTTCTCTTGTTCAAGGTTGAAGGCCTCCTCTCTTACTTTGTCCAGAATTGTTTCCATTTCGTTTTGATGGTACCAGATAATTTCTTGGCCCCTTGTAAAATTCCTGCTCCTTTTGAGAAAAACAATCTCATTGATGTTAGCCATTTTTCGGGAATCCGATGAATAATGGTCACATTGAGTAACCAGATGAGCGGATAACAAACAATCGACAGCACCTTCCACACGAGCCGAAACGTAAAACGAACTAGACGTAAGAGCGAGTGGAGCAAGAACAGAATAGCACTTATGACCAATGTGATCATCCAGCGGATCGGTTGGAAGACAATCGACATGACCAGCCTTTTCAGGAAGAGAACGGTCTGATATACACACATCATGATAAACTTGAGAATCTTGAGATACAGCTGTTTCATCAATGCCTGATACATCGAGAAACCTAGAGCAACGGCTAGAAAAATATAAAGCCTGAATTCTCCCTCATTTGTCAGCAGCAGGACGTAAAAGAATAAGAGACCCTGCACCATCCAAAAAAGGAGATCGTGTATAGCCAAAAGCCATTTTGCTGTTTTTTCCCGGTTCACAAACAGCTTGTACGTATCAAGCGATGCGCCCAGCCAGATGCCCATCGCCGCCATGGAAAGCATCGTATAAAACTGGACTGTCAGCGTCATTTAAACAGCTTGCTAAAAAATCCTTTAGCTTTCTCCCCGTGCTGCTCATCAACATAGATTAAATCAAAGACACGCCCTTTGATCGACACAACGCCCTTTTCGACGTCTAGGTTCTTCATTTGCAGATTTTCTCCGCGGATGGCGAGAATCCCCATGACCGTCTCCAGCAGAAATTCCTCACTATCAAAGCTTTCCACTTGTTTGACACCAGTGATATCTAAATGCTTTCTGTTTCGCATTGTGACATTGTGCTCCGCGTCTGATGACAGCTTCGTGCCTTGAGGTTGATTATAATATTGATTCATTTATACATCCCCCATATCTCATACTTGCATGTTACTGCATTGTATGTGATAAGAGGGTCATTTAGAACAAGCCCTATTCTGCTGTTTTTTCTTCTTTTAGCACAGTATACATGCCAGCCGCTTCTTCTTTTTTCGTCGTGTCCTTTAACTCGTTGACTTGAACAGTCACTAGCTTTTGACCAAAGCGGATTTGCAGCTCATCTCCTTCTTTCACGTCAGAGCTTGCTTTCGCCTGTGTTCCGTTAATAGAAATCCTGCCTTGATCAGCTACTTCCTTTGCCAATGTTCTTCTTTTAATTAAACGGGACACTTTTAAAAACTTATCTAGTCTCATGTATGTTCACCTCTTTCTATACGTTTCGCATCGTTCCATAGATCGTCCATTTCCTCTAGCGTTAAGTCATCTAGTGAACGTCCCATGTCCTTTGCTTTTTGTTCGATATGCTTAAAGCGCCGCATGAATTTTGTGTTGGCAGAAGCGAGCGCCGTTTCAGGCTCTAGGTGATAGAAGCGTCCAATATTGACGAGAACAAACAAAAGATCTCCAAATTCATCTTTCATCTGCTTCGTTGCACCTTCGTCCGTCTTCTCTGCCACTTCAACGAGAAATTCCTGCTTTTCTTCTTCGTATTTGTTCCAAATATCTTGAACATCTGTCCAATCAAAGCCTACCTTGGCGGCTTTCTTTTGGAGCTTATATGCCTTTGTTAGTGCTGGAAGTGTCGCCGGAATCGATTGCAAAATAGAACCGGTCCGCTCTGGCTTCTCCTGCTGCTTGATTTTTTCCCAGTTGGCCACCACATCTGCTGCCTCAGAAACATTCGTGTCACCAAACACATGGGGGTGTCGCCGAATCATTTTTTCTGTGACATGCTGAATGACGTCATCGATTGAGAAATAACCGTCATCTTCGCCAATTTGAGCGTGAAGTAGCACCTGTAGCAGCACATCGCCAAGCTCTTCCACCATATGATCTGGGTCATCTTCATCTATCGCTTCAAGCAGCTCATAGCATTCTTCAATTAAATATGGTTTGAGTGATTCATTGGTTTGTTTTTGATCCCATGGACAGCCGCCCGGACCTCTTAATGTACGTATGACGTCACGGAAGGTGTCAAATTGTTGATAAAGCAGCTGTTCATCTTGAATTGGAGGAACATAAACACTTGTTAAGTTATTTATCGACACATCTCGATCAAGTTCAAATAAAGGAACGGCAGTAATCTGTTCGTGACTGCTTCCAGCTGCAGTCACAATATAAACTTCATAATCGTCAGGAAGCTTTTCCATCAGCGTGAGCTTCACATTCGATGCTGTCATCTGATCATATACCTGACAAATCAGGACGTGCTGGGTTAATTTCAGATCATCCGCTCTCATATCCCCTGCATCAACGAATTGTAATCCTTCGATGGGGTCAATCTGCAAGGAGTTGAATGTCGCATCTAAAAAGCTTTGTCCACCAGCGACAGACACCTCGATCCCGCGCTCTTTCTGCCCGGCGACGAGCAGCTGTACGGTCTTTTCTGCCACAAATGGATGACCAGGTACTGCGTACACAATGTCTTTTTCCGCTGCCTCTGCAAATAATATTTCGGTAATTTCCTGATACACCCGATCAAACTGATCGTGCTTTTCATAAATTTCATCAAAAAAGGTGAGAGATGGGACCTCCTGCATTAACTCTGCGGTAAGCGGATGGTCCTGCGTTCTCATATATACTTCTTTCGCCTGCTTCAGCTGCTTATATACACCGAGCGTCAGCTGATCCATGTCGCCTGCCCCGAGACCGACGACGGTAATCTTACCTGCCATTTTGATTCCCTCTCATCTGTTTAAAATATAAAATCTTTTTTCCTAATGGAATGAGTCTCCATTCCTCTTCCGTGAATACTTCTAGCTTAAGAATACTATATAAAAAGGCGAAACCACCAATAAAAACTGATGTCAGGCTCTCTAAAACGGAAAACGGACGTTTTTCAAAAGGGATTACCCAGGAAAACAAAGCCTGATATCCCATTAAGACCACAGCCATGAAGGCAGCTGATAAAAGAATTTTCACTGGGAATAGCTCTCTCAATGAAATCCATCCTTTATGCTTCAAATAAACAGCATTGAGCACGGCTGCTGTGAGAAAACCACATACAGTTGACCATGCGGCACCGTGGATGCCAAATAACGGAACAAGCGCAATCGTTAGAATCCATTTCACCAGCACGCTGATGATCACCACAACAGCGGGATACACAGTATGTCCGAGCCCTTGCAGTAAAGCCGCCTGCGTAATGGCAATCGACGTAAACGCAATCGATATACAGAATATTTGCAGGGCATCTGTGCCTAAATCATTACGAAAAAGCATTGTATTTACTGGTGATAAAATACAAATCAGCCCAACAGCTGACCCAATCCCTAATACCGACGTGGTCTTAACCGATGACCGCACTTTTTGCCGTATCGTTTCATGCTCCCCATTCCTCATGGCTGCCGATAAAAATGGCACAAGAGAGGTTCCGATGCTGATGGCAAACACCGTCCCTAGCTGCAAGAACGGCTGACCTCGGTCATACACACCTTTTGCCGCCTTTGCCGCCGCTTCACTGAGACCCTCACTGCGCAGCAACGCATACAGATGAAAAGCATCAATCATTTGCATCCATAAAATAAGCAAACCGCTGACACAAATCGTCAATGTATACAGCACCAAACTCTTCAAAATATCTTTTTTTCGAAGTGTCGCCTGTTTGCCTGACATACTTGCAGCAGACGGTTTTCGATAGGTCAACCAAAGGAAAAGAAGCAAAATGAGCGACGCCGCACTTCCCGCGATAGAAGAGAACACCGCACCCGCCCCTGTTTCATAAAGCGAATAGCCGTGTCTCACGAAATAAAAGGATAAAACAAGCAGGACGCCTACCCTGATGAACTGCTCAACCAATTGAGAAACAGCCGTCGGAAGCATTAGACCGTCACTCTGAAAAACTCCCCTCAGCATCACAGTGAGCGGCAGAAATAGAAACACAAAAGCACTCATCTGGATGAGCAGAATTAATTGACTATCTGCCATAAGGCTCGCCATTGTGCCTGCTCCTATGTAAAGACAAAGAAATAAGACCAAGCTCAGTAAAGTGATATATACCAAGGATACCCTTGTAATGATCCGTCGATTCTCTTCCCCATGCTCACTCAGAAGCTTGGACACCATGACAGGAAAACCTGTTGTACCAAGCATGATGGCAATACCAAGGAAAGGATATACCTGCTGATAAATATAAAACCCTGTGTCCCCTACGATGTTTTGAAACGGGACACGGTAAACGGCACTTAGTACCTTTGATAACAAGCCTGCGATGGTCAAAATCACCGCACCCTGGAAAAGCCAATGCGGCTGATTCACAGCATTTTTCATGGATGACTCCTTTAAAATAGATCTACAGTTAAACGAACTCATTATATCATACGTGAATGAAAAGCCGTTTCTTTCTAAGGAGTAGACGGCACATGTCCCGATTTGTTTCATCCCATATAAAAAACCGACAAAATCAAATGATTTCATCGGCATTTTTTCGTTTTATCAAAATGATATAGAGTTATTAGACCTAATGTTCCATTTGACGGGCTAAGAAGCCAGCTGCCGTTTCTGCCGCTTTATGCTCCACTTCTCCCATTGAACGCTCTTTAGAAAATAAGACGACGGCGCCAATCGGATCTCCGTTTGCAACAATAGGTGCAATGGTATAAGCAGATACGTCATCATCAATACCATCGACAAGTTGAATTTCTTTTTTGCTTTCTTCTAACACAGAATTACGCTGATCCATTGTTCGTTCAAGTAAATCACTGATGGATTTGTTTAAGTACTCTTTTTTCGAACTGCCGGATACAGCAATATACGTATCTCGATCACAGATCAGGATGGAATGACCCAAACTGTCGAATAATGCATCAGCATATTCCTTCGCAAAGTCTCCTAGCTCACTAATCGGCGAATACTTCTTCAAAATCACTTCTCCATCGCGGTCGACGAAAATCTCAAGCGGATCTCCTTCCCGGATGCGCAATGTTCTGCGAATCTCCTTCGGAATAACCACTCTACCTAGATCATCGATACGGCGTACAATTCCAGTTGCTTTCATTCACTGCTGCCTCTCTTTCGTTTGATGATGTGTTGGGTGAATGGAACAAAAGCGTCCACTTTATGCAACATTCACCACTTGACCCTGAGTTTAGTATCCGTCACATCAAACGTAATATACACGAGAGACAAACAAAATTTTATGAAGATGGAATGGTTTCTTTTTTCACATCTTGAAGGCCTCGAAGCATATTAAGAACAACCTCAAGCCATTCCTCCGTTTTCTTGCCTTTCGTTTGGACAGAAATAATCAGCTTGCTGCCTTCCATTCCCAACCCAATTTCACGTCCATATTTACTGCCGAGCTCAAATAATTTTTGACCGTCGATTTCACTGCTTGCTTGCTCATCAAGGGTCATTCTGACAATGCCTTTCTCCATCTTGATCAGCTCGACACGTTCCTGGACAGCGTACACCTTCATTGTCGCAATCGTAAACAAGTCTGCCACTTCTTGCGGATATTCACCAAATCGGTCGATCATTTCATCCTGAAGCTCTTTTCGCTCTTCAATCGATCCAATTGCTCTGAACTGTTTATACATCTCAATCTTCTGCTTGCCATCCGAAATATAAGTGTCTGGGATGTACGCATCAATTTGCAGATCAATTTCTGGCTCGAATTTATCTTGAGCCGTTGTATCGCCTCTTCTTTCCTCAATGGCTTCTTTCAGCATTTGAGAATAGAGGTCGAATCCAACCGAATCAATGAAGCCATGCTGCTGAGCCCCAAGTAAGTTCCCTGCTCCTCGAATCGTTAAATCACGCATCGCAATTTTAAACCCAGATCCAAGCTCTGTGAATTCTTTAATGGCTTGAAGTCTTTTCTCTGCAACTTCAGAAAGAACTTTATCTTTTCGATACGTGAAGTAAGCATAAGCGACACGGTTCGAACGCCCGACTCGTCCTCTTAGCTGGTACAGCTGAGAAAGCCCCATTTTATCAGCATCGTGGACGATGAGTGTGTTCACATTTGGAATATCGACTCCCGTTTCAATGATGGTGGTACTGACCAATACATCTGATTCACCTTCAAGGAAATTGATCATCACTGATTCCAGCTCGTTCTCACTCATTTTCCCGTGCGCATAACTAACTTTTGCGTCTGGGACTAGCATGGAGATTTCGTCTGCTTTTCGTTCGATATCTTCAACACGGTTGTAAAGGAAGTACACTTGACCGCCGCGTGCTAATTCTCGCTCAATTGCTTCTCTGACTAAAGCGCCGTTGTACTCAACCACATAGGTTTGAACAGGGAATCGGTTTTCAGGCGGTGTTTCAATAACCGATAAATCCCGCACACCAAGCATGGACATATGAAGCGTACGGGGAATTGGCGTAGCCGTTAATGTCAGTACATCGATATTGGCTTTCATCTGCTTAATTTTCTCTTTATGCGTCACACCAAAACGCTGTTCCTCATCAATGATCAACAGCCCTAAATCCTTGTAGACGATGTCTTTTGAAAGAAGACGGTGTGTGCCGATGACCATATCGATCGTCCCGTTTTTCAGCCCTTTTAACGTTTCAGTTGTTTCTTTTCTTGTACGGAAACGGCTCAGCTGCGCGATTTTGACAGGGTAGTCTTGGAATCGGTCCATGATTGTGTCAAAATGCTGCTGCGCTAAGATAGTTGTCGGAACTAGCAGGGCTACCTGCTTCCCGTCAGCAATCGCTTTGAAGGCCGCACGAATAGCCACCTCTGTTTTTCCGTAGCCCACATCTCCACAAAGCAGACGGTCCATTGGACGTTCCCGCTCCATATCCTGCTTAATTTCGTGAATCGAACGGATTTGATCATCTGTTTCCTGGTAAGGGAATGCAGATTCAAACTGGCGCTGCATCTCATGGTCAGGCGAGAAGGCATATCCTTTGCTAGCCTCGCGTTCTGCGTACAGCTTAATCAGATCATCTGCGATGTCCTGTACAGATGTTTCAACTTTTTTCTTCACGCGTTTCCAATCGCTGCCGCCAAGTTTGTACAGCTTTGGTTCTTTACCTTCTGATCCTACATATTTCTGCACCTGATCAATTTGTTCAACCGGTACATAAAGCTTGTCGCTTCCTTGATAATGAATATTTAAATAATCTTTATGAATGCCGCCGATTTCAAGCGTTTCAATTCCTAAATATTTACCGATCCCGTGGTTAATGTGCACCACATAATCGCCGACTTGAAGCTCTGAATAGCTCTTGATTCGCTCTGCATTGGTCAGCTTTTGCTTACGTGCCTGCTTTTTCACACGTTTCTTGAAGAGTTCACCTTCTGTGATCACAGCAATTTTTGATAACGGCAGTTCAAAGCCTGTTTGCAGCTCACCTTGTAAAATATACACCTGTCCGCTCACAAGCTCAGCGTCCGGTTTAGCAAGAGCAGCTTCAATGTCATAATCATGCAGAACAGACGATAGCTTTTCTGTCCGCTCTTCATCCGCACCTAAGAAGACAACTGTGTACTGCTGTTTTTTATAGCGTTCAATTTCACTCGCCAGCACATTCATCTGCCCGTGGAAATTCTGCATTTGCTTACTAGATACATTGACGATATTTTGCGGATTTGTCTGCTGGACATGTCTCAGGAACAAGGAGTAGTACAGAATGGACCTTGATTGCTGATTGATCAGTTCTTGGAACGGGAAAGAAAGAGATAAATCATGAAGAATGTTCCCTTCTTCAAGCAGACTAATTGTCCAATCGGCTTCTTCCTGTTCAAGCTGTTCTTCCATCTCCTGAATTCTGCTGATTTCATCTAAAATAATAATCGTATCCTGCGATGTGTAATCTAGCAAACTAGCAGGCTTTTCATAGAAATAGGCTAGGTACTTCGTCATTTCCTGTGTCACGATGCCTTCTAGCAGCTTCTCGCGGTCAGCAGAAATATTTTGATGAAGCAGCTCTTTTTGCTGATCTGAGTTGAATTTCTTTAAGCTCTTTGCCAGCCCTTGATCAAGCTGTTCAATGGCTCTCACTCGTTCAGGACCTCTCACAATCAGCTCTTTTGCAGGACCTATTTTGATTTCTTGAAGGGTTTCTAATGAACGCTGTGTATCCGAATGAAACGTTCGAATCGAGTCTACTTCTGTATCAAACAGTTCAATACGGATTGGATGATCTTCCGTTAACGCATAGATGTCGATGATTCCTCCGCGCACACTAAAATCTCCGGGCGCTGCAACCATTGACGTCCGGTCATAACCAATTTGTACGAGCTGTTTTGAAAACGCCTCCAAATCAATTTCTTCACCGATCTTTAAATGGATCTGACTCTCCTTCCAGAGCTCAACTGGCGGAAGCATCCTGCGCACCGCAGCAGCGGGAGTAACGATAATTGGGTTTTCTCCATTCGCAAGCCGGTTCAGGACATCTAAACGCTGTGCTCTCAGCTCAGGGCTTGCCACTGCAATTTCTGAGGCAATAAGCTCATTGACAGGATAAAGAAGAACCGAGCGATCCGGCATCACACTTGCTAGATCATCTGTTACCTTCTGTGCCTGATATAAATTGTGAGTCACAATAAACATTGGCCGCTTCAGTTCGTCTGATATCGCGGCTGTAAATAAAGATCTGACGGAGCCTGATAGTCCGGCAAGCAGCTGTTCTTTTAACCCTTCCTTTAGTCCATTAAAAATAGACTGAAAATCATCACTTTGTTTGATAAATGATTGTATGTTTTTCATTTGGCTCCTCCTCCCTGTTTGTTTAAAACAGAAAAACGCTTTGGTCTAATATCTACACCAAAGCTTTTTTATTGAATAAAAGTATGATACTGATGGTAATCAGGATTTCTTTCGAGCGCCTCTTGGCAATCCTCACAAATGGTTTGTACATGTAAATCACCATTTTCCCTATAAGAAATCATATCGTTTCTTTCCTCATTTGTTAAGTGATGAAATCCAAGTGCTTCACTTTGGACAGCGGATTCATCTAGACTGCCAACCTTTACACCACAGTGGCGGCAGTAATAATGCAAAGCCATACGTGATCCTCCCATGCTGAGATTTTATGATCAGTATGTGCTTTGCTTATCATTCTTATACCTTCTTGTTAAAATCATTCATCACTTCTAAAAATGGCTTTTTTAAAGCCGCTTCACAGGCCTCGACAGACGATTGAATGGCTGATTCGATGTCAGGCTGTTCCTCTTCTGAGAAACGTCCTAGTACGTAATCAACGACCTTCATGCCGTTTTGAGGACGTCCAATGCCGATACGGAATCGGTCAAATTCAGGTGAACCTAAATGCTGAATCAATGATTTGATTCCATTATGCCCGCCTGCACTTCCTTTTGTACGTAAGCGAATTCGGCCAGTTGGCAAATCAAGATCATCATAGATCACTTTCAAATGTTCAAGGGGAATATCGTAATAGTCCATCAGCGGACGCACACATTCTCCTGATAAGTTCATATATGTAAGCGGCTTTACAAGTAGAACCTTTTGCCCCGAAACAAACCCAGTTCCAAATTGTCCATGGAATTTTGATTGATTTAAAGGAATGTCCCATTTTTTCGATAGTTCATCTATTGTCATAAACCCGACATTATGTCTTGTTTTTTCATATTCTTTTCCTGGATTACCTAATCCAACGAATGCAATCATGAAACCAATAACCTCCTTTATCACAAAGCACACGCCTAAAAAATGAGCCAATCAGATTGCCTCATGTAAAACGTATGAATTCTTTTCATTCTAGCACAAAAGACGCAACCGCGGGAGGGTTACGTCTCTAAATGACCAGTTATTCTCCATCGTCATCCTTTTCTTTAATAGCCTCAGGTTCTTGCGGCTCCTCTTCGCTATCTGGCTCAGGAACCTCTGATTGCTGAGGCGGCAGAATGGATGCAACGACTTCTTCTGGATCGTTATTGATTTGATAAGATGACTGAACAGGCAGATCAGCAACTGTTAAGACATCATTGACTTCTAAGTTTGTAATATCAGCTTCAATATTCTGCGGGATATCTTTTGGTTTCGCTGTAACAGATAGTTCAAATAGTGGCTGCTGAAGCACACCGCCATCTTTTACCCCTTTAGACTCGCCAATCAGCTGCACTGGTACATCCGCGTCAATTTCACGCTGTAAGTCAACGACTTGGAAATCAGCATGGACAAGTTCGTTTTTCAGCGGGTCTGTTTGTAACTCTGTCACCATCACAGATTTCGTTTCACCACCCACGTCTAAGGTAATGATTGTATTCTTCCCTTCATCACGTAAGGTTTTTAATAAATCGATGCTGTCTAATGAAACAGCCAGGCTGTCTGTATTTTTTCCGTATATGACACCAGGAACGTGTCCTGAATGACGGATTTTTTGCAGTGTGGAACGTTTGAAATCAGTTCTTTTATTTGCTTTTAAAGTTGCCATATTCAGCACCATCCTATTTCTTTTTTGTCACTACTCTCATAATTACCCATAACCGAATCATTTTAAACATGTTTGCCTGTGATTGATGAAAGCAAAAAGACCCTAAGCTGATGCCTAGGGCCTTTTCCATAATAAAATTAGCTGAAAAGGTAGCTCACAGATTCTTCTTCATGTACACGGATGATGGCTTCTGCAAGCAAAGGCCCAACTGAAAGCGGAATGAATTTTCCAACTTTCTTGTCATCAGTTAATTGAATACTGTTTGTCACAACTAATTCTTTAATTTTAGAGTTTGTGATGCGTTCTACTGCTGGTCCAGACAATACTGGGTGCGTACAGCAAGCATAGACTTCAGCTGCTCCATTTTCGACTAGCGCATTTGCTGCAAGTGTAATGGTACCAGCTGTATCAATGATATCATCGATCAGAATAGCCGTTTTGCCTTCAATGTTACCAATAATGTTCATGACTTCAGCAACGTTTGGCTTCGGACGGCGTTTGTCGATAATTGCGATTGGCGCTTTCAGACGGTCTGCCATTTTACGCGCGCGTGTCACACCACCGTGGTCAGGAGACACAACAACGATATCATTCAAGTTCTTCTGTTCGAAATAGTTTGTTAAGATTGGCACAGCCATTAAGTTATCGATTGGAATATCAAAGAAACCTTGGATTTGCGGCGCATGAAGATCAAGTGCAATCACACGTGTAGCACCTGCTGTTTCAAGCAAGTTTGCAAAAAGCTTCGCAGTGATAGGCTCACGAGGTTTTGCCTTACGGTCTTGACGTGCATATCCATAATAAGGGATCACAATATTGACAGTTTTCGCAGAAGCGCGTTTTAGCGCATCCACCATAATGAGCAGTTCCATAATATGCTCATTGACTGGCGCACTTGTTGATTGAATAACATAACAATCACAGCCGCGGATACTTTCTTCAATATTGATTTGGACTTCACCGTCACTAAAGCGTTTAACAGAGCTCTTTCCTACATCAACTCCGATACGATCGGCAATTTCTTTGGCAAGTTCAGGGTTTGAATTCAAAGAGAAAATCTTTAAATTCGCATCAGCATAACGATTAGACATGGTAAACCTCCGGGTATTTGGATTATTTTTTATGAATATTTTTCACATAATCTTCTTTATTGACTTGTCTTGCTCTAGCAATAGACAATGCATCCTGCGGTACATCTTCTGTAACCGTTGAACCGGCTGCAACATATGCCCCTTTTCCGACAGTGACTGGTGCAACGAGATTTGAATTACAACCAATAAAGGCGCCGTCTTCAATCTTCGTTAAGAATTTGTTTTTCCCATCATAGTTGACTGTAATGGAACCACAGCCAAGGTTTACATCAGTTCCGACCTCTGCGTCTCCAATGTAGCTTAAATGAGATGCTTTGCTGCGGTCTCCGAAAACTGTTTTCTTGATTTCGACGAAATTCCCGATTTTCACTTCATCGCCAATTTTCGACAACGGGCGAATATGAGCAAACGGTCCAATTGTCACATCAACTCCAACCTCACTATCGCAGACGACAGATTGCTTAATGACTGTTCGATCTCCGATGATGCTGTCAACAATTTCAGTGTTTGGCCCAATAGTGGCGTCTGCACCGATTTTTACATTCCCTTTGATGACCGTCCCAGGATAAATAACTGTATCTTCACCGATGACAGCATCTGGCGAAATATACGTGTTCTCAGGATCAATCAAGGTCACACCATTCTTCATATGCTGATGATTAATACGTCGCTTCATGAATTGCTCTGCTTGTGATAGAGCGATACGGTCATTAACTCCAAGTGTTTCTTCAAAATGCGGTGTTTGATAAGCTGCAACTGTTTGCCCTTCATTTTTTAAAATTTCAATGACGTCTGGCAAGTAGTATTCACCCTGTGCATTTTCATTCGACACTTGCTCAATCACACGGAAGAGATCTTCATTTGAAAAGCAATAAGTCCCTGTATTAATTTCATTCACTTGACGCTCTGCATCGTTCGCATCTTTATGCTCCACAATTTTTACGACAGCACCTGTTTCGTCACGAATAATTCGGCCATAGCCTGTCGGATCATCCGCATGTGCTGTTAAAATAGTGACTTTCGCTTGATGTTTTTGATGCTCGCTTAACATGGCTTCCATTGTTTCCGCTGTCAATAATGGCGTATCACCACAAATGACAATGGTTGTTCCCTTTTCCTGCGCGAGGAACGACTTTGCTTGTTTAACGGCATGGGCAGTTCCCAGCTGTTCTTCTTGAAGTGCATACTCACTTCTGTCTCCAAGCTGCTCTTTGACGTCCTCTGCTCCATGACCGACAATCGTCACTAGCTTGGCTAAAGAAAGCTTTAACGCTTCATCTGCCACATGCTCGACCATTGGCTTTCCGCAAACTGGATGAAGTACTTTATATAGCTTCGACTTCATTCTCGTTCCTTTTCCCGCTGCTAAAATCACTGCGAACCGCTTATCCATTGATTGGCCTCCAATATCCCTATTATCCATAGAAAAATATATCCTAAATAAAGACTGATTTCAAGGATACAAAAGGAAGTACAATAATTTTCTAACAGATGAAAGACTTAAGAAACAAGAGAAAGAACGCAAAAAAGACAGCATTTAAAAGAAAACATTCATTTTCTCTTAAAGCCGTCTTTTTAGGTTTAAGTATGATTAAGAAGCTCCAGCTTCTTCATATTCAATTGTCTCTTCCTCTTCGCCTAAGCGATGATATTCATTTAATACAGCATCTTGGATTTTACCCCGAGTGCTTGAATTAATTGGATGTGCAATATCGCGAAACTCTCCATCAGGCGTGCGTTTGCTAGGCATTGCAACAAACAACCCATTGTTTCCATCAATCACACGAATATCATGAACAACAAATTCGTGGTCCAGCGTGATGGATGCAATCGCCCTCATGCGACCATCGGTATTCACGCGGCGTAATCTTACGTCAGTAACTTCCACAGTAGTTCACCACCTTTTCCCAATATAAAAGCATTACTTAGGTATTCAACGATCGTGGTGATTCTCCTGCTCTTTTTTTAAACTTTTTTTGAAATATCGGGATATTTATACATTATTTGTCATATTAGTGACGGCGCTTACATCCTCAGCATGAAAAAAGACATCATGATGATGTCTTTCCCTGCATATGATGAAACCAAACGGCTTTCATCGAGAGTGCCTGTTTATTTTACTAATGCAACTACTTCTATTTCTACAAGCGCATCTTTTGGAAGTCTTGCCACTTCCACGCATGAACGAGCTGGCTTGTGTGTATGGAAATACTCACCGTACACTTCATTCACTTCAGCGAATTGTTCCATATCTTTGATGAAAACAGTTGCTTTCACGACTGTTTCAAAGGAAGCACCTGCTGCTTCAAGAACAGCCTCAAGATTACGGAATACTTGATGTGTTTGTTCTTTAATATCTCCATTAACAAAATCTCCAGCTGGGGTTAATGGAATCTGCCCTGAGCTGTAAAACATGTTATTGACAATAATTCCTTGAGAGTAAGGTCCAATGGCTGCTGGTGCATGTTTGGTTTGAACAACTTTTGTCATATCAATCTCTCCCATTCAAATACATGTTTGATCAAAGCTTACGCTTTCGAATGAAAAAACTCGTGGAAATTGCCTTCATTGATCTCAATTATTTTTTGTTTCATATCAATAGTTGAAAGCTTTAACAACGAGACATATTCATCGACAAGACGTTCATCTACGCCTTCATCTTCTAAAAGAACACCGATCCCTGCAACATTTGCATTAAATTCCTCAAGCAAATTCATCATGCCGTTAATGGTTCCGCCCGCTTTCATAAAGTCATCAATGATCAACACATTGGAGCCTTTATCTAAGCTGCGCTTTGCAAGGGACATGGTTTGAATTCGGTTAGAAGAACCTGACGCATAATTAATACTGACAGTTGATCCTTCGGTTACCTTATTATCTTTTCTAACGATCACAACAGGCACATTTAAATAACCCGCAACAGAATAGGCAATCGGAATCCCCTTTGTCGCAACGGTCATGACGACATCAATCGCACGGTCCGCAAAGATAGTCGCAAACAGCTTACCGATTTTCGCAAGAATCGATGGATTGCCTAAAACATCGGTTAAATATAAATAACCGCCAGGAAGTACACGTTCAGGAGTTGATAATGCCTCTCCGATATCGTTTACTACGTCATCTGCTTCTTTTAGGTGAATTTTTGGAATATATTTCACTCCGCCAGCAGCGCCAGGTACAGTAAGCAATGTGCCGATTCCCTGCTGTTCGAAGGTCTGTTTGATAATCGTTAAGTCTTCACTAATGGAGGACTTTGCAGATTGATATCGTTCTGCAAAAAAAGTTAAAGGTACTAGTACGTGCGGGTGGGCTAACAAATAATTTGTTAAGTCCACCAATCTGCCGCTTCGACGAAACTTCATGAACTTACCCCCAGAACCCGAATAATTTATGAATAATATAACTTAATATACGGATTTAATCAAGGGCATTTTGTTCGCCGATCATGCGGACAGCGTATACTTGATCACAAAATCCTCTCAGTCCGTTATATATTCTTTGTACCTTCGATTCATATTGAATCAGGCCAAATACAGTTGGGCCGCTTCCACTCATTAATACAGCATCAGCACCGAAACGCTTCATCTGTCTTTTGATCATATCTACTTCCGGATACATCTTTAATGTCACAGACTCCAGAACGTTACCGAGTGAGCCGCACATCTCTTTATAATCTTTCGCTTCAATGGCTTCAATCATACGCTGTACATTTGGGTGTTCTACTTTGCTTGCGTCATATTGTCTATAAACTTCAGCTGTAGATACCCCAATCACCGGCTTCGCTAAAATCACCCAGCAATGCGGCGGTGTCGCGATATGCTTCAGTTTTTCTCCACGTCCTGTCGCTAGTGCTGTGCCTCCGTGTACACAAAAAGACACATCTGAGCCGATCTCCGCTCCAAGCTCAGCTAGTTCATCTAACGTGAGATTTAACTTCCACAAACGGTTTAAACCGCGAAGCGCTGCTGCAGCATCACTGCTGCCTCCAGCTAAACCTGCTGCCACAGGAATTGCTTTTGTGATGACAATCGATACTCCTTTTTGAATACCGAACCTTGTTTTGAGTAATTTAGCCGCCTGATAAGCCAAGTTACGCTGATCATCTGGCACAAATCGATTATGAGATGATACACGGATTTCATCTTTGTCCAGCTCCGTCAGCTCAAGTCGATCTGCAAGGTCTATTGTTGTCATCACCATCTCCACTTCGTGATATCCATCCGGTCTTTTTCCATGAACATCAAGTGAGAGATTAATTTTTGCCGGTGCTTTTTCTAAAATACGCAAACATTTCACCTACTTCTCCATCTAAACATAAGTATCAATATTGTATCACATTTGATGGATCTGATGAATATTGGCTTTTACGCCCAGCACACTGACTTTTTCAACAAAAAAAGCCAGAGACACCCGAGGTATCCCTGACCATTTTTCTATCGTTGATTCTCATCCTGAGCCATGTGCTGCTGAGCTAATTCGATGGCACGTTTGACCATATTACCTGCGTCACGTGCACGAATTTCTCCCCAGCCTCCATTTTTGACGGTATCATAAAATCCAAGATCCTTCGCCAGCTCGTATTTGAACTCATCTGACATAATGCCTCGGCGTCTACCCAAACGAAACAGCCCCTTTAGTCGAGAATTCGAATCAGTGCCACTGCTTTTGTGGCTTTCTTATTTTGTATCGAATCCTTTCTTTTACCCCTTTCAAAAAATGGTCAGACTCCCATTCAGAAAAAAAGGCAAAACAAAAAGCAGTAAACAAAAAGTTCACTGCCCATTAATAGGCGACTGAGCTAGCGGCATCATCGAACGTTAATTCGACCGTCTCAGTCAGTATATCTGCATAACTGTAAGAAACTCTTTCAAACGAATTCTCATCTTGATCTAATTGAATCACAAATACAGAAGGGTACGTTTCAGCTAAAATGCCCGAACGCTCAATTGTTTTACGGCGGCCTCCGTTAGCCTTTAACGTCAAACGTTTACCTAAGTTACCATCAAGCGATCTTTTGATGTCGGACAAAGTCTTCGCCATTGCATCCACCTCACTGAGATAATTATACAACAACGGCCCATTTTTGTCAAATAAAAATTAAATTATATCAACCAACACGAGCCATTGTCAACAAAATAATTTTGACAAACTTCTACCTTTTCTCCCCCCTATTTTTCTCAAATTCCGGTGAATTATGTATCCATTTGAAATTTCTTTTTGAACATAAAAAAAACCAGACTGAAATCAGTCGGGTTATGTCGATTCATGGTCTTTTTTATATGGCATACCTACCCTTAAAACACCCTTCGTCTCGATGCCTCCGAGACCTTTTTCTCTTGTTAATGTATTACGAAGCACATCCCACACATTGATTCGATCTACAAATGGAGTGAAGCTGATCTTCGCAACGATATAGACGGGGTCGAGCGCATGGATGTTCACACGTGAAGGTGAGCTTGCAAAATTGGCACCTGCTTGGATCAATGATTCGAAATGAGATTGACAGGCACCAGCAAAGATCACAAGCTGATCTAAATGAGGAATTTTCTTTCTTGCTTTTTGAACCGTTTCAACGAAATGACGAGAATGGCGATAAGCACCAATATCATTTACGCCGCCCTTTTGCTTGGAATACGCATCATGCCCTGTAATGACCAAAATATCAGGCCGATATTGATCAAGTAACGAGTCGATCACGCTTGGCATTTTCTTCTCATGACAATGCACTCCGTATACAGGCACACCAATTCGTTCATATACATCTAAGCATTTCTTTAAGTATGAAGCATCTCCATCTAAATGAAGGACCTTTCCAGGCATGTGAAAATACTGCTCCTGATGCTGATATTGTCCAGAAGTATAATACTCTTGTTTTTCACGCAGCAGCTGATAATCCTGTCTTAGTAAGTCGAGCGATTCATTAATCTTCCGTTCGTCGTCCTTCTCCCTTGTCAGCTGCTCCTCTTTTTGAATCAAGACGAGATCCGACATCTTAGCATCAGCAATCAGCCTCACTTCATTCCCATGCAATATGGCAGTGGCTTCGTGCTGATCTGTCTCATCAATTCGAATGATTCGAAACATAATATCCATTTGATAGGATGCCCTCGTCACCATATCTCCTATTTGAAATTGCATGCTTTTCACTCCACAATCAGGCTCATATCCTGTTGGTATCGTCTTGCCCTAAACATATTCATCTTTCATATGTGCTGTTCTTTCTAGCCTATGCCCGAACAGTTGAAGTGGTGAAGAACAAAAGAAAAAAGCCCTTACGATAGGGCTTTTTGTAAAACATTCGACAATCTGGCAAATTCCTCAATGGATAATGATTCTCCGCGGCGCTTTCCATCAATATCTGCTGTTTGAAGAGCTTCCTCGATGATCGCTTTATGTTTTTTTCCATCAGGAAAATTGTTCATCAAATTATTCATCAATGTTTTCCGGCGCTGGCCAAAGCTCGCTCGGATCAATTGAAAGAAAAACGCATCATTTTCTACTGAGACAGCAGGCGTTTCACGAACAGTCAGCTTAATCACAGCCGAATCAACATTTGGCTGAGGAACAAAAACCGTTTTAGGCACAACCATCACCGTTTTTGCTTCCGTATAAAATTGAACTGCGATAGACAATGAATTGTATTCCTTTGATGAAGGGATAGCTGCCATACGATCTGCTACTTCTTTTTGCAGCATGACCACGATCCCTTTCAATGGAAGGTTTTCTTCAAGCAATTTCATAATAATCGGTGTTGTCACGTAATACGGAAGGTTGGCTACGACCATCACTTCTTTACAGTCAGCAAAATTTTCTTCGATGACCTTTCTCACATCCGCCTTTAATACATCTTGATGAATAATCGTGACATTATCATATGGAGAAAGCGTATCGTTTAAAATAGGCAATAAACGCTGATCAATTTCAAAAGCGGTGACTTTCTTTGCACGTTTAGCGAGCTGCTCTGTCAATGCGCCGATACCAGGCCCAATTTCAATGACGCCGGTCTCATCTGTAACCTCTGCGTGATCGACAATGCGATCTAAAATATTTGTATCAATTAAGAAGTTCTGCCCTAAGCTCTTTTTAAAAGAGAAACCGTACTTCTTCAGTATTTCCTTCGTTCTGACGGGTGTCGCAATATCTTTATTCATCGGCTTCCTCCTGCATGACGGTCTTTAAGGCCGCAATAAAATCATGTTTGGTTATTTGGAACATGTGAAGGCGCTTTTGCAGCTGCTTCGCATTGGTATATCCTATATTTAAAAGCACTCCTAGTCGTTCGCGGCGGCGTTTCGATGCTTCGCCTCCGATAAGGCCTGCGTCAAATAAGTCGTCTAATGTAATGTCACTTTCCGATTCTTCCATTTCTTCATGGACATGGGCAAGACATTCCCGAATACTGTCCAAGGAAGCATGCTCGACCCCAATTCCTTTATCCCGCTTCGCCTTCGCAAGATGCTTTGGCAAAAAAGCGTGCTTACAGCCAGGAACCGCCTCTGCGATGGTTTTACGGATCTTCTCACCAGGAAAATCAGGATCTGTTAAAATAATGACCCCTCTCGTCTCCTGAGCAAGACGCACTTGTTGAATGACTGTATCGCCAATGGCAGATCCGTTTGTTTCGATCGTATCTGCATCCACAGCCATCTTCACTCTGGCAGTGTCATCACGACCCTCCACCACAATGATTTCTTTGATTTTCATGTATTCCTCCGCTTGCAAAAACAATCTACATTTTTTGGTTAAAAAAACGAAACCTTTCATGCTGTTTTTGCGTCTAATTAATTAGAAAACAGTGCTTCTATTATAACCAAAAAAACAGAGGGTGCGCAAAGCCCTCTGTTCATATAAATGATTTGATGTGTTTATTTGAGCACTCTAATTTTCACTCGTTTATTTCCCCATTGATAAGCTGCCGACTTACTTGGGACGAACACATCAATTTTATTCCCTTTTATAGCAGATCCAGTGTCTGATGCAACGGCATAACCATAGCCTTCCACATACACTTTTGAGCCCAGCGGAATGACACTCGGGTCAACTGCTATGACCTTTGCACCCGGATTCGCTTTTAAATCAAAACCTGTAGACGTTCTGCCCGTACATCCAGCACAGCTCGCTGTATAGGCTGTTGACGCCACATAAAATTCTTTTCCTGAAGACTCATTGCTTCGTGAAACCACAGGGGACGCTGTAGGCTCCTTTTTGGTCACTTGTGTACCAATAGCCACTAATCGGTCCTTACTATCTTTTTCGGTCACTTCTTTAATCAATTCTTTAGACACCACTTTGCCGTTTTCTTTCACAATGGCATAGTGCTTCTTCAATTTACCTTCTTCACCTTTTTTAAGTACCTTCTCTTTCCCTTTTTCAAGAGAATGGTCCTTTTTATGTTTGGTATCAAAAGCAATTTTCTCTTCCACTACATCGGTGACTTTTTCCACCCGAGTGATCTTTATATCTGCGCTCTTTTTAGAAAGGTTACTATGTAACGCAGGCTTGATCTTATCGTGCTTCTTGAGCTTCAGCTCTTGTTGCTTTAAAAAGTCAGCGACCGTAGTCGAAGTGGTCCACACTTTTTTATCTTTTCCTCCATCATTTAAGCTGACCTGGAAGGCCTGCTGAACCACAAGCTTCATATCCTTTGTTAACTTGTCATTCTTTCCTGGAGTGACTTGATCGTGCTTCCCGATATCTATCTTCTCATTCTTCAATAATGCTCCAACCGTCTGATCTGTTGTCCATATCGTTTTCTCTTTCCCATCTAGGGTCAGATGAACCGGTATAGCCGCATCATACACAATGTTCATATTGTCTTGAATCTTTGTATTTAGACTTGGAGAGATATGATCCTCCGCCTTGGTCCTTATGCCAAGGTCTGAAAGCAGCTGTGCTACTGTCTCTTCATGTGTACGAATTGTCTTCTCTTTACCATTGATTGAAATGGTAATAGACTGCTTAGTGAGCTCATGCGCACCGTAAGCCGTCCCAGTTCCAGCTAAAAGCAAGCAAACAACTAGTAATAAAACCTTGCCTTTTCCTAGCTTAACAGAAAACAGATTTTTCATTTTTTGTACGATGAAAAACGCCTCCTTCTCCTCGGAGAGATTATATAGAGTATCTCAAAACCTGTCAACCCTTCCACCCACTGTACAAAAATGCTCGATTGTAAACCTATTATGGGAGATTTATGGAAAGAAGGGAAGAAAGACTTATCGACAACTTATCCTATGAGGAGGCGCAAACGTGTAGAACTTTTTCGTTATGTTTCACAATTGGACAAGCTTAAACAAGGATTGACATCATATACTGTCAGTTTATACGGAAAACTTTTTTTGCATTTTTTGTTGTCAATTCGGCAAGCTCTTCAAAGCTGATTTCTCTCAGCTCCGCAATCTGTTCTGCGATATATTTGACATAACTTGGCTCGTTACGTTTCCCCCTAAATGGCACTGGCGTTAAGTATGGGCAGTCTGTTTCAATCAAAAGCCGGTCACTTGGTATCTCTTTTACAACTTCCTTTGGCTTTTTGGCATTTTTAAATGTCACGGGTCCACCGAATGAGATGTAAAAATTCATATCCATACACGCTTTTGCAGTTTCTAAGCTGCCCGTAAAGCAGTGCATAATACCTCCGACCTCAGCTGCTCCCTCTTCCTTTAAAATCGTCACGACATCTTCCGTTGCGTCACGGTTATGAATAACGATTGGAAGATTCACTTCCTTCGCAAGAGCAATTTGGCGTCTAAAGACTTCCTTTTGTACATCTTTTGGTGACTTGTCCCAATAGTAATCCAGACCCATTTCTCCAATCGCAACCACTTTTTCGTGTTGAGATAAATCTTTAATCCAAGCCAAATCCTCATCTGTCATATCAATAGCATCGACTGGATGCCAGCCAATAGCTGCATATATGAAATCATACTCTTCAATTAATTCCATCGCTCTCGTAATTGTCGGACGGTCAAACCCCACCACCACGATTTTCTCAACTTTTTCGCTTTTCGCTCTTTCGATCACCTGCTCTAAGTCTTCCTTATATTGTTCTGCATTCAAGTGGGCATGTGTATCAAATAACATTGTTGATTGCTCCTTTCGACAATTCTGCTAAAAAACAAAAGGTGTTCGACGAAATGTTACACGTGGAACACCTTTGTTGATTTATAAAATTTTTGTTCCATTTGCTAGAGATTGATCTACTTCAAGAACCTGCAATTTCCCGCCTGTTTCCCCAGTTAAAATCATTCCCTGGGAAATTTCCCCTCTGAGTTTAACTGGTGTAAGATTCGCTACGCAAACGAGCTTTTTCCCTACTAATTCTTCTGGTTGATAGTGTTTGGCAATCCCTGAGACGATTTGTCTTTTTTCAAATCCAAAATCAAGCTGAAGCTTTAAAAGACGATCCGCTTTTTTCACTGGGGCTGCTTCCAAAACCTGTGCGACTCGAAGATCGACTTTCGAGAAATCATCAAATGCAATTTCAGCTTCCAGCTCAGGTAATTCCGTTTCTTCGATTTCCACTTTCTCTTCTTCTACCTTAGGTGTACTTCCCTGCATTTTTTCTTTAATGTAGGCTACTTCTTCTTCAACCTCTAAACGCGGGAACAAAGGCTCGCCTTTTTGTACCGTCGCATGTTGAATTGCACCAAATGATAGGATACTATCCCAGCTTTTGAGCTTCTCTTCTTCAATTCCAAGCTGGAAGAAGATTTTCTCAGGTGTTTTCGTTAGGAATGGCGTTAAGAGGACTGCTGTGATTCGAAGTGATTCTGCTAAATGATACATAACAGAATGCAATTCTTTTCGTTTTGTTTCATCCTTTGCCAGCACCCATGGAGCTGTTTGATCAATATATTTATTGGTTCTGCTGATTAATGTCCAAACATTTGAAAGAGCCACAGAGAATTCAAGGTTTTCCATCGCCTCTTCATAGGCTTTGACGGTTTGCTCAGCGACTGCTTTCAGCTCTTCATCAAACTCATTAACAGGGCCCTTATAGCTGCTTAAAGTGCCGTCAAAATATTTTTGGACCATCGCAACTGTACGATTAAGCAAGTTACCTAAATCATTGGCAAGGTCATAGTTTACACGTTCCACGAATCCTTCTGGTGTAAACACACCATCCGCACCAAATGGTACTTCGCGAAGCAGATAATAACGGAGGGCATCGAGGCCATAGCGATCAATTAATGTGACCGGATCTACCACATTCCCTTTTGATTTAGACATTTTGCCATCTTTCATGAGCAGCCAGCCGTGTGCGAAAATTTGCTTCGGTAGAGGCAGATCTAATGCCATCAACATAATCGGCCAATAAATCGTATGGAAGCGTACAATTTCTTTTCCTACGAGATGTACGTTGGCAGGCCAATATTTTTTATATTTCTCATCTTGATCTGTTCCATAGCCAATCGCAGTTAAATAGTTGAATAACGCATCAATCCATACATAAATGACGTGTTTTGGATTGTTAGGAACTTTAATTCCCCAATCAAAGGTTGTTCTTGATACGGCTAAATCCTCTAAACCTGGTTTAATGAAGTTATTAATCATTTCATTCTTTCTTGATTCAGGCTGAATAAACGATGGATTCTTTTCGTAATAATCGAGCAAACGATCCGCATACTTACTCATACGGAAGAAATATGATTCCTCTTTAATTAATTCAACAGGGTGTCCGCTGTCAGGACTTTTCCCGCCAATGACTTCCCCTTTCTCATTACGCTCAACATCAACAAGCTGTGTTTCCGTATAGAATGTCTCATCAGGAATACTGTACCAGCCCTCATATTGATCTAAATAAATATCGCCTTGATCAAGAAGTTTTTGGAATACCTGCTCGATGATTTTCGTATGTCTTTTTTCTGTTGTACGGATGAAGTCATCATTCGAAATGTCGAGTTTCTTCCATAATGATTTAATGTCTTCAACGACTGGATCTAAATACTCGATTGGTGTGATATTTTGTTCTTCAGCTTTTTGCTGAATTTTTTGTCCGTGCTCATCTGTACCCGTTAAATACATCACATCATAGCCTTGAAGACGTTTATAACGAGCCATAGCATCTCCTGCTACTGTCGTATAAGCATGTCCAATATGTAATTTTCCGCTCGGATAGTAAATAGGTGTTGTCAGATAAAACGTTTTTTTCTTTTCTGGCATGTCGGAACCTCCTGCGTGTGTGTAAATGTCAAAAACTCCCGCCCAATGGACGAGAGCGGTTATCATCATTACATGAAAATGTGTCAGATCAATTCATTTAATTTTGCACTTGTGCTTTCTCTATGATACCATCTTAGCCTTTAAGATCAAGCATATATACATAGAACGAGATGAAATGATCGAAAAAGATGAGTTTTTCGAAAAAAACGACAAACCCGTCGACATTTTGTCGAATATTGTCGTATGAAATCTATTTCCAGATTTACAATTGGCTAAATTAGGGCAAAAGTCTTGTTAATCTGAACTCGTCATTTCTTATATTTTCATAGAAAAAGCCTACAAAATCCTTATACATCAGTAGTTTCAAGGTCTTTTGACTTTAAGAGTCATATTTTACAAACAATAGTAAACAAAATGATTGACGATTTATGGAAACCTTGTTATGCTAGGAATGTAAGGAATTTGTCGAATAATGACGAAGATAATATTATTTTAGTAATAAGAACTTTTTGGGAGGAGAATGAAGATGAAATCTACAGGTATTGTACGTAAAGTTGACGAATTAGGACGCGTGGTGATTCCAATCGAACTTCGCCGTACGCTAGGAATCGCTGAAAAAGACGCTTTGGAAATTTATGTTGATGATGAAAAAATTATCCTAAAAAAATATAAACCAAACATGACTTGCCAAGTAACAGGTGAAGTATCAGACGATAACCTTAAACTTGCTAATGGTAAATTAGTTCTTAGCCGTGAAGGTGCAGAGCAAATCATTAACGAAATCCAAAACCAACTTCAATCACAAAAATAAGTTTCATATAAAAAGGTTCTTGCACCGTTTGCAAGAACCTTTCTTTATTGTTCAATATGATAGGCATCGTATATCGTGCGCTTTGGCACACCACGTTCGACAGCTGTACGTTTAATGGCTTCCTTCGACGTTAATCCTTCCTCTATGTAATGAATCACATGTTCTTTTTCAGATAAGGACGTCCACCATGCTTCTTCATTCAGCTCTTCTTCAGCTTGATCATTTCCTTGCACTACAAGACAGAACTCACCTCGAATTTGATTCTCCGCAGCCCATGTCAGCACAGATTCTAAATCCCCACGAATAAACTCTTCGAATTTTTTCGTTAGTTCTCTCGTAATGGCGATGTTCCGATTTCCCCACACTTCCTTCATCAAAGTCAGCGTTTCTTTTAACCGATGAGGCGCTTCATAGAAAATGATCGTTTCTTGGCGTTTCTTCAAGGCTTCAAGCTGCTTTTTCTTTTCTTTTTTTTGACGGTCGAGAAAACCATAAAAGAAAAATGGCTGAGGCGCGATTCCTGATGCAATGAGTGCCGTTAGTGCAGCATTTGCGCCAGGTAACGGAATGACATAGCCTCCGATGCTAGTAAAATCTCGTACCACTTCAGCCCCTGGATCTGAAATCGTCGGTAAACCAGCATCACTCACGAGCGCGATACTTTTTCCTTCTTTTAGCCATTCGATTAACTTGTGGCCACTGCTGTCTTTGTTATGCTCATGATAACTCGTTAAGGGTGTATCAATTTCGTATACATGACAAAGCTTTTTCGTTTGCCTTGTATCTTCTGCGGCAATATAGTCTACATCTTTTAACGTTTGTATCGCTCGGAACGTCATATCTTCTAGATTTCCAATCGGGGTTGGGACGAGATAAAGAATGCCCATGTCAGATTGACCATCAAAGCTTTTCTGTGTCTTTTTCATGTGCCGCCTCCTTTTCCATTCGCATTTCTTCTATATACATGTCTTTCTTTTTCCGTGTCCACGTTTTGAAACGATATTCTTGCTGCATGGCTTCTCTTTTGGTTGCAAAACATTCATGATAAAAAAGCTCAACCGGCCGTCTCGCTCTTGTATACTTTGCTCCTTTTCCACTATTGTGGGTCATCAATCTTTTTTGTAAATCATTTGTATAACCCGCATACAGGCTGCCATCTGCACATTTTAATACATAGAAGTAATGATTATGCTTCTCCATACAGTATCGTCCTGATTTCATCTGTATACTCCTGGTCTTCTCTATAAACAAAAAGAGGCGGGAGAATTTTCAGATCTGGTTTTCCATCTTTTATGCCCTCTACCAAGATGGTATTGGCTTCTTTCCCTTGTTTGGGATAAACAAATTGAATACGTTTTGGCTCAATTCGGTATTTCTTCATTAATTCCACAATCTCAAGCAGCCGTCCTGGTCGATGAACCATCGCCAGTTTCCCCCCTTGCTTTAGCAGCGTGGAAGAAACACGAATAACATCTTCTAATGTACAATGAATTTCATGCCGGGCAATCGCCAAGTATTCATTTTCATTGATTTCATCCTTAGAAGGTGTTTTAAAATATGGCGGGTTACATGTAATCACATCAACTTTATGGTTGCCGTAGCGTTCCGGCATATCATTCAAGTCACCATGAATCAATTCGATCTGGTGCGCAAGTTGATTATACTCCACACTTCTTTTTGCCATATCAAACAACCGTTCTTGAATTTCAACACCCGTAATCGAGGCCTTAGATCGAGTCGAAAGCAGCAATGGCACAATGCCATTTCCGGTACAAAGGTCAATGATTTCCCCTTTTTGGATTGGCACATAAGCAAATTTAGCTAATAACACTGCGTCCAATGAAAAGGCAAACACAGTTTTACTTTGAATAATCTTCATATCTTCGGCGAGCAGGTAATCTAAACGTTCATCTTCTCTTAACGAAACCATGATGTATCCTTTCTTTTCCTGTGAAAAAGGCTTCCGATTCAGCGGAAGCCTTTTCTCATTTTTTATTTAAAAATGACAGACAGAACAAACAGTCTCCCTCTTTACGAATGCTCCCATAATGTACATTACAAATATGGAAGCCCTCCTGATATAATCGGGCCAGGTTATCATGACCTTCTCCTATATCAGAATGACTTGCCTTCTGGGCAGAATCATTCTCTGCCTCAGACGATTTGTCTCGATCGGACTGATCCAGACGTTCACGCAAGTGCTGATTCTCCATCTGCAGCTGATGATTTTCTTCAATCACTTCACCGATATGATTTTTCAAATCACCTAACTGGCGATAAAGAGAACCGATTTGTTCTTCTAAATTAATCACCGTATCAAATAGTTCCTTTTTATCCAAGGTGGCACACCTCGTTACTCAGTTGTTTGTGCAGATACAACGCCTTCTTGTAATAATTCTTCCCATGTATATTCTATCACTTTTTCTTGCCCGGTTAATTCAACTTGCAAAATTCGTTCTAAAATATTGAGCCCCACTACCTTTGCAGAGCCATTAGACGTCTGAATCGTTTCGCCGATATCCGGTAATTGTTCCTTCGCTGTTTCATACTCATCATTCTCATATTTCAAGCAGCACATCAAGCGGCCGCATAGTCCTGAAATTTTTGTAGGATTTAACGATAGATTTTGATCCTTTGCCATCTTAATCGACACTGGTTCAAAATCTCCTAAGAATGTCGAACAGCAGAGCATTCGCCCGCAAGGACCAATGCCTCCAAGCATTTTTGCCTCGTCTCTTACACCAATCTGGCGAAGTTCAATTCTCGTTTTGAAGATTGATGCAAGATCCTTCACTAGCTCACGGAAATCAACTCTGCCATCTGCTGTGAAGTAGAAGATGACCTTGTTGCGGTCAAATGTAAACTCAACATCGACCAGTTTCATTTCCAGCCCATGTTCACTTACCTTCTGAAGACATGTATCAAAGGCTGTCATCGCTGCTTCTTTGTTTTCCTCAACGATGAGCCGGTCTCGTTCGTCTGCTACACGAATGACTTTACGCAGAGGGAGAACCACATCGTGTTCATCTACTTTTTTGTTGGCGATGACCACTTGTCCGTACTCAACCCCTCTGACTGTTTCTACAATGACACAACTATCATTTTCTATATGAAATCCATTAGGATCGAAATAATAGATTTTGCCCGCTTTTTTAAAGCGAACACCAATTACGTTGTACAAGCTTATCCCTCCTGCAACATCAACACCAATTGCTCCATCAGCCCTTGGGCATTCACGTTGGATTGAAGTCTCTTTTTCGCTTCTAATACAGCAAGGATCTGGCTGGTCACCATCTGCTGTGTGGAATGCAGCGCATGCTGCTTCATTGTCTGGAATAAGTCTTGATAAATGACTTTATCTTCATTTCCTATTTGAATCGACAATACATCACGATATATAAATAAAAGCATATCCAGACCTGTTTCTTGAAGGTCTTTCTCTTTGAAAAAAGGCATCCATTGATCCTGTATATAAAAAAATGCATGTTCTTTTCGCTGGTGTAAGACTTCATACAATTTTATCACTTTCGCTCTAGACTCTGCAAACTGATCATTTCGACTTAATTCGAGTGCTTCTGCTAAATTATTGGTTAAATTCGACAAAAGCCTTGCGAGATGCTGAGATACGCCTTCTTGTAAAAGCTGCTGCTCCAAGGATTGTGGCTGCAGCGGCTGAAAGCTGAGCATCTGACATCTTGAAATAATCGTATCCAGCATTTTATGCGATTGCTCAGTGATTAAAACCGCCATCGTTTCCCGATTGGGCTCCTCTAGGAACTTCAATAAACTGTTCGCGGCATTGACCGTCATTTTGTCCGCATGAAGAATAATATACATTTTCCGGTGAGATTCTACACCCGCTTTTGTAAATTCCTCCTGCAGTGCCTGCACTTGTGCCTTCTTAATTGATTGTCCGTCAGGCTGCACAAGATGTAAATCGGGATGGTTTCCTGATGCAATCCTTTTGCAGTTTTGACAGGATTCACATGGTTTCACTCCTGATTCCAAACAAAAAAAGCTCTTAGCCATCAGCATCGCTGCATCCAGCTTACCGGTTCCTTTTTTCCCTTCAAATAAGTAGGCATGCGCAAGTCGGTCTTTTTCAATACTATTAAAAATCAGCCGCATGACGCGCGGCTGCAAATCATTCATGTCATCCCAGCTAATTGCCATGTTATCACTCTCTATGTGTAAAGGTTAATCAATAAACCTTTTATTTCTCCAATACGTTCAAGCAAATCAATAGATGGTTTCTCTTGGTCCATCATTTCCTCGGTTAATTCAATCAGCTTCTCATCTAAGGCTTTGACTAAAGCAAGTGTACGTGTGTTGCCATAAATGTCAAAGCTCCTTGATGTTTCTATATTTAATCCATTATCGACTGTCTCTTTCACAAAGCGCTTCACCAGTCCTTTAAACCTAGCCAAATCCTTTAGGTTTCGTGACTTCGCTAGCTTTTTACCGAACACTTCGATATCACTGAGCATGACCGTCAGCTGTTCTAAGCGCAGTTTGCCGCTTTGCGTCTCCATCGAAGCTTTAAAGGAAGCAGATGTTTGGTTTCCTTTCAATGCTTGAAGTTCACGCTTTTCTAGACGCAGTCGCATATCTTGATTAATTTTCACAGCAACCCATCCTTAAAATTGATGAAATTGTTCAACTGGCAGAATAAAAACAGTAGCTCCGCCAACTTCAACCTCAACAGGGTATGGTACGTATGAATCTGCATTTCCACCCATTGGGGATACAGGCGCGATCATTTGATCACGTTTACGGCAATTTTCTTTTATAAGCTGTAATGCTTTATCCACTCGGACATCATCACAACCAATAATAAAAGTCGTATTCCCAGACTTTAAAAACCCACCAGTTGAAGCTAATTTTGTCACGCCGAAATGATGTTCAGTCAATATTTTCAACAACTTGCTGCTATCTTGGTCCTGTACAACGGCAACAATTAATTTCATTTGATTGGCCTCCTTTATTTTAGGCACAGATGACATGCCGATGTCTTCCTCTATATTATAACAACGATTGGGAATTAGGTCATATTTGATTTTGCTTTAATGTGTCCTGAATTAATTGGAGGACTTCTTCATAGACAGCCTGCATCGGCTGAGACGCATCCACTACACGGAATCGTTCTGGTGATTGTGCAATAAGCAGTTCATAGCCTTCTCTGACCAGCTGGTGGAAATTCAGCGTCTCCATGTCTAATCTATTCTTTTCTCTTCCCTGGTTGGCATCAATTCGCTTTAGCCCTTCCTCAGGTGTAATAGAAAAATAAATGGTCATTTGCGGCATCGTGCCATTAATAGCAAAATCGTTAATTGATTTTACTGCTTCAATCCCAAGCCCTCTCGCATAGCCTTGATAAGCAAGGGAGCTATCAACAAAACGATCACATAAAACTGTCTGCCCGCGCTTTAATGCCGGTTCTACCTTCTCAGCCAAATGCTGCCTTCTTGCGGCTGCATATAGCAAAGCTTCTGTTTTCGCGTCCATTTTTGTGTTTTTTTCATTTAAAATGACTTCACGAATCTGTTCTGCAATGTCAATGCCGCCAGGCTCACGTGTCGCCATCACTTCATATCCTTGGCGTTCCATTTCTTCATACACTTTTCGAATCACTGTCGTTTTTCCGGCACCCTCTGGCCCTTCAAACGTAATAAACATACCGCTCATAGTGTCTCCTCTTCTATATAAACATATAATTTTCTCTGATGAATCACCTGACTCGCTTGAACATGAACCTGATGTCCAAGCAAACGGCTTAAAGCCGCGATTTGATCGCTTTCAATACATTCTCCCTTAACGATCAAAGGAATACCCGGTGGATAAGGAATAACCGATTCTGCACTAATCCGGCCTGCTGCATGTTCAAATGGGACGGCTTCTATATCCTCTCTATGCTCATTGTTTTCAATAGCCAGTGCCTCTCTTTGGATATGATCTTTTCCTTTGAGAAATGCATTGCTTTGATTAAGGGCCTGCTCTATTCGGTTAAAAGGAATATCCTTCTTCTGTTCTAAACCAAAGACAAGTAAAACCTGATGTTCGTCCGCAAGCTCTGGGTGAACCTCCACTGATTCAAGCACTCGTTTTAGTTCATAACCCGTCAGCCCTTTTGTTGATCGAATCACACATTTTAATGGATCGTTAAAAAGCAATTCAGACTGGACTACTTCAAGCTGAGGTATACGGTTGAACTCATTTTTCAGCTCTGCCAGCCCTTTCATCATTCCATCCAGGATCTCTTTTTTCTTGATCTCCTCGACATAGGCCCTTGCCACATCTAATGAGGCCATAATTGGATAGGATGGAGAACTGCTTTGAAGCATCGTGAGGAATGTTTTCAAACGTTTTGCATCCATTCGTCCCCCCTGAAGATGAAGGTAGGAACCCATCGTCATGGCTGGAAGGGTTTTATGTGCTGATTGTACCACCACGTCAGCTCCATAGGAAAGAGCAGATGGAGGAAAAGCGCCGCCTAATACAAAATGTGCACCATGTGCCTCATCAACCAAAACGATCATGCCTGCTTCGTGGCACATGTGAATCAGTTTTGATAAATCAGCTGCATGACCATAGTAGTTCGGATAAGTCAAAACGATCGCCCGGCAATTAGGATGTTTGGCTATGGCTTTTTTGACTGTTTCATCTGTCACATGTGTTGGAACATGTAGATGTTGATCTATCTCAGCTTCTACCATAATAGGCATTGCTCCTGCAAGCTCAATCGCATGGTAAACAGACTTATGACAATTTCGCTGGACAAAAATCTCATCTCCCGCACGACAGGCTGTCATCACCATCGCTAAATTTCCGACAGTTGTCCCATTCACAAGGAAAAAGCTTTGATCTGATCCATATAGCTTTGCCAATAAATGTTCAGCCTCTTGAATCACACCAGTTGGATGATGAAGATCATCTAATCCTTCAAGCTCTGTTACATCCAGCTGAAGAATTGAGTCATAATAAGTCCGTGCCTCATCAAAAAAGACATCTCCATTGTGATGTCCTGGAACGTGGAAAGAATAAGGTTTCTTTTCCGCATGTTGTACTAATGCTGTATATAAAGGTGTTTTCAAACAAATCGATCCTTTTCACTTTCGATATCTTATGTCTATTATAACGTTCATACAAGGGAACCGAAAGATGGATTCTCATTCCTTTATTGGCTGGTGATTTGTCAGCTGCTGTTCTGCCTCAAACATGCTGTTTTTCAATTGAGCACGCTCTTGGCTTCCATGCTCTTTCACCTGTAACGTTTCCTGTAAGGTTTCTGCTAATTGGCGTTGAACCTTTTTCAACGTATCTATAGGTGCAAAAGCTGCTTCTTCAAGAAGTTCTCCCTGTTGCTTTGATACCTTTTCGTATGTTTTTTGGATACGATTCTGAAGAGCTGAATTGGCACGCTGCTGAATATGCGTTAACGCAATCGACATTTGGTTGATCCATAGAGGAATGGATGCAGAAACAGTTGATTGAATGTGATTGGCCAATGTATGATTCGTATGCTGGATCATTCGAATTTGGGCATTACATTGCAACGCAATTTGCCGGCTTAACAGCAAATCATATTTCCGTTCCTTCAACCTCTCCATATACTCTTCTGCATTGAATTCCTGACTCATCAATTGCTCCTCTATAGTCCGATTACCAATATGCTGCGTTTCTGATATGATCTGCTTTTCTAAAGTTGTCATTTTCGCTTCAACTGCTGCAACCTGCATCGTCATCTCTTGGAAATAAGTTTGATTTTCTTCAAATAAACGCTCTAATAACATATGATCCGAGATTAATCCGCCTTTTGCATAACGAAGTCTTGCTGATAATCTCTCGATCTGTGATTTTGCATGTTGAAAACGCGATATGATTTCCTGAGTAGAACGCTTCTCCCGCTGAAACAACTTCAAAAAAAAGCCCTGCTTCTTTGGCAATAAATCCTCAGGTTCTACTATATGCAGCTGGTGCAAAAAGGCCTCAAGCACGTCTCCTATTTGATCGATATCTTTTTTCTCAACATATTTCATCATTTGTTGTGATTGTTCCAATAATCGTTCCTGAACACGTGTACCATAGAAAAGCAGCTTTTGCGGATTGTCAGGGATCTGCTCGGCACGCTGTATGGCTTCTTGTTTCTCCTCATCAGATAAGGTATCAAACACCCGAAACTGAAGATCTGTAGTGGAAGCAGTTGATGATCGGATGTGATCTTCTGGTTTCATTGCGTTTGACTCCTTTCATTATTTCTTTATCATTTTATCTGCCACTTCAAGCTCAATATGAAGAGCTTCTATGTCTCTTCCTAATACTTGCTGCAAATCATTCGTCAATTGCTTTTGCAGCTCTGTCAGCGTCACTCGAGTTTGGCTAAGTGTCATTTCCAGCTCATGACTGCGATCAGGCTGATTATACAATAGTGCATATTTTTCAGTTAGTTCAACAACAGAATCCAAGCTTTCGAAATAAAAACGCTGTGCATCATAAAACCGGTTCGGCTCTTTTTTTGTAATCGTATAGATTCGTCGTGCAAGTCTGAGAATTTCATAATTATGTTTGATCGTTTGTACGTTTTTCACAGCAAATAAAGCTTTCTTTAAACGTACAAGCTTTTGTCCTGCTTCTTTTAAATGCTGTTTGATATATACATAATCACTACGAGACAGTCCGTGTTTCTTTAAAAACAACTGGAAAGCAACCCATCTGCTCCCTGCAAACATCACGCCCCACCCTATCATCGCATACAGTATCGATAATCCAACATGATGATGGAAAACCCCAATACTGACGGTTAAAATCACAAGCGAAAAAAAAGTAGAGAGGATGGCCCATATAAATGTATAAAAAATTGATTTCATGTTCATCGACTCCTATGAATAATCAGGCTCTCTGTTTATCTTATTATTAATTACGGATGATGTCCAAACTAAGTTCCAAAAAACAGGCCCAATCCTTCATGGCTCATAAAAAAAGACCATCTAATGGTCTATGAATACAAAGGCGGCGTATGAAGATTTTTAAGCTTTCTAACATAATCGGCATAGCTGGGATCCGAGGTCGATGTAGAAATTAACTTTCGCTCACATTCTCGGCACAAAAACTGATGATATAAATAAATTCCCTTTGTTTTTTTCTCTTCACAAATCAAACAAATCGCTTCTCGCTCTTTTTTGCTCATTGTGACACCTCCACTTATAGCTTCAGTATGCCCTAGCGCTTTCAATTGTATACAAAATTAAGAATGTTTTAGATGGTAGTTTAGTATATGTATCCATGTCAGATCGAGTGTTTGTTCCTTTTCTTAAAAAACAAAAAAGACCAGTTCCAAATGGAACTGATCCTGATAGAAGCTTGGCGGCGTCCTACTCTCACAGGGGGAAACCCCCAACTACCATCGGCGCTGAAGAGCTTAACTTCCGTGTTCGGTATGGGAAC
>Ga0102589_1000748_pt1 | contig 55569 bp, 39 predicted proteins | sample AraplaMF_Col_mLB_FD_76858 | JGI IMG/M metagenome (GOLD analysis project Ga0102589, IMG submission 76858) | Arabidopsis root microbial communities from the University of North Carolina, USA - plate scrape MF_Col_mLB | ecosystem: Host-associated > Plants > Roots > Endosphere | place: USA...
ATAAAAAATATACACAAAAAGGAGCAATCATCATGCCATCAAAAAGTGATATTGAATATCAAATTAAAGAGCTAAAAATGGATTATATGAATTTACAAGGCGACATTGAGAAGCTTGAATCTACAGGTCATAATGATCAAGTAGCAAAAGCAGAGCAACGCCTTGCAAATATGGAAGCAACGCTAGCTGAATTAAATAAGCAATTAGCAGAACTATAAAAATGATATTGGCGGTCATAAAAAAGCTTAGGCCGCTACCCTCGGAGGAACATATATGGCAATATTAACAGTTGAAAATTTAGGTCATTCATTCGGTGACCGCACGCTTTTTAAAGATGTCTCTTTTCGTCTAGTTGAAGGTGATCATATTGGTCTAGTAGGTGCAAACGGTGTTGGTAAGTCAACATTAATGGGCATCATTACGGGTCAAGCAATCCACGATACTGGTAAAGTTGAATGGCTTCCAGGAACACATTACGGCTATTTAGATCAGCACACTGTATTGACAGCTGGCCGTACTATGCGTGATGCATTACGTGACGCTTTCCTTCCATTATATAAAAAAGAAGAAGAGCTTAATGAAATTACAGGAAAAATGGCTGATGCAACACCTGAAGAATTAGAAGAATTACTAGAGCAAATGGCTGAAGTGCAAGATGCCCTAGATGCAGGTGATTTCTATTCTCTTGATATGAAAATTGATGAGGTTGCACGAGGTCTTGGTCTTGATGCAATCGGCTTGGACCGTGACGTCGCTGCGCTTTCCGGTGGTCAACGTACAAAGGTTTTACTAGCTAAGCTATTACTTGAAAAACCAAAAGTACTATTACTAGATGAGCCGACAAACTATCTTGATGAAGAGCATATTACATGGTTGAAAATCTATTTAAAGAACTATCCACACGCGTTCTTATTAATTTCGCATGATACAGAGTTTATGAATGAAACGGTGGATGTTATTTTCCAACTAGAGTTTTCAAAATTAACTCGCTATACAGCGACATATGAAAAGTTTTTAGAGCTTGCTGAAATCAATAAACGTCAGCATATCGACGCCTATGAAAAACAACAAGAATTCATTAAAAAACAAGAAGACTTTATTGCGAAAAATAAAGCGCGCTACTCAACTACTGGTCGTGCAAAATCTCGCGCCAAGCAGCTTGACCGCTTAGAGCGTATCGACCGTCCTGAAACAGCTGTAAAACCTGAATTCGGTTTTAAAGAAGCTCGTTCTTCAAGTCGTTATGTAGTAGAAGCTGAAAACTTAGTCATTGGATACGACAAAGAAAAGCCATTACTTCCTCCACTTACATTCGCTATTGAACGTGGGGAAAAAATTGCCCTAGTCGGTATGAACGGTGTCGGTAAATCAACATTATTAAAAACGATGTTAGGCAAAATTAATCCGCTCGATGGAAAAGTGATTCGCGGTGACTATCTTTACCCATCTTACTTCGAACAAGAAGTAAAAGCAGAAAAAATTACGCCTATCGATGATGTGTGGAATGCCTTCCCTTCTATGGAGCAAGCACAAGTACGTGCTGCATTAGCGCGCGCAGGACTAAAAACGGAGCATATTACTCGTCCACTTAATTCTTTATCTGGTGGTGAGCAGGCAAAGGTACGTTTATGTAAGCTTATGATGGATGAAGCAAACTGGCTTTTATTTGACGAACCAACAAACCACTTGGATGTCGATGCAAAGGATGAACTAAAGCGTGCCATGAAAGAATTTAAAGGCACAATCGTATTAGTAAGCCATGAGCCTGATTTCTATGAAGGTTTAGCGACAAAAGTTTGGAATGTCCAAGACTGGTTTACTTCAGGACAACAAAACTAAAAATATTATTAATGAGGGCCGTTTCCGGTATGATTTTTTTGATCATTCGGGGCTGCCCTCTTTTTAGTGTTTGAAAATCTGGCATGGGTAACGTTTGTCAGGAACTATACTCGAGCGATTGCGGTTCTTCGGGATCACTTTTTCAGTCTACCTGAGCAGTTTATCGGCGCACCTGATCACTTCTTTCACTTACCCAAGCATTATGTACGATCCCCCCTACTCCCCAAGCTTTTGAACCGACTTAACAAATATTTATTTATCTATGCATAAAAACCTGCATCCAATCATAATAATAATGAGTGGATAAACAATATATCTATTATCTTTAAATCAGACTATTTCTCTCTCTATTAAAACAGCTCCCTTTATTCTATGAGCATCTATTATAGCTTTAACAAAACTTACATCATTGTAAGCTTAATTTGCGAAACTTTTCGCTCTTTTGTGCGTATATTTTAGTGTAATAAAAAAAATGTTATTTCTAGTTAAATTTTTAAAAATAAATATTGATTTATATATAGCTTACTAGTAAGATATATGTATAACCTATTTAACTTACTAATAAGATATATATATTAAATATAATCCTAAAAAAGAAAGCGGGGAATGAAGAATGACAGTTACTATCTATTCACAAGCGAGCTGCTCTTCATCCAGAAAAGCATTAAAATGGTTAAAAGATCACAACATTGAATATAAAGAAAAACGTATTACTTCACACCCACTAACACTTGCTGAATTTAAAGAGATTTTAAGCATGACAGAAGATGGAACAGATGAAATTATTGCAACGAACTCAAATGATTTTAAAAATTTAAATATTGATATTGAACAGCTCTCTATTCAAGAGTTGTTTGCCATCATCCAAGCTCATCCAAGAATGTTACGAAGCCCTATCTTAATTGATGAAAAACGTATTCAAGTTGGGTACAATGAGATGGACATTCGTCGTTTTATTCCACGCAAAGTACGTGCCTATGAGTTAAACGCGATGACAAGATTAGCACAAGAAAGTTAAAACAGTTTTGGAGTTGACCTTATATGGATCAAGAAAAACAAATAGCCATTACCTCGTTGTTTGAAGTAGTATCTTCCATTGAGCGTAAGTGGGCAAACGAGTGGAATAATCATAATGTACTCGGCTTTTCAAAATCCCATATTTTAATTTTAGACTACTTATCGCAGGAGGGACCAAAGCGCCCTTCTGCCATTGCTGATCGGTTAAAAGTGACGACAGGTGGTGTCACTGTTTTAACAAGTAAGCTCATTAATGCTGGCTTTATTGAAAAAACACAGCATGCAACAGATCGACGAGCATCCCAATTGAAAATTACAGCTGATGGCGAAGATATTTTAGAGGAATCCCGTCAGCAAGTTAATGAACTTATACAAAATATGTTTGGTATGCTGTCGGCTGAGGAAGTCCAAACATTACGTACTATTTTTTCAAAATTACTCAACGCCGAACCTAATCGATATGAGTAAACACTTCATTTTCACACCGTAAAAAGGTAGACAAGCATCTAACTTTTTATGGTGTTTTTCTGTCGGCTCACTTTTTCGGTAACCGCTCCTCCCCTTCCCTTATGGTTTGTACACATCAAAAGGGTGAAGAATTCTCCTCACCCTAAAACTTTGTTTAGACCCGATTGGGCGCCTTTACTTCTTCTGGAATGCCACATTCATATTGTTTCCCTGCTTTTAAATTCACAAATTCCTCTTTCGCTTTTTTTATAACATCTGGATTTAGTAAGGAATCAAGCGCAGCTCCTGCCATTGCTTTTGCCGCATAATGCATTCCTTTCATGCCGAGTGAAGATCCAAAAGCAGCAGTTGCTTGCCAAGTATGCACTTGGACCCCATATGGAGCACAAGTTGTAAATACCTGACCAAGAGGTGCAATCCACGAAACGTCCCCTAAATCGCTAGAACCTTGCATGGATTGTCGAAAAGTTTGTGGCAAATGAAATACTTGCTCCACCAATACCTCCTTACTTATTTCATTTGGTAAAAAGGATTGTTGAGCGGTACCTGCAAGAACAGAAGGATCTAATGAAGCCTGTAGCGACTTTGCAAATGTAAGCTCATCCTCTGTAAAAGATAATGGCGGTAGATCGTCCCACTGCGCCAACATTTGCTCATTTAATGTGAGATTCGGTAATGTATCGTAACACCCTGCCTTCAGCTCCCAATGCACTTCTGTTTCTGTCATCATCGCTGCCCCTTTTGCCACCTTAATGAGTCTGCGTTCTAAATCTTTAACAGCATCACGATTTGCTCCGCGTAGGTAATAATAGACACTCGCTTTATCTGGAACAATATTTGGTGCTAAGCCACCATTTGTAATTTGATAATGGATTCGAGAGCCGTCTGGCACATGCTCGCGTAAATAATTGGCTCCTACATTCGTCATTTCAACAGCATCAAGCGCACTTCTCCCTAAATGTGGCGCACCAGCAGCATGTGCTGTCCGACCTGAAAAATAAAACTCAATGGCAGTGAGCGCTTGCATAGAGAAGTTCGCTGTCACGTTAAACGTCCATGGATGCCACGTATAAACAATATCTAAATCATCAAAAACACCAGCACGTGCCATATACGTTTTTCCAGATAACAATTCCTCTGCAGGACAGCCATAATAACGGATCGTTCCTTGTATATTGTGAAGCGTCATCACTTCTTTTAAGGCAACTACAGCTTCTACCCCAGCCATTCCTAATAAATTATGACCGCAGCCATGCCCAGGTGCCCCCTCCTCCACTGGAGAATATAACGGACTGACTTGCTGCGATAACCCTGGAAGTGCATCAAACTCTCCTAAAAATCCGATGATTGGACTCCCTGAACCCCACTGTGCATAAAAGGCAGTTTGTACATCGCCTATCTGCGCAACAATTTCAAACCCTTCTTTTTTTAGAACATCTTGTTGTAGTGAAGACGCAAATGTTTCTTCATAGCCTAGCTGAGGATTTTCCCAAATTTGCTTTGCCATATGACTAAACGTTTCTTCATTTTCTTGCATCCACTCAAATAGTTGCTGCTTCATAGTTCGTATCCCTCCAGAGATTTTATTGTTGTTTGTTGCTGATGGTTAACTGGTAAAGTAATAGCGATTACAGCCGCAATGACACACATAATGGCTAAAAATATAAACGATGTTTTAAAGGAACCACCCGATACATTAATTAAATAACCCATAATTGTTGGCGAAATAATCCCTGCTGCTTGTCCACCAAAATTGACGATGCCAAAAGCTGTCCCAACATTTTGCTGATTGACAACACGATGTGGCGTTGTAAATATGAAAGATGCCATAAAAGAGACAAATATAAAGGCGATTGATTGATACGTAATAGCTAGTGCTGCTGATGCGGCTGTAGCCATGAGGAATAAGCAAACAGCTAGCACAACTGCTCCGAAAATTACGCCATATTTTGAACGCCCTCCTAACTTTGAGATGATACGCCCACTTATAATCATTCCAACCATTCCAAAAATCGCCGGTATAGCAGCGACGAAGCCTACATTTTTCAAATCAAGACCATGCACATTCATTAAATAGGTTGGCATCCAAGTATTTAACCCCCAGTTTGCAATATTAATAAAGAAGAAAATAAGTAGTACACGCATTAAATAAGTATTTTTTAATACTTTGCCAAAAGAGCCCTTCTCTTCTTTTTCCACTTGCTCCTCTGACGTAAATGTTTGTGCATTTTTAGTACTCCATAAAAGAGCAACCACAAAAATAAGTCCTAGACCAGAAATTACGAAAAAAACAGTGCGCCAATCCATTACCAATAATAGAGGTGCACAAATAATAGGAGCGACAGCACCACCGATCATATTGGATGACATCATCGTCGTTTGAGCATTTGTACGTTGTTCCTTATGAAAATAAATAGAGATTGCTTTTGTACTTGCGGCAGGATACCCGCCTTCCCCAATACCAAATAAAAATCGAATGAAGAGCAATGAAGTGAGTGACCAAGCCAGACCTGTAAATGCGGTGAAAACGGACCAAAAAATAACGGCACCAATTAATAATTTAATCGTTCCGTACTTATCCGTTAGCCATCCACCAGGAATTTGCATCACAGCATAACCAAAGAAAAACGCACTTAAAACAAATCCTAGTTCCGTTGTTGTTAAGGACAGTTCATTCCCAATATTGATTAAAGCTAAGCTGATAGCCGTTCTGTCAATGTATGAGACCATCCATCCAAAGAATAAAACGCCTAAGATTAAATTACTGCGGTTTTTTAGTTCGACATTCATAACCCCACCCCTTCCGGTAAATTATCTAAATATTAAGAAAAAGAAAGGACGAAATCATTAGAATATCTTACAATGTTTATAAAAGTTCATTAGAAGAAATTCTGAAATTTAGGGAAAGGAGTCGAATTAGCTGTGTTTCCAGAGGAACATAAAGAAATAGTACTGAACGACGACAATTGTAGCTTTTATATTTATAGCGCAACAAAGGAATGGTCTTTATTTTATGGGCGACCTTGTGATATCAAACCTGATTTAAAAGGAATACAGAGGGATAAACAACGCTTCAGTGCAACGTTATACATAACGGAGCCAAATGAGTGTATCGTTCAAGGTATCATCTTTGGAGACTTAACAGGTTATGATGAACAATTTTTAGTTTGGCAGCTAGAAAAGACCTTTTATCAGAAAACCCTTATACGTCAACGTGAGCAAAAATTAGCCATTATACAACTTATGGGCGCTATGAACTCAACTTTGAAAATAAAAACGCTGTTGCAAACCATCATGGATTTTGCCATTTTAGCTATTCCAGTTATTGACCGTGGATTTTTAATGTTATTCAATCCTGTAATGGAGCGTTTATATACAGTAGCTAGTGCAGGTGTAACAGAGCGCATCTTTGATTACGCTCCTCAATTGGGCGAAGGAATGGCAGGTTATACATTTCAAACAGGTGTATCGGGCATTTACAACTACCAAGAAACATTAGAGGTCATGAGCAATGTCACAAAACTTAATCTAGACGCATTAACGGAAGCTGTACATTTAGGAAGAATCGAGAATAATACATCAATGGCTGTTCCGATTACCTTTCATGAAAGAAAACTTGGTATTATGGTTGTCCATCAATATACTAATAAACGTGCTTTTCAGCAAAATGATTTAAGACTCCTAGAAAGCTTCGCATCGCAGGCTGCAGTTGCTATAAGAAATGCGGAAGCTTATGAAGAAATAGAACGGTTAAATGCTTACTTTATAAAGCAGCATGAAATTCATCAAATCTTTATTAACCTTTCCTTGCAAAATGTGCAAGAGATGAAAATCATTCAAACAATGAAGGAACTATTGCAATTAGACGTTCAATATGTAAATTTAGCAGATCGTAAAACGTTTTTGCGGCTAGAGGAAATGGACAAGCTCTCAACTATTAAAAAGGACCAATTAATTGATATCGGCTATGTCTTCCCTATTGGAAATGAAATAGAAACATTCGGTTATTTAATTATTCAACAATTGGAAGAATTAACAAGTCAACAACGTATGATTATTGAAAATGCGGCGATGAGCTTAACGTTAAAATCATTACAAACACAGGCAGCTGGACAAACAATTTTTAAAGAACGTTTTGAGCTTTTTCAACAGCTTATCTCTGGACGCGCCCCTCTCGTTGATTCTCGTTATGATGAATTAGGACTTGATATTAAAAAACCAACATTCGTCGTAAAATTGAGGTTGAAGCAATTTTCCCATAAAAATAGTATGCAATTTATTCAACATATACAGCAGTATTTTAAAGGACAACACTTTATATTTACCAAACGTGAAACGGTCGTTTGGGTACTACAAGGAGATTCAGCCTTTCGTCAAAAAATAAAACAACAATTAACACAAGCCATCATTAGTTGGATCCAGTTTTATCATCAACAAGTAGCAATAGGCATAGGAGATGTACATGATCATTTACTAAAGGTCGCTCAAAGTGCAGAAGAAAGTAAGCAAGCACTCCGGCAAGCTCTGCGCCACGCACAAAAAGAAGATACAGTAACCATTTTGGGTTATGAGGATCTAGGTATTAATCGACTGTTCAGCAAGCAAAGCGAAGAAGAGCTTGGACAATTTGTCCTTGATATATTAGCTCCGTTATACAAACTAAAGGATGAAACTTTACTGGCAACACTTCGTTGTTATATTTATCAAAATCGTTCGATTTCGAAAACAGCTTCCACCTTACACATTCACCAAAATACGCTATACCATCGACTCGAAAAAATCGAACAATTGTTAAATCGAGATTTACACAACCCAGCACATTATTTAGAAATTCATTTGGCTCTGCATTTAAGTGAGTAAATGACATCCGCCGGACTTTAACTTCTTTAGCGATAAAAACCCCAACAAAAAAGATGCATCGCAAAGTAATTTTGCAATGCATCTTTATAGGGATTGGCCGAACGACTACTTCCGTCTAAGTAATAATGCTAGTGCGACCAATATATTTCATCATGCTGGTAGCACTGACTCTACTATGGCTACATCGGCCATTAGCATTTCTTTCAAACGAGCTTTCGCACGGAACAAACGAGATTTCACAGTACCAATTGAAACTTTCATTATTGTAGAAATTTCAGCAAGTGAATATTGGTCTATGTAGAAATACCATAATGTTTTACGATAGATTCCATCTAATTGCCCCATTTTATCCTGTACTAATTTAGTAACAATATCTTTTTCAATTTTTTCTTCAGTTGAAATGTCATTATTGGGAACCAAATCTAAAATCGGTACGTCTAATGTTTCAGGTTGGTTCATCATGTATTTACTACGTCGTGTTGTTTTACGATAGCGATCTCTAAATGTGTTCATTGTAATTGTTGTAAGCCATGCTTTAATATGCTCCACCTCGGCAACGCTATTCTCATAGCGTACAACCTTTACCCATACTTCTTGCATTAAATCTTCAGCTTCTACATTATTGCGAGTAAGTTTTAAACATAAGTGGTATATGTAACGATTGTATTCCTCATATACGCCTTCTAATTTTTCATTCATTGTGTATTTCCTCCGCTTCTTGTTCTTGCTTCTATATACATTCTCGCAAAATAATGTATTACACTCTATCGTATTGGCTTTCAATTACATTACAATCGTGTAAGCTTAAATGCTTTTACTTGTAATATTCGTAAATAATGTTTTATTACTATATTACTTTTTCAAAGAAAAGCTACTCAACATGCCTCTTCTGCTACGTTTTTATTGTATTCCTGATAGTATTTACTTAAATTACCTGACTAAAAATTCAGAAATTCACGAAAATAAACGAGGGATTAGCACTTGATTCCTCTCATCATTTAAATCGGGTTGCTCTGATGATTGCTGCCCTAAATCTGCTCACTAGTGTCCGTTCATATTAAACTGGGCCCGAAACAGTATTCACAAATAAGAAATTTTCCGACAATTTTTTACTTATAAATCAAACGGCGACAACAACTCCAACAATTTACAAAAGTGTCCTCTAGGTGTATTTTCACTACCATTCCTTTAATAAATGTAGTAGTTCACAAACCCCCGTTTTTGTATTTAATCTTCTCAATTGAATCCATTAGTTAAAATAAAAAGAACACCCCCATAAAGGTGTTCTTGGATTTACACTTGTTGGCCATTCATTGACCTTTTGAAGGTATTATGAAACTCTTCTTACTTTAATTCATTGACTTCATTCTTATTTAACAAAAACATAGGAGCCAGTAATAATTGCTACAGTATGTTGTCTGTTGTTCCCTTAATCCGCACAAAGCATAAAATTGCTGTATAAATGGAGCAATGGTCACCCCATGATAATAAAAACCTCAACATACCTAAACGATTATTTACAATTGACGATGGTTGTTCATGACCTTCTCCCCCATCTCTCATCACGAACCTATTACTCAATAAACAATTTAATGTTACAGATGTACCCCTCATCTAAAGAATGAATATTCAGTATTTCCAATTGATAAAGCGCGCTAATGAAGGACTATTATAAGTATCACAAAGATTACCCAGGACTTATTTCCTTTAATTTTACATAACAAAATATGTTTGTTTTATCTAACATTTCTTATAAATGACAATTCACTAACTTCAAACATAGAACTTTATGTTCACTACTTAAAAACTACTTTTAGGGTTTTTTTTCAAATAATTAATACTTATTTTATATTTTTTTAATTTTCCCTTCTCTTATTAATAGCCTAGATGTAGTATACTATTATATAATCTGAATTACTCAATATATCCAAAATTTTTAGTAGTAATATGGTATTTTGAAGATAGTTGAGACAAGGGAGGTAATATATATGAAAAACTTTTCGATCAAACAGAAAATTCTAACACTTATTGCGTCTGCTGTTATTTTTTTGCTAATTATTTCGGGTGGAAGTTTTTATTATATTAACGATATGGCAAAAAAATCTAGTGCAATGTACGAAGAGTCACTTTTGCCAATCCAATATCTCGGTCAAATTCGAACTGACATTCGTGCGATGGATTCTTTCGTTTTAGAGCTTATGATTACTATGGATACTAAACGTAATACCGAGCTAAAAGCGAACGTCACAGAAAGATCTCAAAATATTGAAGAATCAATTGTAGAATTCAAAGGCTCTTACAGTGGAAATGAAGATGAACGAAAACTGTTAGAATCTATTCAATCCAACCTCGACGGTTATTTTAGTACTATGACAGAGGTCGTTGATTTGGCTAGTAATAACCGAAACGAGAAAGCTTATTCTTTATACACTACATCTATGCAGGATTTTCGTGAGAAAGTGGCAAATGATGCACGTGATCTAATGATTATATGTTCTGAAGATGCTAAACAGTTGAATAAAGCAAATGAACAAAGTCTATACACAACTATACTTATTTCTGCCATTCTCACTGTTTTAGCCATTATTTTCTTTATTACATTGGCAACATGGATTAGCCGTTTAATTGTGAATCCGGTTAAAGAGTTGCAGGATAATATGTTACAAGCTGGTGATGGAGATTTGACTGTACAAGGTACCTATTCATCCAAGGATGAAATCGGTCAATTAACCCAATCATTTAATACGATGATTAATAAAATTCGTAATACAGTAACAAAAGTGACCGAAACTGCTAATCATGTAGCCGCAGCATCTGAAGAATTGAATGCTAATGCAGCAGAAACTACAAAAGCAACAGAGATGGTTGCCAATACGATGGAAACGATCGCTCATGGATCCGTAGAGCAACTAAAAAATGTTTCTAACACCGCCAATACCGTCAATGAGCTTTCAACTGGTGTTCAACAAGTAGCTGGAAATGCTCAAGCTGTAAGTGAACTTTCAGGTGATTCTTTATCTCTAGTGATACATGGTATAGATGCCGCGAATCAAATGAATCAACAAATGATAGACATCACAGAAAGAGTAAAAGGCTTATCTGAAGTTGTCGACTTGTTAGGAAAACGTTCAAATGAAATCGGCGAAATTATTTATTCGATTAAAGCAATTGCTGATCAGACTAATTTACTTGCTTTAAATGCTGCCATTGAGGCTGCACGTGCTGGGACTCATGGCAAGAGTTTTGCCGTAGTTGCAGATGAGGTTAGGAAATTAGCAGAACAGTCTGCTGTTTCTTCAAACCAAATTGAAGTGTTGATTTCAGAGACACAGAAAGATACTCATAAGGCCGTTGAATCAATGAAGTTAGTAACAGCGGAAGTTAATGAAGGGATTAAAACAACAGAAAATACACGTACAACGTTCGCTTCCATTCAAGATGCAATTCAGAATGTTACGATGCAGGTAGAAGAAGTATCTGCAGCGGTCGAGCAAATGGCAGCAGGAACTGAAGAAATTGTTGGTAGTATGAATTCAATCCACTCTATAACTAGATCTACTACTGCAGGTACTGAGAGTATTTCTGCTTCGTCCGAAGAACAAATGGCAGCAATGGAGGAAATTTCATCATCTGCTTATTCACTAGCAAGCTTGGCAGAAGAGTTAAGAGACTTGGCAGCTCAATTCCGAGTTTAATATAATTTCTAAATGCCGTACCTCTTTATACAATTTGTCACTAGCGATTAGGGATCACTTCATTTTGGAGTGATCCCCTATCTTTAAAAAAATCTGTAAGGATTAAGTTCGGTGTTGAACCAGACTTAATCCTTTTCGTTTTGTATAGGATGTTTTTTATGTAAAACTGAGGCGCCAATACGCCCTTATTAATTTCCTTCATCACTTTGTTCTTCCCTGAATCTCTGAGCAAATAATTTTATTTTTTCCATCCATTTCAAATGGTTACACAAATCGTTACGAGTTAACGCTGTGTAGAAGAGAGTCTACGAAAATCGCAGACTCTCTCTATTAATACTTAGCACCTAATGCATGAGTTAAAGTCACCTTTTACCACAATTGTATAAGCTTTAAAAGCTAATTCGAAAGTACCGTTGATTTACGAATTAAAGTGGCTATTTCTCTCAACTAACAAAAAATCATCTTCGATTAATAACAAAAAAATTGTAATGTTAGAACAATTTTCTCGGATAATCATATATTAAATTTAGGTCATATACTCCACAGTGTTAATAAAAGAGCCACGTTACCCAATAATATAAAATAACTAATGTAAAGATGACTGTAGGTGGAATCACAATAATCGTAACTTTAATATATTCCCACCATGTGATTTTTACCTTACCTTTCCTTACGATGTGCATCCACATTAGTGTTGCAAGGGTACCCATAGGAAGTAACAGTGCACCTATGTCACTTCCAATAATGTTTGCTAAATAAGCAACTTTCAAGGAAATAGGGTCAAGCCCCATATTGGTCAACGTAATAGTCCCTACCATAAGCGCTGGATGGTTATTGAAGATATTGGAAAGCACTGAAAGTAGTACGCCCATTAAGACGCTCGTATTGAGTAGGTTTTCTGAAACCAGTGGGCGCATAAATTGAATTAACCATTCCGTTAAGCCAATATTATTGAGACCATAGATGATGACGTACATACCAAATGCAAAAACGATAATATACCAAGGTGTTTTTTTCAACATATCACCTGGTGGTATTTTTAAATAAGCCCATCTCCACCCTAAAAGAACGAGAGATCCAATTACCGCCACAACAGAAACTGGAATTCCTAAAAACGAAGCGAGGAACAGACTTATCCGAACGCCAAATACAAATAGAAGTACGTTTAGCATAAACCTAGTACGCTTTTTCTTCGAATCTCCTAGAGCAATTTGTTTAAGTGGATGATAAGAAGGCAGTGACATCCCTGTTACATTTGTCGGAACAGTTTTAGGTATGTTTTTTCTGAAATATAAAAACAGTAAACCAACAAGTAATAATAAACCAATTGTTGCAGGAACAAACATCATTGCTGTATGTGAATATAAACTCATATCGACAATTTTTAATGCGATTAAATTTACGATGTTACTTACCCCGATTGGAGCACTGGATGCTGTTGCAATTAAACCTCCAGAAAGTAAATATGGAATCTTTTGATGATTTTCTAATCCCATATTGTTTAATAACATAATTAGAATTGGTATTGCGATTAAAATACTACCGTCATTATTCACGAAGAGTGTCATGAGAAAGCATAAGAGATTGACATACCAGAATAATCGAATGCCAGATCCATTTGCTTTCTCAGCAAGCAGCTCTGCAACCCAGTTAAAGAATCCGAAGCTTTCTAATACAATCGCCATAACAATTGTAGCCATAATGGTGATCGCAGCATCACTGATAGTTTGTATAATTGTGAAAAGATCTGTCATGGTTACACTACCGCAAAGTATTACTATAATCGCACCTACCAATGCAGGAATAGCTTCATTCATATTTCTAGGTCTCCAAAAAATGAAACCAAGAGTAACTATAAATGTAAGTATTGTTATTATTTCTAATGTTTGCATAGTATTTTCACCTTCATGCAGTATTATTTAATTCTGAAAACAACTTATTATTAAAATAGTAGGCCCTTACCTCTCATTCATTAGGTTAGTGATGCTGTCATAGTATAAATATGTAAAAAGTTAAAACTCCTTTGGTTTTACACCTATTTTCTCTAATATTTATACTAAATTACTCAAATATTAAAATAGTATTCTGTAAAGAATAGGCATGAATTACTGTTGTGGTGTTGAAAGCGAATATAAAAAGCATGAGTTCAAGCAAAACCTGAACTCATACCAGTATTTTTCAAAAAAAGTTTGGGATGAAGAGACTTCTAAAATAGTAGTCAGATTCTTAATTTCAACCGAACAAAATAGTTCATTATTAAACAATCAGAGATGTTTATCCGAATAGGATGAACGCTATTTTTATTGTTAAAGAAACTATAAAGTAGTTGACCTATAGGATTAATCAATTCAATTGAAACCATTTTTAGGTCGATAGAAAATTAATGCTAACTTCACGAGGCTTTAGCACAGTAAAGCCATAAAAAAAAATACGGACATAAAAGCAATTTCAAATGAATAAGTTGTGATGATTGGCTTGTTCCGATTAAGGATTTAGAATTAGAAACGTTACTTTTACAAGTTTCAAGTCTCGCAAATGTAATTAGAGAAGACATCAGGTGCATTATTGACACCTATTTGTCCCCTAGCAACACTAATGTTGATGTTCATTTTGAATAACATGGGAAATTAATTAAATTAGCTTAATGGTTAATTTATTTGGTTAGTATTTATGGATAGTTTTAGTGTTTGAAAAGAAAGGGAGGTAAATTTGATTATGTTATTGCAAAATCTAAATAAAGAAATTGTTGTAATTGAACTTTCGGGACGAAAGATATTAAAAGGTTCAGTGATTGATTCGAGTAGTGACATTATTGTGATATATAATGGAAATATGTTTGTCTATATACCAATAGACCATATTCAAACTTTAGAAATAGATTATGACAATGAAGATAATGTTCAACAACCTTCTGAAAGACCGACATTTAATTCTCAAGTATCTAATAAAGACCTAACTCTTACAAATATACTTTCACAGGCAAAAGGAATACATGTGGAGATTTCTGTTACAAAAAACCAAGCGCTGCATGGGGTTATAACGTCTGTTATGAATGATTATTTTGTATTTGAGTCTCCCATTTACAAAACAATGTTCATTTTAACAAAACATTTAAAATGGCTCGTACCATATTCTAAGGATCAGTTTCCTTACGGACTAAGTGAAAATGAATTTTTAAGTCTGTCAGCTATTAAGAATCAGACCCTAAACAATACATTTGAGTCTCAAATTAACCAACTTAGAAATCAACTTGTTGTATTAAATCTTGGAAAAGATTTTTCCCATATAGGTAGAGTAATAAATGTAAATGGTCAAATTATTGAGATACAAAATGGGAAATCGAATTCAACTTATTTTAACCTTTCACATATTCAAACTGTTCATCATGTATAAGATCTATGTATTCAGAAAAAGAGGTTTTTCTAAGTCTCCTTTTCTGATTATTTTTTATAAAAACGACACCTACTCTGCAATGTAAACCACAATTATAGAGTAGGAAGCGATATCCAAGATGACTTTAACGAGTAGAAAAATGTTTTTAGTTTTCTTTTATCAAAGTAACTAGGAGCGTTGATTTAGGAAAGATTGACACTATTTGTTGAAGTTTTTACACTAATCGGCTTTGTGCTTAGGTCTGCAGATATTCTTTGCGCAAAATTCGTAGCGTCAGCAGCACAGTGTAGAGTTGAAACATCTATATATTTCGATTCTTCTTAAGCCATAAGTAAAAGCTGAACTAATTATTCATATTAGTTCAGCTTCAAATCACTCAATTAAAATGTCCACACATTATAAAAGACATTTTGTTTTATGGATGTATTATAGTTGAATAGGCATACCTCGGTTAAATCAATAACATTGAACAAAGAGAGGACGTGTCCGAAATGAGTCAAAAAAAGTACAGGTAAAATCCGGCACCAGGACTAATTGTACATACGGATTTAGATTCTGAAATATACAAGTGAAACTTTTGACCAGCACTTACAGAAATACGAAATGATTCCGTCATTTAGCCGAAAAGAATGTCCATATGACAATACGTGCATCGAATCATTTCGTAATCGAACTATCCAACATTCCTATTGGCCGCCTTATGTTTTTATAAGTTTATAAAACCATCATCTTCTTCTATTTCTAGTATTTCTTCCTCTATCATTCGCCGCTTTTTCATTCTTTGATTTATTGTTATTTTCCGCCATCTTATTAGAACTTTCATTACTATCATCTTTATTTTTATTTTCATTTGTATTTTCTTGATTTTTCTTTCCTTCATTAGCTTTTTCACTAGTTGTTCCTAAACTAATATTGCGAACATGATACATTGCCAGACGAATAATTTCTTCTTTAGAGAAAATAGTAATATAATCGTCCGTAACTTCATCCATTATTCCTTCTAACATTTCCGGACCACCACGATTCACTTTAACCCAATTATGTCGCAGACTACTTACTACTGTTTTAAAATCAGATGCAAGTAAGTACGAGCCTGTTGCAGGATCTTCAACACTAAAATCCATTCCATCTCTTGAATTTAGAGTAATGCTTTTAATATGCTGTGTTTTGTAATAAACAATCCCATCTTTTTCTGTTAATAATACAAAATGATCGTCTTCAGCAGCCATTAACTTCCCTATACGTGATTCAGGTCCTCCCCTATCCACTCTTATAACTTTATTCATTAACGTAAGCAGAAGATCTTTATTCATTCTTTTAGCCTCCTAATAGTATTGTCTTGTTATCTATATGTGTACTTGAATAATAAACCTATGTAAAATGCCCATCTAGGTAAAAATATAACATCTGATCTAGGTTCTGGGTCTGGGTCAATAAAGACAATCTACAAATCTTACGGTATTTACTTTACCTATTAAATTGTCATAAAACTTTTTACCTTCTATCGCCTTTTTGTACATAATAAAAGCCACACCCTATTGGATGTGACTTATAATAAAATTTTTACTAATTTCATGTTGAAGGAATCTAGTCCATTAGGAAATTCTCTATCCCCTGCGGTAATTCTCACATTCTATCATCTCTTGCATAGAATACTTGCGCAAATACATAAAAATTAAAGATTTGAATTATCTTTTTACGTATCTCAGCGGATGTTTTTTTGTAACGTAAGTGAAACGTCAGTTACAAAAAGTATTCAGCTGACGTATTGCTCCCGCTTGCATATGTTTAAGATATCATATCCCCTTGTATTGGCTCTTTACCACCTTTGAATAGAATACGAATGGACTTTCCATATACAATATCAGAGGAATCCATTACCTGAAAATGAATATGAGATTCTGATGAATTACCGGAGTTTCCGCATTTCCCAATTGGTTGCCCTTCTGTTACAACATCGCCTGATTTTACTAAAATTGAGTTCTTTTTAAAATGTGCAATCATACTAAATTCATGATTTGCATGTTCAATCACGACATAGTTTCCTGCTGCATTAAGTTCATCCATTTCCCTAGGCACATTATCTTTTATTCCATCTACAACTTTTACGACTTTCCCATCTGCTGGTGCTATAATAGCCTGGTCAAAAGCATAGTAATTTTCATTTTGATTTGGGCTTTTTTGATAAGATTGTCCATCTTGAACTTTTACTAAATCGTAGGCATATCGTTGATTTTCATATACATAATGATAATTTACAAATTCATTCGTACCACCCCAAAAAACAAGCCACTCACCTCTAATTGGCATTATGTATTTATTTTTTGTATATTGTTGATCTGTTTTTGGATAAACAGTAAAAGGCTTTAAATAAAAACCATGTATTTGATTAAATGGATCAAAGGAAACTACAACCGCCTTCTCACGGTTATCATCTAACCATACATATTGTGTTAGATTTTGTAATGTCGTCTTTATTTCTAATTGATAATGTTGAACACCATTATTAAAAAATGTGCTCAGCTCAATGAATTGTTCTAAAGTGACCATTTTCTGAAAGTCTTTTGATGTAGCCTCATAGACTCTTTCGTAACCTTCGCTTAACCAAATATCTATGACTTCTTCTGGACTACAGAAACGCCCCATAATAACAACCTCCATTTATGTATAAATAAAACAATTAATTTATTTACGAAGTTAATTACAAAAAGTTTCAGTAATTCCATCAATATTCGGTGTATTATCAGTTTGGCAATCCCCCTCATTTAGGTGCAAAAAAAGCACCACCTGTTTATCCCTGTTTTTATTATATAAAATAGAAAAACGCCAACTTGACAGCTGGCGTTACCAAATAATACATTTTATTATTTTGCGGCTGAATCATGGAAATTAGTTTATTTCTCCAACTTCTTATCCTTAATTGGCAAGTCGCTTTGTAAAATATCTTGAAGGACGTTTTTTAGCTGCATATACTGCTGCTCTGAAATGTTCGTTCGCTCCATTACTTGGCGTGACACTTCAGTTAGCTTTCGGCGTACTTCAATTCCTGCTTTTGTTAGATAGATTTTCATTTGTCGCTCGTCTTCCTTGGAGCGCTCACGACGAACATAGCCTGTTACCTCTAACTTTTTTAGTACAGGTGTTAATGTACCAGAATCTAAAAATAAACGTTGCCCCAATACCTTCACCGTAATTTGCTCATCGTCCTCTAGGGCTAATATGGCAATATAACCTGTATAAGTTAAATCGTATGGCTTTAATAACATCGTATACTGTCGAATGATTTCCTTTGAAGTCGCATACAAAAGAAAACATAGTTGATTATCTAAATGATTCGGCATAGGAATCCCCTCTTTAAGTACTTTTAATACTATTAATACTAAAAATAAAGTTTCTACTTGTCAAACACAATTAAATTGTGTACAATCAATTTTGCAAAATTAAATTGTGTACAATCTAATTGATTGGTGCCGCAGAATAGGAGTTTTATCTAATGAAAGAATTATATACAACAACAATGATTAATGACGGTGGCCGTAAAGGTAAATCGTATTCAGAGGATCAATCGTTATCATTAAATATTGCACCACCTGGCTCGAAATTAGCAGATGTTACAAACCCAGAACAACTATTTGCAGCAGGTTATAGCGCTTGCTTTAACAGCGCGCTAGATTTAATTAAACGCCAAAAGAAAATTCAAGGGGCTTCAACAATTAAAGCAACAGTTAAATTAATGGAGCAAGCTGCTTTTGACTACGTGCTTGCTGTTGACATTGAAGGACATATTGATGGATTGTCAATTGAAGATGCACAACAATTATTAGAGTTTACACATACCGTTTGTCCATATTCAAAAGCGACAATGGGCAATATCAACGTAACAATTAAAGCGGTTTAATTAATATATAGTAAATGAGGGAAATAATATGACAATGACTACACCAGTAAAACAAATTATGCACGAGCGTAAATCGGTTCGTAAATACAATGCCAACACAACAATTTCTCGTGAAACGATTATGCAACTATTACAAGATGCAACTTCATCGCCATCTTCAAGTAATATGCAGCCATGGCGCTTTATCGTCATCGATGATAAAGAAATCCAAAAAAACATTAATATTTTTTCATTCAATCAAGAGCAAATCGAAACAGCATCTGCCATTATCGCTGTCATTGGAGATACAGAAATGTATCTAAATGCAGAGGAAATTTATGAAGAAAATGTTGAGCTAGGCTATATGCCTGAAGAAATTGCAAGTAAGCTTGCACAGGACTCACTAGCAATGTATGGCGCGCTTCCAAAAGAGGCGCTCCTAAATATCGTTCACTTTGACGCAGGTTTAATTTCAATGCAAATTATGCTATTAGCGAAGGAAATGGGCTATGATACAGTCGCAATGGGAGGTTTCGACAAATCAAAATTTGCTGAGTATATGGAACTACCAACGAACGAAGTGCCTATTTTATTACTAGCGATTGGCGAGGCAGCCGGACCAGCTTATGGTTCTTCACGTCTTCCAATCGAGCGCCTTGTACGCTTCAATAAATAATCCATCGATTGTACGATCGATTTTGGCAATGTCCTAAAATTTCAGAGGACATTGCTTTTTTATAAATAGAAAAGAATAGTGAAGAAAACATATGACAAGCATCCAGCAAGAAATAGTCTGTAATTGATGAAGGTACATCTCTCTGTTTTGTTATTCAACAGGCTAGTGGGGCTAATCATCAATAAAAACGTTAGAAACCATTGCTATAGCAAGATTCCCCAACCACATTATGCTATACTATTTCTATTATCGAAATATTTGAAAAGAGGGATGCTAGATGACAAATGTACAGCAGTTAGATGCGTATTTCACAGAACATCGCGAAGCACACTTAAATGAATTAAATGAATTTTTACGTATTCCAAGTATTAGTTCTTTATCTGAGCATAAAGGAGATATACAAAATGCTGCAGAGTGGCTAGCGAGCGCTTTTAAAAAGCTAAATCTTGAAAACATTTCTATTACGCAAACTGCAGGTCACCCTGTTGTTTATGCTGATTGGTTACATGCAGAAGGTAAACCAACTATTCTATTTTATGGTCATTATGATGTACAGCCTGTTGACCCATTAAATTTATGGGAAACGGAGCCATTCAACCCTACGATTCGTGACAACAAATTGTTTGCTCGCGGTGCTAGTGACGATAAAGGACAAGTGTTTATGCACTTGAAAATGATTGAAGCATTATTTGCGACAACTGGCACTTTACCAGTAAACGTGAAATTCATCTATGAAGGTGAAGAAGAGATTGGTAGCCCTAACCTTCCTGCCTATGTTGAAGAACATAAAGAGAAATTAGCTGCAGACTTAATTTTGATTTCTGATACAGGTTTATACGGTCCTGGTAAGCCTGCTGTATGTTATGGATTACGTGGTTTAACGGGAGTTCAAATTGATGTTCGTGGTGCAAAAGGTGACCTTCACTCTGGTCTTTACGGTGGCGGTGTCCAAAACGCTATTCATGCATTAGCTGACATTTTATCCTCTTTCCGTGATGAGCATGGGACAATTCAAGTGGAGGGCTTCTACGACAACGTTTTACCATTAACGGAAGAAGAACGCGAAGCTTACCGTGCGCTTGGTTTTGATGAAGAATCCGTGAAGAAAGAAGTTGGCGTGAAGGAATTATTCGGTGAAGCTGGTTATTCCTATTTAGAACGCACTTGGGCACGCCCAACATTAGAGGTCAACGGTGTGTTTGGTGGCTTCTCTGGCGAAGGCATTAAAACAGTGCTTCCTGCTGAGGCTAGCGCTAAAATCACATGCCGTCTTGTGCCAAATCAAGAGCCCGACGAAATTGTAGCACAATTAAAAGCACATATCGAAAAACATAAGCCAACTGGCGTTGAAGTGACAATCTCTGAATTTGATAAAGGGCGCCCATTCTTAACACCATTTGATCATCCATTTATCCAAGCTGCTGGTCGCTCATACGAAAAAGTATATAATGTACCAACTGCTTACACACGTGGCGGAGGATCAATCCCTATCGTCGCTGCCTTTGATGAAATTTTAGAATTGCCAGTAGTGCTAATGGGCTTTGGCTTATCAAGTGAAAACTTCCATGCACCAAATGAACACTTCCATTTAGAAAACTTCGATAAAGGATTACGTGTTTTAAGTGATTATTTATTTGAGGTAGCGGAATTACACAAATAAACTCAATTATGCCTCGGTATAATTGCGTCTAGAATCGGCTTTGTGCTTAGGCCTGCACGATGCCGGTCATTTCGGTAATGCCACAGGACGTGGCGTTTTTACCGATGCAGGTCAGTTAGCAGCGGATGTTTGGACACCAGCTGATTGAAGTAAAACAAATCCCCTCGTCATTTTTAACGAGGGGATTTTGCTATATTATTCTCCAAAAATCGTAACGATATCTGCTGATTTTTTACGTTCTTTTCCTTTTGGTGTTTCATCAAAATAGCCAACTTGTAGCATCGCAATCACACGCTCACCCGGCTGAACCTTTAAGGCTTCACGGAATTTCGGGTTATCTAGGAAACCAGGAGTTTTCCAGCATGAGCCGATTCCTTTTTCCCAAGCTAGCAATTGAATGTTTTGAATAAAAATACTTGCAGCTCCAAAATCTTCTAATCGCTCTTTTTGTCGTACATCCTCTGGAACGATTACAAATGCATAACCGCCTGGTAATGTGAATTTAGCCATTTGCTTCGCTAAATCTTCACTTGAAAGCTCCTGCCATTTCGGAATCGTTAAATCACGCAATAAATTATGAAGAGCAGATAACTCCTCACCACAAGCAACGACTAAACGCCAAGGCTCACGATTACCGTGATTCGGTGCCCATACCGCATCGTCAATAATAGCCATTAAATCTTCACGCTCTACCGGCTGGCCATTAAACTTTTTAATAGAACGACGCGCAATAATCGCATCCCTTACAGATAAAAATTGTTCGCTCATATACTCTAATCTCCTTCTATAACACTACAATATATCAATTCAATTATGCCTCAGCATAATTGTGTCCGAATCGGCAAAGAACTCCTTTCCGATTCCGTGACATCCGCTGGAGGCTTTAACCTCTTTCAGCCGATGTTTGCTGAAAAAGTTAAAATTTATATCCTCTTCACATTATCACAAAATGATGAGCTTTAAAACTACTATCACCTTAGGCAAAACTATCATCAATATGAATGTAATAATAAGTCATGCTTGGCGTATAGGCCGTTGAATCTTCATAAAAATATGGTCGATTAATACTATCTGAAGTGTGCGCATTAACATATGGAATACCATTTTGAATACTTGTCACAATGACAGAATGGTCAACTCTCCCATCCCCTTGAAAATCATAAAATATAATATCTCCAAGATCTAATTCTTCGGCAGATTGTACACGCCTTCCCTTTAATCCAGTCGTAGAGCCTTCCAAATACCATCTAAGGGAATGTGCAACAGACCAGCTAAAACTCCAATTTCCATGCTGAACCCACCAACCTTTCCCTCTGTTTGGAGCTCCCCTCATAGGTGCCCCCCCAGCAAGTAAACATTGAGATATATAGTTCGTACAATCAACAGTAAAATTTGGAAACGCTGGATTACGCCTGTTCCACCACAAGTTCGCATACTGTACAGCAGCCTGTCTGTTATACATTTTTGCCACGCTCCCCCTCCTTATGTTCAACATATGTATAAGGAGATATTTCTATTAGTTAGGTCCTTATTCATAAAAATGTTGAAAGTGGTCTTATTTGGCACTATCTTTTTCCAATTGTAAGACAGTTTTTGCTACAATAAGGGTAAGGAATTATAGATTTTGATTTTATGATCAGAAGGGATGTTGAATGTGAAGCAGCATGCTGAGAAAGAAATTATACAACCTACTCTTTTATGCGATAAAAAAGGCAATTTAAATCCTGCTGCCATCGGATTTGCACGTAAACCTCTAATAAACAGCAATTTAAGTGGCCATATCATGCGCAAAAAGAAATGGAATTATTGGTGTGTCTACGGTGATGAGATTATCTTCTCTGCTACTATTAGCCATCTAGACTACGCAGCGGTCTGCTTCGTCTATTTCCTTGAATATGAAACACAGCGCTACTTTGAAAAAACAATTACCATTCCATTAGGTGGAAAGTTAAAAATGCCTACACAAGTGCTAGATTCAGTAACGTTCAAAAATAGTGAAATGATGATCGATATGACATATGTACAAAATGAAACCCATCTATCCGTTTCGATCCCAGACTTTGATGGAGATACTTTGTGTGCAAAGCTTATCATTCAACATCCGCCTTCAGATGAGTCATTGAATGTAGTCATCCCTTGGAACCGTAAAACATTCCAATTTACAGGGAAGCATCACACACTGCCTACTTCTGGTTTTGTGTCGATCGGTACTCGCCGTTTTACATTTTCTCCTGAGGAAAGCTTCTCTGTATTGGAATACAGTCGTGGCGTTTGGCCGCGTCAATCCACATGGACTTGGGGAATGGCCTCACAACGAGTTCGTGGTAGACGAATCGGCCTCAATTTAGGCGGTAAATGGACAGACGGAACTGGTATGACCGAAAATGCTGTTTTCGTTGAAGGTAAAATGACAAAAATACATGAAGATGTACTGTTCAATTATGATCAAGAAGACTTAATGCAACGATGGAAAATTAAAACTAAATTCACTAACCAAGTTTCATTAACATTCTCTCCATTTTTCGAGCGTGTTGCCGTCACAAAAGCTGGCCTCATAAAATCTGAAGTACATCAAATGTTTGGCTATTACGACGGCTCCGTATTACTAGACAACGGCGAAACACTTGTCATCAAGCAGATGCTAGGCAGTATCGAAGAAAACCGCGTAAAGTGGTAAGAACTTTAGAAATTTAATTGTTTGCTATACTCTTCTCATACTGGGATTTAACGCACTGAATGGCAGCATCCTCAGCGCGTTAAATCCGAAAAAAACCATGCATAGCGGATATCCGCGGACTTGGCGGGGCTATCCGTGCATTTTGGCGGGGCTATCCGTCGCTTGGATGGTTCTATCCGCGATTTTGGTGGGGCTATCCACGGATTGGGCAGGGCTATCCACGTTTTTGACGATTCTATCCACGGATTGGGCAGGGCTATCCACGATTTTGACGATTCTATCCACGGATTGGGCGGGGCTATCCACGATTTTGACGATTCTATCCGTCGATTCGGCTTTTCTTTCCGTCGCTCTGATTTATTTCCGTCACCTCGGCTCTTCTTTCCGTCGCTCTCGACTTTCTATCCGTCGCTTCGACTTTTCTTTCCGTCGCTTTGGCTTTTCTTTCCGTCGCTCTGATTTCTTTCCGTCGCTTTGGCTTTTCTTTCCGTCACCTTGGCTCTTCCTTCCGTCGCTTCGGCTTTTCTTTCCGTCGCTCTGATTTCTTTCCGTCACCTTGGCTCTTCTTTCCGTCGCTCTCGCCTTTCTATCCGTCGCTCTGACAGTTCTTCCCCCACTCCAGCCATTCTACCCTATCAATGCTGATACTATCTTCTCCGGGTCATCTGTAAATAGTCCCTGTACGCCGAGCTGCTGTAATTGTTTTGCGTTCTCGACATCATTAACTGTATATACACGGACAGTCGCTCCTTCATTAAGAGCTTCTTGAACTGATCTCCGAAACGCTGTCGGTAAGCTGACGTGTATAGCATTTGCCGGAATTTGAGCTGTATAGCCGGTAAAGTCAACTAAAATTTCAGCAAATAAAGCCGCTTTTTCAATATATGGCGCTCTTTGTGAGATGATCTGAATAGACTCATGATTGAATGAGGAAACAACAACTCTTTCCGTCATTTGATAGGCAGCAATCTCCCTAATAACAAGGGCTTCTATCCCGTCATATGGAAATACATCGGTTTTGAGCTCAATATTAATACGATGATTTGTGCCTGCAAACAGCTCTAAAACGTCTCCTAGAGTTGGAATGCTTTCATCCTCAAATTTAGAGGAAAACCACGAGCCAAAATCAAATGCACGAAGATCTTGTAGCGTATAGTCCTTTACGTAGCCAGAGCCGTTTGATGTGCGATCGATTGTTTCATCATGAATAACGACTAACTCCCTATCTGCTGTTAAATGAACATCTAGTTCAATTCCTGTGATCGGAAGCTTTAATGCGGCTGTAAAAGCAGCCATCGTATTTTCAGGGTAATGTGCTGAAACGCCTCTATGGGCAAAAATATCCAATCTAATAACCTCCTAGTTCGCTCACCTTTAGTAAAAACCTGAACAAGTCTGTTGGTGAAACGATTTTCTATCATTCAATTTCTCTTTGTTCTTCCCTAAATAAGCCTATTACAATTTCACTTGCTGGTAAATATTATATATAGTAGTATGAGAATCTATATTAATTATACCTAGGCATCATTGCGTCCGAATTTGGCTTTGATCTAGGGTCTACTTTTCGCTTCAGAAAGATTTATTAAAAAAAGTTACATCGTAAGTAATTAGGAGGTGCTAAAAAATGACTGCACAACATCCAGATTTTCAGGCTGAAGTGGAGCGGCTTGCTTACACTAAAAATTACATGCAGCAAATTTTAAATGAATCGCAAAGAGGTTTGCAATCTGCTCAGGAGAATATTCGTAAGTCGATGGCGGATCTTGATTATTTAGATTCAAGTTTGGGCTATAATAATATTTTGGCAAATGCTCGTTTCTTTGAAATGGCTCGGAACCAAAAGGAAGGCTTAGAGGCTATTCAAAAAAAGCCATACTTTGCCCGAATTCATTTTCAAAAGACTGGAGATCCTGAAGAGTTTCTTTATATCGGAAAAACTTCTTTGTTTCATCGAGAAACTCATGAGCCGATTATCGTCGATTGGCGTTCACCGGTAGCAAACGTCTATTATGACGGTCGCCTTGGGGATATGGAATATGATGTTCGTGGAGAAATCCATAAGGGGCACTTATTTGCCAAGCGACAATATAAAATTAAAGATGGTGAATTGCTTGATATCCGGGATATTGATTTAACGACAAACGATGAATTACTGCAAGAAGCGCTAGCTGGAAAAGCAGATGTGCGTTTGACAGAAATCGTCTCTACCATTCAAAAAGAACAAAACGAAATTATACGAGCACATCTTCGTCAGCCGATTATCGTACAGGGTGCTGCTGGTAGTGGAAAAACAACCATTGCCCTACACCGAATATCGTATTTCCTCTATACAATGGGCGAGCATTTTAACCCTGAGCAGCTCATGATTTTAGCACCGAATAAGTTATTTATCGATTATATTGGAGATGTTTTGCCAGAGCTTGGTGTCGATAAAATTTGTCAAACAACCTTTACCGATTACGTTCTAGCTGCGACTAAGCTAAAACTGAAACTCCAAAACCCTAATGAGCAGTTAGAATCGCTTGTTGCAGGTGAACCCCAACAAGCAGCTTCTTGGATCTCCGAAATGAAGGGCTCTCTATATTACCGTGATGTCGTAGAACGCTACGTTAAAAAGATTGAGCAGGAGATTGCCAATCAATTTGAGGATGTTTTCATAGAAAAATATTGCATTATGCGTGCCTCCCATTTAAAGAAGCTATTTTTATATGAATTTTCCTATATGCCGATTGAAAAACGACTGGCACATATTAAAAAAGTGCTAGCAAGCCATGCCCGTCAAAAGAAACAAGCTATATTAAATAAGCTCCATAAAAAATATGATGAAGCACTTGGCAGAGCACTTGATGGATTTCGTGATGATGACAAACGTCGGCGGGTTGTCACGAAATTTATTGATGAGCGTGATGAACGAATTCCTGCCATTGAAAAAGAGGCAAAGTCAACAGCAACTGTTTATATGCGACGCTTTTCTAAACATAACATTAAGACTCTCTATCGCTCCCTTCTAACAAATGCTGAGCTTTTAGCAGAGCTTGCTCCCGAATGGCATTATCTTGAGCAACAGCAATTTTTACAGGCTCATGCTAAAGAACAATGGGTGCTTGAAGATTTAGCTGCCCTTTATTATTTACAAGCGCGCTTAAAGGGCATTCCCGATGAGTGGAAAATGCGCGTCGTTTTCATCGATGAAGTACAGGACTATAGTTTATTTCAGCTTGCCGCTTTAAAAACAGGACTGGAGACAGATATGTTTACAATGGTCGGTGATTTAGCGCAAGGGATTCACAGTTATCGTTCCCTTACTGCCTGGGAACCTGTCCAAAATCTGTTTCCTAGAGCTAGCTTTAGAACGCTTCAAAAAAGCTATCGAACGACCATTGAAATTATGGAAGTTGCGAACAAGGTTTTAACACAAATGGATGAACAACTTCCATTAGTAGAGCCGGTAGTTCGTCATGGCAATGTCCCTACCTATATAGAGGCTCCATCATTCGATGCTCTACAAATACAAGAAACCTTTGATGCTATTCGAGCCAATGGACATCATTCCATTGCTTTAATTTGTAAAACGACTGCAGAGGCGATTACAATGCAGCAAGCATTAAAAGACAAAAAAATCGCTTCTCAGCTCTTAACTGAAAACGAGTCAATTAATCAGGATTTATTGCTCGTTGTTCCAAGTCATTTAGCAAAAGGCCTTGAATTTGATGCTGTGATCGTAGCTGCCTTCGATACACCTTTCTACGATACAAAGGTTGATCGAAAGCTACTGTATGTGGCTCTCACTCGAGCTATGCACGAACTTTATTTAATAGGCCCAACAAAAAATACTTTTCTATTAGAAAATGAATAAAAAAGTCGCTACTTTCACGGCGACTTTTTTTAATAGAATTATCAATTCAATTCCGAGGCGGTAAGCGGTAAAACCTCCCTCTGGATAAATATGCTTTCACAACTTTCCACCATGACCTTGGTGCTTCCCTTGGAGGAGACTTCTTTTTAGGTAGTGCCGGCATGCGCATATAACGACTCCTTTCATAGGCTTGCTATTACTATATGAAGATAGTTACAAAATTATGATAAAAGGTTTCCCACTACTAGCTTACACAATCACCCCTGGGACTTCCAATATTTTTTACCAATAACAGGTATTTAAGCAATTTTCTTCACACTTATCTAAAAACAGAAAGAGAGATGTATCAAACATCCGATACATCTCTCTTTTCCACGTTTTATAAACCGAGTGCTCGGTACATAATCGCCGTAAATTCTGCACGTGTTAAGTTTTCATTTGGTCTAAAATGACCGTTTTACTGGAGTAGTTGGGGCTTTCACTCCTCACTCTTTACTTACTGTTTTACAAAATAGTCTATTTGCTGAGCCTTCATAAAGCCTGCCTTCTCATAAACAGAAAGCGCCTTTCTATTGTCAATCTCTACATCTAGCATGACGAATTTCGCACCAATTTTGCTCGCATAATCTTTGGAAAATGAAAGCATTGCAGTACCTATCCCTTGCCCTTCACAAGTTGGATGAACTGCCAATGCTGTTACCCATTGAATCTCATTTTCTTGGGCAGTCGTCACGGTTCCTACAATTTCTCCGTCTTTACGTGCTACCCAGAGCTTTCTTCCAGGCGTTGACGTATTAAAAGCGATTAGCTCCTCAGACTCTTCAGGCAGATCTCCAAACGCTGCACTATAAATAGCAATCAGCACTGCCTGTTCATCTGTATAAGGAATAATTTCGATATCATCCTTTAATTCTACTGACTCTGCTTTTGTTTCTAAAGTGGCTTCTGAAAAGCTATATGTAAAGCCCTTCTTTTCAATAAACGTGTGTCCAAAAGGTGAGCCATCTATCACTACCGCCAATTGACCTTCTGCCCCACGCTCCTCGAGGCCTGCCTGTAAAACATCTACTAAAGCAGTTCCAATTCCTTTTTGACGGTACGTAGGTGTTACCACTAAAGACCATTCATAAGTATGAAGCCCCATTAAATCTATTGCGCTAGCTGCACCCACTAAGATATCTTTGTCATCTTCATAAGCAAGTACCATAAAGCCCTTCGATTCAAATGAACTCGCCATAGGTAAACCCATAGCCGTTTCATAGACACGATAGTCTTGTGTAGTCGCCTCTTCACACAATAATTTTAATTCATTTAATGTTTCCCCATCTAACGGAAAAGACACTGTCATCACTGAAATATTCATCATTTACTCCGTTCTTGTATCAAACTATTGCCCTATTGTAGCAAGAAAGAAAATAAGCTTGCAACAAATTAAATTTGATACTTCTAATTATTAACAATTTTACTTCAAATATAGTAAAAATCGATTATACCTCGACATAACAATACCCGAAATCGGCTTTATATAAGTACAAAGAACTACTTTTTAATTCCATGACATCCGCCGGAGGCTTTGGGCCAACAAATGTTTTCTGTGCGATAGCGCACAGGATGTTTTATTGTGCGATAGCGCAGCGACAGCAACAGGATGTTTTATTGTGCGATAGCGCAGCGACAGGATGTTGGGCACTCAGCCGTAGCCACAGGACGTGGCGTTCTAAGACTGAGCTTCTCTATTTTAGCGGGGTTGCCCGCGAAAAGAAGTTAAAAAGTTGTATATGATTATTGACGGTTATAATGACTGAAAGTTACTAGAATTAGGTGTGCATTTTTATACACGCCCATTTATCTGAAGGTCCGATTTCTACTGTGATGAACGTCTAGTCGCTTCCTCACCTAAGCAATATGTCATCAATACATCTTCTATCGGTGTATAATAAACCTCTATTTTCTATTTATCATTATCCATAATTATACTATTTTTATAGATAAATTACATTTAAAATTTATAATGAAATGCTATATTCCAACTAAAAAAGAGCAATCCCAAAAATTTTGGAATCACTCTTTCTTATGTTTAAGGATTGAAATTTATACCTACACCGTTTCGTTCACCCTACTCCTCAAGATGATGGGACGATGATTGTAGCATCTGCGCATAAATGCCACCGGATTCCATTAACTCTTGTTGAGAGCCCGCTTCGACTAACTCACCTTTGTGCAGTACAAGCACCATATCGGCATTATGCACTGTATTTAAACGGTGAGCGATAACAAAGCTTGTGCGTCCCTGCATTAACAGATCAAGAGCCTCTTGAATCGCAAGCTCCGTAACGGTATCAATACTGCTCGTCGCCTCATCCAATAATAAAACTTTCGGGTCGGCAATCAATGCTCGTGCAATGGACAATAACTGCTTTTGACCTTGCGAAATACCACTGCCATCTGCGGCAAGTACTGTGTCATATCCATCCTTTAGCGACATGATAAAATCATGTGCATTTGCACGCTTCGCCGCTTCCTCTATTTCCTCATCACTAGCATCCAATCGACCATAACGAATATTTTCACGTACAGTTGCCTCAAACAAAAACGGATCCTGTAACACAAAAGCCATTTGGGAGCGCAATGCCTGTCGTTCTATTTGCTGAACGTTGACACCATCAAATAAAACCTCACCCTTTGATACTTCGTAAAATCTTGCAATCAGCTGCAAAATCGTTGTTTTGCCTGCTCCGGTAGCCCCGACAAGAGCTACCGTTTGCCCAGGTTCTACGTTAAAATGAATGTCCTTCAACGTGTAAGCTTCTTCTTTTTGTTCATATTTAAAGTACACATGCTGAAAGCTTACCTGTCCTAATAACTTATGCTTTTGCGCTGAAGTTGCCTCCTCTTCAGGTAGTTCATCTAGTAGTGCAAATACACGTTCTGCACCAGCAATTGCTGACAGCACGGTATTAAATTGATTGGCCAAATCATTTAACGGTCGTGTAAATTGCCTTGCGTATTCTGTAAAAATAACAATGACTCCGATGGACACATGCCCATAAAGTGCAAGTACACCGCCAATACCAGCCACAATTGTAAAGCTCATATTGTTTAAGAAGTTCATGACCTTTGGAATATATCCAGAGTAAGTTTGTGCCCAAAAGCCAGTATTTTTTAATCGTACACTTTTTTCGCGAAACTCCTCTTTCATTCGTTCCTCTTGTGAGAAAGCTTTCACAATCCTCTGTCCCGAAATCGTTTCTTCGATCATGCCATTTAGAGCTCCTATGGCCGCTTGCTGTTCCTTAAATAATGGTGCGGTTCTCCGTGTAATCCAACGCATTGCCCAAAACATAATCGGTATAATCGTCATCGTTAATACCGTTAGTAAAGGGCTTAAACTTAGCATGATGATTACTGTTCCCGTCAGTGTTAATACACTCGAAAACACTTGGATAAAGGAGCTATTTAATGTGGAGCTAACGGCTTCAATATCATTCGTCATCCGACTCATCAATTCTCCATGCTGACGACGATCAAAAAAGGCAATCGGCAGTCTTTGAAAATGTGCAAATACACTCGTTCGTAATCTATAAATGGTTTGTTGAGCAATACCAATCATCCAAAAGTTTTGCAAAAATAACGATATGGCTAATAGAGCATAAATGCCGATTAACAGCATTATCCCCTTCTCTAGTCCTGCAAGCTCTCCATGCGTTACGTACATGTCAATCATTTTACCGATTACATATGGTCCAAGGAGAGCCAACATGGAACTCACTAAGACAAGTACTAGCACAATCAGAAGTAGTGCACGTTGTTCATCAACTATTTTCCATAAACGTATTAGCGTACTTTTCCAATTTGTCGCACGAGGTCCCTTCTTTTTCTTAACCGTCTGCTTCACATCATCCTTCGTCAAAATCGGCTCATAGCCAAAAGGTTTTTGGAAAAATCCCATTATTCCTCCACCTCCTGTTGGGAGATTGCGATTTTTTTATAGAGCGCTGACGTTTGCAAAAGCTCTTCATGCGTCCCGTATGCGACCACTTTTCCTCCATCGATGAGTAAAATACGCTGTGCACCTTTCGCTGTCCGAATTTTTTGAGTGACGACTAACATTGTTGCTTGTTCTTCATTCAATGCTTCCCATAATGCCTGCTCCGTTTTCACATCAAGCGCACTTGTACTATCATCAAGCATCAATATATGCCCTTTTCTTAATAACGCTCTTGCAATTGATAATCTTTGTTTTTGTCCACCCGAAAGATTGACACCCTTTTGCCCGACTCTTGTCTCGTAACCATTTGGGAAATCTTCCACAGAAGCATGGATTTGTGCTTGCATTGTTGCGTGTAGCACTGCCTCCATCTCAGCCTCTGCATCGCCCCAACGAACATTATCAGCAATGCTTCCTGTAAATAATAAAGATTGTTGTGGTACATAGGCGATCGTTTCGCGTAACTCTTGTAAATCCCATTGCTGTACATCTTTCCCCTCTACTACTATTTTGCCTTCTGTCACATCGTAGAAACGTGGGATAAGCTGTAATAGCGTTGATTTCCCTGCACCTGTTGCCCCCATAATGGCAAGCTTTTCACCCGATTTCACTCGGAAGCTTACATCGGAAAGTACAGGTGAGTCTCCCCCAGGATACGTAAAGCTTACGTGCTCAAAAGCTAATTCCCCATTGTTCAAGCCAGTAGATGCATTCTCTGAAGATGATGGTAACTCGATCTCGTTCTCGGTTGAAAGGACTTCTGCCATTCGTTCTGCTGAGGCTTTTGCGCGCGCATAAAAAATAATAATAAAGGCAAACATCGAAAACGAGCCTGTCATACGCATTGCATAATTAACAATGGCCACTACATCTCCAAGTGGTGTTGTACCGGAATCTATTTGTTTTGTCCCAAACCACAGCACCGCAAGTAAACTCATATTCATGATGAATAACAAAACAGGCATTATATACTCCATTGTGCGTAGAGCTTTTACAGTATCTATTTTTAAGCGTGAGGCAACTTCATCAAAGCGAGAGGCTTCATAGGCACCTCGTAAATAAGCTTTCACCAATCGAATAGCCTGTAAATTTTCCTGCAGTACTCGATTCAAACGATCTACTCTCTTTTGCACACGTCCAAAATAAGACACACCTTTTGCCACCATAACGATAAGAAAAATGAAAATAATCGGTGCGCCAATAACTAAAAACAACGCTAATTTAGCGTTTACAACAAAAGCCATAATGATGCTGCCAATAACAGCAAGTGGTGCACGAAGCATAATACGTAAACTCATAAATAGCACCGTTTGAACTTGCGTCACATCATTCGTTAACCTTGTTATAAGGGAAGCCGTTGAGAACTTTTGATAAGTAGCTAATGTAAAGAATTGTATTTTTTCAAACAATGCATTTCGTAAATCATAGGAGAAACTTTGTGCTGTATGTGATGAAAAATATGAATTAACAACACCAGCTATAAAAGCTACAAAAGATAAGGCCAGTAACACCATTCCCCATTGCCAAATAATTCCTTGATTTTGAGCTCGCACTCCATCATCTATGATTTTCGCCATAATCAGTGGTTGCGCGAGCTCCACAAACAATTCCAGCAGCATTAAACTAAACGCAATTAATGCCGTCCATTTATAAGGCTTTACATAGGAAAAAACTTCTTTCATATTCTTCCCCCGCTCTTTTTTAAGGAGCTCCCTAAAATTTAAATATAACAAGGAACCCCCATCTGTATTTTTTACTTTCCCTTCACCTATAGAAAGCCATGTTACACAAGTAAGCTAACGATGGACTAAACACGATCACTACAATTACCATTGCTGATAGCGGTTCATACTAGAAAGAATGCTTATCTCAACGGAAGCATATTAAAACGAATCTTAAAGCATGTAACCTTACTATCTGTGAAAACGAGCCACAGATTTGACCGTCAAATTCGACTAATCATGCCTAATATCAATCCTCATATAAGCATGCCCCTGCTGACAACAAGTAGAAACGCCAGGATACAATGTGCAGAAGGAGAATGTGAGACCAACTACTACTCCCCATAATAAGACTTTGCTACTAACTAACAAAACATAAAATGAAGCATCCGTTAGTAGGAGGAACAGACCTATTCGTATATCAATAATCCCTATCACTTGATATTTTGGTGGCTATTTCTTTAAACTAAGAGATACATAAGCAACAAAAAAACGTATTTCCTAAAAATTGTTAATAATATTATGAATACAGCATTACTTCCGTTGATTGCCACTAAATGCTGAAATATCTTTCCTAGTAAACAATTAATATGTAAATAATATAATACCCGCAACCGATAAAACATAAAAAAGGTCTGTTTCTCCCTACAACATGCATCAGAGACAATAAATACTATTTTTTTGAATGTTACACACAATACTCGCTTCCTATATATATACTAAAAAATGTTATTTTTCTTCAAATCTTTCCATGTTTTTCATTAAAAAAGTCCCTATATTTTTTATTATCAAATATTTACAGTCATATTCATAATGACTAATTCCTGATAATTAACTATAATAATAGTATATATAGATTACTCAAGGAGATCGAATAATCATGAGTCATATGCATAAATTATTTACCATTGATGAACATTATTTAAATTCACTTCCTTTTCCCGCAATTGTCATGAATCAAGACGGACAAGTTATTCATTTGGGAAAGCTTGCTGAACAGCTATTTGGTTTTTCAGCTACTACTATTAAAGAACATACCGCTTCATTCATTCACGAAAATTTACTACATCAGCTTTCATTAGAAAAGTTTCAAACCATTTTACAAAATGATGACAGTACGTATATCAATCAAATTAAACTGAAAACGTATACAAATGAAGAAATTAACACCGCGCTGCTAGCTAAACCTTTTACTGAACAAGGAGAGCGTTTCATCCTTATGATGTTTATGCTACCAGAATTAATGATCCATTCTGCCTCAAGTTGCGGTACTCTTGCAAAATTAAAACAAGGTTTGGACTCGACATTTATGACAGTAGCACTAGATCATGATGGGTTCATTTTAGAATGTAATGCTGAATTTCTAAAAACGAGTCAGTGGACACCAAAACGTGTGATTGGTAAAACGTTCTGGCAGCTATTCCCTGATAATAAAGAAAGTGAAAAGATCACTAATACCATCTGGCGTAATTTAAATAATGGCCAAACATGGCAAGGTGAAGTCGAAAAAGTTACAAAAACAGGTCAATCTTATTGGGTATTACTAACAGCTATCCCCACATTTGATATCGAAACAAATGAGCAACAATTTTTATTAATCGAAAAGGATATCACGAAGTCTAAGTCCATCCAACATCAGCTTGAGAAAATCGCTTATATCGATACAGAAACAGGTCTTATGAATGCACATCGACTCGAAAAAGTGATTTCCAACATGATTGAGGAAGAAAGAAACTTCTCTTTCGTCTATTTAAGTATTGATAAATTTTATACATTAAAAGAGTTACATGATCAGCAAATTGACCAAAGTCTTATTGTAGAGTTTACAAATCGTATAAAAATGTACTTCCAAGATAGCACAATGGCACGTATTAACGAAAATGATTTTGTCGTGATTACACCATTAAGTGAATGGTTCATTCAAGGCTTCCTATCTTACTTACAACAACATCCAATTTATAACAGTAATATAGCTGTCCCTATTTCTATTAGTGGCGGAATTACACGTTATCCAGAGGATCAAACTACATTCTCCCAACTAATGAAGGCATCTATTGCTACTATTACAACTGTCCGTGAGGCCGGTGGCGATAAAATCGTCTCCCTATCAAAAGCAACACATAAAGCATTAAATCGGAAGGCTTTAATTGAAAAACGTTTACTTCAGGCTCTTGACCAAAAAAATCTAAAAGTCCTCTACCAGCCGCAAATTGATGTTACTTCAGGTAAAATCACAGCTGCAGAAGCACTAGTTCGTTGGGAAGATGAAGTTATAGGCGTTGTCTCTCCAGATGAGCTCATTCCAATTGCGGAGGAAACAGGTCTTATTAATAACATTGGTTCCTTTATGCTAGAAAAAGCTTGTGAACAGGCACTGATCTGGAAAAAAGCTGGTCTTAATTTAAAAGTATCTATTAACTCTTCTGTCCGCGAATTCCGTGATAAAAATATGGCAAAGTCCATTCTTGAAACGTTAGCGAAAACGGGTTGTCCAGCAAACCTTATTCAAATCGAAATCACCGAGAAATTTGCCCTCGAAGCAGAAGCTGCTAGCTTTATCACACAGCAAATGCGTAAGCTTGAAAATGAAGGAATCGCCTTTATACTAGATGATTTCGGTACCGGATACGGCTCATTTAGATATATGCAAATTCTACCGATAGATACATTGAAAATCGATAAAGCATTTACAAGTTCTCTATTAAAATCTGAGAAAACCCAAAAGCTCATGAATGGTATGGTCCAACTCGGAAAATCTATGGAACTTAAAGTTGTCGCAGAGGGTGTCGAAACGGCTGAACAAGCAGATCTTTTGATTGCTTATGGCTGTGATGCTATTCAAGGTTACTATATTAGTAAGCCAATTCCTGCTGAAGAAATTGAAGCATTACTCGTTAAATAGTTAATTTAAAAAGGAGGCTTCGTTTATGAACGTAGCCTCCTTCTTTATGTTTGTTCTATCTGGCATGCTGCTCCCTACATTTGATGTAGAGCCTTATTTCTTATAGACCTTTTTAAATGTCGCCTTACTAGTACGGACAGAACGGAATATAAGCTGTATCAGTACCTCTGCAAATACAAGTCCTATAACGATAGCACCAGTAATTAAAAATGCCTTAAATCCATACTGTAGCCCTTGTATATAATCAGCTTCTACAACATTTCTCATTGCATTGTAAGCCATGCCTCCCGGAACTAACGGGATAATCCCACCAACAATAAAAATAATCATCGGCATTTTAAAGCGTCGAGCATACAAATGGGAAACAATCGCAATGACGAAAGAGCTAAAGAATGAGGCATTTACTACATCCATTCCATGCTCTGTTAGGATGTAGTAAATCATCCAGCCGATTACCCCAACAAAACCACAATAAATGAGGTTTTTTCTAGGTACATTAAAAATAACTCCGATACCCGCCGTCGCAAAAAAACTAAGAATCAACTGTATGATATAGTCCAATTCGTCTGCCTCCTAAAACGATAGAGTGACAGCAATAGCTGCACCGATTGCAAAAGCTGTTAAAAAGGCCTCTACGCCTTTCGCCATCCCTGATATAAAATGACCTGCTATTAAATCCCGAACGGCATTCGTGATCAAAATACCTGGTACTAGTGGCATAACGGAACTAATAACAATTTTATCTATTTCCGTACCATGGCCATATTCCACTGAAAAGACAGCAATCGTTCCTACTACTAATGAAGCTGTAAATTCTGAGAAAAATTTCACTTTTGTTAAGTCATTTATCAATAAAAGTACTAGGAAGCCTAACCCCCCTGCCAAACAGGCAAAAAGGAAATCAGACCATCCTCCCTTAAACATTATAAGGAAACAACCACTCGCAAGAGCCGCTGATATGACTTGAATATATGTTGGTAAAAAATAATTTGTTTTTTGTATCGACTTTAGCTCGTCATAAGCATCTTCTAATGTTATCATGTGAGATGTGAGTCTCCGAGATACTGAATTTACCAAGGCTATTTTTTGCAAATCTGTTACCCTGTTGGAAATCGATGTAATTCTCGTTGGCTGTGTCTTGCCTAATGAAAAAATGATCCCTGTGGGTGTGGCATAACATTGCGCATCTAGCATATTTTGAGAATGTGCCATACGTAGCATTGTATCCTCCACACGGTATGTTTCTGCACCACTTTCAATCATAATTCGCCCCGCAAGCAATAAGCAGTCAATCGTAAATTCATTATCCACTTCATGTAAAACCATTACAGTTAACTACCTCCTTTAAAAGGTTCCTTGCCAATAGTATCGAACTGCAAATAAAAACTCAACTAAAATTTTAACTTTTAACACAAAAGTATTTTGGCTTTCATATGATGAAAACGATAAGCTAATGAGTCATTTATTCATGAGGATTGTTTCCCACAAATTAATAGCAAAACTTCGTAGATTCGTATAACTTTTTCAATGACTACCACGTCTGATTGTATAGATAAATAAATAAGGAAAGGAGCGTCTCCCTCAAAATGCCGGAACGCAGAAAAAAACGCGGGCCAATGATTGATTTCCTATTAATCGGCCTCATCATTTCATTAACGACTATTATTTTAGTCATTATCCTATCAAAGGATGACTTTAAGTTTCAAAAAATCAGTGCCTCAAAAGAGACTAATTCAGATTCAATAACGAGTAAACTATCCACAGAAAGCTCTGCGTTTCCAGGTATACGTATTGTAACCGATGTTTCTAATGATAAGCGAACACCTTTTGCTATTCACTATCCAGAAACAGATAATAAAGCTTTTAACGATGCTGTACTAAAGTACATAACAGATTCAAAAGAAAACTATCTGTCATCTATGAAAAAAAATAAAGATAAAGAGGCAATGGGTGAGCTGAATATTAGTTTGGATACTTTCCCATATCAAAAGCACTACTATTCCTTTATGCTAACAAAAACGTTGTATACAGGTGGAGCCAATCCCGAGATTTCAACAAAAACATTCTTTATTAATCATGAAACTGGTAAATTAATTTCCATTGAAACATTGTTAAATAACGACGAAAACAACTTATCGGCATTAGCTACTTATGTTCGTAAGGACTTACAACAAAATCCTAAGTTAAAGGAAGAACTTTTCAAGGATGATGTCATCAAGTCAACTGAACCGAAGTGGTCTAACTTCCATCGCTTTGCTATCGTTGATAATTCGTTACAATTCTATTTTGATGAGTATGAGATTGCTAGCGGAGCAGCTGGTCCACAAACTGTGAAGCTTCCCCTTTCACTGATCAATCCGTTGTTAGCCTCTGAGTTCCAGATTGCTATGGAAAAACCGACGAAGCCAGTTAATGTAGGTGATCCAAACCAAAAACGTATTGCCTTAACTTTTGATGATGGTCCACATCCAAAGGTTACCGAACAGATTTTAAATACGCTCGATAAATATAACGCAAAAGCTACCTTCTTTATGCTTGGTAGTCGCGTACAATATTACCCTGATATCGCAAAAGATGTACTTACAAGAGGACATGAAATCGGTAATCATTCATGGGACCATCCTGTATTAACAAAACTGTCACTAGAGCAGGCAGTGAATCAATATACATCTACATTTGCGGAAATTGAGAAGGCCATTAATCACAAACCAACTGTATTTAGACCACCTTATGGAGCAACAAACGATACGATTAACGCACAAATTCCAATTCCTGTTGTTTTATGGTCGATCGATACATTAGACTGGAAGCATCGCAATGCGCAACAGCTCCTACCTAATGTTAAAAATAATTTACACAATAACGCCATTGTCTTAATGCATGATATTCATCAATCGACTGCCGACGGTCTTGATGCCGTACTTGCTTATTTACAAGGGCAAGGCTATGAATTCGTGACAGTATCGGAAATTCTTCCATATCGTCAAAAATAATTAAAGAAAAAAAGTCCAATGAATTCAAGATTTATTGGACTTTTTTATGTTAAAAACTTAATTTCAATAAAAAAGTAGACTCTTTGGCAAAACGAAGCTTCTTTTATTCGCAAGGTATGGAAAACTTCACATTAGAAAAGCGCGAGTAATCAACGTTTCTAAAATTGATTTCTCGCACTTTTTAAGGTTTTGACCAGTTTTGCCCCAGCCTCTTCTTTTATTTTAACGTTAATGTATCAAGTGGTTGAAAGTCTTTTAGTTGATAACTCTTTACTTCATTACGAGCTACTGTGTAAAGAGCGTCATCTATATAGACTACTCGCTGTACAAGCTGCTCCCAGTTTTCATACTGATCGCCCTTGCTTTGAGTAACGATATTTCCTTTTAGTGCGATTCCTTTATCCGCAGTGATTTCATAGATTTGTGCGCCTTGACCTTTGTAGACAATTTCATCGCCCTTTCCTGCATCATACAGGACAACCGGGAAACCAAAGTAATGGTATTCCTTGTTGCGGAATAACGCTTTAGGGTTGTATTGAACATCGGAGTACGAGCCTTTTCCACCGATTTTTACTGTTGATTGTTCCTTTGGATGTTTGAAATCCGAAACATCAAATAACGACATTTTCATATTCGTTGTCACCGTAAAGTTACGCTTCGTATAGGCATCATAGCGTTGCTCTGTATCATAGCCAATGCCGATTAAATGTGTATCGTCTAATGGATGTAAATAGTTACTAAAGCCTGGAATCTTTAGCTCCCCTAGCACAGTTGGCTTTTTCGGGTTTGCCACATCAATCACAAACAGTGGATCCACTTGCTTGAATGTTACTACATATGCTTTTTCGCCCATAAAGCGTGCAGAATACACTTTTTCACCAGGAGCTAAATCTTTTACAGCACCGAGCTGCTGTAATTTATTATCTAAAATAAATAGGTGATTTTTTGATATTTGTTGTTCATCCCATGCATTTCCTTCCGTTGTAACGATACGGAAATTACCTTCATATTCATCCATCGAGTATTGATTTAACACGGATCCTTTTACTTCCGAAGTACCTACAAAATTCATGTCAGTTCCATCAACATTCCATTTAAATACTTGTGTATTCGTTGTTCTTGGCATCCAGATTTTATCCATAATGATGCCAGCAGCAGGCACTAGATTTCCGTCATAAATAGGTGTTGTTAAATAAAGTGCATTCTCCGACATATAAAGTCCACTACTACCACCTAAGTATCCTTTCGTATTCGCCGTTTTCTGAGCACCATTTTTTAAGTCCACCGCTGTCATTAAGCTATATGTTCCATCCATTGTATTTGGTAAAATAGAAATTTTCTCTAGCGGTAAACTTTTATATTCTTTTCCTTCTACACTATCATATGTTTTCGGCTTTAAATCTGGCGCTTTTTTCTCTCTAAGCATCCAATAATTCGGATGCATATTACCGATTAAATATAATGTGTCATTTGTAATTCGTATATCTTGTAAATACCCCTCTTGCCCCACTTCACGTATTAGCTTTGGATTTTTTGGATTTGTAATATCATATAAAGAAGCTTTTGTCATGCTTGTTCCTATTTTTTCTAGATATTCATCACTAATTACTATTAATAAATGGTCGTATATTGCTAGCTTCGAAATATATTGGGTTCCCTTCATCTTGATCGTTGTTGCTAGCTTTAAATTTTTCGGATCTTTAGCATCCACTACAGTAATGTTCTGATCTTTTACAGCGTAAATATAGCCATCTTTGACAACGACTATATCACCCTCCTCCACGCCTTCGACTTGATTATTTGTTGTAGAGGAGTCGTTCGAACTTGCTTTGTCCTCGCTCTTTGCCATTTCTGTGTTTGCTTCTTCATGCACCTTTCTTTGTGCGCTAGCTAAAAGTGTTTCAAAATATTGTCGTAGCTCTTTTTCTGATTTTACAGCTTCAAGCTTTTCAATGATGGTGAATGCTATTACTTGCGATGTTGTTTTAGGTCCACCTAGTACAAGCGCTTCTTTATTCACATGTAATTTATAGCTACCAGGTGCTAAATTGCTAATGAGAATTGTCTTGTTATCCTCTGCTAATGCGACAGTTGCTGTTATCTTTTGATCTTTGCTATTTGTTACGTAAACATTGTCTTCCGTTATTTTGCTGGCCCTTAGTGCCTTTGTAAAGGATACTTGCCAGTTATGAGTTGTCATACTCGCATTTGCAGTCCGTGCCTCCACTTTTGGGGTCGACATTAACGTAAAAATTCCTGGCAAAATTGCTAGTACGATAATGATTAACAATACTACCCACTTACTTTTCATTATTTTTCCTACCTTTCATAAAGTTGTTTATTATTTAGACTATTAAAGAGCGAAAGAGTTACATTATTCTGAAAGTTTTTTCAAAAACAAATGCGTTAAAGCGCTCGTTTACACCCGACAAGCGCTAGAGGGATCGAAACGACCTCGAGGATGTAGCACTTTAACCTAGACGCCAACTATGCTCTAGGTTTTTTACAGGCAAAAAAAACGAGAGGAAGTGAATCCCTCTCGTTTTCAAAATCAGCTTCTACGATTGTAACTAAAGCTTATTGTACTTTTACTGTATATGCCCCATTTTCATTATCAAATTTATAAATATATAAATAATATTTTCCTGGTTCCGCATTATACTTACCTTCTATACTATTTCCATCTTCTTGTCCATATGCTACGTAATTTCGCATATCAGACTCATGACAAAGCACCCATGTCATGCCAATTTGATTTTCATTCAAGACAGAAATATCGATTTCTTTTGGAGACGTAACATCGAATGTGTATACATCCGTATGATCATCATCCATCAAGCTACCTTTTAGAGGCTTATTAAACGGAATCATGTTCGCTTCTTCTGGACGATTATTTGGTTCTAGCTCTGTTTGTGCTTCATTTTGTACATTTACTGTATATGTCCCGTTTTCATTATCAAATTTATAAATATATAAATAATACTTTCCTGGTTTCGCATGAAGTTTACCTTTTATACTATTTCCATCTTCCTCTCCGAATGCTACGTAATTTTGCATATCAGACTCATGATAAAGCACCCATGTCATCCCAATTTGATTTTCATTTAAGACAGAAATATCGATTTCTTCTGGAGACGTAACATCGAATGTGTATGCATCCGTATCATCATCACCAACCAAATCACCTTTTAGGGGCTTATTAAATGGAATGCTCTTCACTTCTTCTGGATGAGGATTCTCTGTTTGTGCACCCTTCCTTACAGATACAATTGCACGATCCTTACTTTCTATTCCTTTATCATTTTTCACTGTTAATGTCACATTATATGTGCCTTCTTTTTCGTATACATGAGTAGGGTTTGCCTCGATACTTGTTTTGCCATCACCAAAATCCCAAAGGTAAGAAACGATTTCTCCATCCTTATCTTTTGAACCATCGCTCTTGAACTGGATTTCTTCATTTTCGATACCAGCATATGGACCATTAATATTTACAATAGGCGCTTGATGATCTCCTTCGTCCGTCGCAACGCCGTGGAAAACAACATCATATTCAAACTGATTTGCTGCATTCACACGGTAGTTGACGAAATACGCAGTCATAGTTTTATAGCCGCTCCACTCTTTTTGCGACAGCTGCTCCAGTACTTGGTTCACTTGCTTACTCATCGTTTTCCAATCTTTAGATTCACCTTGTGTTTCATTACCTACATACATACCTTCGAGTGTAAATGTATTAAAGAACTGAGACTTATGTTTTGTCATTTTTACATCTTTTACGTTAGCAACATCGGTAATTTCTTGCTCCACTTCGTTTAACTCTTTTGGTGCATGTACCACTAAATAATCTTCTGCTACTTTTGGCACCTCGTATTTTTCTTGATTATCAATCAATTGCTGCATATATGCTTGGTATTCCGCATTCAGTTGTGGATCTTTACTTAAAGCGTCGCGATACGCATCATAATTTTTCACATCGTTCGCACGAATTAAGTCTTGAATTCTATCAAATGTATCGAACTGATGATTATACATATAGGACTGTAGTGCAAATGAATAGTTATAAAAATCCCATGATCCATATTTTGCAAACAATGTCTGTTTAGCTGTATAGCGTTGTGATGGGTCATCTGATAATCCACTAATAATACTCTTACGTGGAACAACATCATTTGTACGTGTTGACCCTGCAAAGAATTCTGCATTTCCTTCTTGGAACCATGTTAGTCGTTCATTTTGATACATATCACCTGTCCCGAATAAACCAGGAACCTCGTACCTTCCTTGTAAATAATGGGTGAATTCATGGCGGAACAACTCTTCTAAACTATAAATACTTTGCTCCGGCGTACGTTCATATGTAAAGAACGTCCCCTTCTCTTCAATGTAAATGCCACCATTATTTGTTTCATAGCCGTACAATTGACGGTTTAAGCGATATTGATCTGGAGAGTCATAAATGACAACTGTTAGTACATCGTCAGCATTTCCTAGTTCTAATTCTTTGTCATTACCAATTACACGGTGATATTGTGCTTTTACTTCTTTTGCAGCCCAGTATAATCTTTGAATTTTGTCATCTGTTACGTTAGCTCCCGTCTTAAAGACAATCGATCCATTATCAAATGTATAAGTTTTCGGTAAATACTGCTTCTTGCCCTCTTCACGCATTTTCTCTAAATCTACTGCATTTCCGCTATAGTCTTTTCCATCATAATTTGTAGTAAGTTGCTCTACTGCCACAAAGTAAGCTTCACTTAAATATGGATACATATGCATCGCTTGTGTAACAACTTCTAAACCTTTATTCGGATTACTATGGAAAACTCCTAAACGCCCTGCATAATAAATGCCATTATTAATTAACCAACTATTGTTATCTGTTACCTTATGTATAAGCGCAATGTTATTTACTTCATTGATGAAACTATCAATCTTGCCATACCACATCGTTGTATTCGCTTCTTTACCTGTCACATGCAAGTACGACTGTAAGTCATAATCAATCCCATGTATTAAATCATAGATCGCTTGCCCTTTTAAAGAATCGCTTTCATATGTAGAGAGATTTTCCTTATACTGTTTTAAAATCTTCGCAGCATACTGAACTGTTTCTGCATCACTAGAAGCATTACCGATTAATTTCCCGTAGGCGGATACCACTTTATCTTGCTCATCTGTACCAAGTTTAAAGTTCGGATTCTTCGCCATTTCCTTTAATGCTGGTAAACACTGATCTTGGAAATTTCTCTCATTTAAATAACCTAGTTCGCTATTATAAAATCCTAAATAAAACGCAGAACGCAATACCTCAACAAATGTTTCAATACCTTTTGAATCATCTTTCGTAAAAGAACTTCCTCTTTTCCCTAATTCATCGATGATCACTTGCATGCGTTCTTTATTTTGATAAAAGGCTTTTGTTTCCTCATTGAATTGGAATAGGTCTGTAATTTGATACCAGCGAATATTTCCTAACGTATCAATTAGCTCACTATCGCTCATTTTATTAAGCTCTGCCGTTGAATACTGTTCCTGCAATTGCTTCGTTTCAGCAAGCTTTATAGTTGGAGCTGGGTGTTCCGAAAAATCGCCAATTTCCAAACGTTTTTCAAATGATAATGTTTCATCAGCCGTTGTAGAATGTGTAACTTCATCATTCGAAGTCACTATGCCGGCAGGCTTCATTTGTAATACATTATAAGGCGTTTTTTCTGCTGCTGATGCTTCTGCTTGTAATGCTCCAAAAGAGAGTGCCATTGTACTTACTCCAATTAACACTTGATTGAGTTTTAATTTTTTCTTCATAACAAGTCCTCCTATGGTACTATTTCTAGTGCTCGGTAATTCATTGATTATTTAGCACTATATCACCTTTTTAAAAATACCATATTATGTGAATAAAGCAATATAAAAGGTTATTTTTAGCAATATTTTCTTGTATAATTTGAACGGCAAGACACAATTAAATCATAAAAATAGGTTTCGTTATAATTAAATGGAATATCTCTCTTAAACATAAAAAAAGAACCCGAAATTCGGATTCTTTTTTTCGTTTGATAAATCAATAAAAAGTCTTGATAAAACACTTACTCTTCAAATGGCCATTTCGGTAGCATTTTTGCTAATGGCTTATCTTTGCGTGTTCCTAATACATAGTCAGCCTGCATAATCGTATGAATCTCCCGCGTGCCTTCATAAATAACGGGTGCTTTCGAATTACGCAAATAACGGGCAACTGGGTATTCATCCGAATAACCATATGCTCCATAAATTTGCACAGCATCATCTGCAGCCTTATTGGCAAAATCACAAGCCTGCCACTTTGCTAATGACGTCTCTCGCGTATTACGTACTCCTTTGTTTTTTAATTCTCCAACACGATAGACAAGCAAGCGGCTCATTTGATAGCCCGCTTCCATTTTGGCAATCATTTGTCCTACTAGCTGGTGCTCACCAATAGGCTTTCCAAATGTTTCGCGTTCATGGCAGTATTTCACACTCGCCTCAAGGCACGCTTGAATGAGACCAACAGCGCCAGCAGCTACGGTGAAACGACCATTATCTAATGCGGACATCGCAATTTTAAAGCCTTCTCCCTCTTCTCCTAGGCGATTCTCTACAGGTATACGTAGATTTTCAAAAAAGAGCTCACCAGTATTACCAGCACGAATACCGTATTTACCTTTAATCGCCTTCGACGTAAAGCCCGCCATGGAACGCTCCACGATAAACGCGCTAATGCCATGATGCTTTTTCGATTTATCCGTGTAGGCAAAAACGATAAAATGGTCAGCTATATCACATAAAGAGATCCATGTTTTCTGTCCATTTAATACGTAAAAGTCTCCATCCCTTATAGCGGTGGTAGACATTGCAGCAACATCCGACCCCGCTCCAGGCTCTGTTAAACCGAACGCTCCAATCCGAACACCTTTCGCCTGCGGAACAAGATATTGCTGTTTTTGGGCCTCTGTTCCCCATTGCATTAAGGTCATACTATTCAAGCCTGTATGAACGGAAACAGCTGTACAAAATGCCGTATCTCCACGTTCAAGCTCTTCACAAACGATGGCGAGTGCATTATAATCCATACCACTACCACCGTATGGCTCCGGGACACAAACCCCCATTAAGCCGAGCTCAGCCAGTCTTGACCAAATCTTCGGATCGAAGCCACCCTCCGCATCCCACTTCGCAATATGTGGAAGTATCTCATCATCCACAAACTTCCGTACTGTTTTACGCAACATTTCCTGCTCAGTGGTAAATTCGAAATTCATGACCGTGCACCTACCATTTCACGATCATTGCAGATGTATGAGACGTTTCCTTAATAACTACACCACGTTTGGCCATTTCTTCAATATAAATGTCGCCCGGTACAATTGATTCAGGTGCAAATACACCACGCTCTGTAATTTTATTTTCTCCAATCATTTGAGCAACGACAGAAATTGTATTGGCTGTTGAGCGAGCCATAGCTGTTTCATTAATCGTCATATCTTTAGTTACAACCATTTCGTACTCATACGTCACTTGTTGCTGTGCCTTTTCACCCGCTACAATAACACGCAATAGCACGGCATCAGGTTTTGTACCAAGCTCAAGTTTCTTTTTAAGTGCCTCACGAACAACTGGACGTACAGAAACCTCTTGATTTTCTATCTCTACCTTATTACTAGCATCGAGGAATCCTAAATCTGCTAATAGCTTAAATTTCTCTGCATGGCCTTTATAACGAATTGTTTTATATTCTAATGTTTGGACATTTGGGAATGTCTTATCCAACGTCGAAATACCGCCAGATGTATAAAATGCCTCAAGCACACCAAAATCTTTGAAATAAATAGGCTCAACGCCTGATAACGACGGAACTTCTTGAAGTTTACCTTTTAGAATCACTTTTGATGGCTCTGTATAATGATCAAAGACACCATCTAAAGAAAATACGCGTGTATAATGAAGAGGTGGCTTCGGCTCTGTAGGAATACCGCCTACAAATAGTTTAATAGATTCTACTTCATCTAATTTCGAAGCACCATAGCCCGCTAAAATGTTGACCATACCCGGAGCCACACCCAAATCCGGAATAATAGTTACACCTTTTGCTTTTGCCTCTTCGTCAAGATTTAATATTTTTTCTGTGACACCGCCAATATGGCCACCTAAATCCACAGAATGAACGCCCGCCGCGATAGCTGCTCTTGCTACACGCTCATTAAAGGCATAAAATAATGCATTAACGACTACATCGCCTTTTGAAATAACCTCCATTAACGATTCATCGCGCTCAGCATGAAGCTCTACAACCTGAATTTTATCTGTGTTTAACGAGTCTACAAAGTCCTGCGCTATTTTTACGTCAATATCCCCTAAAAATACACACTCCACTTTGCTATTTTTTATTAAATCACGAGCTACCTCTTTACCCATTAAACCTGCACCTAATACAACAACTTTCATCAAGAACATCCCCTTTCATTGATCTGTTATTCTGTATCGATTTGTGCTCTTTGTAATTTCCCGCTATAGTCTACATAAATACTTTTCCATTCTGTATAGACATCCAAGGCAGCCACACCCGAGTCACGGTGACCATTCCCCGTACCCTTTGTCCCACCAAATGGTAAATGGATTTCAGCACCTGTTGTGCCAGCATTCACATAAACAATACCTGTATCTAAATCTCGTTGTGCGCGGAAAATCGTATTTACATCTTGTGAAAAAATTGAACTGGATAAGCCAAATTTTACGCCATTGTTTACTTCGATTGCTTCATCCAAACTTGCTACTTCAATTAGAGAAACGACCGGACCAAAGATTTCTTCCTGTGCAATAATCATGTCAGGCTTCACATTCGTAAATAGTGTAGGCTCATAATAAAACCCTTTGTCATAAGGAGGCTCAGCTAAAATTCTACCTCCAGCTAACAACGTTGCCCCTTCCTGTTTACCGATTTGCACATAGTGATTAATCTTTTCCAATGCAGCTTTGTTAATGACAGGTCCGATTTTCACACTTTCATCTAGACCGTCACCAATTGTTAGCTTATGCATTTCGTCTAATAGACGTTTTTCTAGTTCCTCTCTTACATCTTTATGCACGATCACGCGACTACATGCTGTACATCTTTGACCAGCAGTTCCAAATGCACTCCATAGGATTCCTTCAGTCGCTAGCTGTAGATCGGCATCATCCATCACGATGACTGCATTTTTTCCGCCCATCTCTAATGAAATCTTCTTCAGGTGTTTACCACCTAGCTCCGCTACCTTACTTCCTGTTGTTGTAGAGCCAGTAAATGAGATGACCTTAACGTCTGGATGTTCAATTAATGCTGTTCCAACTGTTGGCCCTGTACCGAAGACGATGTTTGCTACTCCATCAGGTAAGCCAACCTCTTCAAAAATTTTACCCATTTCATACGCCATCATTGGTGTTTCATTCGATGGCTTCCAAATGAACGTATTGCCAGCGACAATTGCCGGGAATGACTTCCAAGTGGCAATCGCTACAGGGAAATTCCACGGAGTTATTAAAGCTACAACGCCAATAGGTGCCCGTACACTCATCGCAAATTTATTGGCTAGCTCAGACGGTGTTGTCTCACCAAATAACCGTCGTCCTTCACCAGCCATATAATAGGCCATATCGATCCCTTCCTGTACTTCACCTCTAGCTTCTTCAATAACCTTTCCCATCTCTTTTGTTAAAACGGTCGCTAAATGCTCCTTCTTCTCCTTCATTTTTTGACCGATGGCATATAAATAGTCGGCACGTTTAGGCGCAGGTACTAATGCCCAGTTTCTTTGTGCCTGTTTTGCAACCGCTACCGCTTCATCTACCTCACTTGCCGTAGAACGCGGAATCGTAGCTAGCTGCTCCCCATTTGCAGGGTTGGTCACTACTATACTTTGTAAATGGGGATATGTTGCCCATTTACCACCGATATAGTTTTTGATTTCCACTACAAACACCCCCTAAAGTATCTATGTTGCCTCAATATCATCGTTACAAGTCGCATTGCTTTTAGACATCTGTCATCTATTAATCTCTATGCAGAATAAAATATGTCAAAATTCCGAATCTTTAATATATAACATTCTGTAAAGCATGCTATTGGTACAATGATATTGGTGGCAATCACCTGAGATTTTATTTCCTTTTAGCTAAGTTACAAATGAAAATCTATTGTGATCACTGAAAAAACAATCACAAATTTTCAGCTAAACGAAAGTAAAAAATACTCATACTAGTTTTTTATATTCGACATTTTCTATCTTATTCCTTTTTTTTCTTAAATAATTAATTATTCATTGAAACTTACATAACATATAATCGTATATAATACTAAATTGAATTTTGGAGGAATCCCATTATGAATAATCACGAAATTGACTACAAATTACATGGCGACGATATGCAATACGTGCAAGTTGAGCTTGACCCGCAAGAAACAGTAGTAGCTGAAGCTGGTGCTTTAATGATGATGGATGATGCTATCCATATGGAAACGATCTTTGGCGATGGTTCAAAAGGAAGCCAAGAAAGTGGTCTTATGGGTAAATTATTTGGAGCTGGGAAACGCCTAATTACTGGTGAAAGTTTATTTATGACGACATTTACAAACGTTGGTTCAGGTAAACGTCACGTCTATTTTGCATCTCCATACCCAGGTAAGATTATTCCAATGGATTTAAGTCACTTAAACGGGAAAATTATTTGTCAAAAAGATGCTTTTTTAGCTGCTGCAAAAGGAGTTTCAGTTGGCGTTGAATTCCAAAAGAAAATCGGCGTTGGCTTCTTCGGTGGTGAAGGCTTCATTATGCAAAAGCTTGAAGGAGACGGCATGGCTTTTGTACACGCAGGTGGCGCTATTCATGAAAAGGTTTTACAGCCTGGCGAAGTATTACGTGTTGATACAGGCTGTTTAGTAGCCATGACATCTGATGTACAATACGATATCGAGATGGTTGGAGGCGTAAAAACAGCATTGTTTGGTGGTGAAGGTATATTCTTCGCTACTTTAAAGGGGCCGGGTAAAGTATGGATTCAATCCTTACCATTTAGCCGTTTAGCAAGCCGTGTCTTCGCTGCAGCACCAATTTCACAAGGCGGTGGCGGTCAATCTAGAGGCGAAGGTGGCATCGGCGGTTTATTTGATATGTTTAATAAATAATAGACGCTATTTAAAAAAGGAGCACATCTACTTTCGATGTGCTCTTTTCATGTATTGAAAAGCTATTATGCCAATGAAATTTAAGGTGTCATTAATGAAGTATGGCTCTTTGCAAAGCGAGGTGTTGATTTCCATTCCGGCTGGGTGCTTTGTTGTTGTTGTTGCTGCCGCTTCGCTTTCGCACAGATAAAACATTTGCTGACGCTTCGCTTTCGCACAGAGCAGAGCTTCCTGGGGGCGTCCGATGAGCCCCAAGGAATCGCCCAGCCTCCACTCCAATCAACCACATCACTTGGCATGTCGCTAATTTATAGTGATAACAAGAAACTGCAACAAATGTTTTTCTGTGCGAAAGTGTAACGACAGCATCAATTTCTTCTGTTCGAAATTACAGAGTCATTAATCTATTCGATTCGATGGAGTTTGGCCCTGTCCGTAAGCAGTAAGTGCTTTAACGTTCATCATCAGCATAGCAGTTCTAGTTTGAAGCGAGGCACTACCGATATGCGGGAGTGCTACCACATTAGGTAGCGTCAACAAGGGGTGATCCAACGCAATAGGCTCTTGCTCAAAGACATCTAACCCTGCTGCCCACAGCTTACCACTTTTTAACGTGTCATAAAGTGCGTTCTCATCAATAATGCCACCACGTGACGCATTAATTAATACCGCGTCATCCTTCATTAAAGCAAGCTCTTCTACCCCTATAAGTCCTACTGTATCATCGTTAAAAGGTGTCATAATCACAACAAAATCAGATTGTTTTAAAAGATCCTCTAGCGATACATATTGAAAACCATACATTTCCTCTGCTTCATGACGGCGTCTACGATTGTTGTATAAAATTTTCATATCAAAACCTTTTGCTCGTCTTGCAACAGCTTGGCCAATACGTCCCATACCAATAATTCCTATCGTGGACCCCGATACATCTTTGCCTACTAATTGCATCGGATACCAGCTTTTCCATTTACCCTCACGTAAATATCGATCGCTTTCTGGAATTCTACGAGCCGTTGCAAGCAATAATCCCATGACAAAATCAGCCGTCGTATTTGTTAAAACTCCCGGCGTATTTGTCGCCATTATTCCGCGCTTACGCAAAGCTTTAATATCAATGTTATTAAATCCAACTGCTAAATTTGTCACAAGTTTTAAATGGGGTGCGTGTACTAATAGCTCTTCATCGACTTGGTCAGCAAGCGTTACCCACAGTGCTTCACAATCTGCGACGGCTGCCAATAGTTTTTCCCGCGGTATAACCATTTCCTCCTCTTCCCATTGTTTAATATCATAAAACTCTTTTAATGGTTCAACTATATGTGGTGGAAACTTACGTGTTATAAATAATTTCTTTTTCATATTTCGAACACCTCTCTACTCAATTCGCCTATAGCGTAACACTTAGAACGCTCATTTTCTAGGGATTTCTTATTTTTGCATTTATGACACTATTCCTTTTTTATCACTTTCCAAACTTCATCCGCCTATTTGGTGTTTTGTCCTTCAGAAAAGCGATTTTGTCCATTATGTAGTTCTATTCACGGTTTTGACGTTCCTACCCATGGCTTCGACAGTTCTATCCGCCGCTTCGGCTCTTTATACCGTCGCTTTGGCTTTTCATTCCGTCGATCTGGCTCTTTCATCCGTCGTTACGGGGCTATCCGAGGTTATGGTGAATGCATTTATTTAAAAGTGTTGTTCAGCACTATGGTATTAATCAAAAAAACTATGCACAGCTTTATGCATAGTCTTCAAAATTCTCTAATTGTTGTATCTAAACGATTGGCAACTTGTTTTAATTCCTCGGATGATTCTCCAATGGTTTCTATAATTTCTGCCAATTCTGTTATTTTCAGTCCAACGTTTTGGAAGTTTGAGATAGAACCGTTTACTGAGCCAGATATAGCATCAAATGCTTTTAAAGAATCCGAGTTTTGCTCAATACTATCGTTCACCAGCTCTTGGATCTCATGAATAGCTTGAACAACGTGTTTTGTAATGCCATTCGACATCGTGATAAGATCCCCAATTTGTTCAACCGAACTTTTCGTCTGGTCTGCAAGCTTACGAACTTCACTTGCCACGACAGCAAAGCCTTTTCCGTGCTCGCCTGCACGTGCAGCCTCAATAGCTGAATTTAACGCAAGTAAATTTGTTTGATCAGAAATCCTTTTCACTATTTCAATAACAGCATTAATTTTAGAGGAAGAGTGATTTAATCGCTCCACCATAGCCGACATTTCAACTGTTTTATGATGAATATCCCCTGTTTGCTCATTGATTCGGACTATTTTTGAATAACCTTCAGACGATACCTTTTGCATTGTTTTTGCCTCGTCGATACTGCCCTTCAAGTATTCATTCAATTCTTTAGCGTTATCGACAAGTTCGGTCACTGTATCATTCGTGCTATGAGATTGAGTATCTAGCTGTGTTGATATCCCACCTATAACTTCCTTCACATGTACTCGAACGCTCTCCTGTTGCTGTTCCATTAATGTTTTAGCATAATGATCATATTCCTCTAGGACAATCTGTTGTTCGAAGTTACATATTTTACCGATAGCTTCACAAAACTTTTCTTCTTCGTCCCTCGTTAATTGAAGCGTATAAACAATCTTTCTTAACAATTTTTCAAGGTTTTGAAAAGCTGCTAAATACCACTTAGGATACAAGTTAATCTTTACATGCATTTTCGCGACCCGCCTTCTCTTTTCCAAAAATGCATCGTCTATACACCCTTCGAACATTTCTATAATATGAAGGCGTAATGTTTGGCGTAAACGCTCACTAGAGCTGTACTTTTCAATAACTTCACGTAAGTGTGGCACACTTTCAATCGCCTGATAAAACGCAGCTACCACCTCTGCGACATTTCGTTCAACATACGGCTTTAAACTTCTAATTAATTGCAAATCTTCTTTCGTCAAATTTACTAGATTTAACTGTTGTAAACGTTCCTGATCTTGAATTATAACTCCAATACTTGATTCGTCACTAATCTCAATTGTATTTTTCTTAAGCTTACTTCCAATATGAAACAACTTTTACACCCCATCGCACCTATGTCTATTCTACTAAAAACAAATAATTCTAAAATTAATTATACTGTCTAGACAACTGAAATGACAATAAATAGGTAGAAAATATCTATTTTTGTAAAAAGTATTGATCTACCAACCTTACGAACAATACTTAATAACCATACCATTTTTCTTAGAACAGAATAAAATCGCTAAAAAAAAGCCACTCCTTCTTTAATAGAAGAGTGACTTTATTCATTACATAAAGATAATAACAGCTAGTACAGCAGCTAATACTAAACGATAAATAGCGAATGGCATTAATTTCACTTTTGAAATAAGCGCTAAGAAGAATTTAATAGATAGTAACGCAAAGATAAATGAGCTAATGAAGCCCACTACATAAAATCCGATATAATCCATAGATAGCGTATCCCAGTTTTTCAGTACAGATACTAGACTAGCACCAGCCATAATCGGTACTGCCATAATGAACGTAAAGTCTGCCGCAACGCGGTGACTCATTCCAAATAGAACACCACCCGATATTGTTGCACCCGAACGAGAGAACCCTGGCCAAAGTGATAAACATTGTACTAACCCTACTTTAAATGCCAAACCATAAGAAATTTTATCTAGAGAATCAACGCTTGGTTTTTTCGTTGCAAATTTATCTGCAATAATCATTAAAATGGCCCCAGCTACTAAAGCATAAATAACATGCTCTACTTTAAATAAATGATCATCGATAAAATCTTTAGCCGCAAAGCCAATTATAGTTGCTGGCAACATACCCACAATAACATGTGCTAAATTGAAGTGACCTTTCACTGAGTTCGATTGGCCTTCAATTTTATAAAGTCCCACTAAATTTAACATTCGTTTCCACATAACAACGATAACGGCTAAAATAGAGCCTAGTTGTACAACGATTTTAAATGTATTGGCGGGATACATCCCTAAAAACTCCTCTGTCTTTAACCACATATCGTCCACAATAATCATATGACCTGTCGACGACACTGGTGCAAACTCTGTCATTCCCTCGACAAAGCCTAATATAAGCGCCTTTAATAATTCAATGATATCCACATTGTCACCTTACCTTTTGTTAATTAATACAAACATATTATCAATTTCGCCTTAGCGTAATTGTAGCTATCGCTTTCCTTTCGCTACAAATAAACATTGCGTCCGGGTCTTGAATTGTGCCCAGGTGCACGAAGTCCGACACGATGTCGGTCATTTCGGTAATGCCACAGGACGTGGTGTTTTTACCGATGCAGGTCAGTTAGCCGTTTTCGTAGGATGTGATGGTTTTAGGCTAACATCCTTTATTCATTCCATTGAAAATCCATGACATCCGTAAGCATCTTACCATCTTCAGAGGTGAGAGTCTTCTACTGAATGAAGATAAAATACACTTTTCAAATACTATGACTATAGTATTCAGTTATAAGTTGCCCCATCACCATAATGTAGGATTGGTTTCCATTCCGGCTGGGCGCATCCAATTTATCAACTACCGAAAATCTATATCCACAACCCATAGTTCGGAACGGCTGCCTAGTCGCATTGGAGGACCCCAAAAGCCAAAACCTGATGAAACAAGTGTATGCATTTTCTCCTTCAACTTATAACCATAATCAAGCTCAAATACACGAGCTGTAATATACTGATTGGGCCATAGTTGACCCTTATGTGTATGACCTGACATATGGAAGTCTGCGCCCAATTTT
>Ga0102589_1000750_pt1 | contig 55490 bp, 41 predicted proteins | sample AraplaMF_Col_mLB_FD_76858 | JGI IMG/M metagenome (GOLD analysis project Ga0102589, IMG submission 76858) | Arabidopsis root microbial communities from the University of North Carolina, USA - plate scrape MF_Col_mLB | ecosystem: Host-associated > Plants > Roots > Endosphere | place: USA...
TCACAAATGACAGCTTAAAAGAAGAAAATCAAGAGTTGAAAAAACAATTAAGTGAAGTTCGTCCTTCTGCCCAAGAACAACAAAAACGAGATTACTTGAATACCGTTAAACAGTTTATTGATGTCTCTTATCATCATGAAAAAGATGGATTTGAGGATCGAAAAAGCCATCATGGATAAAGAACTCTATGCGCAGTTTTATCCTTCTGAAAAGTTCGTGTATGGAGATAGTTACACTTCAATTCCAAACGATTTACAGCTTTATGTTCAGCAATATGACGGAGGGCAGGGAGAGGTGGAAGTCATTGCTGAATTTACAAATCATCTTGTCATAAAAGATGAAAATGTGGACGATAAAACGCATGACATTATCAAAGTTTCTCTACGAAAAGAAGAGAACAAATGGGTGGTCTATAGTATCGAAGAATTGAAAACAGAAATGATGAAATGAGGTGGTAGAAGTGGTTTTTAAAAAGCAACTGGAAGACTATCGGTTTAATCTAAATCGCAATCGATCATGGAAGTATACAGCTGTTTTAATCTTTTTCTTTATCGGTTTTTTATCCTTACTGACATCAAAATTCTACTTAAAAACAGAAGATCCGTTGTATCATACCAAAACCTATGAGGCCATTTCTTCTAACATAACAGGAACCGTCACAATTGAAAATCGTGTGTATCATCCGGCCAATGACTCACTGGATATGGTCATCAAACTGGATCAAACCGATGAAGAGGAAGTAAGTTTTGTTGCACAAGAAAAAGCGAATCCAAGCGTAAAATTACCTGTTCAATTGCTGTATGAAGATGATGGTTATTATGTGGTAAGGGTCAGCGATTTATCTCCAAATTGGGAAGCACTTGCCTTTGATCTGTATCAAGAAAATGAAGAAAAAGAAACGGTAAACGTGGATGATGTAACGAGTGATTCAGAATCAGATTCACCAGAAGAAATAGATGCTCATGCGTTAATTACGACGCTCTATTCTGACCAACGAAAAACGAAAAGTGAAGAAGGAAAAGGAACAAAAAGCAAACAAGAATATGCACTTTTGGTCAATGATTTAGAGAAGCAGTTTGTCAAAAAGAAAATGAAAAACTATGAAAAAGCAATCACAGTAGAAGCCAAGCATAAGCGTCAAACGCAACAAGAAATGAACGAGTTACAACGTGATATGAAGTACCAAGTGAATGAGGAAAAAGCTAATACTGAATCAAAAATTGCGATGAAAAAGGATGCGATTCAATCAAGTGATGAAAGCATTCAGCTCTATGAAGATGAACAAAAAAGTTTACAAGAAAGGCTCCAAAAGTTGAATGAAAAGCAACAGGATTTAGCCATGAAGTGAAAAAACACATGTCAACAGTAGGTCAACATGTGTTTTTTTGAGGTTCACAGTAGGTTCACATCATTAGTTTTTTATGTTCACAGTAGGTTCACATAGAGGAGTTTAGGTCAACAGCAGGTTCACACTTTAGAGGTTTTTGTGATATCACGGTTTTGCTAGGCTCTGCCTAGCCTATCACCCCGTGTGATAGCAAAAACCCCTTATGCTCTTCTCTCTTTTGTAGTGGGGAACCACAATTTACAGGAAAGAAACAAATGTCATGGATGTGTTTTTACAAAATATCGGTCTAATTGTCGTAAAAAAAATAGATGAAATGACGAAAGAAAAGAACATTTCTTTCTAAGAATTTTTAAAAGTCGGCTTAAAAAGGAGGGAGGTACTAAGAGAGAGAAAGGATTATAACAAAGGGGAAAAGAGAAATTATAAAATGGATTCGCTAACTTTTTTGCACGGATTATTGGAGCATATTCTACAAATAAAAGAAATGCAACACAAGAAATGGAACGTTAAAAAAAGCAAAAGTTTGAAGACGGAATGAAGGTTGAGGCGTCTTCTTTTTTCATACTAGGAAGGTGGAAGGAGGGAAGAAGCAGCAAGCAAACCGGGTAATCAAAATTTGATTATTATTAATAAGTACTACAACAAACTTGCTTATTTTAACAGTGGCTATATTGAAATCGTTGATCCAGTAGCAACGGGTAAAACGTGGGAGAAAACAGCTGTTAGCTTTTTTAAAGTCGTAAACAAGATTAAAAATCGTCCATATTATACAGGTCATATATATAATATAAGGTTTTACGTAATGTCTCCCTTTTTTCTTCCTAAATATTCTTTCTACTCTTTGTTTTTTCGACATTTTTTATACCTTCTCTTTTTTATAATGTAAAGTACACAGAAAGCATAAAACAAGAGGAGGAGCGCAGATGAGCATGGTAGCAGGTGTAGAAGTAAGAGAAGAAAAGACGAACCTAAATGATGAAGAGATTGTTCAAGCGTTTCAAAAAGGCGACGAAGATGTTTTCAATGTGCTCATAAAGAAATATGAGTATTTGGTCTGGTCAAAGGTAAAACGATACTTCCTACTAGGGGGAGATCGAGAAGATCTCTTACAAGAAGCAAGGCTAGGATTATATAAAGCTGTTCGCGATTTTAAAACAGAAGGGATGAGTTCATTTAGAGGATTTGCTGATCTATGCATTACACGTCAACTCATTACAGCTATAAAGGCAAGTGCTCGTCAAAAACATTCCCCCTTAAACAATGCCATCTCTTTAAACATACCTAAGAATTCAAAGCGATGGGAAGACGATTTGATTCTTATGGAGATGCTTCCTCATCCACGTGCTGTAAGCCCCGAACAAGCTACCGTGGAAAAAGAAAATAAAAGAGAAAGGGAACAGATGTTACAAGAAATACTGTCACCTATTGAAAAAGATGTATTCGCTCTATATATGAAGGGACAAACGTATATGCAAATCTCTCAGAACCTCCATCTTTCTCAAAAAACAGTAGATAATGCGCTTTGCCGAATTAAGAAAAAAATGAAGCATCAAATGCAGTATCTGTATTTACAGCAATCATCTTGATAGACGTGGATAAGTTTCTATAAGCTATTCATTCTAAATTCGTACAACGCCTATTGTATAGATGCTATTTTTTCTTTTATATGTTCTTTTATTTATACTAAAGATAACAATGAATAAGCTAATAGAAGGTGATGGAAATGAAAGGACAACAATGGAGTACAAGGTTTAATGATGTAAAAGAAACGATACAATCAATTATCTATACATGGAATCCCCTCTCTCTGCATGCTTCTGAGGAATATGAGTATGAAGCTACATGGATCCTTCCTATGGTGTACAAAGTACCAAACGCTGAGAGTCTGGCGATTGAGATAACAGAAATATTAAATCAGTCATTTAATAGTACGTTAACAAAAGAGGACTGTATAGGAATTGCACAGCAAATCTGGGAGCAGATAAGAGAATAGATAAACGCAAGCTTATCGTTAGATAAGTGCTTAGAAAGAAGAGATTTCTTCCTAAGTCCCACTTCTGAGACGAGTTACGATATACAACTTTATTTACTATAAGCTATCTCTCTTTAATACCTAATAGAAGAAACCTGCCCAAAAAATAATTATTTATTTTTAATAGATTGATGATGAGTGAAACGAATATTTTGTAGAAATTTCGGGTTCTAAAAGCGTTGATTTATTACAAATAATAAATTATCCTATTACTAGTAAAAAAAGGAAGGGTGGACGTGAAACAATGATTAATTAATCCTATTTTCTAAGAAAAAATTCGTTAAATAATACGATGGTTTTTTCTGAATAGGATTAGACTGTACTTTTATATACAAATCAAATTGATCATTGTATTCCTTTCTTTCGGAATGTCATGCCAATATTGTTGTTGTATTGTACTTCCTCCTGTTCAGAAAATACGCAGGAGGTTTTTTGTTTTGGAAGAGAAATTACCCGTAAACCATTCAACAAAGTTGTTTGGAAACCGTGTTTTTCAAGCTATTATTATCTCTGGGTTATTCTTGCAAATAGGAATATGGGTTAGGAATTTTGCTGTACTTCTTTTCATAATGGAGAAGACAAACGGCGACCCATTTGCAGTATCTTTAATATCTGTAGCAGAATTTGCACCAATTTTTATTTTCTCTTTTATTGGCGGAACATTTGCAGATCGCTGGCGTCCAAAACGTACCATGGTGTGGTGTGATATTTTAAGTGCAATATCTGTATTTGCTGTGCTTGTCACGCTTATACTTGGATCTTGGCACATTGTTTTTTTCGCCACTTTAATTTCTGCAATCCTTTCCCAATTCTCCCAGCCTTCAGGGATGAAACTATTTAAAATGCATTTACCGGAGGAGCAAATGCAGGTAGGGATGTCAGTCTATCAAACAGTCTTTGCGATATTCATGGTTCTAGGACCAATACTAGGGACATTTGCCTTTCAAGCCTTTGGTATAAATCTCTCCATTGCCATCACAGGTACAGCCTTTTTACTATCAGCAGCAGCACTCACTTTTCTACCTTACGACCGAAAGATGGAAGAAGAGAGTGGGACTACATCACTGCTAAGTGAAATGAAAAGTGGTATTAAGTATGTATTAGGGAAGAAAGAGTTGAGTCTGTTAGGTCTATGCTTTTTAGCAGCCGGATTAGGAATAGGGTTTATTCAGCCTCTCTCCATTTTCCTTGTAACAGAGCAGTTGGGCTTAGCAAAAGAAAATCTTCAGTGGTTACTTACAGCTAATGGAATTGGCATGATCCTAGGCGGAGCCCTAGTAATGATTTTCGCCAAAACAGTAGCTCCGCAAAGGCTGCTGGCATTTGGGATGGTTGGTAATGCAATAGGGTTTGCCATAATGGGATTATCAGTAAACCTATGGCTGACGCTGGGAGCTCAGTTTCTAAATGGTCTCATGTTACCGTGTATTCAGATTGGTATCAATACGATGATCTTACAGAGAACGGAGGCTGCTTTTATTGGCAGGGTCAATGGGATTCTAAGTCCTCTTTTCACGGGAGCCATGGTATTGACGATGAGTGTAGCCGGTATTCTAAAAGAGCAGTTTTCATTGGTTGTCATATTTGAGGCAGCAGCAGTCTTGTTTATTATAGGTTTGCTTTGTATATTACCTCTATATAATCTAAAAGAGGAGACAAAGCAGGAAGGTATAGAATTAGGAGAGTGAAAAATTAATTATGAATGCTTATCTAAATACCTATAATGAAAAACAAAGCATTTTCGTCGTAAAAGTACAACCAAAGGAAATAGAATAAAATACGGTATGTTTTAATTCTAAATGATGTGGTACACATATAGTACAGTATCAATATCATGTAGAATTGAATGCTGTGAAAGGTTAAATACTTAGCTTCATGAAGGGACTGGTTCGGTTTTGAAAGACGTAACAGCGACTTCAGCAAATGTATTACCCCAATTGACAAGTAGGTATTGTGATTTAACGAATGGTACTCTCGTTATGAACCGTTATACGTAACGAAAGGGCCTCACAAGGGCAAATGAACATGAGAATTATTTTGTTGTAAGAGAGGGGAGCCTGCATCATTTTTGATGCAGGCTCTTATTATGTTTATGATATAAAGTAAGGTACATAAGGACTGAATCTGAATATTGCTTGTAGATACAAGTTCTACTTAATTTGAATAATTGTTGATAGATGTGATGTTTTGTAAATAACTAAATTGCTCCCACATATTGAATATTTAACCTATATCAAGTACAATAAGTTGAATATAAGTTCAACTTAAAAGATGAGGTGTTTATAAATGAAAATTTCACGTTTTAATAAGGATTGCGGTAACTCTGTTGATATGAACATTATGGATGGATATCTATTTGATTTTCCAACGAATGTAGTTGAACTTCAAAAAGAAGCTGCAGACTCCTTTTTTACAGATGCTGTTACAGCACCAGAAGAATTTAAGAAGCGCATTTTACTTTCCACAACAATTAAGGGGGAAGAGAAAGAGCGTTATTTCTTAGTAGGTGATATTGCAGCTAGTCAATTGCTGGCGAATAATCATATTAATAAATTACATAATAAAATTACAAGTCATATTCCATACATCACTTTTTTAGCTGCGATTGCGTATTACCATGCGTTACATGCGAAAAATAAAAAAGACAATACCATTGAAATTGACTATTTTTCTACCATGTTACCAATCTGGTTACTTAAGAAAGAGAGCACATTTGGGGCTGCTCAAAAAGCTATGGCCGATCGCTTCTTAGGCGACCATACGTTTACCGTGCATACGCCTGGTTTTGAAAATACTTTAAAGGTAGTAGTGGATGAAAGTGCATGCTTAAAAGAGGGAGAAAGTGCACGTTTTGCGTTAAAAAAAGACTTAACCCTTGAAGATCGTGAAGATGCAAATGAGTATGTAGAATGTGAAACGGTGATGGTGGACATTGGCGGAGGTTCCATTGATGTGGTTATTTTACCAGAAGGCTTGAAAGCAGCCAATAGTCGTGAATCGTTCCAAAGCATTGAAGGTATTCCTTATTTAGCGCATATTGATAAATTGCGTAAAGAGAAATTTCTAGAATTATTTACAGACTTACGTGCCTTTGATCAATTTATTCTCGATAACTACAGCAAGCAAAAGTTTGTATTAAAAAACGAGAATACAGGTGAATCTATTGATTTAACAAGTACAATCAAATCTTCACTACGAGAATATGTGGAGATTTTATTAGCTAAATTAAATGATGTTGCACCTCCACCAGCGAATAAACTACGTAAGTATGTATACTGCGGTGGAGTAGCTCCTACTTTAGAAGTAGCTATCATGAATAGTATGCGTGAAAAAATTGGAGAAGAACGTACGGAGAAGTATCATAAGGTTCCCCAAGATAGCCGCCATTTAAATTTATTTGGCTTAGAGATTCGTAGTATTGGTTACGTTCAAAAGAAGCAAGCAGCAGAAAAGAAAGCCGTTAAATCCTAACAACGTAGGTGATAGGGATGTCAGAGCGTCAAAATGCGTTTACCATTAAGACAAATCGATTGAGTGATGAAGTTTATAATAAACTAGCTAAACATGCTAAATCGCGTAGATTAGGGGACTATATTTCATCTTTAATTTTACGTGATCTAGATGATTCATCTAATGGAAGAAAAGCAATAGAAGACAAAAAAACCTACGAAATGCTTGAACATATCAAGAATGAATTAGCTGATTTAAAAACATTAGCAAAAACAACGGATTTCGTAGGAAACGATTCCTTCAAAGAAGAAGAGCCTTCTCCAAAGGTTCCACAACTAAAAGAAGGAAAGATTGCAGATTTAGAAAATATATCTGGCTCATTAGACGATGACGACTTAGAAGAATATAATGATTTTTAAAAGCAAAACCACTAGAACTTATTCTAGTGGTTTTCTTTTTGCAATTCATCTTCATTATTATTCTTTCCTCTTGCAATTATTTTTTTATCATTTGACCATTTTTACTTTTTCATCTAGCACACCTTTTTTCAGCTTATATTCCAAATAATAAACCCTTTACTGCCTGTTTCAATAAATGAATAACCTTTTTGTATAAATCCCTATTATAGAACTAACTGTAGGAATATTATAAGGATGAATATATGTTATCCTAAAAGAGAATTTAATTAGTTTGGATGATTAATAATGGACGATTTTGAATATGAAATAATACTAAATAACCTAGTGGAACAATACCAAACACAGCTTTTACATATAGCCTCAACATATATAAAAGACATCCATATGGCAGAAGATATTGTGCAGCAGGTGTGGATTAAGTATTACCAACTTCTACAAGTAGAAGGAAAAGACAGTAAAAATTCAGCGTATGCATGGTTATATCGTGTTACCGTTAATCAGAGTATTGATTTTTTAAGAAGAGTAAAGAACAAACGAGTAACATCCTCTAATTATATAGAGATGGCTCAGTATGTACAGAGCAGCAATACAATCATCTTGGAACAATTTATAATAGATAGGTCGGAAAATGAGGAGCTTTGCAAAAAAATAAAGCATTTACCGGATAAATACCAACAGGTTATTGTTTATTTTTATTTTAAAGACTTACCCTATAGTGAGATTGCTACTTCCTTAAATATTAGTGTGGGAACAGTTAAGGCGAGGCTTCATCGAGCAAAATTTTTATTGAGAAAGATGTATGCGAAGCAAGGTAGTGATTAGCTGGATATTTATTTTTTATAATGCTGTCTATATTAATTAGTAATAGGTTATAAAGGGTTTTAAAAAATAAATGATAATACTTATTTTGACATAATTCGACACCCATTATATAGTAAGATATTTATAAATTTACATATTGAGATAAAGGCAAACTAGTTGAAAGGCTAGGACGCAAAGCTACAGGTCTAAGGTCAAGTGGCTATGGCAGCTGAGCCCCCTGAATATCTGGAGGTAATTTTTATGGACAGTAAAGGACAATTAGTAGCACAAGAACTAAATCAAGAATGGGTCAAACTTATAAAGGAAGCTAGAGAATTGGGACTAACCATTGAGGAAATTAAGAAGTTCTTAGAAAGCAAATAGACACTTTAACCATAGACAACATTAATTATAATTAATGTTGTCTATGGTCATTTAATTCTTGAGATTTTCTATTCAAAAACTCCTTAAATTCCTCTGGAGTAATAGTGGAATTCATCGCTTCTTTAACTAAAGCTCGCCATTCCTGGGGAAGGGTAGTATCATGGTTTAAATTATTCATTGCAATATTCCTCCTCTACAACTTGTCCTATTATAAAACAAATTAATTTGTAATATAACCCACAATGTAAAAAATATTACTTTTAACCTATTATTTTCTTGTTGATAATACATTTGGAATTCCCTCTGTTTATTTAGTTTATAAAAAATCAAGATTTAATAACATAGGTATGCTAATAAAGGCATAAAAAATGAATGGTGGGTACATTCAAAGTTAACCTTTATTTCTGAAGTACATTTGAAAGGATTTTTATTAATGAAAGAGGACGAATCACTTAAAGAATACTTAATAATTGATAATATGGGGAGGGTAAAGATACCACCTCTGTTTTTAAAGCATGTTAATATCCAGCCATCTGCTACAATACAATTCTTCACCTACAAAAATTATTTTATTATGAAGCAGATTGAAGCTTCACCGGTATTTTTAGAGAAAAAAATGAAGTTGAACAATTTAATTAGAACTATCGATCATTTAGGCTATATTGTAATTCCAAAGATACTCCGTGAAATACATGATATGAATTTATGTGAAAAAATAGGAGTGAAATTAATTAACAAGAGTATTATTTTCTACAAAAAAAGAAAACAAAATAAATCCCCAGGTCTAATAAAAGAACCTATAGAACCTGAATTAAATAGATTATCTTTACTTGAAATAAAAGAAGGGAAGATAAGGCTTCCTAATTTTTTATTGGAATCATTTAATCTAGAAGTAAGTATGCAATTACAGTTTTTTACTAAAGACCAAGGCACCATTGTTGCAAAAAAACACCGATATGAGTTTTTTACAGAAGGAAATCTTTTCTTTACTGGGCAATCGCGCGTAGTAAACAAAGATAAATACTTAAACATCCCTAAAAAGCTAAGGAATTATTTAAACGTCAATAACGGTGACGTTTTGGAAGTTAAAATAGAAGGAGATAAGTTAGTTATAAAGAAAGCTACTTAGAACGAAATACGAGTTAAAAACTTATATCCAGAAGAAATGGATGTTTTCTTTTATAGTTGAATTCAGATTACTAATAATTTTGTAATAGAAGGAAACCTACTTTATTATTTATAATAACATCCCTGTTTTTATCAAAGAGACAGTTGAGAACAAAACTCTTATTAAATAAGTTGGCTTTTTCAATGAGAACCAATACAAGTAGGGAAATGAGCATTTCTCTAAAGTGCTGAAATTTGCATCGAATGGGCAATCATACGCAAAACAAAAGTTAATTTCGTTAGAGAGCGTTTCACTGTATGTTAAAAGCGTCGCTTAACTAGGTTTTTATTTATAAATGATTGTGATGAAAAAGCATCTTTCTAATTGGAAGGTGCTTTTTTCGTTTCCTATAAAAATATAAAAAAGAGGAGAGTTTTTATGAAGAACAATTTTTATGAAATCAATGACAGTTCTTACCTTTTTAATGGTTGCATTATGTGGAGTAGATCAGGGGAAAACAGAAAGACCTACTGATAGGGAATACAATACATCAGTAGGTCTTCACTATAGATTCTTACGCTTTATTTACGTTTGTCGCCTGTGGACCACGTTGTCCTTGTTCAATATCGAAACTCACTTCTTGCCCCTCATCCAGGGACTTAAAGCCTTCCCCTTGGATAGCTGAGAAGTGAACAAACACATCTTCTCCATTTTCACGTTCGATAAACCCGAAACCTTTTTCAGCATTAAACCATTTCACTTTACCATGTTCCATTTATACTTCCTCCTACGATATAGAAAATAAACTAGATGATGAATTAAATCTAGCTTATTTATTATATTATCTGAATAAAGATATTTTAAACTTGAATTATTACATTGAATAATTTTACAAAATTATTCTTTCTATTATACGGCTAAAGTATAGCGATGTTGATGCCTTGCTTCACCTTGTTCTCTATTAATTGACAATCGAACGTATGTTTGATAAAATGTAAGTAATCACTTGTATCAGACTATCTTTCGCTTTCATCATTTATATGTTGAAAGCTATTTTTTTGTTTCGTTTAATTAAAAAGAAAAACCTAGAGGTTTAATAGTTGCAACTAGGGTCTTCAAAAGTTCTTTGTTTCAATTTCAGCTGTAGAATTTTACACGATTTTCAATAGGCTGAAATTCTTTCTCACCTGGCTGTAAAGTTGGATTACCAAAGGGCATTTGGGCAATTAACTTCCAGTTAGAAGGAATATTCCACTCCTTTTTAACTTCCTCATCAATAAGTGGGTTATAGTGTTGTAGTGATGCCCCCAAACCTTCTGATTCTAATGCAGCCCATATTACTAATTGATGCATTCAAGATGCTTGGTTTGACAAGATTGGAAAGTTACCCGCGTATAAAGGAAACTGTTTTTGAAGACTTTTTACTCCTGCCTCATCTTCGAAAAATAATACAGTCCCGTAACCACTCTTAAATGAATCCATTTTTTGTTGAGTTCCAGTGAAATCTCTATCCTCCACAACATACCCATTGCTTTTTCTAAAAGTAAAATTTCTTCTTTAATCATTATTTTCATAGTGACGACAAATAAACAGTTATTCTATTTGTATGTATAAATTATATAGCATTTTGATAAACAATACATATAATTAAAAGATACGACGGTTTTTATGTAATTTTAATTTAACGTTATTAATAAGAGTAATAGTTAACGTATTTTATTAAAAATAGTGTAATCTATTACACACATTGTAGAAAAATGCACGATTTGTCGTCATCTAGAGTGAAGGATAAAACAATTATTTTTGTAGTGATGTTTATACATTTACTTCTTTAAATAATATAAGTTAATTATGTACCTTATGAGGAATTTATATTGTGAAAAATAACTTGAAGTTAAATACTTATAAGTTTTCTATTCGTTTGTTATATCTGTGATAATTTTTTAAAAGGTATTTAGAAGATAAATTAATGTATTAATAGTAGTAAAAGTAGATATTTACACTGTAATGGAGTGGGATTGAAACTAATCAATTTAACAAGATGATTTTTATTTATTTTACCATTGCGATTATGATAAATAACGAGCTGGAGTTCTCCAAACTCTGTACATAGTATCGGTTCATAAAAAATATTTCGTGAATTTCCTGTATTTAATCCGATACGATGATATTTTTCACAGTCTAAAAACGCGGTCAATTCGCTTGTTAAGAGCGTGTTGACCGCGTTTTCTAGAAGATAAAGGGAATTTTGGTTTATCTTCTTTTTGGGCTAGAGCTTGCATAAAATCTTTTGTAATCTGATTCACAAAAAGTGTTTTTTTGAATTGGTTGTTATAACTTAATTCTACAAGCAAAGGTCTTTCTTTTTGTATTTTTTCATTTACACAAGATATTTTCTGGTTTCCTCTATGTTAATTTATTAAATTAGCCTTTAGTAACTTATTAAAGAAATATAACTTTTTATAGCTGCATCACACATTTACCAAAGCGAGAAGGATCAAAAAATGAGCGTTGTACAAAGTCTACACTCTCTTCTAATCGGTAAGTTTGATCGATAATTATTTCTCTACCTTTAGTATCTTGCAACTGAATCGCACTTTCTAAATCTTCTTTTGTTCCTAAACAATTACCTAAAATAGATACATTTTTAAGAATACTCATTTTTAATGCATCCCTGACAACCGACTCAGCATCATTTGGTGTTTTAGTAGATAATAAAGGATGTTGGTCTCGCAAACCGCATGTTACATACGTTCCATTAGTTTGCAGATAGTTTAATGCATACCCAATGTTCATATCGAAGAACGGATCAAAAACATGGGTAATTTTATGATTAAAAATAGATTTATGATTAATCTCGTTATTTAATAATTCCACACGGCTAGGTGATATTTTATGTATTTCCTTCTCACTCCACTCTGATGTTGACAAACAAAGTGGAGTAATACCATGTGAGAGTAATTGCTGGATAATGAACAGTGACGTATTTGATCTCGCACTTAATACCAATGGATTTCCACCGTTCTCAAGTAATCTAGATCGTCTTATCATACTTGAGGCAGTTTGGGCACCCAAAGAGAAACAGGCAGCTTCGTTATCATCTAGGCTTTCTGGTGCTCTTATAATTTTGTTCTTATGGAGACGCAACCAACCCAATGATGCAAAATTAGTAGCTACACCAGGTAAGACGGTATCTTGCCCGCTACCAGGGTATGTACAATCAGATATAACTGTATCCCCAATGAAAAAATCACGTACATCGCTACCTACAGACACAATCTTTGCACTAAATTCTGAGCCGAAAGGAACAAATAATCTTCCGGATTCCTTTATTAAATTATAGTTTTCAACTAATATAGCTTTATCACGATAATTGCATGAGAAAGCTGTTACTCTTACTAATACATAATCACGGTTCTTCGAATCCTCCGCATCGAATACAGGCTGATCTAATTCGACTGTCCCAAACAGTATGTCTACGTCCCCAAATTTAACAACCCCAAGATCTGTATATTCTATTGAATCTTTCTTATCTGAATTAATTGCTACTAATGCACGCACTCTTTATACTCCTTATACACATTATTTTGTTGATATGCAACAGAGCTAAGATTAATTGGAAACCAAACATGCTCACCATTGTTAGACATCTCCAATAGAAGAGCAGAATCTGCTACGCCACTCCAACCAAGAAAGTACCCTAACAAGTAGTCTCTATTGTTTTCTCCAGTATAAAATCCATGAGCATTAGCCAAATCTAAGGCATTTAACCAATACTGATTTGCGAGGGATAGGTACCATGAATCTCCAAAAGCTTCATGGGCAAACAAAAGGGATTGAAGTACCCCAGCAACTCCATGACATATAGATAAATCCACAGGTCCATTTTCTGGTAATATTATTGATTTCTTAGCTAATTCATAAAGGTTTAACTGTTCTTTTAATGTTCTTGCCATTTCAGCTAAGACCATTAACAATCCAGCATTTCCATTGCACCATCCTGAAGCATTAACTGTATTCGGGAAAGATATTTGTAAAGTCTGTTTAAATAGGTCCCTGCATTCTTCCAAATTACCTAAGGCATAAGATATTCTAAATTTAGCCCATATAATCCCTAAATTACCATGAGCTATTCCATCACTAGATAAGTTACTTAATTGTTTATCATTACTAATTTTATGATAAATTATCTTTAGGAGACCATCTGCTGTGTCCGAAAATGATGCCAACATGAGACCTATACCTGCTAAGCCATTAAATATGTCTCCACAAGGTACTTCCTCTGATTGAAATCTTGATACAACTTCTTCTACTTCTTTTAATCTACTCCCATTATGTTTCAATACAAAATTTAAGGAACTAGATCCTGAAATTATAGACGCTGATGCAGAGTTTTGTTGTGAATAATATGCATTAGAAAGAGATTTTAAGCCTCGTTTTGCCTGATTATAAAGATCATAATATTGAGAATGATTACGTGTATCCTTATGTTCTGTCAGATGTTTCAAAAGGAACAGAATCCCCCCAGTATCGTGAAACGATATTAAATTACTAGACTCATAAGATATAGGTAATTTCCCATATACTCCACCAATCCATCCAGTTTCAGCACTATCATTTTCTGTTGTGATTGACAATTGCATTAACAATTCAATTAATGGATTAATATTATCTTTTGTTACCTCTTGTAGTACATTTGAAAAAAGAGGGGATTGATGACCCAAATCTCCTACTTTTTTATATTTTGCTGCATGTATCCTAATATCAGAATAACCTTCTGCAATAAAACGTTTATCCAGTAAGAGCCTTTTTTGAGAAAGATTTTTAAGCATTATTTTCACATTATTATCAGCAGAGATTCCAAATATCTCTTTTGTAATAAAGGCACTTGAATATAGTCGTTTACTATTTGTTTTTGTAGAGAAATATGGAATGTCTCCGTTTTTTAAAGAACGAATTTCTTCTTCTAATGTATGTTTAGATATTTCAGGATCTTTAATCATTTTAGAAGGCTTCAGATATTTTAGCACTTGAGTTATTGTTTCATCATTAACTAAGTTTTCTGGAAATAAGCACGCATCAAGTATAAAGTAATACTGTACTGTAGGTCTTATAACTACTCTAATTGCACAGTGAATATCAGTAAAAATTAAAGAAATTTGTTCTTTGTTATCCATGATTTTCTCGTATGCATCTGAGTAACCTTTAAGAAAATCTTTTTGAAATGGAAGTGGATCTGGAGCTTGATTATCAGTTAACATGATTGGTACAGCAGTTCGATTAATAGTGATCTTTTCCTTGGCTATATCCACAGCGTCTGATCCTGGATTTTTTAGTGAAAAAATCATTTCATTTGCTTCTTGAGGATAAGGTGTATTGATAGCGCCAATCATTATATTATGTGGAACTGTCATTAATTTAGCTGGAATTATTGATGTATGAGCAATAGAGCGAGATAACGTATCCCTCATTAAATCCGGCAGTGAACTTAATGTATAATCATATGTAGGTTGTAAGCTAGTCTCTAAATCTATAAAATACGGAAATATTCCATTAAAAATAACATTTTCATCATGTAAATCTGATGCTCCGAGGCAACTAAAAACTGCAGCACATAAACCAAGATTATAATATGCGTCCCCTACTTCCGATTGATTTACAGGAGAATGTTGCACGAACTCTTGCCAACCGTAATTACCTCGATTAACTGTTTTTGCAACAGGGGAATAGTCCTTTAAAGTATCAAACCTGAGAATTTCTGAAAAAACCCTATCTACCAACACATCAACCTCTAAAGACCGAGGTTTATATATAATTTTTTTAGATGAATCAAATTCTAAGCAAAGGACAACTTTCGAGCCATTATGAGGGTCCGAATCAAGAGGAGTAACGGCGTTTAGGTGTGACTCCTGATTAATAAAGCCCTTTAACAAGAGTAGGCTAGCGTCATTGCTAAAACTTTCACATACATCTTGAATGTAAGAACACGTATTTTCCACACAAGTTTTAACTAATACTCTCAAATAATCATACTTTAAAAACCAATCATTTATGAGTTCCCTATCAATTAATTTGACATATTGATCAAATATTACTGATGAAGAAGGGTCAGCAGGAAAAGATAGGTTTTCTCGATATTTGTGGAATTCATATATAAATGTTTTATGACTCAGCCTCCACACATGATGTTTTAATAATGTGTGGAAACTGTCCATAAATGCAGTTTCAGCATTTAATACAACATCTTGCTTAGAAAGATATTCTTTTATTTTGTTATTTGTGTGTTCTATTTCATCAATATAGTAACTCTTCACAGCATGAACTAGTTTATCCGATACTACTTGCATATTCATTCTCCTTTTTCAACTCTGCATTAAACAATTTTGCGTATAATCCCTCACTATTAATTAATTCTTCATGAGAGCCACACTGTACAATACATCCATCTTGAAGAACTACAATACGATCCGCATTTAGAATGGTCGCTAACCGATGTGCAATAACAATTTTTGTACAATTAAGTTTAGATAATGCATCATAGACATGTGCTTGTGAAATGTTATCAAGAGATGAGGTTGCCTCATCCATTATTAATAGTTTAGGTGTTTGAAGTAAAACTCTTGCTATGTGTATACGCTGTCTTTGCCCTCCAGATAAACTTGCTCCCGTTTCTGATATAACGGTGTTGTATCCCATAGGAAACTTATTAATAAAATCTAGAAAGTCTAAAGAAGTACAAATTTCTAGAATTTCTTTTTCTGTACGTTCACTACCAAGTTTTAGGTTTTCCATTATTGTTCGGTTGTGTAAGTGGGCTTCTTGGGGAATATAACTAATTGATTTTCTTAATGTATCAAGATTGTAATCATGATACTCTATTCCACCAAAGTATATAGACCCGCTAGTAGGTTCAAACAAACTACTAATAACCTTCCCCAGTGTAGTTTTTCCAGATCCAGAAAAGCCAACAAGAGCAACTGTTTCTCCATCGGAGATATCCATATTAATATCTTTAATAGCTGGAATACTATTGGATGTATAACTAAAATTAAGATTTTTAATAGAAATTGATCCAGAAGTCACTACATTTGAATTATCAATAGATTTCTCTGCGGGATATTCAAATATATCATCAGCTAATACGATATATCGGGCTGCCACTAGTATTTCTGAAACCATGGTGAATACTGAATTTACATAAGCAAACAATAATGATACTATCGATTGAATCGCAATTGCTTGTCCCAACGTCATAAGACGTAATTCAGTCATATAGATACTTGTAACAAGAATTATTAAAGGAGCAAATACCTGTATTCCCGATAGTGTTGAACCTATTATTCCTTGTTGAATACGCATTCTATGACTTGTTGCTTTAAGTAATTTTATAAAGCGCTGTTTCCAATCATTGATATAGGACTGAACATAGCCTCCTAATTTCACGCTATTAATAGAAACTACAGCATCTAACTGTATGCTTTGTGCATTAGTTCCTTCATGTAATTCTTTGTCAGTTGCGGAATTCACGTAAGATTGTCCAATAACCAAAAAAACAAATGTTGCTATTACAAACAGTAAAATCATTATTCCAAGTATAGGAGATATCCAAAAGACATAGGCCAATATTGCTAAACCACTAATTAAATCAAGGCATGTCTGTACTAATTTCGTTCCTAAAACATCCTGTATCCTTGTTAAGGAGTTAAGCCGATAAATAATCTCTCCAGGTGATCTTACAGTAAAATACTTAGCTGGTAGAGATAAAACACGTGTAAAAGCTCCGCTTAGAAGATGCCAGCTAAAGCGATAGATTATCTTTATTGAGAATGAGGTCCTTATAAAGTTTAGAGTTGTCATAATAACTAATGCTATGACAAGTGAACCAATGATTTTACTAAAGAATACAGCGTCACCCTTACCAAGACCATTATCAATTATTTGCTGTGTAAATATAGGAATCGCCAATGTAATTCCTACCAACATAATACTTGTTAAAGCTACTGTTAAATAAAGACCTATCATTTTAGTCGGCCAAATATAATTTTTTTTCCATCGAGAAAGATTGCTAACGGTGCGTTGTGCAAAGTTTATTCCAGGTTCAGCAACTAGTACATACTCTTCAAAGTTTTCCATAAACTCCGATTGAGATATTTTCATACGACCTATCGAAGGGTCCATGATAACTACTTCATGTTCGTTATATGATTCAACGCAAACAAAATGGTATCCTTTCCAAAAAGCTATCATAGGATAATCCATTACTTTAAGAGCCCTTGAATCTTTTATACGATAAGTTTTAGCCTCCATACCAAAATAAATAAGTAACTCTTTTAGTTGTTGTAATCCTAATCCGTCTCTGCCCGGTTCTTTAACTTTTCTAAGTTCTGTAATTGAGATCTGATAATTATAAGCTTCTAGTATTGTTTTAACGCAACATAGCCCACATTCTGTTTGCGCTAACTGTAAAGTTGGATTAAGCCTTCTTTTTTTTACTTTAGTCATCATATTAAATCTCAAAAGTTAAAGGCGAAACCTTAATCTCTGAATCGAGTGATTTACATAAATGCAAAAGAGCACCTGATTTTCCAGACATTAATCCTGGACTTAATGGATAACGCCCTTGTCCGTTTTTATAGTAGTTAAATATATATTCCGGGCTGCAGAATGTTGTGTTTATTTGCATAAGAATATCTTCTGTTTCTTTTGGAAATAATCCGCTCACATGTTGTAGAGCCTCTAATATTCCCAAACTACCGTGGCAAAGAATTGGAACACGTGAAATAGGTATCTGCTTTAACTGTTTAATTAAGTTTAGAACTGATTCTCGAGGCAGAATGTTTGACTTATAGGCTTCGTAATAGGCTATTAATAACCCTGCTAGCCCATTGCACCAAGAAGATGATACATGCATACCGTCTTCATCTTTATACACCTCTATAATTCCATCATTATTTGTATGCTTATCTCTAATTATTCCATCAATCTTTTTAACTAAGCGATTTATCTCGTTATTTTTTTGTTTCTGGTTAACCCTAGCAAGAAACCATATTAATTGACCGTAACCATGAGCAAATCCTGTAGTTGTTTTAAGGTCATTATTATTTATAATTGAATATGCTAGTGATATGATTTTATTAATAAAATCATCACTTAATTTAAAATCTTTGTCTGTTTGATATCTCATAACAATTGAACCGCTTTTTCCCGAAATCATATCGAAGAAATGTGCATCTTCAGCTTCTAAAGAACGGTGTAATATTGGCCATGAATCTATAGCGATCTCTTTCCATCTTTCTTTTCCAAAAATATTTCCTGCTGCAAATAATGCCCATAGTAGACCCGAAACACCAGAAAATGCACCAGTTCCAGAAAGAAGGACATTTCTAAGCTCGAAGCTTCTATCTCCAAGAATCTTCGCCGACTTTTCAAATACGTCGTAAGATGCTGCTACAGCCCTTTCATCCCGTGAAAGTTTACCCGCTACTGCTAATGCAAGTGCTGGACCAATTCTCCCGCTATATAAATCGTATCCTAAAACACCTGGCGTCCAGCCTTGACCTCCAAATCTTGCAACAGGACCAATCCAAGTTTTAGGTAAATGTGCATAACGATCATCCAAAATGGTATCAGTTAATGAATTGGAAAACCAAGAGATTATTTCTTCTTTACCTAAAGAATCGTTATTTTCAGCATCATATGAAGTTTTAGATTCTAACTTATCTATTTTAGTAGATTCCGTTTCTTCTATTTTTAACTTTCCATCAGCATGCGGATCTGCTAACTTAGCAACAAAGGCTAGTCTTATTAGCTTTGTTTGTCTAGTCAATTCTGTTTCCGTCAGATTTTTCATTTTTGAAATAAAACCTGATTCTGGACTTTCTGAAATGTAAGCTACCACTTCATCTTCATGTATAATCTCTTTTCCTTTAAAATCTATGTGAAAATATGGTACATCCCCATTCCAAAGTTGTTTACATTCAGATAGAGTCAAATTTGTATCACTTGTCAAACTTAATATTCCAGTCCGCGATAATAAAGTATGAGCCATGTCGATATTCTTGGATGGTTCTGCGTCTGTTAAAATACGTAAAATTTGTTCATATCTATATGTCATATTATGTATATATCGGAATTTAGAGTTGCTAAACGTCTTAATTACTGCATTAATAAAGTTATTTTTATGTTGTAGTATATCTCTAAAAAAATTAGAGAAACCATCAATAAGTTCGTTGCATCTTTTATTTATCAACTTTTCTAAATTTGGATCTGTCGATAGGGCATTATCAATATTTTGACGTTGCCAAACAACTTTTATATCTGAAGAAAATCCATCTTTAATATTAAACACCTTAAAAGGACTTACACTATTCTCATCACGAATACCTGTAAATCCAACATCAACTGATCCTTTATTTGCTTTTGTTCCTAACGATATTGGAAGTACACCTGTACCATACACTGATTTCTCCAAGGCATGATATGCGCTTTTTTTAGACTCAAGTGTTCCGATTCTATTTCGAGATGGGTGAAACAGAGTTTCTAAATCTATTGGCATCGGACCAGCATTTGTCCATAGTATATTACTATAGTGCATATCAGAAGCGTTTAACAAATACATTAGACAGGCTAATCTGCCAGCTTGAAACATATCTTTCGTTTCATTATTAGTTTCCTCATATGATGTAAATCCATAATTACCAAAGTCAACAGCAGTAAGTGAAGGCATTTGAGAAGAAATAAATTTATTAATCTCGCGAATAAAATTCATATACCCAAATTCACCAGAGACCGAACGTGGTTTATAAACAAGTTTTTCTCCCTTTTCAAAGGTAATAATTGCTACTGAAGACCCATTATTATGTGTATCTCCACCTGATTCTACAGAAACAATACGGCTAGTATTGGCGATGTTAAATACTTCTTGAATTTTTATCCGATGCTTTTGAGTCAACTGAATGGCTTTCTTTATGGCATTAGCCTTGTTTTCTAATAGAACGTTGCACCTTCCCCATGCAACTGAGTAAATTTCAGAGAATTCCTTGAATTCTGTACTCATTAATTTTTGATTATAATAATTGTAAATTCGCTTTGAATCCATGTTATTCGGAGGTAATGTTTTAATCTGTTCAGCGAAACATCTTATTAGGTAAGAGAAAGCCATCTGTGATAACTGCTCACAGATAGCTTTCTCAAATAAGTCGGAATTAAAAAGATACTCATCCAACTTAGGGTCCCAAACTTTCATCCAGATGTTTCTTGCAATCATCCTACAGGGGTTATGATATGGATACTGTTCTTGATCTTTGGAAGTATCCACACGTTTTATGTATCCCGAAGAACGTACAGATAAGGTATTTAAAAAAGGCAAAAGAGGTGCGATGTGATCTTCAAAATCCGACTGTTCTAGTTCTGGATAAAATTGTTTTTTATAAGTGACCATAAGTTACTACCTCTCCTTTAACAAGCTCTTGTGCACGCAGTACTTGGGCAAGTTTGGTCTGAGATCCATATAGAAATTGAAGCAAGAACAGGTGTATAACCGCCGTCCACTTCATCCTCAGTTATTTCTAGTAAATCAGATTCTAAGTATTTACCAAGTTCTAGATTGTTATCTTTCATAATTACATCCCCATCCCTATTATTTTAGTATTATTAAAATTATTTACACCACGACGTACATTCATGACTTAATGTACACCAACTACCGTTATTTCCCCAATAGTCACTAAGAGAAAATGTATTAGTAGTGCATGCTCCAAAAACATCATCATCAAATTCCTGTTCTACGATTTCTTCAAACCAAGTAACTTGTGCATGTTGCTCAACTTTTTGTAATTTATTATCATTTTTCACGTTCTCACCTACTTCCTAAAAAGGTTTTTATTACCTTTTTTATAATATTAAGACTTATTATCTAAGTCAAGTAAAATTTGGAATTTAGTTGGTAAAAATGAATCATTTGGGATATTTGTAAAAGTTTGCTTTACTTTTATAAAGATTACATTTACTCTTGATTTAAAGAGAGGTGAAAATATGAAAAATTTGGTGATTCGATATCAAACAGGGTCTATAAATATCTAGTTATTTCTAAAATATCTCAATTAGAGCTAGCAGAAAAGATAGGTGTATCTAAGAAAAGATTTTTGTAATAGGAAAAGGAAATTATTTATCCATTCTGCTTCTAACTTATCGTATTGCCAATTTATTTAAATATGATGTTGATGATATCTTTACTTATGTGGAGAGAAATAATCAAAATGGAGACTGATCCTACTTTAGGAAAGTTATCAAACTCTATTTTCTATCCTTTAAAGACTTCGATAGAAGCTTCAAATAATAATTGGAATATAACTTTAGGTTGCAGTTTTTTATTGCTACTTTTAGGAATATTACTTATCTACACATCACCGAAAATTGGTAATTCCGACAAAAGAACTAATTAAATACATCTAAAAAGTACACTCATTATGCTATATGTAATAGTTCTATTTAATTTGATTTTCCCAAAAGAGTATATGTGGCAAATCTTTTTCTTGCTTAGGTATTTAATAGTTTATCGAGCTTCCGGAATATAGCTAGCTTTTTGAGACAAAAAGGATTTTTTAAAGCTGAAAGATTAAAATAGGAGGATTGAGAATGCTTATAACTTCACTTACTAAAAGATATAGTGATACTGCGGTTTTAGATAATGTTTCTTTTGGTTTTAACCAAGGAGAAATTGTTGGTTTAGTTGGAAGTAATGGTGCTGGAAAAAGTACACTCATGAAGATTATAGCTAAAACAATTTCAAGATTTGATGGTTCTGTTAAAGACAATGATCATGTAGGATACTTAATTGAAGAACCCAAACTTTTTAGAAATAAGACAGGTTTAGCACACCTTTCTTACTTTTCGGAAATATATGGAAATAAATTCGAACTTAGACAGTATGAGGACATTCTAAAAAGACTACAGCTGTATGATGTGTTAAATAAAAAAGTTAAGGAATATTCCTTGGGAATGAAGCAAAAATTAGGTATTATTATAAGTCTATTAAATAGACCAAATTATGTAATATTAGATGAACCAACAAACAGTATGGATATTGAAACATCTCTCGAAGTACTAAGAATGTTGAGGTTATTGGCAAATGAGCAGAATGTAGGCATCTTAATTTCAAGTCATAAATTAGAAGACATTGAAACTATCTGTGATCGATTTATTTTTCTAGAAAAAGGAAACGTTATAGGAGAACAACAATTTAGTAATGACAATCAAGTTAGTTTAAAGTTAGTTTTTGAAAACCTTAATGATTTAGAAAGATTTAGTGAACATCAAGAGTTCGGAAGTATCATTGAAGCAAATAATACTACAATTTTAATCGAGACAAAATCAGATAACTCTGAGATTTTCAAGTTTTTAAACCAGTTAGGAATAAGGTTAGTTGATTTTACTGCTGAGAAAAAGACGCTCCGCAATGTCTATATGAATAAATTTAGAGGTGAACATAATGATACTAAGTACTAAAAAGTACGTTGCTTTCAATCTAAAAGAGCTTCTTATAAAGGGCAGCTTGATAATTGGTGTATTAGCTGCTTTAGGACCAGCAATACTAATGAGTTATTATATTTTAACAGTAGATAGTACTTCGTTTTACATAAAGCATGTTTCAAATTTCTATTGCATGTTAGGGATGCTTGCGGCGGTGCTACATCCTCTTTACTTTATCAATAGGGATTACTCATCTAAGGCAATATCTTTAATTAACAATTCAAAACAAAACAGAAAAAATTATGTATGGGGAAATATTATTATCGCGTCACTTATAAGCTTAATTTATGCAACTATAGGAATAGTTTTACTAGTAGTTACAAAACAATTAGGTGTGCCAGGAGAGTTGGAGGCTACCTTTCTTGTAGGTTTTTTTGTGAATGTTTTTCTTTTAGTGCTAACATTCTTTTTATTTGGATATATTTTATTACTGTATGGTGTTCGATCTGGTGCCGTTTATGTAATTTTAACAGCATTATTACTATTTATTCATAATATTTTAGGTAATATACTTGGTGCTGTCCAAAATGATTTTCTTACGGACTTAATTGAGAACTTCCCTGGTTACTTTTATCCAGTTATGGTGGGCTCAAATCCTCTCTCTCCTTTGCAATACACAATTGGTCTTATTACCTTAGTTATATTTACTTACCTCGTGCTAAAAAAAAGCGAGAAAATTGAGATGTAAGATTCTTTTTTAAAATTATCTAAATTTAATACTTTTCATTAAGCGATTAAATAAAATAGGACGACTAAAAAGGGAGATTTATTCCTTTTTTAGTGTCCTATTTTATTAATACTGTAGAGCTCTTCTTTTTTGTTAATAAGTTTTATAGACAGCTAAAAAGAATTTATATTTTTTAATTAAAAATGTAAAAGAAGTTAGATTTTCAGTTAAGAGTCTATTCTGTTTTATTATCATAATTCGTATAATAATATTTACCTTTTATATAAGTTTACTTTACTTTTGTAAAAGTTTATCGTATTATATATTCGTAGTCAAAAAAAGGAAGGTGATTACATTGAAAGAAAAAAATGGTGACTACGTTGAAAATAAAGTGTATGAACACCGAGTCTTAAAAAGAATGTCTCAAAAAGAATTGGCTGAAGCTGTGGGAGTATCGAAACAAACCATATATGTGATGGAGAAGAATAATTATTCACCTTCTCTCGTCTTAGCGTTTCGAATAGCTGATTTCTTTAACGTGGATGTTAACGATATTTTTAGTTATGTGAGAGGAAGTGAATGAAATGATAACTGATAAAATAGGAAATGCCATTTTTAATCCTTTGAAAACTTGGACAGAACAATCAAATAGTAACTGGAATATGCTTATTGGTATTGGAATTTTATTGCTTGTGTTCGGACTGATTCTGATATACGTGTTTCACAAAAAAATGGGTGCGGCTGACGAAAGAACAAGCCAAATAAATTTAAAAAGTGCTCTCATTGTGTTGTATGGAGTCGTTTTGTGCGACCTGATTTTCCCAAAAGAATATATGTGGCAAATTTTCTTCTTATTTAAATATTCCCTTGCATTCATAGCTTCAGGTATATATCTTGCTGTCCGATACAAAAAGGATTTTTTAAACTAAAGAATTAAACAGTATTATTAGCAGGGAAATTTATAAAGAAGAAGAGCGTTTAAACTATAAATCTTTACGTATATCATATACAGAGCTGGTTTACATGAAGTTTCTTTACGCAACTTTATAAACACCCTCTATTTATTAGCGTTTATAACTACTATGGCTGGGGGAGAGATACATTAAAAATCCACCTCAAAATGTAGTATTTTCTTAAGGAGAATGTGTTATCATTTAGTTGCACATGCATTGTATAATAAAAAGTCACCCTAGGTTTGTAGAATGGGTGGCTTTTTACTTTGTTGACGATATTAACTATCTTCCCACCTTAATGACAGATTTTAATATATCATCCGTAAAGGTATACCTTTACGGACTTTTGTTTTTTATAAGAAAACTATCTTTTTTATCGTTCGTTTAATATAGAATAAAGTTACAGAAATGTTTAATTAATCAATATTTTGTTACATAATTACTGTAAACTTAAGTAGTATCTAATTTTTTAAGTAGTAATAAAAGAGTTCTATGAGGATTGCGGCAGCAGAAGGTATTAAAAAGCAAGGAAAGTGCGAGGAATTAATTGCATCTGGGAGATAATACCGTCGTTAATATCCTGCCCAGTTTGGTAATGTACTTTGATTAGCAAAATAAAAGCAAACCAAAAGGAGAATAACTATATGCTCAAAATTTTGAAAGACACATCATTTGAAGGTACTAATATACCATTGGGTGGATTGTTAGTTGATTATCCCGAAAATGAAAAATGGGATATGCAAGGTTTTACAAGACTAAAAGAATATGAACTTGTTAGTATAATGTCTAGAGCAGGAAGTTTTAACAGAAAAGAGGTATTCGGGGAAAATCCCTATTATAGATATTTTAAAAAATATAAAAAGTCATATATGGTAATGTTGCAAGCAGAATCATTTCTTTTGAAAGGGCGTCCATTTCCGGATGTAAATCTGATTAATCAGATAGCATTCTTAACAGAGCTTAAGACTTATACCCTTATTGGCAGCCATGATGTAGATAAAATCGAAGGAACTTTGACAATTTTCCGGGGAACGGAAAAGGTTGCATTTACTGGTATGGGTGGGCGTGACGCGCATATCTATCCCGGGGATATAAGTGGAAAGGATGATCAGGATATCATCTTTAGCATGATTGGTGGCGTTGACAACAGAACCTATATTTCACCAGAAACGAGGAGAGCAGCTTATTTTGTTTTCGGTGTGGATAATATGAATATAAAGGTAGTTACTGAAGCTCTGGATATGTTAGAGAAATATGTATTGACACTCGCTCCAGATGCTATAACAGAACGCATAATTCTTTAAAAATTTAACCCCTGCGTAAGGAGTTACAACTATAATTATTTATAATAACTAGTTAAAGAGAAGGAGAAAGATCTTCTCTTTTTTATTTTAATCTTGTTGTACCTTTTTAAAAACTTGAGGCATATAATTTACCATACTGCTGCCCAATTGTAGACAAGATCTAACTATTGAAGAGGCAATTTTCTATGGGGTAATTTTCAAGAGAAGAGCAATTAATGGTTGTTAAAAGATATTTGGAAGATGAAGGTTCTTCTAAAAGAATTGGAGATTCTATTGGGGCAGATAAGGGGGATGTGCGCAGTTGGGTTCAACTTTTTCAATTACTTATAATATTAGATCCGTTTAAAATAGTCTATTTATCCTGAAGTAATTTAAAATTTTATTAAAACGATAAAAAAGGTGGATAATTACTTAGGGGATTCTATAAAAAATTCATTTTTTAAAATTTCTTCAAAAATGAAATAGCTTTACTAAAGTATACTTTAGTAAAGCTATCCATTATTTTAGAAAAAATATATTAAGTTACAAATGACCTAGAATACTCGAACATGAAAATATTAATTTGAAATCTCTTTGAGAAAGGAATCGTAACCAGGGAAATTATCTAGATCAATTATTCTCCTATCAATACCACGCTATAATAAAACTTTAAACTAGGATCAAGTTTTAAACATTTACAAGCTCAACGGTTTTTTTGAACTCTTTAATAGTTCTTTTCTTTTCTAAAGTTATTTCCAATAAAGTTTCAAGTATAGATGCATTGTATCCACCACTTCCTAAAGATTTAGGTGGCCTTACTTTCATATTATCTTTGGCTAATTGTGTATGTGGACTTCTAAAAGCTATAATTCTATTAAGGAATTTTTCGAGACTATTTAAAGAATCATATAACCTTTCTTTTCTTTCAATGTAAGTACTTTCTTTTAAAAGAATTAAATCTATGATTGAAGGCTTATTTTTATTAGAAATTACTATCTCTCGATGATCATAAGGTAAATATACAAAGTTATTATCTAAATAGTCTTGATATTCCTTATCATCTAATGAAGAACCATATAGTAGAAACTCGACAATAATCATTAACATTTGAGTTCCCCCTGGTCCGTGATATAACTTACCCCCGATAACAAATGGAGAGAAGTATGGTTGTAAGTCAAAGGAAAATCTTTCTGGAGAAATTTCTTTCTTTACCTGAACTATAGAATTAACCATAAAGTTGAATTGTTCGCTACAATTATTTACTAATCTAACGTAATCACTACTACATATATCAGTTTCTTTCAATAATTGTAATTTATTGGATATTGTATATAAGCAATTCATAGATTCACGAACACTATGTATAAATAATCTTTCCTCAGGATAATTGGTAAACGTTCGTTGTCTTTTTCCCTTAGGGTTTCTTGTAGTATAGCTATTTACATTATCTCTTGGTAACTCTAAAGTTAATTCACTTAATCTCAGTAATTCAGATTCTAGATTGGTGATATTATGTATATCAACTCCATGCCTATTCAGGGCCGAAGCTATAAAGCCTATATCCCGAGTAATAGCCATACCTTCATAAGTATTAGACTGTGTTTGTGAAGATTTTTCTAATATTTTTTCTAGTTTATCTTTCATTTTTGTTGTATCCTGTTGCTCGTTTAGCTCACAAAATTCATTTTCAAAAAAATCGTCTAGTTCCAGAGGATCTAGGTGTGAAACAAGGTAATCACAGACATTGCTTGGGAGAGTTAGCTTATTGTCAGACATATCTTTTACATTGTTATATGACATTTTTTCACCTTTTTCATTTATAGTTAAATTATAGTATATCTACAAACTAATTGAAGAAAATAACATTAATTAACATATATATATTATCAACAAGTTAGAAATCAGTCAACCAAATTATGGTAAATTAGATATGTTTGGTAAAATGCTTGTTATTAAATCGTTATTGCAAATTTCATGTATATTAACTTTTTGAAAAGATTTGTTTACGCATATACTTAAATAATATGAATTTTCAATCTTTATATAGTAAAAGTAAGCTGCCTCTTTAAAGCCATTCAGAAACAAAGAGATATTTCCATTTCGAATTGTAACGGAAAGACGGTGTAATTCGAGATTTAAACCTATTCCCATCATTTTTAAATAACTTTCTTTTAGTGTCCAAATTAATAACAGATAGTTTAACTTGTCTCTTTTTGATAAAGATGAAAAAGTCGATTTCTCTTTTTCTGAGAATATAAATTCGCAAATAGAGAAATCTATTGGTTTAATATACTCAATATCTATCCCTACAGGTTGGGCGGCTATAGCACAAGTAACATAGTCTTTAGAATGAGAAATATTAAAAAAGAATGCATTGTTATCCTTAAAATAAGGCTTTCCATAGTAATTAATTTCTATATCACTGACTATTCTAAGCTCGTTTTGTAACTTTTTAATTAATAGGCTCCCAAATAAACTTCTTATTTGATCCTCTTTTTTACGTAAAGAAAGTATTTTTTCTTTATAATTAGCTGTTAAATTATCTACAGCTTTCTCAAGGACCCAATTATCAAGCTGGTGTGGAACTTTTACTTTATATACATCAATAACCATATTTTCCAAATCCTCTTTTCACTAAAAAGTTCAATTTAGACTAAAAAATTCCAATATAAAAGAATAAATACATTATACAGGATTATTTTGTGATAAAAATCAATTTTTTGTAAAAATATTTGAATAAAATGGTAGAATAGTTTAAATTTAAATAGGGAATTTTGTTAAAAATGTATTAAAATGTTTTTATTGCGGAGGAGATAGTAAGGAACAATTACCAAGCTCAATATATAAACCGTATTTTTCGATGAATAAATGAATTTGTTAATTTCTTTTTCGTTTCGATTTTAAAAGTAAATACACTTATTTTTAGGGTATCGCTTTTCTAAAAACTAAAGTAATAAAAATTTAAATTACCTTTTATTTTTGTACCAGTGCATTATTTATCTTTTCTTGTAATTTATATCTTATAAAGAGGTGATTGTATGTCTAAGTTGTCTACATTTCCTTTAACCCATGCTCAAAAGAGGATGTGGTATACAGAAGCAATATTTCCAGATACTAGTTTATCCAATGTTGCTGTTAAAGTAACCTTTGATGAAACGATAAATACTTCTATTCTAGAAAAATCCTTACAAGCACTTGTATATTCTCAAGAAACATTAAGGGTTCAATTATCCAGTAGAGAAACAAGTGAACCTGTTCAATACGTAGTAGAATATCAACCCTTCAACGTTAGAACAGTAAATAAAGAAAATGCTAATTTAACAGAGATAGACAATTGGTTAGGTGAAGAAATCCTTAAACCTTTTAAATTATACGATACCCCTCTTTTCGAATTTACCATTGTAAAGATGGAAAAAGAGCATATTCTTTTATTTATCAAATTCCATCATATTATTATTGATGGTATTTCTTGCGCACTAGCTGTAGATAAAATAAAAGATTTATATCATAAATTATCAATCAATAATCTACTTCTCTCTGAATTAAATGTTGAATCTTTAGGCTATTTAAACACAGATAAAGATTATGAAGGTTCAAAAAGGTATTCAAAAGACCGTCAATTCTGGCACGGTGAGTTTAAGACAATACCTGATTATGTTAAAGAGCATACTGGTAATTTATATAGTAGTAATACAAACGCTGAATGTATACATTACCCTATATCCAACACGCTACAATTGAAAATAAACGAGTTTTGTATCAAAAATAATATTAGCGAATATACATTGTTTACTTCTTTACTTTTTCTATATTTGAATCGTACTAAAGGCTACAATGATATCGTTATTGGTACAAACTATGCCAATCGAATGCCCAAAGAAAAAGAACTTCTTGGTATGTTTGTTAGCACAACACCTTTCAGGACGCATATTGATCCTGAACTAGATGGTATCTCATTTATAAATGAAGTAAATAAAAAGCAAATGAGATTGCTACGTCATCATAAATATCCTTATAACAAATTATTGGGTGAATTAAGAGAAAACAATAACGACGTTAATGCATTATTTTCAGTAGCAATTGAATATCAAGAACTTTCGCATGAAGTAGTATTCTGTGGACATGAGACTAACGAATTTACATTTCACTTCAAGAGAGATATAGATAAAACACTACTATACGTAGGCTATCGAGTGGACTTATTTGATGAGTCGGATATTAAACACATGCTGGAACATGTGTTTAATTTACTAGATGATTTAATAGAGAATTCACATTTAAAATTAAATGAAATAAATATTTGTTCAAAAGAAGAAAAACAAAAATTACTTTTAGACTTTAATCGAACAGAAGCCGATTACCCTAAAAAACCGATACATCTTCTTTTTGAGGAACAGGTTGAAAAGACTCCCGAAAATATCGCTGTGGTATATAAATCTGACTCACTAACTTATAGAGAATTAAATGAAAAAGCTAATCAGTTAGCACGAACTCTGCGGACGTACAGAGTGCAACCAGATAGTCGGATAGGTCTTCTAATGGAGCGTTCAATTGATATGATAGTTGGATTACTGGCTATCCTAAAATCAGGGGGTGCTTATGTACCAATTGATCCTGAATATCCGGTAGAACGAATAAAATATATTTTAGAAGATGCAGAAGTACCGATGGTACTTAGCCAAGCTTCGCTTATTGATAGATTGGCCTCTCAAGTGAGCTTTAAGGGACAGTGGTTAGATATAAAACAAACAGATGTATATCATATAGATAACTCTAATTTGTTAACAGTGAATAAACATACTGATCTAGCTTATATTATTTATACATCTGGAACTACAGGGAAGCCTAAAGGAGTTATGATTGAACATCATGGTGTATCTAACCTAATTGGCCACTTTGAAAAGACTTTAAATATAGAAGATATGGATAGAATTGGCCAGTTTGCAAGCATTTCTTTTGATGCAGCAGTAGAAGAAATTTGGAGTGCATTATTGTCTGGAGCAGAATTGTCCATTATACCAAAAGATGTTATATATCACTACAAAGAATTCGAAAACTATGTAAATAAACATAAAATATCTAAACTACTATTACCACCGTCATATATGAAGCATCTAAGTATAGATAATATGAAAACATTAAAACATGTAATTAGTGGTGGGTCAGCTAGTAGTACGGATTTATTACATAAGTGGGGGAGAATTTATAGAAATGCCTATGGTCCTACTGAAGCCACTGTGGCCGCCACTATATGGATTGATAATAATGAGTCAAACAAGCAGTTTTCCATAATTCCAATAGGAAAACCAGTCGCTAATACTCAAATCTATATCTTAAATGAATCTCTCCAACCTCAACCGATTGGAGTCCCTGGTGAGATGTATATCAGTGGGGTAGGCGTAGCGAGAGGATATCTTAATCGCCCAGATTTAACAGCTGAAAAGTTCATTGAAAACCCATTTATTCCAGGAACGAAAATGTATCGAACAGGAGATTTAGCACGATGGCTTTCCGATGGAAATATTGAATTCCTTGGTCGGATTGATCATCAAGTGAAAATACGTGGCTATCGAATTGAGTTAGGGGAAATTGAAGCTACTCTATTACAACATCAATCAGTTCAAGATGTAGTGGTAGTGGAACAATTAAATATGCAAGGTGAGAATTACTTATGTGCGTATGTAGTAATGAGGGAAACAAAAGTTAATGTATCTACTTTAAAAAGGTATCTTAATAAGAAGTTGCCACAGTATATGGTACCATCGTTTTTTATTGAATTAGGAGGTATTCCCCTTACTTCAAATGGAAAAGTAGACCGAAGGGAATTACCCAAACCAACTGAGGCACTCCGTACTCAAGAATATGTTCCACCAACCACAGGTATAGAGAAGAAACTTGTGGGGATTTGGGAAGAAGTATTGGGAATTGAGAACCTTGGAGTGACCGACTCCTTCTTTGATCAAGGTGGTCATTCATTAGGAGCTATTCGTTTAATGTCTGAACTCCGTCAGGAGTTTCAAGTGGAAGTGCCCGTTCGAGTGTTATTTGAGGGACCTACAATTCAGAGCTTAGCGCAATATATAGAGGAACAGAGCGTGGTATCTGTTAATTCTATTCCTAAGGTACCTATTCAGGCGGCGTACCCTACTTCATCAGCTCAGAAACGTATTTACGTTCTACAACAAATGAACCCTGAGTTGACACATTATAATATACCGAGTGGAGTACAACTTGATGGTTTGTTAAACAAAGAAAAGTTCGCAGGAGCTTTACAACAGTTAATTCAGCGTCATGACTCACTTCGTACCTCGTTTGAATTAGTAGAAGGAGAGCTAATGCAAAAAGTACACGGCTCAGTCACTTTTAACCTTCCTTACTATCAAATGACGGAATTACAAGTTCAAGAAAGAATAAAAGAATTTGTTCAGCCTTTTGATTTTAATGAAGGCTCGCTCTTACGAGCTGAATTAATTCAAGTAGAAGAGACAAAACACATCTTCTTACTAGACATGCATCATATTATTTCTGATGGAATATCTATAAGTCTTTTTCTTCAAGAACTAAGCCAGCTATATAATGGGGCTATTCTACCTAATTTACCAATTCAGTATAAAGATTTTTCAGCTTGGCAAAATGAATTGTTTCAATCAAAAGAAATAGAAAAACAGAAAAGATACTGGTTAGGGACAATGCAGAAAGACATTCCACTGTTAGAGTTACCGATAGACTATAACCGTCCTTCTATTCAAAAGTTCGTGGGCGATCATATTACCTTTGAAGTAGACTCTGAGACTACTGAAGGATTAAAGACGTTAACCAAACAAACGGGGACAACTCTTTATATGGTGCTTTTAGCAGCTTACAATGTGTTGTTAGCTAAATATACAAATCAAACTGATGTTATTGTGGGAACACCAGTTGCCGGTCGTACGCATTCTGATGTAAATCCTCTTATTGGTATGTTTGTAAATACACTGGCTATGCGAAATTATCCGACTCAAGATAAGTCATTTGCACAGTTCTTAAATGAAGTAAAAGCTAACGCTTTACAAGCTTATGAAAACCAAGATTATCCTTTTGAAGAATTAGTCGATCAGTTAGATTTGGAACGTGACTTAAGCCGAAACCCTCTATTTGATACCATGTTTGGCGTTCAAGACTTTGGTGATTTAGCTCAATTAACGATGGAAGGAATCAATGTTGAGCCATATAATTGGCCAATCGCTATTTCTAAATTTGATGTAACTGTAATGCTACGAGAGGAAGCAAATCAAATAAGTGGGGTAATAGAATATCGCACGGATTTATTTAAGGCCGAAAGTATGGAGCGTTTTATTCAGCACTTTATTCAAGTTATTAAAGAAGTGGTGTTAGCTCCGGAAAAATCACTGAAAGACATTGATGTCTTAAGTCACGAAGAGAAAAATCAGCTTTTAATTGACTTTAACCAGACAGAAGCCGATTATCCTAAAAAGCCAATACATCTTCTTTTTGAGGAACAAGTTGAAAAGACTCCTCGAAACGTTGCAGTAGTATATGAATCTGACTCACTAACTTATAAGGAATTAAACGAAAAAGCTAATCAGTTGGCACGAACTCTGCGGACATACGGAGTACAACCAGATAGTCGAGTAGGTCTTCTAATGGAGCGTTCAATTGACATGATAGTTGGATTGCTGGCTATCTTAAAATCAGGAGGGGCTTATGTACCAATTGACCCTGAATATCCAGTAGAACGCATTCAATATATTTTAGACGATGCAGAAGTACCGATGGTACTTAGCCAAGCTTTACTTATCAATACGTTAGAGCCTCAAGTAGACTTTAAGGGCCAATGGTTAGATATGCAAGACTCTAATGTATATGATGAACAAGCTTCTAATTTAATACCAGTAACTAAATTATCTGATTTGGCATATGTTATTTATACATCTGGAACTACAGGTAAACCTAAGGGGGTAATGGTTGAACATAAGGGAATACCTAATTTAATCAATTACTTCAAAAGAGAATTGAATACGAGCAATAAAGATAGATTTGGACAATTTGCAAGTACCTCATTTGATGTTTCTGTAGAGGAAATTTGGGTTTCTCTTTTATCCGGAACATGTTTAATTATTATACCTAACCATATAATTTCAGATCATAATACCTTTGAAATCTTTATAAATGAATCCAAGATTTCTAATTTACTTTTACCTCCAACTTATATGAGGTATTTGAATTATGAAAATGTGGATAACCTTAAACATGTTATTGCTGCTGGTTCAGCTAGCTCACCAGAATTAGTTAATGAATGGAATGAAAAATATATAAATGGATATGGTCCAACTGAAACAACAGTTATTTCAACAACTTGGAGATATGAAGACTATAGGAAAGATTTATCCCTTATTCCAATAGGTAAACCAATTTCTAACACTCAAATCTATATCTTGAACGAATCTCTTCAACCTCAACCAATTGGAGTCCCTGGTGAGATGTATATCAGTGGAGTAGGCGTAGCGAGAGGATACCTTAATCGTCCAGGTTTAACAGCTGAAAAGTTCATTGAAAACCCATTTATTTCAGGAACGAAAATGTATCGAACAGGAGATTTAGCACGATGGCTTTCAGACGGAAATATTGAATTTCTTGGCCGAATTGATCATCAGGTAAAAATTCGTGGTTACCGAATCGAGTTAGGAGAAATTGAAGCTATTCTATTACAACATCAATCCATTCAAGATGTAGTAGTAAGCGAACAGTTGAATATGCAAGGCGAGAATTATTTATGTGCATATGTAGTAATGAAGGACACAGAAGTTAATGTATCTAGTTTGAAAAGGTATCTTAATAAGAAGTTACCACAATATATGATACCATCGTTTTTTATTGAACTAGATTGTATTCCTCTTACTTCAAATGGAAAAGTAGATTCAAGAGAATTACCGAAACCAACTGAGGCCCTCCGTGCTCAAGAATATGTTCCACCAACCTCAGATTTAGAGAAGAAACTTGTGAAGATTTGGGAAGAAGTATTGGGAATTGAGAACCTTGGAGTGACCGACTCCTTCTTTGATCAAGGTGGTCATTCATTAGGAGCTATTCGTTTAATGTCTGAACTCCGTCAGGAGCTTCAAGTGGAAGTGCCCGTTCGAGTATTGTTTGAAGGACCTACAATTCAGAGCTTAGCGCAATATATAGAAGGACAGACCATCCTATCTGTTAATTCTATTCCTAAGGTACCTATTCGGGCATTTTATCCTACTTCATCAGCTCAGAAGCGCATTTATGTCTTACAACAAATGAATCCTGAGTTGACGCATTATAATATACCGAGTGGAATTCAGCTTGATGGCTCGTTAAACAAAGAAAAGTTCACAAAATCTTTACAACAGTTAATTCAGCGTCATGACTCGCTCCGCACTTCATTTGAATTAGTAGAAGGCGAACTAATGCAAAAGGTATGCAGTTCAGTTACTTTCAACCTACCTCATTATAAAATGACAGAATCACAGGTTCAGGAAAGAATAAGGAGATTTGCCCAACCTTTTGACCTTAATGAAGACTCACTCTTACGAGCTGAATTAATTCAAGTAGAAGAAACAAAACATATCTTCTTACTAGACATGCATCATATTATTTCTGATGGGATGTCTGCAAATATTTTTCTTGAAGAATTAAGCAAGTTATATAATGGAGGAACTCTAGCTGATTTACCTATCCAGTACACAGATTTTTCAGTTTGGCAAAATGAACTGTTTCAATCAGCAGAAATAGAAAAACAGAAACAATACTGGTTAGAGGTAATGTCAGAAGACATTCCACTGTTGGAGTTACCGACAGACTATAATCGTCCTTCTATTCAAAAGTTTGTTGGAAATCGTATTGCCTTTGAAGTAGATCCTGAGACTACTGAAGGATTAAAGATATTAACTAAACAAACAGGGACAACTCTTTATATGGCACTTTTAGCAGCTTACAATGTGTTATTAGCTAAATATACAAATCAAACCGATGTTATTGTGGGAACACCAGTTGCCGGTCGTACGCATTCTGATGTGAATTCTCTAATTGGTATGTTTGTAAATACGCTGGCTATGCGAAACTATCCGTCTCAAAATAAGTCATTTATACAGTTCTTAAATGAGGTAAAGGATAACGCTTTACAAGCTTATGAAAACCAAGACTATCCTTTTGAAGAATTAGTGGACCAGTTAGACCTGGAACGAGACTTAAGCCGAAATCCTTTATTTGATACGATGTTTGGCGTTCAAGACTTTGGTGATTTAGCTCAATTAACAATGGAAGGAATCAATGTCCAGCCATATGATTGGCCTATTCCTATTTCTAAATTCGACATTACCGTTGCTTTAAAAGGTGAAGGAAATAAAATAAGTGGTGAGATAGAGTATCGTACAGATTTATTTAAGGCCGAAAGTATGGAGCGTTTTATTCAGCACTTTATTCAAGTTATTAAAGAAGTAGTGTTAGCTCCAGAAAAATTGTTAAGAGATATTGAAATCTTAAGTCACGAGGAGAAAAATCAGCTTTTAATTGACTTTAATCAGACTGAAGCCGATTATCCCAAAAAGCCGATACATCTTCTTTTTGAGGAACAGGTTGAAAAGACTCCTGAAAACGTCGCGGTAGTATATGAATCTGACTCACTAACTTATAAGGAGTTAAATGAAAAAGCTAATCAGTTGGCACGAACTCTGCGAACACACGGCGCGCAACCAGATAGTCGAATAGGTCTTCTAATGGAGCGTTCAATTGATATGATAGTTGGATTATTGGCTATCTTAAAATCAGGAGGGGCTTATGTACCAATTGACCCTGAATATCCAGTAGAACGCATTCAATATATTTTAGACGATGCAGAAGTACCGATGGTACTTAGCCAGGCTTCGCTCATCGATACGTTGGTACCTCAAGTAGTGTTTAAGGGACAAGTATTCGATATAAAAGATTCTAACTTATACCATGAGAATGATTGTAATTTATTAAACATAAATGATAATAATAATATCTCTTATATTGTTTATACCTCAGGAACAACTGGAAATCCTAAAGGAGTAGTATTGGAACATTCAGGAATTTCTAATTTAATAAATTATTTTAAAAATAATCTAAATATTTCAGATAGAGATCGAATTAGTCAGTTTGCTAGTATTGCATTCGATGTTCATGTAAAAGAAGTTTGGATAACCCTTACTTCAGGTGCTGAATTAGTTATTATTCCTAAAGGCAAAATTTATGATCTACAGGCATATCAGTCCTATCTTAATGAGAAAGAAATAACAATTACACTGTTACCACAAAATTATTTAAATTACTTAGAGCCTCAAAAGGTGAAAAATTTGCGTAAAGTAGTGGGTGGAGGAGCATCTAGCAGTGTAGAATTAGTACACAAATGGGAAGAAGCTTATCATAATACATTTGGGCCGACAGAGGCTACTGTTGCAGTAACTCTTTGGATTAATGATGACTTTGATAAAGCACAATTAACTACGGTTCCAATAGGAAAGCCAATCTCTAACACTCAAATCTACGTGTTAAATGAGTCTTTGCAACCTCAGCCGATTGGAATCCCTGGTGAGATGTATATCAGTGGGGTAGGACTAGCAAGGGAATATCTTAATCGTCCAGATTTAACGGATGAAAAGTTCGTGGATAATCCATTTATTCCAGGAACAAAAATGTATCGAACAGGGGATTTAGCACGGTGGCTTTCAGACGGAAATATTGAATTTCTTGGCCGAATTGATCATCAGGTAAAAATTCGCGGTTACCGAATTGAGTTAGGAGAAATTGAAGCTACTCTATTACAACATCAATCGGTTCAAGATGTAGCTGTAATAGATCTATTGAACACACAAAATGAAAGCTATCTATGTGCGTATATAGTGGCAGCTGAAAAATTCAATACGATAGGTTTAAAAGAGTATTTGGGTAAAAAGCTACCACAGTATATGGTACCATCATTTTTTATTCCATTAGAAGAGATACCATTTACATCTAACGGTAAAGTAAATAGAAAGAAGCTATCTAAACCGACTGATGCCCTCCGTGCTCAGGAATATGTTCCACCGAGGACAGATTTAGAGAAACAACTTGTAGAGATTTGGGAAGAAGTATTGGGAATTGGAAACCTTGGAGTAACCGACTCCTTCTTTGACCAAGGTGGTCATTCATTAGGAGCTATTCGTTTAATGTCTGAACTCCGCCAGGAGCTTCAAGTGGAAGTGCCTGTTCGAGTATTGTTTGAAGGACCTACAATTCAGAGCTTAGCGCAATATATAGAAGAACAGACGATCCTATCTGTTAATTCTATTCCTAAGGTACCTATTCAGGCGTTTTATCCTACTTCATCAGCTCAGAAGCGCATTTATGTCTTACAACAAATGAATCCTGAGTTGACGCATTATAATATACCGAGTGGAATCCAGCTTGATGGCTCGTTAAATAAAGAAAAGTTCACAGAATCTTTACAACAGTTAATTCAGCGTCATGACTCGCTTCGCACTTCATTTGAATTAGTAGAAGGCGAACTAATGCAAAAGGTATGCAGTTCAGTTACTTTCAACCTACCTCATTATAAGATGACAGAATCACAGGTTCAGGAAAGAATAAGGGGATTTGTCCAGCCTTTTGACCTTAATGAAGACTCACTCTTACGAGCTGAATTAATTCAAGTAGAAGAAACAAAACATATCTTCTTACTAGACATGCATCATATTATTTCTGATGGGATGTCTGCAAATATTTTTCTTGAAGAATTAAGCAAGTTATATAATGGAGGAACTCTAGCTGATTTACCTATCCAGTACACAGATTTTTCAGTTTGGCAAAATGAACTGTTTCAATCAGCAGAAATAGAAAAACAGAAACAATACTGGTTAGAGGTAATGTCAGAAGACATTCCACTGTTGGAGTTACCGACAGACTATAATCGTCCTTCTATTCAAAAGTTTGTTGGAAATCGTATTGCCTTTGAAGTAGATCCTGAGACTACTGAAGGATTAAAGATATTAACTAAACAAACAGGGACAACTCTTTATATGGCACTTTTAGCAGCTTACAATGTGTTATTAGCTAAATATACAAATCAAACCGATGTTATTGTGGGAACACCAGTTGCCGGTCGTACGCATTCTGATGTGAATTCTCTAATTGGTATGTTTGTAAATACGCTGGCTATGCGAAACTATCCGTCTCAAAATAAGTCATTTATACAGTTCTTAAATGAAGTAAAAGCTAACGCTTTACAAGCTTATGAAAACCAAGACTATCCTTTTGAAGAATTAGTGGACCAGTTAGATCTGGAACGAGACTTAAGCCGAAATCCTTTATTTGATACGATGTTTGGCGTTCAAGACTTTGGTGATTTAGCTCAATTAACAATGGAAGGAATCAATGTCCAGCCATATGATTGGCTTATCCCTATTTCTAAATTTGATGTAACTGTAATGTTGAGAGAAGAAGCAAGTCAAATGATTGGCGTAATAGAATATCGTACAGATTTATTTAAGGCCGAAAGTATGGAGCGTTTTATTCAGCACTTTATTCAAGTTATTAAAGAAGTAGTGCTAGCTCCGAAAAAATTGTTAAGAGATATTGAAATCTTAAGTCACGAGGAGAAAAATCAGCTTTTAATTGACTTTAACCAGACAGAAGCCGATTATCCTAAAAAGCCAATACATCTTCTTTTTGAGGAACAGGTTGAAAAGACTCCTGAAAACGTCGCAGTAGTATATGAATCTGACTCACTGACTTATAAGGAGTTAAATGAAAAAGCTAATCAGTTGGCACGAACTCTGCGAACACACGGCGTGCAACCAGATAGTCGAATAGGTCTTCTAATGGAGCGTTCAATTGATATGATAGTTGGATTACTGGCTATCTTAAAATCAGGAGGGGCTTATGTACCAATTGACCCTGAATATCCAGTAGAACGCATTCAATATATTTTAGACGATGCAGAAGTACCGATGGTACTTAGCCAAACTTCGCTCATCAATACGTTAACATCCCAAGTAGCCTTTAAGGGACAATGGTTAGATATGCAGCACTCTAATATATATGATGAGGATGCTTCTAACTTAGTGACAGTAACTCAATTATCTGATTTGGCATATGTTATTTACACGTCTGGAACTACAGGACGACCTAAAGGCGTTCTAATGGAAAATGGAAATCTTGTAAATTTGCTAAATCATCAATTTCAAGAACTTATAATTCCATTCCATGAAAATGTTCTTCAATTTAGTAATATTAGCTTTGATGTAAGTTTTCAAGAAATATTTTCAACATTATTAAGTGGAGGATCTCTTTATACCTTTGATAATGAATTGAAAAAAGACATACAGCTATTGTTGAGTTTTATTGATAAAAATGATATTTCTATTATTTTTTGGCCTACTTCTTATCTAAAAGCGATTTCTAACATTGATACATTTAATATATTTCCTAAATGCATAAAGCATGTTATTACTGCTGGAGAACAGTTAGTAATTAGCAGTGCCCTTAAAACATATCTAGAAAGTAACAAAGTCAATTTGCATAATCACTATGGTCCAACTGAAACTCATGTAGTAACAATGCATAATCTGTCAAACAGAGAAGAAATCACAGATGTACCACATGTAGGAAAGCCTATTTCTAACAATCAGGTTTATATCTTAAATGAATCTCTTCAACCTCAGCCAATTGGAGTTCCTGGCGAGATGTATATCGGTGGGGTAGGAGTAGCAAGAGGGTATCTTAATCGTCCAGACTTAACAGCTGAAAAGTTCATGGAAAATCCGTTTCTTCCAGAAACAAAAATGTATCGAACAGGGGATTTAGCACGACTACTTTCAGACGGAAATATAGAATTCCTTGGACGAGTTGATCATCAAGTGAAAATTCGAGGTTATCGAATTGAGTTAGGAGAAATTGAAGCTACTCTATTACAACATCAATCAGTTCAAGATGTAGTAGTAGTAGACTTATTGAATACAAAAAAAGAAAGTTATTTATGTGCCTACGTAGTAACAAAAGGACAAGTTGACGTAGCTAATTTAAGAAACTATTTGACTAAAAAGCTACCAGCTTATATGCTACCATCCTATATTTGTGAATTAAAAGAAATACCTTTCACATCTAATGGAAAAGTAGATAGAAAGAAATTGCCTGAACCTACCAGAGCACTCCATAGTACAAATTATGTTCCGCCGGAGACGGACTTAGAAAAGAAAATGGTAGAAATTTGGAGAGAAGTACTGGAAATTGAGAATATCGGGGTCACAGATTCTTTCTTTGATCAAGGTGGTCATTCATTAAATGCCCTTTTACTAACTAGTAAGATAAAAGAGAATTTAAATTCGGATTTGCCACTTCGCTTTATTTTTCAGAATCCAACAATTAGAGAGTTATGTAATGAATTAGATCTAAATAAAGAAACAAAAGAAGTTAAGGCGATGACTATGCTTAATGAAAAAACGGAGAAGAAAGTATTCTGTTTTTCTCCAATCCTTGGGTTTGGAGCTATTTTCTCACAATTATCAAGTTATACAAACGATTTTACTTTATACGGAATGGACTTCATTGATAATGAGGATAGGCTGCAACAATACTTGGACTTAATTTTAGAAGTACAGCAGAATGGACCTTATATTTTATTAGGTTATTCTGCAGGAGGACCACTAGTATTTGAACTAGCTGTATTTATGCAGAATAAAGGTTATATAGTTTCAGATATAATTATGATTGATGCTCATATGGAAACGGAAATTATTGAAAAAAATGAGCAAGAACTTTTAGAGGTAACTTATGAAAATGTACAGTATTTTACTTCAAATGAGCAGTTTAAGCCGTTTCTCAATAGTTTGGTGAACGAAACTCTAATTAATCAAGTAAAAGCTTACTTTGAGTATATTTATAGTTTAGTTAATGAGGAAGTTATTAGTTCAAATATTCATCAAATAATGTCAGAAAGCACACTAGATATTCACTTGGATAGAAGAAGAAAATGGGAAGAAAAAACTGTAAGTTATTCTGAATACAGAGGCTTTGGACAACATCACGAGATGTTAGTATCTCCACATGTCTCTAAAAATGCAGAAATAATCTTAAGCATCCTAGGCAAAGTTACAGAGAAAACTTTAGTCAGTATAGAAAGATAGAATATATGCTAATTGAAAAGCACCAGTGTTGAAATATAAATACTGGTGCTTTTTCTAATTAAACACTTTAGATAACCTTTTCTTTTGAAATTATGGTTTTTTTTGGTATAATATAATCTAGTTAGAAACTATGTGGTAAAAATGGTTAATTTTATCTTTAATTTCTACATTTTTGAAGAAAACTATCAAAACTATCACGTGATAGTTTTAATAATAAGGAGGTGGTTTTGTGGGACTGTAAGTTACAGAATCAGTGAGTTAGCCGATTTAGCTAAGGTAACTAAGCGAACAATTGACTATTATACTAACATTGGATTATTGCGCGCTGAACGGTCTAATTCTAATTATCGTTTCTACAGTCTAGAAGCGCTAGAACAGTTGCATTATATTGAACATTGTAAACGTAAAGGGATGTCTTTAGAAGAAATAAAAGGTAGTTTGCATCATGAAAATCCCAGATCTCTAATAGAATATAGTTTAAATTATGAAAATAATGATTTGGTACAAAAAATAGACGAATTGAATAACCACCTTAAAGACATTATGCAACTAATAAAAAAATTGGACGAAAAAGATAATCAAGTTATAAAATCCCATTTAACTCCCGAGAGTCTTACAGCTATGCATTCTTTACTAACGGTGTTCTCTTAATTTAAAATCAAAAACTTATTTTAGCAGGAGGTGTATGCCTTACTTAGGTAAGGTGACTTGTTGAACATATTTAATTTAATTTTAGTAGCGATTCTTATTGCATTAACCGGTTTTTTTGTAGCCACTGAATTCGCAATAGTAAAAGTGCGAAGTTCTAGAATTGATCAACTTGTTGCAGAAGGAAAGAAAGGAGCACTATCTGCAAAGAAGGTAATTACCCATCTAGATGAATACCTATCAGCATGTCAATTAGGAATTACGGTAACCGCAATGGGATTAGGTTGGCTAGGGGAACCTACTGTAGCAAGAATGTTAAATCCACTATTTATAAGGTGGGAATTTAACGACTCCCTTACGCATATTTTATCTTTAGGTATTGCGTTTATTATAATGACTTATCTCCATGTAGTAGTAGGAGAATTAGCTCCTAAAACATTTTCCATTCAAAAATCTGAGGCTGTGACTCTTTTGTTTGCTCCTTCTATTATTGTATTCTATAAAGTTATGTATCCATTTATATGGGTTTTAAATGGTTCAGCACGCATATTAGTAGGAATGTTTGGATTAAAACCAGCATCTGAACATGAATTAGCTCACTCTGAGGAAGAATTAAGGCTTTTACTATCCGAAAGCTATAAAAGTGGAGAGATTAATCAGAGCGAATTAAAATATGTAAACAATATTTTTGAATTTGATGAAAGAACTGCTAAAGAGATCATGATTCCCCGTACTGAAATGATTACTATCTCTGAAGATGCTAAGGTGGAAGATCTCTTGCAAATGACTGTATTTGAACAATATACTCGTTATCCAGTAGCTCTTGATGGAGATAAAGATAATATTGTAGGATTGGTAAATATTAAGGAAATTTTAAGTGATGTTGTGTTAGATAAAAATTTAAAGAAAAAGGGAATTAAAACTTATACTAAGCCAATTATCCAAGTTATTGAAACATCCTCGATAAATGATTTATTACGCCTAATGCAAAAAAATCGTACTCACATGGCTATTTTAATTGATGAATACGGTGGTACAGCCGGTCTAGTAACAGCAGAAGATATTCTAGAAGAAATTGTGGGAGAGATTCAAGACGAATTTGATACAGATGAGGTGCTTGATGTTCAGAGGATTGACGAAAATCATTACATTTTCAATTCGAAAATTCTATTAGAAGATGTAAATTCTTTATTGGGTATTGATATAGCCCATGAAGATATTGACACGTTGGGCGGTTGGGTTTTATCTCAAAAAATTGATGTGCAAATCAATGATATCTTAAGCTATCAAGGATATGAGTTTATAGTTAGAGATTTGGAAGGACATAAGATAAAGGAAATTGAAGTGAAAAAAAATCATGAATTTGCACATAATGTTAATAATTGATTAAAATAAATAAGACTATTTTTAAAAAAAGCTGTAGTTAAACATTTTAATAAAAGGAAAGCAATGTAACATAGTGGATAATCATACTGTTTCTATTGATAGCACAAACCATATTTTAACAAAAAAGACAATAAGCATGGGAGGAGTCCCACTTCAAAGAGTTATATTAAAGGAGGCAAAATAAACAATAAAAATGTTATTTAAATATTAACTATTCGTTTTATATAATGGTTCCAATAGCTACATAAAATTGGGAGATCTTTTGATTTCTCGTCCATTTCATGAAAAAGATAAGCAACTATGCCAACCCTAACATATAAAAAATCTATTACTTTTTGCATAATCAGCTATCCCTTACCTACTGCAGTAAGGGTTCTTTGTTATTTTTCGATTGGACAGGCAAGCTTACTGCAGTAGCTACATAGTATCTAAAGAATTACGACTTCGTTGCCTAATCAGTATCTAGTTCACTATCGCTACCGCGTTAATACAAGCTGTATAACCCTGTTGAAGCCATTTGTGAAACCTGTAAGGGAGCTGAGCCGAAGAGGCGAAGGGGGCGACCGGATGGGGTGAGCTGAAATAACTGAGACATAAAAGGCGAAAAAATAAAAAGAATGAAAGTAGGTACCAGCATGAGAAAAACAAAAGGATTTACCTTTCGAAAAATCTTCTCTCCACCTCACAAACTATCTCTTACGAGACCTCGTTCCTTCAAGGCTTATTCTTTTGTTCCATTTAGTCCACTAGCCATGCTTGACCCCACCATTCTTACTATAGGAGGCATTGTCTTAGGAATTGCGATCATCGAACGAATATTAGAACGATGGGGTGTCATCGATCTTGTTGATCAGTTCGCTAAGGTCATGCGCTTTATCTTGCCTGTTACCTTCTATAGCGCCTTGATTTACTTTTTTGCGACATTTATGTTTTGAGGAGGAATGCTGATGTTTGAGAAGCTCAAATTACGTGGCCAATTAATTAAAGCGTTTCGTACGGCAGAGATTTATCGGGTGGTGAAACGTGGAGACCGTACTTCCTATCTGTTTCCAAAAATTCATCAAATCGATCATCATCACACCTATACGCGGTATGCCTTTTCCTTACTAAATGGGATCGACCCGGAGCTTTTAACGAAAAAAAGGTGGGCATTACGGCAAGTATTAGGCAGCAACATCGAAATAAACGGCAGTCTGAAGAATTTTAGTGTCACGGTCCATCACAAAAACCTGCCTAAGATGCTTGAATACAACTATGGAGCCATCCATAATCATATTAAAAAAATGGAGCTCCCAGTCTGCATTGGTCAAGATATCTATGGAAACCCTGTCTCATGGGACTTTGCGGAGTTAGAAACCTTATTGATTTCTGGCGAAATTGGGGCGGGAAAAAGCAGCTTAATGCGCGTGATTCTGACCACATGGGTGAAGTATACTTCTCCCGAAGACTTGCGCTTAGTCTTAGTGGACCTTAAACGAGCCGATTTGGGCTTATTTCATGGGATTGACCATGTGGATGCGCTTTGCTTTGAAGCGAAAGACATGAGAAAACCTTTTGCGTTGTTACGAGCTGAAATGTATCGACGAGGTGATTTACTTTTAGAGCATGGCGTCACACATATAAGCAGGCTTCCTTTTAAGCTACCTCGTATCGTTGTGGTAATTGATGAAATGTCCATAGTAAAGAGAGAAACAGACCTTGTAGAGATGATTCAACAGTTTGCCAGCCAAGGTCGTGCACTAGGTGTTCATACAACTATTGCCATGCAACGTCCGGATGCTGATTTATTAAACTCTGCGTTAAAAGCCAATTTAAGGGTGCGGATTTCTGGAAGGCAAGCTGATGCGACGAATGCGAAAGTAGCTGGAGTACTCGGAGCAGAAGAAATTGATGCTGCAGCCAGGGGTCGTATGAAAATTAAGATTGATGAGGTCAAAGAGTTTCAAGCCTATTTCTTAGATGAAGAGGCTTGTAAGGAAATGCTTTCCCCTTATAAAACAAGTGTGAAAGACCCTGAACCGCAATTAGAGGTCGTGCCACAGTCGATCTTTGGGTTATTAGAGAAAGAGGAACAGCGATGAGTTTTCGACTATCTCAGCGTGATAAAGACATCATGGGGTTTATCAATCAGTTTCGGGCTGTAGATCGTGGCTCATTAGTGGAACTGTTCTTTAAACAGCTAAAATCGCCTGTTAATGCGTGTAATAGTGTGATGGTACGTTTGTATCGTTTAGGTCTCATTGAACGCACACAGCAGTATTCTCCTACCGTCTATTTGCCCGTGGATGCCAAGATCAAAAAGAACTCTCAAAAAATATTACATTTCCTTTCGATTTTGGATGTCTATAAACAAATGTGTACGTATAGTATGCCTAAGAATGTCATTGTGGAAGATAAGCCCACTGGAAAAAAAGGAGGCATTGAACCGGATCTGTTTTGTATTTTCAAAGGGTCTCCTTTTTGGATTGAAATTCAACGAAACCAGTATTCGGAGCAGAAAATGCAGGAGAAAATCCATCTTTATGAGGAGTTTTTCTTTTCAGATGAGTGGAAAGCGTTGCACTGGCAGCCAGAAGACCGGGCAACTATCTTCCCTTCCGTCATTTTGATTACACCTGTTCGATATGCAGTGTCTTCAGAGCATATACGGGTTATCCAAGTAGCAAGTATTCATGAATTAATGGAGAAATACAAAAGTTCAGGCAAACAACAAAAAGATGCAAAGCCAAGAACACGGTCATCGTCTGGTGGGATTAAAATTAACCTTACGTAATGATGAACAATATAAAAAGCTGCCTCAAAACAGGGAATGAGGCAGCTTTTCTGATTTCACACTCGTTGAAATGTGAACGTCATAGCTATTCAATAGTACCAAAATTATGTAAATAGTTCTATATTTTTCATAAAAATATAACAATAAAATGACTATCTATCCTCGTATTTCTAGATTTTGAGCTATTAAAAAGGTCTTACAAAGGATACACCTGACTTCTTGTATGTTGGGTGTTGAAATAAAGGAAAAATACATTTATTGTTAAATAGGTTAACGTATTAACATTTTTAGTAAATGGGTGGTAGAGAAATTGCAGGGGTATAAAGGTGTTTTACAACAAATTTTACTTATAGAGATAGAAAAAGAGAGGGAGAAAATGATTCAAGTAGCACGAGAAGAAGGTATAACAAGTGATCGCACACTTCAAGTGAGCCGATCCATTGATCAATTGTTGAATGAATTACAGAAGGTAAGCTTAACGAAGTAAGTATTCGTCTCTTTATAAATAAAAAAATGATCGCTTTCCCTCAGCATTGGCCTAGCATGAGAAAGCGATCGCTTTTTAGTAAGTGGTGATTAACTTACTAATCGACTTGTAAATTATAAATAATTTGGATAATAAAGTAAAGATATTTTTATATTTTTACTTACATATAAAAAGCTACCCTTGTCCTTTTGGTTAGCTAGTTTTAAAACCTGCAATAATTCCTGTAATATATCCCATTTTCAATCTCAATCTCATATCTAAGTCTGGTTTGTCTTTTATAAAGCTCATCAGACAAATAGTTAAATTCCTCTTCTGTGATATCCTCGTTTATTAAATCTTCAAATAATTTATCTAGATGTTGAGTTACTTCTTGAAGTTCTCGTTCTTTCAACGGAATTCACCTTTCAAATGTTGTTTTATTCTCTTTCTTTTTACTGCCTCTTATTTTGCTACTCTCATATAGAGGTAAAGTCTTTGGGGATCCTCTTTAAATATCTATGTGACCAACCTAGTTCCTCTTCCATGGTCCCTTTAATCCCTTATTTATATCCCAACCCATTTCCTTTTCTATTTACTTTATCTAATTCCACTCTAGGTATCTGGATATTAGTGTTTACTCTCGGTTACCAATAAAATAATCGTGTTTACATCCTACTGTTTCTTACTAAGGTTTTTTGTTTCTAAATATCTTTCCTTCTTTCTATTTTCCAAAATACTCTTTAATTCGTCTATACGACCTTCATACTGTATTTTTGTTCCTGAAATCCCTTCTTTTTTCCCCTTTTGTTTATTCTCAGATAAAACAACTTAGTTAGTTAGATATTTATTGGACTCATAAAAAAATATTTGGGGTTCAGAGACAAGAGTTCTTTCTTAAGATGGGTTATAGAATGATATATATTAGAAAAGAGGTGACCTGTTAAGCTTTGGCGAATTAAGGAAAGGAAACAAATAGAGAAGGAGGACTTAATAGTGAAGGAATTAGTCATTAACGATGTTGTATTTGATGTAAAATATCTTGCTACGTCTACAGTCAGCAAAGAAGAAGTGGGACTTGAAAAAAGAATTATTAATAATGGAAAAATGACTAAGGGAAGAGATCAAATTAAGTTTTCATTTTCTGTTTTAGGTAAACAAGATTATCAAGTATATGATTCATTTTTTGAGAATAATCATTATACTGTCGTGATCCCTGCAACGAGTGAAAGATTTATAGCTCATAGTGTTTCGCATAGTACATTTTATCAAGGAGCTGAAGTAGCAGATGACACAGAAGTTGTATTTAAAGTTACACTTACCAAATAAAGAAGCCGTCTGTATTTAAGCTCAAACTGTAGTTTTTTTAAAAGACTTGCTTAAGAATATAATCGAGTTTGATAAAGTTCTATTTATAAGAAACACCTGTACGCCTATAATGTTTTTTAAAGGGGAGATCTTAGTGAATACGTGTAGTGGTTTTGCAATAATTTGCTTAAATGATAAAGATGAGTTATTAATGGTCTCCCAAGAGAAACCCAACATGCCAAAGTGTTGGTCTGTTCCTTCTGGTGCTATCGAAGGATATGAAAGGCTCGAAGATTGTTGTGTTCGAGAAATATGGAATCAAACGGGTTATCAAGTAGAGGTAGTAAAAAAGATACATGAGAATAGCACAACTACCTATAATGTTGATGTTCACATGACCTATTTTGAAGTTAAGATATTAGCAGGAGAGAAGAAAGTTCAAACCTTAGACTCATATTGCTGGCAACCGATATCTAAAATTAATCATTTGACCATGTTATTTGAAGATGAACGTAAGGTTGTACTAAATTATATAAAAAAGAGAAAACAGTTCATTTAATCTTGCTCAAGGATATTATTTTACCTCTATACAGGTGCATGGAGGTCCATTGTCTTTTAAAAAAACTATAAAAATATTTAGAGGGGAAGTTAAATAGTTGATTAATCCAACCTTTAATTTAATAAAAATTGTCATGCATACTACTATGAGGAATAACTTAGTCCTTATGAATCATTACCTCAATTCGAGGGACATTTTGTTATCCAGATCTAAGAGACCATAAAGCATATTATCTATCTCCTCCAAGACAATTTATCTGGTTAACAAAAAAAGCTACTGCCGACACCAGTAGCTTTTTTTGTTCTCGTAAGGAAACTGGAGAATTAGCAATATGATGCCTCACGGCGTCTTAAGTAGTTTGATCAAGATATAAAGAATTCATGTAAGGAAAAATGTATATAGAATATAATTTTAAAAAAGAAAGGCTACTAGAATAAATCCGCCACAGCTTATGGAATGAATAAAAGAAATAGTAGTATTAAGCCTTTTCTATAGCCTTTAAGGCTATTATATAGCTAAGAAGTACGTATGAGGTTTTGTGAAGATTCTTGACGCAGATTCTGAAACAGTTGAACAGCTTTTGTCATAGACGGTGTATTGAGTTTAGTTTCTTTAAGATAATTCTTCTTTGATTCTTAATCGTACACTCTTCAGTCGAGCAACTTCATCAATTAAATCCGACGCTACATTCACGATATTTTCAATACCTATTAATGGTTTTTTGCTTTGCCCCATGATAAGACCCTCCTATTTTTTGATGGCGACCCATGCTATAATAAAGGTCCAACGTTTTAATTGACACGGGTGCTTCCTTTCCAGGGGAAGTGCCCTCTTAGTATTTAGTTTGGACTTGCTAAGGTAAAAAGAGGTTTCAAAGGAAAATAAGAGAGATAATACTTTGCCATTATGGAAATAAATGATGTAAATAATTTTTCTCAAAAGAGGAACTTTATAAATTTAATAAACATGCCGAAGAATTAAAGAATGAAATAAAGAAGCCATCCTACCTCGAAAAGTTTTGAGTGGCTTGATAGATGATTTATTAAAACAACAAGTTTGTACTGAATGCTTTATTTTAGTCTACTAAGACTGATTGTTTATAATAAAGTTTGATCAAAAATCCTGTATATAACAGGATTTTTTCTTGTTCTATAGTAGAACCATTTCATTGAACAAAAAAGAGCTTAGACTTAAATTTGTTGGGTTTAATTTATCTAACGAATGCTGTTCTATTATTGCTATACTAAGATTCGATGAGTTTTTAATGGACTTAAATGTTCATTATAAAGAAGGAGAGAATTGAATGGCTACAACAAAGACGAAAAAAGAGCTTGCAGCAAATAATCTAGAAACTAATACACCAACTGTTGAACAGCTAGCGTATTATCGAATATTAGCCCCACTAAAAGTTAGATCACTCTTATCTCATCTTAATTCAAGTGAAAAGAAATCTATTTCCTTTGATTTTAAAAAAATGAAAAATGAGGATTTAGATCCTTTACGTCACACATTTATAGAAGAGGTAGACAAACAGCAAATAGGCTCTACTGAAACATCTGAAAACAAAGAATCTACGCCTTACAAAGTAGATTTTGTTAACATGCAAAAGAAAGCTTTTAATTTATATGAAGGGATAATTCACGTATACGGTATCCCAGACGACGGTATTAAGTTACCAGTGGAGGAAGTTAAAATAGATGAGTTGAAAATTGGAAAAAACGAAGTCGTTTATATGAACAATGAATCCATCCTTGTTACTTACCGAATCATTGACACAGAGAAGGGATTCAAGGTCGTTATAGAAGATACTTTAACGTTGGATTTTGATAGGAGAAAGAAATCTGGTCTATTCCATCTAGAAAGAGTAAAAAGTCTCGGTTCCTATATGAAATGTTTACGATTAATAAACTATTACATTCAGCGCAATAAGTTTCCTTTTCAACCTCTACAGCTATCTGGTGGGACATTAAATTTAAAGGGACATCTCCAACAAATTGAGGAAGAGATTGAATCCTACAAAGAACTGATAGATATTTGTACTCAAATTGGAATAAGTGAAAATTATATATTTGATGATAAGGAAGATTTCCCTTCCCTATTCAATGCTATAATCAATATCTTTAAAAATAAACAATATAGCTTACTAAATATTCATCAAGAAAAACTAGAAAAAACGGGGATAATCAATATTGAACTTTCCAAATATGTGAAACTAGCATTAGTATATGCAGATGGATGTTTCCTTAACCTTTATAGTGAAGAAGCGTTAAAAATAACGGGTAGATATTCGTCTATAACAGATGTAGCTAGTAATCACGGGCAGGATACTGTTGAACCTGTTATGTTATCTGATAATCGGGAAAATTATGACCAAAAAGTAAGCATTTTCGCTTCCCGAAAAATTGAAGAAATGGTGAAAGATACAAACTTTGATTTTGACATAGTAAAATTATCTTTTGCCGATGAACATCATGATATACAAGCTGACTTAACAATTACTAGTTCTTTAGAGTATATAGACTTTTATGATAAAACCCTCGATGAAAATTATTTAGAGCTTGCTCTTGATTTAAATCAGCGATACTTAGCTAAGTATCCACAAGATGATATTGCAAAAGTTAATATTTATCTCATTAAACTCAAGCAAGGTCATGAATTATCAGAAGATGAACAAAATGATCTTTATAATATACAAGCAAGAGCAGAAATGAATAACGAGCAAACAATATGTTTTGCATGTGAGGTTTTGTTGAAAAATAAGACAAAAGCGAAGAGAATATTTGCTACTCTTCCTGGTGAGGAAAAAGAAGAAATCATGGAATTTCCGATCTACCGTTTTTATCAAAACTTGGAGTAGTATGCTCATCTTTTTCTGTATATAGCTTGCTAATAAACTTTTATAAATGCTCCCTTTTATAAAGTTCTTTGTCCTTAATATTATAAATAAGCCCTATTTACCCACAATAGGGCTTATAAATTAAAAAAGTCTTCTACTTTTAGTTTTGGGTCAATTTTTTTTAAGACATTCATAATTTTCTTAATCGTGGTACCTGATGGGATATAATTTGAATCATTATAAATCTTGCTAACTGTTTTTCTATCCATCTTAGTTACTTTAACTATTTCCGTTTGATTATAGCCTTTGTTCATTAAGTATTTTCCTAATTTACTCTTTTTGGTTATCTTAGGCATGAGAGCACACTCCTTTTTATAAAGGATTGACACTTTCAAAAAAAATATTCATTTTAGGGAAAAAATTCCGCAATAAAATTTATTTACAACATATAATAAACTATAAAATAAACAATATATAAATATTGCTTATGCAGAGTTGGAATAATGTCGATATTTTTGTCATAATCATATAGCATGAATACAGTTAAGACCGCCTTATACACTGATACATATTGGGCGGTCTTTGTTATCGATATTCTTTGAAATTGAACTTTGCACAAAAAACCTTTTCCCTCTAGGCAGAGGAAAAAGGTTTTTTTGTGTGAATATTAGATAACGAGATACCATCATTCTAGCAAATCATTTTTCAAAAAAGGTTTTTAACCACTTATAAAAACTCTTCTTTTGTTGTTGTGCTTTTTTTAACGCTCTAATTTCACGAGCCATTGAGATTAATTGACGTTCGCGTTCCTCAAATTTTGCATCGATATAACTTTGTATCTCTTTCATTTGCATCTCACGTGGTTCTAGGCTAAGGGTTTGCTTTTCAGTTGAAATGTTAGGTGGAGTGGCTGGTATTTGTACTAAGTTAAATTTTTTTGCAACGGTTATAACGGCTTTTTCTAAGGTCATTTCGGGATGAGCATAAATTCTTTTTAGTTCATGAAAGATGGTAACGTCGTCATTTGTATAAGCTAATCTACCTTGTTTTTTAGTAAAGTGCACACCAATTTTGGCAAAATGGAAGTTGTATTTTCGTATAGTTGATATGGGCAAACCAAGTATATCGGCTAATTCTTCGGTGGTATATGCTGCTTCTGCGGTTATGACTCTCAACATATGATCACCTCCTCTTATCAAGAGAACTATTCTAGGTATATATGTAAAAACCTTCAAATAATAAGAGGACCATATTTGGTGTTTTGTCATTTTGCCGTTAATATACCAATCTAAATCCTACTCAAAATGATTTAATTTTTATCTACATTCTCTGCTTGATTAAAATATTTAATCGTTTTGATATCCCCGTTTTTGAATACAATAACCTTTTCACCTTCATGAAAGGACACTTCTTTAATTTCTTTGTCATTGTCATCCTCGGGCTCTCCGATTGAATGAACAAGACAACGGATGGCCTGATCTAACTTTCTATCAGCCGTATTCAAGAAAGATACATTCAGGCCTAGATTTGCAAGAAACTCCCGGTGCTTTTCCAATTCATCAGATGCCTTTTGAATATATTCAATCGCTTTTTGTTTATTATTCATTATTATTCATTTAGTAGACTCCTACACCCTTATTTTTGATATTCATAGACAACAGGAACTTGATCCATTTTGACCGTTTTGGCCACGACATAACGACGGTAGCCATCTTTTAAGATCTTTGATCCTTTTTCAATCGTTATGGGCTCATCTAGGCGTCCTGTACGCTTCACAAAATCGATTACCTTTTGCGTTTTTTCAGGGTTTGGGCGTGTCTTTAAAAACTCTTCCGGAACGATAATATCATCAAAGTTCAATAGAGCCTGAGTTCCCTTCGGTTGGTTGGATAGTGGTGTCTTTTTTTTCTCATCCTTTTTCTCTTCTGTAGGCGCTTGTTGTACTTCTGTCTGAATAGGCTTTACTTCTGTATTCTCATCTTTTGCTACAGGTTGAGAAATAGGTTCTTGTACTTCTCCCTGTGCAGTAGATTCCGTGTTATTTTGAGATTCAGAAGGCGTAGATGCTTCTTGTTTGGGTTCTTTTTTCGCATCTGACTCATTCTTCTCTTTGTCATTTTTATTCGGGAGAACGGTAATCTGAAAACAGATGACACCTACTTCACCAGGACATTCATCAATTGGAATGTCTAACGTTGGTTCCCCTTGAATTAAAATCTTTTCATGCATGATGCTTTTCTTCGTGAGCCCTGTTTTATTAAAGGCTTTCTTCGCAACAAACACCGTATACGAAATAAAGGTACTCTTCTTTAATCCTTTAGGCGCAGATGGTGACCCTTTTTCACGCATATCAAAGGCAACATAGCGATCATATTCTCGTAAAGGTCCTGTGGCTGATCCGGTTAAGGTAATTTTATGTGGCATAATAGTCTCCTCCTGCGTAGATTAGTAGTTATTGTTTACTTAGAACACAGTTCTAAGTAAACATAGTCTATTAAAACATCAGCTTCTAAGAGATTTCTACTTTTTAAAATTAGGAAGCTGTGTCTTTTAACTGATTATGTTGGCGCAACCATTCTTGTTCTTCTGGCGTTAAAGCTTGTCCTAGGTCTTGTTTTACCTGAGCTATCTCCAACAAACTATACGTGGAGCTGTGCACCTCCAACAGGCCCTCTTCTTCCAGTGTTAGCTCTTGTCCTAAATCTTGCTTTAACTGGATCATTTCAAGTTGCTGATCCAAAGAAATCTCTGATTCTTTTGTAGCTTCTTCTTGCTGCTGTTCAGCTTTTAACCAATCTGGAACTAGTTCTTTGCGGATAATCCGTTTTGGTGTAGCTAATGCTGGTGTTTGACTTTCGTTATGTATAACTTCTTGTTGGTTTGCGTATACTGCTGAATAATCCTGCTCTTTAGGCTTTGTTAATTCATAGAATTGATTTTTTGCAATTTGATAGATTAATCGACACATATCCCGTAGGGATAACGGGTTACCTTGTTGATTGGCTTCATGCACATATTTATCTAATCCCACAATAGATGTATACGCAATGTCATGTACTTGCTCTTTCTCAATCTTAATCTCTGTATCCTTTTTTACTGCTTTTGCAGCGTTTTGAATACGAGCATAAAAGTCTTTTAGTTGATGTCCATACTTACCTGCATAGACTTGATTGACTTTTTTAGGCACACCTTTGATGTATGTAAAGGACTGTGAAACAGACATTAAATGATTATTTATATGATTTACAGGTAAATCAAGGTTAGTAAAGGCATCAGATGATTTATCGGCCTCTAAGCTTGCTGTACCAACGTTTTCAGCACTTTCTGGATGCGTCACAGGACGTGTCACAGGAGTGGTCATTTCTTCTTGTTGAAGCGTTTGTATCCCTGT
>Ga0102589_1000753_pt1 | contig 55280 bp, 54 predicted proteins | sample AraplaMF_Col_mLB_FD_76858 | JGI IMG/M metagenome (GOLD analysis project Ga0102589, IMG submission 76858) | Arabidopsis root microbial communities from the University of North Carolina, USA - plate scrape MF_Col_mLB | ecosystem: Host-associated > Plants > Roots > Endosphere | place: USA...
TTTTTAAGTATGTATGAGCAAATAAAAAGACGCCGAGAAACAGAATACCATTTAAAATAGGTTTTACTAACTTTTTAGACATAAGCTCCCCCGTAAATATCTTTTTTCTTTATGTAAGTATTATCAAAAAACTCCTCTCTCCGTTGTATCATGCTCGGAAGAGGAGTTCAATCATTATCTGACATTTTGAGGGAACTATATTTCATATTATTCGATTACACCGGAGTTTGTAATATCAACTTCATATTTTACTGTGATAGGAACGTCTTTGTACATTTTTTTCCATTCTGCTAATTTAAATGGTCGATAGTGTTGTCTAAATTTAGCTCCTAGCCCAAGAGGATCAACATTTAAAGATTTAAATTTTTTGATGAGTTTTGTGGCTTTAGTATTTAAGCTTTTTTCAACTTCTTGTGATATTTTTTTTGTGTTCTGTTTATTTTCTAGGTTTACTTGTTTCGAAAGTTCTAAGATGCGTGCATCTATTTTTACTTTAATTAAAAAGGAAGGCTTTCCAGCTTTTATATTTACAGTATACGTTGGCTTGGAGCGTATATTATTGATCATTACATATCCATTATTACTTTTAAATTCGTGTGAATCTAACCGATGTTTTTCCAATAACCCCTTAAATATGAACATATCTTGTCGATCAATTTTTCCGACATACTTATCCTTTTTTAAAAGTCCAATGCCAGTGATTTTGATTTTGTCTTTACTCTTTTTTAGGATAGGCATATAAGAGTCTTGGCCTTCACGATAATAACGAAATGCACCTAAATGTAAATTATCAGTTGGTACGGGGCCAGTTTGCATGTTATGCTCTAACATTTTTTTTATATAGATAGCCACATTAGAAGAAGTTGTATATTTTCCTGTTAACAGCTCAGGTCCATTTCCTTCTAATAATCCAACATACACTGAGTTTCCGATGCTGACATCGCGAATCAGGGTATCAAAGGAGGTCGACAATCCTTTTTTTGCAATTCTTGTAGTAAATAAAGCAACGCGCATTTGTCCGCTTGCAAATGGTTGAGAAGATTCCAAAGAAGTATCAGCTTTTACTTGTTTAACGGCATTTGCTATTCCTTCAAAGACCTGTACTTTATTTCCTTTTCGCTGCACCGGACAAACCGATGTTACCTTTATTTTATTATTTTTTGCTGTATCAAAAACAACCCCTTGAATTAACTGAACATCATCAACAATATTTTTTTGCAAACAGCCTGTTATGATGAATAAACAAATACATGAAAGAAGAATTAGTTTTTTCTTGATTTTTTCCATTTTCTTTTCACCCACACGATAAGAAATAAGATTGGGATGTAAACATATATAAGCCAAAGACTAACTTTGGAAGTATGACTAATAAAATCGTTGATATCATGCCTGTTTGTTAAAAGTTGTGACACAATAATTGTAATGAACATGAAAGAAAGTAAAATGTATTTTTGCTTTACATGAAAGATTTCATGTGTTCCTCTTGTAGCAGCCCATAATGGAAGAATAAAACTTGTAAGAATTACAAGTGCATAGCCGGAGATGGCAATGTACTCTAGTCGTTCGATAAAGGGTAATTGAATAACTTGTGTCATGGAAAGCTGAGACCAAATTGTTTTTGATAACTGTTTTTCGCTAAAAAAAGCGAATGCCAAAATCGTGCTAAATAAATATAAAATGTTAGAGAATAATACACCATATTGTGCAAATTTATGAGATTTCTCGGGATTCTTCACAAATGGGTATGCCATAAGAAAAATTTCAAAGCCCGTCATAGTATAAATTGACAATTGAGATGCTTTTAAAATACGTCCAAAAGAATGCGTAAAAACAGGAAGTAAATTTTCCCAATGCGCGTACTTTAACATAAACAGGCTAAGAAAAATATAACCTAGTGTCCCACTAATTGAAACGACACAGATACCAGTGATGATGCGGAATCCTGATGAGATGATGTAGTAACTTAATAAACATAAAAAGGCGGTGAACATCCAAGTGGACCCGGTAGGAAACATCCATACTTGAACAATCTCGACATACGTTCGAACAACGGATATACTCGCAACCAAAAAATACAGCATGAATACAATATTAATGCCATTACCGAGCCACTTTCCAAAGGTTTGGTGATGAAGATCTATTAGGTTGCCTTCTGTATTTTTTAATAAGTAATACATCATCCAAACGAGAAGGTGAATGATGATTCCGGTTATAACAACTCCTATCCAGGCATCATATCCAGCCGCTTTTGCGATAATGCGTGCAAATCCGAGAACTCCAGCGCCGAACTGTGCACTATGAATCAAGAAGAAAACAAAGATAGGAGATATTTGATATTTTGTTTTGACTTTACTCATATGTGCACCTCGTTTCTTATTCATCAAAATCAGATGTATGTTTTGTTGAAATCCCATGTGCTGATTTTTTTACGTGTTGCGGCCTTGCTTGAATATCTCGTGTATCAATCATAGATAATGGAAACCGAATCCAAGAGTCTTTTAGTGATTGTCGCCTTGCTGGATAAAAGAGCGCGAATGGTTTCTGTAAAGAAGAAAGCCTGAATAGATGAGTAAATAAAAAGATAAAACCTAGTGAAATTCCGAATAGTCCACCTAATTCTGCAAATAAAAGGAATGGGAATCGTAGTAAGCGAACTGCGTTCCCCATCTTATAAATCGGTGTGATAAAGGAAGCTAACGCGGATAAGGCGACAATGATTAACAAAATATTACTTGTTAGTCCTGCTTGTACAGATGCTTGTCCGATTACGATACCGCCTACAATACCGAGTGTTTGGCCTACTTTCATTGGTAGTCTAGCCCCAGCCTCTCTAAGTAAATCAATAACCAGTTCTAGAAAGAGTGCTTCTATTAAAGGTGGGAAAGGAACTTGTGCTCTTGATAAAATTAATGTTTCGAGTAAATCGCTTGGAATTAATTCGTAATGATAACTTAAAATGGCAACATATAATGGTGCTGCGCAGATGGAAAACAGAACAGCAATGAGTCGTAAAAATCTTGAAAACGTAGCGTAAAGCCAAGATACGTTGTAATCCTCTGGTGAAACAAAAAAATCAAAGTATGAAACAGGAGTGAGTAAGACGCTCGGTGAACCATCTACAAAAATAGCGATTTTTCCATCAATTAATGCGGTCGTTACTCGGTCTGTACGTTCTGTATTAATAAATAGTGGGAAGATTGATTTTTCTCCCATCAATTCTTGAATATAGGAACTGTCGTTGATTTGATCGTATTCAATTGTACGAAGTGACTCTTCTAAATAATCAACACTGTCTTTTTCAGCAAGGTTCTCTAAATACATCATGACAACTTTTGTTTTAGAGAATGTCCCAATGATAACCTCTTTTGTTTGTAGTGCTAACACTGGAAGGCGTTTACGTACTAAGTTAAGATTCGTATCAATATCCTCTACAAATCCCTCTTGTGGACCAATAACTGTAGATTCATTTAATGGAATAGATGGCGCCCGATAATTATCAATTGTGATATTTGCTAAGATACATTTTTGATCTTGTTCATGTAACTGTACGATAGCGTGCCCTTTTAAAACCATATCTTCGATTTTTTGAAGATCATTTGTGATCGTAATTCCGCTCATTGGAATATGCTCTTTTAATTCTTCTAATGTAGAACACGTATGCTCTAATAAAGCTGGCATTAAATACTTTTGTAATTTTTCACCATCAAGCGATGGCCGGTAATAAGAAATCCAATACGGCATTGTTTCATCATCTGATGTGTGATAACTTACAAAATCACTAGATGTTTTTAGGTTTTCTAATAAATCTTGAAGAGAGTGAACCTTTTCTTTCTCGGGTTTACTGAAATCATAAATGCTATTGCTACTATTATTTTGCTGCTTGCCTTGTATTTGCTGGTCCTGTTTAGTAGCTTGGGCAGATTGATGTTGTTTGTTTTGTGTTTGCGCGTCTTGTTTAGTGGCTTGAGCAGATTGATGTTGTTTGTTTTGTGTTTGCTGGTCTTGTGTAGTAGCTTGGGCAAATTGATGTTGTTTGTTTTGTGTTTGCTGGTCTTGTGTAGTAGCTTGGGCAGATTGATGTTGTTTGTTTTGTGTTTGCGCGTCTTGTTTAGTACCTTGAGCAGATTGATGTTGTTTGTTTTGTGTTTGCGTGTCTTGTTTAGTACCTTGAGCAGATTGATGTTGTTTGTTTTGTGTCTGCGCGTCTTGTTTAGTACCTTGAGCAGATTGATGTTGTTTGTTTTGTGTTTGTTCCTCTTGTTTAGTAGTTTGATTTTGCTCTTTTGAATCTGTTTTACTTGATTTTTTTTTCTTTCGAAACCATTTCCATATCATACGTATTCCCTCTTTAACTCATGTAAGATAATGTTAGTTTATGGCGTATTTTGTATATTATGCACATGTTTATGGGGAATCAAAAATCCTTTTTGTTAAAAGAAGGGTTTCTTTTGGAAACGTAAAAGTGTTTTGGTAAACGGGATAGATTTGTTATGGAGGATTGATATATAATGACGTATTTACAATGGAGTAGAAATTTATGATGTATGTAAAAAAAGAAAGCTTTCATTTAAAAAAGTTTACATTTGAAAATGGCATAAAGATCCCTGTTCAGATTGGATATGAGACGTACGGTAAATTAAACCGGGAAAAATCAAATGCGATTTTAGTCTGTCATTATTTTAGTGCAACAAGCCATGCGGCAGGAAAATATACGGAGCAAGATCTCATTCCTGGTTGGTGGGACGGACTGATTGGACCGGGTAAAGCAATTGATACCGATCGCTATTTTGTGATATGTACCGATAATCTTTGTAATGTACAAGTGAAAAATCCTTACGTGATTACAACGGGACCAAAGTCAGTTAATCCAATAACGGGATCTGAATATGGGATGGGGTTTCCAGTATTTACATTTTTAGATGTAGCACGTGTGCAATATGAATTAGTGAATGCAATGGGAATTACAAGGTTACATGCGGTAATCGGACCATCAGCTGGTGGAATGATTGCGCAGCAATGGGCTGTTCGTTATCCCCATATGGTAGAGCGAATGATTGGTGTAATTACGAATCCGCAAAATCCGGTTGTGACATCGGTTAATGTTCTGCAAAATGCAATTGAAGCTATTCAGTTAGATCCAAAATGGAATGATGGAAATTATGGGGATGAACAGCCGACGAAAGGGCTGCATTTAGCAGGGAAAATGATGTTTATAAATGGGTTTGATGCTCACTATTATGAAACGACATTTCTGCGTAATAGTACGGAAACGCTACCTTATGAGAATTTCTCAGCACGGACTTCATTTGAACAAAATATAAATGCATTGACACTTCAAAATATTACTTTTGTGGATGCAAATTCATGGATGTATACAGCGAAAGCAACGTTATTACATGATCTTGCACACGGTTTTTCCTCTTTAGAAGAGGCACTTTCTCAAATAGAGGCAGATGTGCTTATGATTCCGTGTAAACAAGATTTACTGCAACCTTCTCGTTATAATTATGAAATGGTAGAGCTGCTCCAGAAACAAGGGAAATACGCAGAGGTTTATGAGATTGAAAGTATTAATGGCCATATGGCTGGTGTATTTGATGTTCATTTATTTGAAAAGAAAGTGGATGAGTTTTTAAAGAGAAGAGTGTTTGTATAAGTGCAAATTGAAAAAAACACATAAAACCTAATCTTTAGGTGGAAGAGAGCATCTGGCTATGCATAGAAGCGATTAGCCCCTTTTCCTTTTCCTGCCCCGTGCCAAGTGAAAACAAAGAGAGAAAACAAGTAGCGGTCACTTTTGGTTCTTCGGAGCCGCGACTTATACGCTTGAAAAATTGAAATGAATATATAGCAATGTGTGAAAAAAGGTGCGAGCCGTTAAGCGAGCACCTTCTTTTTAGATGATTTTTAAACGGAAGACGTATGTAGCAATGCATAATCCAAGGCAAGCGATACTAAGTAATAAATAAAAGAATGCTCGTTCTTGAGAGGATCGTGTGGGTCTTCTTTTGTTAAATATACCGAGTGAAATGATAGCGAGAATTAAAAAAATGAGACCTATAATGAAAAGAAAAAGTGTCATGTCGATCGACTCCTTTCGTAAAACAAGTATATTGAGGATACAATGTGAGAGGTAGATTTGTAAATGTAATAAATTTACAAATTAGTTGAGGAATAATGCAAATGATGGAAGTTTCACTTCTTTGCGTTCGTAATTTTCCATGCTAAAATTGGTGATGAATAGATGAGTAGAGAAAAAATTTACTACGTCAACTATCCTTCACTTAAATACGAACGCGTTTTGAAGTGGGGACTTCTTTCGGAAATACGTTAAAGTTTTAATTATATTAAGGAGGAACGACATATGACAGAAGTAAAAACAATTACAACAGAAGAAGTGCAAGAGCGCTTAGAAAACGGGGAAACGTTATTTTTAGTAGATGTACGTGAAGATGAGGAAGTAGCACAAGGGAAAATTCCAGAAGCTGTACATATTAAAATGGGTGATATTCCAAATAAAGTAGAATTCTTTGATAAAGAAAATGAGTATATTTTTATTTGTCGATCAGGAATGCGCAGTGAAAATGTATGTCATTATTTAAATGAACAAGGGTTTAAAACAGTGAATATGGTCGGCGGTATGCTGCAATATGAAGGTGAAATTCAATAATTCATTTTTAAAACTTGAAACGCGTCTGTTTCAAGTTTTTTTCTTTTGCATACAGTGTATACAAGAATTGTTTTTCGCATATGAGTGAGCAACAATTCCTGCGATTATAATCGATTTATATAGAAAGGAGGGAGGATGGTGAGTGCGCGAATTCGTAAAATAAAGATTGTTAATAACACAGGAGCTGTTAATGTAGGTGATTGTTATACTATTGAACCATTTGCTGCTTCGAAAATATATGCTGGTTCTGGTGGATCGAGCATCGCTACTTTTTTGAATGGAAAACGGATGCCGTCAGTTACTCCTAGGACGCCAGAATTCCTTCCACCACTAGAAACAAGTGAATTAACATTAGGTTCATAACAGAAAGGTTGACTGGTCATGCCGGCAAATATTAAAGAGTTTGTGATTGTAAATAACTATGGGAATTTATTTACGGGGGATAACTTGCGGGATACTTCATTTGTTGCATCAAAGACATATAGTGGAGCAACAGGGCCAACTTGTATTGATGTTGTGACTGTAATAGGAACGGCAACAAATCTTTGCTTGAACCCAGGGGATGTAGTGACAACGACGTATACGAAAGGTTCAGCGATTGGAACAAGTATGAGCACGAATACCGCTCCAAGTGCCAACACGTCAGGTACTATGCAAGCTGTTCCGAATGCGGATAGCTTGGATTCTGTACCAGGTTTATAGAAAGAGTCCTCTACTAAAAGTAGGGGATTTTCTTATTTTTTCATTGTTTACGTCTTTTTCGTACATATGGTTGTCAAGGAGAACAAGGAGAGGGAAAAGGTGGGGGCTTGCTGCCTGCAAATAGCGGGATAAATTGGATGTTCAATACCTTTGTTGTAATAGAAACAAGAGGTTCACCTAGTAATAATATAAAGTCACTATTTATTTGGGTTAGTGCCAGATACTGCCCTAGTAAAACGATTTATAAAAGGAAACGCATTATTTTAATAGATAGAGAATATTAGAAGTCTGGGAATTTATATTTTTATAATATGCAAAAACACAATTCTTTATTAATATCATTCGGTTATCATATAATAATGCTTGGTAGATAAATAGATAAAGAGAAGGGGAAAGTGAATCTATGAAAAAGAATATGAAAGTTTTAGCGATGGCAGTTGGTCTAACAATTATGGGATCGACGACAGCTGCTTATGCAAGCCCTGGTGGATTGGATAAAAACGGTGGACATACTTGCCGAACAAACTGTGGAAAATATGGGCTTGAAACAGGAGAATACCATTATCATAACAATTGGAAACAAGATAATGGAAAGTGGTATTTCTATGATCAAAATGGAACGAAAGCGAAAGGTTGGAAGGAAATTAAGGGTACATGGTACTATTTTTATGGTAATGGCCAAATGGCAGCTAATACAACGATTGACGGTTACAGACTTGGTGCTAACGGTGCGATGCAACAAGGTCAAACAGTGCAAACAGGTTGGAAACAAAATGGATCTGTATGGAATTACTACAATACAAACGGCGTGAAGCAAACGGGTTGGCAACAAGTAGGAGGCGTATGGTACTACTTTAACGGAAATGGAGCAATGCAAACAGGCTGGCAACAAGTAGGTACGACATGGTATTACTTCAACGGAAGCGGAGCAATGCAAACAGGCTGGCAAGCAATTAGCGGCACATGGTACTACTTCAACGGAAGCGGAGCAATGCAAACAGGCTGGCAAGCAATTAGCGGCACATGGTACTACTTCAACGGAAGCGGGGCAATGCAAACAGGTTGGCAAGCAATTGATGGAAAATGGTACTACTTCAACGGAAGTGGGGCAATGCAAACAGGTGGGCAACTCATTAAAGGAGTAAAGTACTATTTCGAAAGTAATGGTGCTTGGAATCCGAATAAATAGTAAAATGAACATGGAAGATTAACGGAAAAATAAAATAGCACCTATCTTATTTTTATAGGATAGGTGCTATTTTTTATTGGATTTTTGCTTTTTCAGATTCAATAGGTTGTCTTTTTCGATAAATAACATAGCTACGGCGTAAATATTTCACTGGAACGCTAAAGACATGTACAAGTCTTGTAAATGGCCATGTTGCAAAGAGCCCCATCGCTGCAATGATATGGATTTTAAACCAAATAGGTACTTCTGCCATATATTCTGCTTTCGGCTGGAAAACAAAGAGGCTGCGGAACCATGGGCCAATTGTTGTTCGATAATCAAATCCTTTTGCATCAATATTGAAAAATGTAGAGGATAGACCTGCTAACATTACAATGAACAAGAGGACGAGGGCGACATAATCTCCTTTTGTACTTGTTGCGATAATGCGTTTTACTGTAAAGCGACGATACATTAAAATCACTAAACCAACAATTGAAGCAATTCCTGCAGGAAGACCAAAGCCGATAGCGACTATATGATACATATGCTCAGAAATGCCGAAAGAGGTATATATAGATTCTGGTATTAATATTCCCATGATGTGTCCACCGATTACGAACATAATGCCAAAGTGAAAGAGTAAACTTCCGATTCGGAGCATTTTCTTCTCTAATAGTTCGCTAGATTTTGATGTCCAGCCAAATTGATCATAGTTGTATCTGAAAATGTGTCCACCGATAAAGATTGCGAAAATGATATAGGGGAACAGCACCCATAAAAATTGATCCATCATTTTGACGACACTCCTTTCTAATTCGCTTGTACTCCCCAGGCATCGATGGCGAGGAGAATGGCAGCAAGAATTGGTTCGTACATACAATTTGCTTCTTTTAACTGTCCGTGCAATGCTTGTATGTCTTTCGTGTATCTACTCATAATTGGTTCGCTATCTTCTTTATTTGCGTTTGCGAGAAACTCAAGTAGAAGCGGTAGATAATCAGGTAGTTCTTTATCTGTTACCGCAAAGCCAGCTTTTTGATAGTGTTGTTTTAGCTCTAATAATTCAATTCCACGCTCTCTTTGTTCACCTGTGTTCATGTAAGTGAGATACATATTTGTTTTCTTTCCAAAGTCGAATGTATATACGTAAGAATCAATGAGTTGATCGTTTGTTTTTTCTTGAGCTTGTTTGATGAAAGCTGTAAGCAACGTGTGAATTTCTTCATGTGTAATCGTATCAATTGTTTCTTGTAGTTCTGGTAAAGCTTCTCTCCATCCTGTTTCAGGATAGGAGAGAAGGAAGGAAGCACAAGAAAAAGCAGTTTGTAAACCTTGTTTCATAGCTATTACCTCCTTAGTTTAAGAGAGTGTCATACAAGAACCTGGGCCGCCTGTGAAGGAAAGGCCGCAGCTTCCTTGTTCACTATATAAATCTGCAACTTGTTCACGGTGAGATGTAGGGATAACGAAACGGTCTTTATATTTTGCAATCGCAAGAAGACGATACATATCCTCTACATCTTCTTTCGTTAAACCGAGTTCTTTTAATACAGCTTCATCTGGTTCTTTATTAATTTGCAGTGCTCTCATATGAGTTCGCATAACAGCCATTTTTTTCAATGTAAGACGAATATGTGATTCATCTCCTGCAGTAAGTAAGTTAGCTAAATATTGAATTGGAATACGCATATTATCAATAGCAGGGAAAATTTCTTCTGCTTGCCAGTTGCTTCCTTTCCCTTCCACCATATTCATAATCGGGCTAAGCGGTGGAATATACCAAACCATCGGCATTGTCCGGTACTCTGGGTGAAGAGGAAGGGCGATTTTCCAATCAATAATCATTTTATAAATTGGTGATTCTTGAGCCGCTTTAATCCATTCTTCAGGAATACCTTGTTTTTTTGCTTCCGCAGCTACTTCTGGATCATTTGGATCTAAGAAGACAGTAAGCTGAGATTCATATAAATCTTTTTCGTTTGGTGCAGAAGCGGCTTCCTTTACTTTGTCAGCGTCATATAACATTACCCCAATATAACGAATACGTCCTACGCATGTTTCAGAGCAAATCGTTGGCATACCAGCTTCGATACGCGGGAAGCACATTGTACATTTTTCTGCTTTATTTGTTTGCCAGTTAAAATATACTTTTTTATATGGACAAGAAGAAACGCAGAATCGCCAAGCGCGGCATGCATTTTGATCAACAAGGACAATCCCGTCTTCTTCACGTTTATACATCGCTCCAGATGGGCAAGAAGAAACGCAAGATGGATTCATACAATGTTCGCAAATGCGAGGCAGATACATCATAAAGACATTCTCGAAATCTGTTTTAATATCTTCTTCCATTTTCTTGACGTTCGGATCTTGCAAGCCTGTTATATGTCCGCCTGCTAAATCGTCTTCCCAGTTTGGGCCCCATTCAATTTTGTCGATAAACTCTCCAGTAATTGCTGATTTTGGGCGAGCTACCGGTTGATGTTTTCGCTGCGGACTATTTGTTAATGTTTCATAATCATAGTTCCAAGGTTCAAAGTAATCATCGATTGTAGGTTGATCTGGATTATGAAAAATGTTCATGAGACGTTTCATTTTTGAACCGGATTTTAGCTGGATTTCACCGTTTTTTAATTCCCAGCCGCCTTTATATTTTTCTTGATCTTCCCACTGTTTTGGATAACCAATCCCAGGTTTTGTTTCCACGTTGTTGAAATACATATATTCAGCACCTGGACGATTCGTCCAGGTGTTTTTGCACGTTACGCTACAAGTATGGCAGCCGATGCATTTATCTAGGTTCATTACCATTCCGACTTGCGCTTTAATCTTCAAGCCAATCTACCTCCTTCAGTTTGCGGATCACGACGTTTAAGTCACGCTGGTTACCAGTTGGACCGTAGTAGTTAAATCCATAGCTTAATTGACCGTATCCACCAATCATATGTGTTGGTTTTACATGAATGCGGGTTGGGCTATTATGCGTTCCTCCGCGGTTGCTCGTTAATTTTGTACCAGGCACGTTAATATGACGGTCTTGTGCGTGGTGCATAAAGGCCATTCCTCTTGGTATGCGGTGCGTTACAACGGCACGTGCTACGACAACGCCGTTACGGTTAAAGCATTCGATCCAGTCATTATCACTAACACCAGCTTCGGCGGCGTCATCTTTGTTCATCCAAACAGTTGGACCACCACGGAACAGCGTTAACATCGGTAAGGAATCGAAGTACATACTATGAATCGACCACTTATTATGCGGTGTTAAATAGTTTAGTGTAATTTCTTTTCCTTCTACCTCAGGGCGTGATTTACGGAACGGTTTATGTTGCAAGATTGGCTTGAATGTTGCCATTGTTTCACCGAATTCCTTCATCATATCGTGATCTAAGTAGAACGATTGTCGTCCAGTTATCGTTCTCCAAGGGATAAGGCGCTCAACATTTGTTGTAAATGGTGAGTAACGGCGTCCCCCTTTTTCAGAACCAGTAAAGGCAGGGGAAGTAATCACCGTTTTTGGCTGCGCAGTAATTTGTTCGAATGTAAAGCATTCTTCTTCGCGTTCTTCTGCTAAATCGCGCAGATGTAAATCTGTTTGTTTTTCAAGAGCTTCCCATGCTTTTACAGCCATATGACCGTTCGTTGTAGAAGAAAGGGTTAACACCGCTTCAGCAGCATTGATTGCTTCTGTTATATCAGGGCATCCTTTGGCGATAGAGTCAGTGCGAATAACGCCTAATCGACTCTTTAATTGTTCATATTCTTTTTCTGCAGACCAAGAAATCCCTTTCGTACCAATTGGCTGCTTCCCAGTGTTTGGTCCAAGCGCTGTCATCTTGTCATAAATTGTTTTATAATCTCGTTCTACAACATGAATTTGCGGCATTGTCTTTCCTGGTATTGGTTCACACTCACCTTTGCTCCAATCTTTAATCTTGCCAAGCGGCTGTGCCAATTCTTGCGGTGTATCATGAAGAAGTGGTGTTGCCACAACTTCTTTCATCGGATCAAGATCAAGTTCTGTTGCTAAATCAGAGACTGCTTTAGAAAGGGAACAGAAAATATCCCAGTCAGAGCGTGCTTCCCACGGTGAACCGATTGCCGGATTAAATGGATGTACGAACGGGTGCATATCTGTACTACTTAAATCGTGTTTTTCATACCAAGTTGAGGCAGGAAGGACGATATCAGAATAAAGTGCTGTTCCAGCCATACGGAAATCTAAGTTAATCAGTAGATCAAGCTTTCCTTCAGGTGCTTCTTCATGCCACTTTATTTCTTCTGGTCGTAATGAATCGCTATCGTCATTCATTAATCCGTTTGTTGTACCTAATAAATGTTTTAAGAAATACTCGTGCCCTTTACCAGAACTTGAGATTAAGTTTGCGCGCCATACGAATAAATTGCGCGGGAAGTTATTTTTGTTATCTGGGTCTTCAATTGCAAATTTAAGTTCTTTTTCTTTTAGCTTTTGCGCAACATATTTTCCGATTTCTTCCCCCGTTGTTGCGCCACTAGCGACAGCTTCTTTATATAGTTCAATTCCATTCTTCTCGAATGTTGGATAAGAAGGTAACCAACCAAGACGAGCAGCTAACACATTGTAATCACCGTGATGTTGATAGCGTGAGTTGCCGACAACTGGCGATGCTAAATGGCCAACCGGTGTATCTTCATAGCGCCACTGATCTGTTACAAAATAGAAGAAGGATGTACCGTTTTGTAATTTCGGCGGACCTTGCCAGTCTTTTGCCATTGCAATTGTTTGCCAGCCTTCTGCCGGACGTAATTTTTCTTGCCCAACATAATGCGCCCAACCGCCACCGTTTACACCTTGTGCACCAACGAGAAGAACAAGATTTAGAACCGCGCGATAAATCGTATCAGAGTTAAACCAATGGTTAATACCAGCGCCGACAATAATCATCGAGCGTCCATTTGTATCAACAGCATTTTGAGCAAACTCACGAGCGATTTGAATAATCAGTTCTCGTTTTACTCCGGTCACTTTTTCTTGCCATGCTGGTGTAAATGGAACATCATCATTGAAGTCTTTCGGTTCTTGCTCGCCAAGTCCGCGGTTGACACCGTAGTTTGCTAACGTTAAGTCGTACACAGTTGTAACGAAAATGTCGCCTTTTTCTGTTGCAATTTTTTTCACTGGAATTGTTCGCTCTAATATTTTGTTTCCGTCATCGGAGAAGTATGGAATTTGTACAGTTTCAACTGCATCTTCCATGCCAAGTAAAGAAAGGCGTGGATCAATTTTTTCGCCTGTTTGCTCGTCTTCTAAACGTAAGTTCCATTTCTTTTCGTTATCCCAGCGTGACCCCATTGTGCCATGAGGCGTTGCAAAATTATTGGTGTTTTCGTTCCAAAGAACAGGTTTCCATTCGCCAAGCTTTGTTTCACGACCAATATCATTCGCGTTTAAGAAACGATCTGCAACAAATTGGTCTCCTTGTTGTTTTAATGTGACAAAGAACGGAAAATCAGTATATTGTTTTGCATAATTTGTGAAGTATTCCACTTGGTTGTCTACGTAAAACTCTTGTAAGATGACGTGTCCCATTGCCATCGCAAGCGCACCGTCTGTACCTTGTTTTACGCTAATCCAATCATCAGCAAATTTTGTGGATTCAGCAAAGTCAGGACTTACGGAAACGACTTTCGTTCCTTTATAACGTACCTCCGCTAAGAAATGGGCATCTGGTGTTCTTGTCATTGGTACGTTTGAACCCCATGTCATAATGTAACCAGAGTTGTACCAATCACTACTTTCAGGTACATCTGTTTGATCACCCCAAATTTGCGGAGAAGCTGGTGGTAAGTCAGCGTACCAATCGTAGAAGCTGAGCATAGGGCCACCCATGAGCTGCATAAAGCGGCTACCAGCAGCGTGACTTAACATCGACATAGCTGGAATTGGTGAGAAACCAACATTTCGGTCTGGACCATATTTGATCACTGTGTATAGTAAGGAAGCAGCGACTAGTTGTAATACTTCATCCCAACTAGCACGAATGAAGCCGCCTTTACCACGCGCTTCTTTATAAGTACGTGCTTTTTCAGGGTTTTCCACAATGCTTTTCCAAGCGTCTAGCGGTGATTTGTGATTTTGAAGTTCCTCTTGCCACATATTCCAAAGGACACCACGTACATATGGATATTTCACGCGAAGTGGACTATAAATGTACCAAGAAAAACTTGCCCCACGCGGACATCCACGCGGTTCAAAATCTGGCATATCAGGGCCGGTAGAAGGATAGTTCAGTTCTTGACCTTCCCAAGTTACAATTCCATCTTTCACATAAATATTCCAGCTGCAAGAACCAGTGCAGTTAACACCGTGTGTAGAACGGATTACTTTATCGTGTTGCCATCGTTTTCTATACACGTTTTCCCATTCACGGTCTTCATATGTTTCTTGTGTATGATTGTCGTTATAGCGATCTATCGGAGAAAAATATTTTAAACGTTTCATTAATGCTGAAGGTTTCTTTTTCATACTGTTCACTCCTTTATTGCGTCTCTCTTGCTTATTTTCACTATAAGAGAGCATGCAAAATAGAGATGTGATATCTATCACAGTTCAACAGATTGTCAAAAATCAGATTGATATTAAAAAAATTCTGAAAGGTTGTGACATTTTGCACAGTACAGAGAGAGTTTTTTATGTAGAGTAAAGGAGAAAGAAAAAAGAGTAGCATCTCAAATAGAGAGGCTACTCAATGCTACAAATAGAGGTAGGGCAATCTTCACAAGCAATTTCACATTTTAAAAATTGTAAATTATGAATGGTAATCTTTCCTTTATGGATAGAAATAATTCCTTGTTTTTTTAAATCGTTTAACATACGGTTTACACTTTCACGTGAGGTTGCACAGAAATTCGCAAGCTCTTGATTTGTTAAAGGTAGATCGATAAGAATACCATTCTCTTTTAATATGCCATAACTGTTTGTCATGCGAATGAGCGTGGAATAAAGAGCTCCTTTTTTTCCATGTAACACTAAATCACGGAATTTTGTTTGCATTCTTCGTAAATGTTCACTAATCCATTTCATAAATTCAAATGCAAGAGCAGGTTTTTCAAGCAATGCCTTTTCTAAAGCATCTCGTTTAATGACTCCAACTTCAACATCTTCCAGGCATTTCGAATTTAATAAATATTTTGCATTGTCCGTAAATAATGTTAACTCCCCGATAATATCGTGTTTTGAACAAATGCGAAGTGTTAACTCTTGTCCGTCAGCACTAATTTTACTAATCTGTACTTTTCCAGAGCGGACGATATAGAGTTCTTTTGCCTCCACACCTTCTTGGAAAATATAACTTCCTTTATTAATCTGCATTTTATATTCAACAGATGCAAGTAATTCCTTTAAGTCTTCCGATAATGCCGTACGGTTTGTCACAGCAATCACCTTTCTTTTTAAAGCAGTCTATTTCTTATTTTGGATGTAAATATGGTGAAAATGCAAGAAATATCTTTTTATTATAGGTAATAAGTTTATTTTTAGCAGTGAACAAGCGCACTTTTCACAACGAAAAAAAGAGTGTCCTTTGTAGACACTCTTTTCTTTTACATTACTTAATCCATTCAACAACCATATCCATTGTTTGACGAGTTTTATCACGTTTTGGTTCTTCCGCTCGATAACCAAAAGCAACTAAAACAGACACACCAAATGTATCACCTGAAACAATTCCCTCTTCTTTTAAAATCGCTTCTACTTTTTCTTGATGGAACCCTTCAATTGGGCAAGAATCAATGCCGATTTGGGCAGCTGCAGTCATCATATTACCAAGAGCGATGTATGTTTGTTTAGAAGCCCAATCAAACATGGCACGGTCGCTTTCTAATAATTGAAAATCAGTTTCTTGAAACGCCTTATAAAAACCACGCTTCATCGTTACGACTTCCTCGGGAAGCTGCTGAATATTTTTCATGAAGTTAGAAATATAGGAAGAGTCATAAATCATATCTTCTTTTTTACGAGCTAATATAACGACAAAATGGCTCGCTGTTGGTAATTGTTTTTGAGCTCCCCAAGCCACAGGGAGAAGTTTGTTGCGAATATCTTGATTTTGAATCACAACAAATTTCCAAGGTTCAAAACCAAATGAACTTGGAGAAAGTCGACCAGTTTCTAAAATAAAATGAAAATCTTCATCAGAGACTTTTTTATTTACATCAAATTCTTTACATGCATGTCTAAATTGATAAGCTTTTAAAATTTCTTCTTTTGTATGTTCCATTTAAATAACCACCTTTTAATTATTTACTTTTTTATAGTAAGTTGATTACAAAATCGATTCTACAATAGTACAATGAATGATATAAGTACGCACATTTTTAGCATATAGTATCAATTTGTATACTAATGGAGAGTGATAAAATGGAACAAAAAGATATAAATCGTTGTTCAGTGGAAGTAACGTTAGATGTAATCGGTGGAAAATGGAAAGGAGTTATCTTATTTCATTTAATGAATACCAAAGAGATTCGCTTTAATCAATTTTTGCGATTGATGCCTGGCATTACGCAGCGTATGTTAACAAGGCAGTTAAGAGAACTTGAGGCCGCTGGAGTAATCCACCGGGAAGTATATAAAGAAGTTCCGCCAAAAGTGGAGTATTCTTTAACGAAATTCGGAAAATCTCTTACACCAATTATTACACTTATGCGTGAGTGGGGAGAGGAATATCGGACACAAATAAAGTAATTTTAACTGAAATGTGAACAAAATTCGAACGGATTTGTGAAGAATTTTTGAATGGCAGGTACGATGTGAGAAATATCACAACGTATATCCTGCTTCTTTTTTATGATGGAGGCAAATAAAAAACATGGAAAATCAATAAAGAGCTCGAGCAAAAACATCGCAGTTTAAAAATATATTATAATAGAATGAAGACAGATAGAATTTAGCAGAAAAGGAGGGGTGACGATGCGCGAGAAGATTAGAGATTCTTTAGGGCGTCCGCTTCAAGATTTACGCATCTCTGTCATTGATCGTTGTAACTTTCGGTGCACATATTGTATGCCGGCAGAAGTATTCGGGCCTGATTATGCATTTTTACAAGAAGAATTTTTGCTTACATTTGATGAAATTGAAAGATTAGCAAAATTGTTTGTAGGTATGGGTGTAAAAAAAATTAGGCTTACAGGCGGTGAACCATTACTACGTAAAGAGTTGCCAAAGCTTATTGAACGGCTTGCAAAGCTGGATGGCTTAACAGATATTGGACTAACGACAAATGGCATTCACTTAACGAAGCAAGCAAAGGCGTTAAAAGAAGCAGGGTTACACCGAGTGAATGTTAGTTTAGATGCGATAGAGGACGATGTGTTTCGCAAAATTAATGGCCGGAATATTAGTACAAAACCTGTGCTAAAAGGGATTACGGCAGCAAAAGAAGCTGGACTTGATGTGAAAGTGAATATGGTTGTGAAAAAAGGGATGAATGATAGTCAAATTCTTCCGATGGCTGCTTATTTCAAAGAACAGGAAATTCCGCTTCGTTTTATCGAGTTTATGGACGTCGGCAGTACGAACGGATGGAATTTTGAACAAGTAATTACGAAACAAGAATTGATTGAGAAGATTAGCGGGGTATATTCGATTGAGCCTGTAGATCCTCATTATTTTGGAGAGGTTGCTAAGCGTTATCGTTACGTGGGCAGTGATGCGGAAGTTGGATTTATCACTTCAGTTTCTGAATCTTTCTGTTCTTCTTGTACAAGAGCACGGATTTCGGCAGATGGTAAATTTTATACGTGTTTGTTTGCGACGAAAGGAACGGATTTACGGAAGCTCCTTCGAGAAGGTATTTCTGATCCCGATTTATTAAAGGTAGTGCAAGATGTATGGGAATATCGAGAAGACCGGTATTCTGATGAGCGGACTGAAGAAAGTACAAATAACCGTCCGAAAATTGAAATGTCTTATATCGGAGGGTAAGAAGGGGGGATGTCGCGTGCAGGAGCGTTATTCAAGACAAATGTTATTTTCCGGGATTAGCGAAGCAGGCCAAAGGAAAATAAGAGAAAAGCATGTACTCATTATAGGTGCCGGTGCACTAGGAGCAGCAAGTGCAGAGGCGATTGTCAGAGCGGGAATTGGAAAACTGACGATTGCTGACCGTGATTATGTCGAGTGGAGTAACTTACAGCGGCAGCAGTTATATACAGAAGAAGATGCAAAGCAGTATAAGCCGAAAGCAGTCGCAGCATTCGAGCGTTTAAGGCAGATTAATTCTGAAGTAGAAATTGTACCAGTTGTAACAGATGTAGCGGTGCAAGAAATGGAAGAGTTAATTAAGAATGTGGATTTAATATTAGATGCGACTGACAATTTTGAAGCGCGTCTTCTTATTAATGACATTTCGCAAAAATACAATATTCCTTGGATATATGGAGGATGCGTTGGAAGCTATGGCGTCACATATACAATTCTTCCGGGAAAAACACCATGTTTTCGCTGTTTGATGGAGCATCCATCTAGTGGTGCAACGTGTGATACGGCAGGAATTATACAGCCAGCCGTACAATTGGTCGTTGCGCATCAAGTGACAGAAGCACTTAAAATATTGGTAGAAGATTTTGGAGCGCTTCGTGAAACGATGTTGTCATTTGATCTTTGGAACAATCAGCACATGGCGTTTAAAGTGAATAGGCAGAAAAAAGACAAATGTCCATCTTGCGGAAAACTGCGCACGTACCCAAGTTTAGCGTTTGAATCACAGATGAAAACAGAGGTTCTATGTGGGCGAAATACAGTTCAAATCCGTCCAGGGGCGCCGCAACTTCTTAATTTAGAAGAAATTAAAAAGCGCTTACAAAAAAGTGTGGATGTGCAAACGACACCATATTTACTATCGTTTCGTGTTGATGAATATCGTTTCGTGTTATTTACAGATGGCAGGGCATTTATTCATGGGACAAATGATATGAAAGTGGCGAAGCGATTATATGCAAGATATATAGGCTGAACCTAAAGGTTGTCCTTTAGGTTCAGGGGACTAAATTAGGATTGTGAATTTCTAATATAATCTCCACTTTTTCCGCCTGTTTTTTCAAGTAAATATGTTTCGCCGATAATCATACCTTTGTCAACAGCTTTACACATATCATACACGGTAAGAGCGGTCGCAGAAGCTGCTGTTAAGGCTTCCATTTCAACGCCAGTGCTACCTTCTGTTTTTACTTTTACTTCAATTCGTAAACGGTATTGCCCTTTCGCCGTTTCCCAATCGAATGAAACATCTACTCCTTTTAGAAGTAAAGGGTGGCACATCGGAATAATATCAGAAGTGCGTTTAGCAGCCATAATACCGGCGATTTGTGCGACGGCTAATACATCGCCTTTCCCAATTTCATTATGAGAGATTTTATCATAAATTTCTTTCGTAACAAGGATGCTAGAGCAAGCAATTGCTGTTCGCACTGTCACTTTTTTATCGCTAATGTCGACCATTTTGGCACGGCCTTGGTCGTTAAAGTGAGTGAATGAAGACATGGAATTCCTCCTTGAAGTAATTGCTATTATAATTAGCATTGTACAATATAAAGTGTAATCAAGATGTGATATTTTGCAAATATGGGGTGAAAACAATGTTAGAAAAACGAGTACCAATTCCAGTTGCTGAAGCAGTGGCGCGAGTTATGACATATGCACACCAAGGTGGAATGGAAAAAGTTTCTATTACCGGAAGCTACGGAAGAATTCTTGGAGAAGATGTTGTGGCAGATCACGATGTTCCGCATTTTGACCGCTCTCCATATGACGGATTTGCGATTCGGGCAGAAGATACGAAAGAGGCGGGGAACGAGCATCCAATTGAGTTTGAAGTGATAGGAGAAATAGGAGCTGGTTCTGTTTTTACAGACGAGGTAAAGGCCTTCGAAGCGGTTCGAATTATGACAGGAGCAGCGATTCCAAAAGATTGTGATGCGGTAGTTATGTTAGAGCTTACGGAAGGATTTGAAAGAAACGGAAGAACGTATATGAAGCTAAAGCGTTCTTTTCAAGTAGGTGATAATGTTTCATTCAAAGGTGAAGATGTAAAACAAAATCAAATACTTGTGAAAAAAGGTACGAAGATTAATCCAGGTGTAGCAGCACTTCTGGCGACATTTGGCTACAGTTCAGTAAACGTTATGAAACAGCCTATTGTCGGGATTGTAACGACGGGAAGTGAGTTGTTAGAAGTACATGAACCACTTGAACCAGGAAAAATTAGAAATAGTAATTCCTATATGATCGCAGCTCAAATTGTTAGAGCTGGCGGGAAAGTACGATATTATGGACAACTTGCTGACGATTTAGAAGCTTGCTATGAAGCAGTGAAAGCCGCGGTGGATGAAGTAGACATTTTAATCACAACTGGTGGTGTTTCGGTAGGTGATTACGATTATTTGCCTGCTATTTATAAAAAATTAAATGCCAATGTTCTTTTTAATAAAATAGCGATGCGACCAGGTAGTGTCACAACTGTAGCTGAAGTAAACGGGAAGCTGTTGTTTGGGTTATCTGGTAACCCGTCTGCTTGTTATGTCGGATTTGAATTACTCGTTTATCCAGTTATTCAAGCATTCCTTCATGCGAAAGAACCACATGCATATCGTACAGATGCTATATTGCAGAAAGATTTTCCAAAGGCAAACCCATTTACACGATTTGTAAGGGGGAAAGCAACGTTTATCAATGGTCAGCTGCAAGTTATACCAGTAGGGCTCGATAAATCAGGTGCGATTTCTTCTCTTGCAGATAGCAATGCTTTGATTGTATTGCCAGGAGGAACAAGAGGATTTGAAGCAGGAATGACAGTTTCGGTGTTATTACTAGAATCAAGCCAAGGAAGTGAGTGGCCGTGGGCAGAACCGCTCCAATCTTACAAATAGTTGGCTATCAAAATAGCGGAAAAACGACGCTCACGGAGAAGATGATTCAAGCTTTTTCGGATGAAGGTATGAAAGTTGCCACAATTAAGCATCACGGACATGGTGGCTACCCGGAAGTACCTCAAAAGGATAGTGAACGTCATAGGCGAGCAGGCGCTGTCGTAAGTGCTGTAGAAGGAGCAGGATTATTATCACTTTCTTCTCTTCGGGATGAATGGTCTTTACAGGAAATCATTCGACTATATGAATTTTTTGAAGTAGATCTCATTTTGATTGAAGGATATAAAAAAGAAAACTATCCAAAAGTGGTTTTGCTTCGGAGAAATGAAGATATTGCTTTACTAGATAAAATGGAGAATGTAATAGCGGTCATTATATGGAAAGAGGTTACACAAAGTTTACCAAAAGCGTATAAAACATTTCATATAACAGAGGAAGACGCATACATGGATTGGTTTACACAAACGATGAGAGGTGCACGATGACAATTTCACATTATGAAGTAGTAGATACACCAATTTCGATTGAAGAGGTTACAAATAAAGTGATTCGCCGTGAATGTGGTGCTGTGACAACTTTCACTGGTACTGTAAGAGAATTTACGAAAGGGCGTCGCACGTTATATTTAGAGTACGCAGCCTATAAGACAATGGCTGAAAAAATGCTTGCGAAAATTGGAGATGAAGTGAAAGAGAAGTGGCATGGGACACACGTTGCGATTACACATCGCATCGGTACACTTCAAATTTCTGATATTGCCGTTGTTGTTGCTGTATCAACACCACACCGAAAAGCGGCATATGAAGCAAATGAATATATTATGGAGCGCATCAAACAAATTGTTCCGATTTGGAAAAAAGAGTTTTGGGAAGATGGTGACTCATGGATTGGTGATCAATTAGAAAAAATACCGTATCCAGACGGGGAGCCTGGAAAGGAGATGAAAAAATGATTCGGGTGTTATTATTTGCGCATTTACAAGAAGATGCGGGGACAAATGAGTTAAAAGTAGATTGTGAAAATATTACTGTTGCAGAATTAAAAAATATTATTACGAAAGAACATGATATCGCAGTTTCAGAGCAGATTATGGTTGCTATCAATGAAGAATATGCAAATGAAGATGACAAAATAAAATCTGGTGATATTGTGGCATTGATTCCCCCAGTGAGCGGTGGTTGATTTTTTCCAGTCTAATCATGGAAGTACGTGATTAGACTGGAGGGAATTAATATACATTGTGAAAAAATGAACAAAATAGGAGGCGAAAAGGATGAAAAGTCAGAATTTTCAGTTAGGTTTACAAACTTCTAATCTTATTATTGGTTTTATGGTGTGGGTGATTTTATCTTCACTAATGCCATTTATTAAAGTAGACATTGCGTTAACAGCAGGACAAATTTCCCTTGTCACAGCAGTACCTGTTATTTTAGGGTCGGTGCTTCGAATACCAATTGGTTATTGGACCAATCGTTACGGAGCGAGAAAATTATTCTTTATAAGCTTTATTATGTTATTGTTCCCTGTCTTTTATATTAGTATTGCGAATTCTATGATGGATTTAATTATCGGCGGTTTATTTGCAGGGATTGGCGGAGCTGTATTCTCTGTAGGTGTAACGTCTCTGCCGAAATATTATCCGAAAGAGCGTCACGGTTTTGTAAATGGTATTTACGGTGTAGGTAATGCAGGAACAGCAGTTACATCTTTCTTAGCACCTGTGATCGCGACTTCATTTGGCTGGAGAGCAACTGTGCAATCCTTTTTAATCTTACTTGCTATTTTCGCACTTCTAAACTTTTTACTAGGTGATCGTAATGAGCGAAAAGTGAATACACCATTAATGGAACAGTTAAAAGGTGTATACAAAAATGAAAAACTTTGGTTCTTATGTATTTTCTATTTCTTAACTTTTGGATCGTTTGTTGCATTTACAGTATACTTACCAAACTTCTTAGTATCTCACTTTGGATTAGAAAAAGTAGATGCAGGTATGCGAACAGCTGGATTTATCGTCTTAGCAACAGTTATGCGCCCAATTGGTGGGTGGCTTGGTGATAAATTTAATCCATTTAAAATTTTAATCTTTGTATTCATCGGTTTAACACTATCTGGTATTATTTTATCGTTTATGCCAAGTATGAACGTGTATACATTTGGTTGCTTACTAGTCGCATTTTGCGCTGGAATTGGAAATGGAACAATCTTCAAACTTGTACCGATGTACTTTTCTGAGCAAGCAGGGGTTGTAAACGGACTTGTTGCAGCTTTAGGCGGCTTAGGGGGCTTTTTCCCACCGTTAATTTTAACGTTACTATTCCAACTAACTGGTCATTATGCAATTGGATTTATGGCACTTTCAGAAGTAGCGCTTGCTTGTTTAATTATTACAGTGTGGATGTATAGTCAAGAAAAGTTGTTAGTGATGTTAAATAACAAATAGAGGGAACAATTACACTGTTTCTTAAAACAATCGAAAAATAAAGCAGCATGATTCTAGTTCTTGTACTGGAGTCATGTTGCTATTTGTATTGGTTTGAAGGGAAGAGTACAAGGTGACCGTTACTTGTTTTTTACTTGGCATGAGGCAGGCAGAGGGTCTGACCGCTTCTATGCATGGCTCCGGATGCATTCTCTCACCAAAAAAGAAAGGTTGTATGTCAGTTTTTCAATTTGTATTTATGCAAAAAAAAAATAGCGGTCAGCTATTTTCAATTTGAATATATATTTTTAGATTAATGATTGATGGTATCTTGTAGGATATAAGTTGCTTGATTTTCTGAAACATTTTGCACAAGTGCAACTTCACTAATTAAAATTCTGCGCGCGTTGTCTAGCATCTGTTTTTCACTCGCATTTAATGCTCTTTCTTTATTGCGGCGAATTAAATCGCGAACAACTTCAGCGCCGTCTAGAAGATTCCCGTTTTTCATTTTCTCCATGTTCATGGTATATCTTTGTTTCCATGAGAGTGAGTGGTCAGCTTCACCATTATGAATGTCAACTAATACATCGTTTAATGTATTTTTGTCAACAACATAACGTATGCCTGAATTTTCTACTTTATCCATAGGAATCATCACTTGCATATCGCTAATAACCATGTGTATTACACAATACTGACGTATTTTTCCTAACACTTCTTTATCCTCAATCGCTTCGATTATTCCTGCTCCGTGCATAGGGTAAACAATTTTATCACCAATTTGAAACAAATCATCCACCTCCATATGTGGTAACTATATGTAATGATAACACATATGGATAAAAATATCAAATTTATTATATTACCATATGTTATCTATCTGTGTCAATGATTTTAGTTCGTTTTTTAAATCTTGTTTTTAGTTGAAAAATCACAACATTTTTTTGAAAGAACTGCAAGTGAAAAGGGATGATATTCTGAGGAACTCTCACAGCAAAATACAAGGCATATCCACTCTTTTTTAATCATAAAATACAAAATTGTTAATACAATATACCTAAATCCGTTCTTTTTAAAGGAGGGAGAGATGGTGGGACGCACAATTAAAATTGATATTACGAATAAGGTAGTAGCAAGATTTAAATCGAATTATTTAGAATTATATACAAGTAAATTTATGATAGGTAAGTTTTATGTCTATACTGAAGATAAGCAATATGTGTTAGAAGACGGATATGTATATGAAGATGGTAAGTTTTATCGCATCATAGATACGCACCGTGGCAATAATCGAGCGGCGGAGAGCTGTGATCTAGGATGGTGTTAACATGATTCGTGTTAAGGTGTTTGATGAAAGTCATGAAAAGGACTTGGAAGACTCCGTAAATGTGTTTCTAAAGAAGCTGAATGACGAACAGCTTGTAGATATTAAATATCAAGTTGGTGTATCCATTAATGACGATGAAAATCAAATTTATTGTTTTTCGGCGATGGTTATCTATAAAACATAAAAAAGAGCTGGGGAACCAGCTCTTTTTTATGTTTTTAAGTAGAAATTATATGGGTTGGTAAAGCATTCATAATGGATTGTGGTGCCAGGTTTTCTTTTGTAGATAGAACTTTTTCACCAGTGGTAGCATCTTTACACATACCGAGATGGTAGCGTTCACCTAGGAATGGATCAATATAAAAACCATTTTTGAAGACTCGATCAGTCAAACCTCTTTCATGATGAATTTCAGAGCAATGAATGCAGTAATACATATCTTTCATCTCCTTTTATTGTTAAAAATTTTTAAAGAAAAAGAGTGAGTAGGTAGTCAGTTTATTGTTTTTGAAAATCGCCACCTGCTCAAATTACATTGCGTATACATATCTCGTTTATATCAATGTGTTTTCTAAATAAATCCCAAGGGAAGGAGGGAGGCTAAGGATTGAGATGTGTTTGCTTTTGTGAGTATATTATGACGAAATGTTGCACTGGTGTTTGTCTTGTTGAAAAAATGTTGAGAATTTCTCAACGGGCAAATGGAGATTTATTGACGTGAAACCAAAAGGTGTTATATTATAAAATAAAACCAAAAGGTGTTACATTGTAACGGCCTATATAAAGGAGAAATAGTATGGATCAGCAAAATACATTACAAGATATTAAACAAACAGTTATTTTTGAAGCGCCTATTCAAAAAGTATGGAATGCAGTATCGACTTCAGAAGGGATTGCATCTTGGTTTATGCCAAATGACTTTGAACCTAAGGTAGGGCATGAGTTTCATGTGCAATCACCTTTTGGACCATCTCCGTGTAAAGTGTTAGAAATTGATGAGCCTCATCGTTTATCTTTTTCATGGGATACAGATGGTTGGGTCGTTTCATTTATTTTGAAAGATTTGGGAGATAAAACGGAGTTTACTCTTATTCATGGTGGATGGAAGCAGGCTGATACAATTCTTCCGAAAGCAAACGAGAAAAGTTCTGTTATTCGCGAGAGAATGGCAGGTGGCTGGGTAGCAATTGTAAATGAAAAACTGAAAAAGGTTGTTGAAGGATAAGTGTCCTCATCAGCAGCGAAATACGATGTCTTTCAAGCAATTGCTGATCCAACACGCCGCGAAGTACTCCGGTTATTAACTGAAAAAGAATTGCCGATTTCTAAAATAACAGATCATTTTCCAATGAGTCGTACAGCTGTAGCGAAACATCTTCACATTCTTTCAGAAGCGAAATTAGTAAGCGGAAGAAAAGTTGGGAGAGAAAAGATATATCGGTTGCAGCCTGAGCCGTTGGCCGAATTACAGCAGTGGCTTTCCTATTATGAACAGTTTTGGAATAATAAATTGTCTATGCTCAAATATGTGGTGGAACATGAAGAGTAAGTGTTGTCACGTATTGTCGAAGCGCCGATATATCGTGAGAAATGGTCGATATATTTAAAAAGTCGCCGATATATAGAAAGAGGATGATCGCTATGAACGATCATCCTCTTTTTTACTGTTCAGTTGTTTGCGTAGCTGGCTTTAATAGAAGCCACCCGATAAATAGTGTAAGTAGTGCGAGTGCAAATGTACTCATATAAATGATGTGTACGCTCGAAGCTAATACTTCTTGTGATTTTGTTACTACATTTGTTGTACCGCCATGTCCACCTGAGACAAGATCAACATTTTGCATGCCTTGTGCATGAATCATCGTATTAAAGATTGTTCCGAAGATAGCGGCACCTAATGTTTGGCTAAATGTATTAACAAATGTGTTTAAACCAATTGCTGTTCCGCGTGTATGTGCAGGGACAGCTGCTTGGATGGTTACCATATAAATTGGTGTAATAAGTCCCATTCCTAAGCCGAATAGTCCGACCGCAACATAAATTAGAAATGCTGGTGAATGAGTTGATAATATGAATAATAAGAAGGTAGCGACTGATAAAATGCTAGCTCCAAGTAAAATGATTTGTTTCGTTTGTAACTTACCAACTAAATTCCCAGAAAGAATCGCACCAAATGTCCACATAACAGGAATTGGCATCAGAATAAGTCCAGCTTCTGTAGCATTTTTGCCTAATACCCCTTGGCTCCAAATTGGAAGGTACATTGTAATACTAATAATCATGGCGCCAGCAATAAGTGTTAGGACGTTTACAGTTGATAATGTACGGTTAGAGAAAAGTGCTAACGGAATTAATGGCTCCGGAGATTTTTTCTCAAAGAATAAGAAAATAATGAATGAAACAGCTGCAAAGATTAAGAGGCCGATAATTGTAATGTCGCCCCAGTTTTGCTTGCTGCTTCCTGTTAAGAGTGCATATAGTAACGCAATTGTACTTAATGAGAAGATAATTGCACCAGGATAATCGATATGGTGTTTTGCTGGTTTGATTGACTCTTTATAAGAAATTGCAATCATCGCACAAGCAAGAATTCCAAATGGAACATTTAAGAAGAAGATGTAGCGCCAAGAAAGAGAATCGACTAAAAATCCACCTACTAGCGGCCCAACAACACCAGAAACGCCCCAAACAGCACTCATCCAGCCTTGTGCTTTTGCGCGATCTTTCGCTTCACTATATAAGTCTCCGATAATCGTCATTGTAATTGGCATAACAGCGCCGGCACCTATACCTTGAAGAGCGCGAAAGACGATTAATTGTTCCATCGATGTCACGACTCCGCATAATGCAGAACCGATTAAAAAGATGGCTGCGCCGATGAGCAGTACTTTTTTACGTCCGAATAAATCTGCTAGTTTTCCGTAAATTGGAGTCGAGACAGCAGTTGCGAGCATATAAATTGCATACACCCAACTAACAAGTTCAACGCCAGATAAATCACTCGTTATACGAGGGATTGCCGTACTAACAATCGTTCCTTCCACAGCGGAAAGAAACGTCATTAACATTAAAGATATCATGACTTTTTTTCTCATATGTTTTCCCCTTTATAATATTCAACAATATAAAATATAAAGCTACTAAGCTATATAAGGCAACAAAAAAGAAACAGGAGGGGAAAGAATCCACCCGTGTTTCTTTTTTAGTACTGCACTTTTGCGTTTTGTCCTGCAGTTGTTCCGGCGATTCGCCCTGTGACAAGAGCGGAAGTGATATTGTAGCCGCCTGTATAGCCATGAATATCAAGAACTTCTCCGCAGAAGTATAGACCATTCATTAATTTAGAGGCCATTTCTTTCGGATGAATTTCTTTAACAGAAACGCCCCCGCCTGTAACGAATGCTTTTTCAAGTGGCTGTGTGCCGTTTACTGTTACTTTAAACTCTTTGAAGTCTTTCACAAGTGCACGGATTTTTTCGTGTGAAACTTGCCCAGCTTGTTCGCTACCGTCAATTCCATTTCTTTCTAATAAAAATAGGAAATAACGTTCAGGAACATATCCTTTTAACACATTTTTGATTCCTTTTTTGGGTTCTTCTTTCATTTGTTTCATCATGCGTTGAAAGAGCTGTTCGCTATTTTCTTCTGGCAGTGCATCGATGCTCATTTCTACTGCGCGCATTTTAAATTTTTTCATCGTTTTTACAACGAATTGGCTACAGCGAAGAGCGGCTGGGCCAGAAATACCAAAGTGGGTAAAGAGCATGTCCATTTTATGAGAAATGACAGCTTTTCCTTTTGGATTTAATACGCTTAAGTTTACATCGCGTAAAGCAAGACCTTGCAATGTACGGTCACGAATAAATGGTTCGTTTGAAGTAATTGGGACTTCCGTTGGGAAAAGTTCTGTAATTGTATGTCCCGCTTTTTCAGCCCAAGCGTAGCCATCCCCAGTTGAACCAGTGTGAGGGACAGATTTTCCGCCAACAGCAATTACAACATGATTTGTTTCCAAAACTTCACCTGTTTTAAGAATAACGGCTTTTGTTTGCCCGTTTTCATATTCTACCGTTTCAACTGGTGTGTTCGTACGCATTTTAACGCCTAGTTCTTTTAATCGTGTTAATAAAGCATCGACAACAGATTGCGCTTTATTTGATACAGGGAACATGCGCCCATGATCCTCTTCTTTTAGCTTTACACCAAGCTTTTCGAAGAATGTAATAATATCTTCATTATTAAAGATGGAAAAAGCACTGTATAAAAAGCGACCGTTTCCTGGTATATGTTTCACAATTTCATCAAGCGGTAAGCGGTTTGTTACGTTGCAACGCCCACCGCCAGAAATGGCAAGCTTACGTCCTAGTTTATTTCCTTTATCAAGAAGCAAGACGCGTGCGCCTTCTTCAGCAGCACCGATTGCGGCCATTAATCCTGAAGGGCCTCCTCCGATGACAATCACATCATAATGCATAGTATATCGACCTCATTTTCTACATTTCCTGCCTAAAAGAATAGCATGTTTTCATAGAAAAGAAAAATTCAGTGATATACTGTTTCGCTGAAGAATTGTGGTACAATACAAAGGTTAGAGTTCAGCGTTATATATGTAGGAGGATCATCTATGTCCGATTCAAAATTTCTGCGCGGAACGCTTATTGTGACGTTAGGAACTTTTTTAGTTAAGTTTCTAGGCATGATTTATGTCTTTCCATTTCATGCCTTAGTTGGCACAGAAGGCGGAACGCTCTATACGTATGGATATATTCCATATACGATCTTTTTAAGTATTGCAACGGCGGGAGTGCCGCTTGCTGTTTCAAAGTTTGTTTCTAAATATAATGCGCTTGGAGATTATAAGACGAGCCGGAGAATGTTCCGCTCGGGAATGGTTATGATGATTGCAACAGGAATCCTTTCCTTCTTAGTTCTTTACATGTCTGCGCCATTATTTGCTGAGGCAATGCTTGGTAAACAAAGTGTACGCAATAGTATAGAAGATGTTACGATGATTATTCGCCTCGTAAGTTTTGCGCTTATTGTTGTACCAGCAGCAAGTTTAATTCGTGGTTATTTCCAAGGTCATCAATCGATGGGACCGACTACGGTATCGCAAATTATTGAACAAATTATTCGCATTGTCTTTTTATTAGCGGGTAGTTTTATTGTCATTAAAGTAATAGGTGGATCAGTAGCAGCAGCAGTTGGAGTGGCAACTTTCGCAGCGTTTGTTTCAGCTGTGGGAGCGCTTGGTGTGTTAATATGGTACTGGTTAAAACGCAAAAAGCATCTCGATCAATATTTAATTGAACAAACTGTACCAGAATCAACAGTAAGTACAGCTCAATTATTTAAAGAATTATTTGCATATGCAATTCCTTATGTTGTTATTGGATTAACAATTCCTTTATATCAACAAATTGATACATTAACATTCAACTCTATTATGCAAGCGATTGGACAAGGCGATATTGCAGAGCGAGCACTCGGCATTTTTACGATGTGGACGCATAAATTAATTATGATTCCTGTGTCACTTGCGACGGCGTTTAGTTTAACTCTTGTTCCAGCAATTACAAAATCATTTACAGAAAAACAATTTCGTTATTTAAAACTACAAATTACACAAACATTCCAGGCAAATATGTTCTTGACATTACCAGCGGTAGTTGGTATTTCGACACTTGCGTATCCGATTTATACAGCGTTTTATGAAAAGGATCCATTAGGTGGACAAGTATTGATGTGGTATGCGCCAGTTGCGTTATTATTCGCGTTATTTACAGTGACTGCAGCGATATTGCAAGGGATTAATCAGCAGAAGCATGCGATTATTGCGCTTGGCATGGGCGTTATTTTGAAGTTTTTATGTAATGTGATTTTAATTCGTTACTTCGGTACAGTTGGAGCTGTTTTAGCAACAGGTATTGGATTCCTAGCTTCCATTTGGTATACGAATAAACAAATTCGAAAACATGCACACTATTCATTCGGTGTTGTATATAAACGAACATTCCAAATTGCAATATTAACAATTGTGATGGTCATTGTCGTAAAACTATCACAAGGAATTTTATCCTTTGTGATTTCGCCCGAGGGCCGATTTGGTGCACTGATTACAGTTGCGGTTTGTGCAGGTATTGGTGGCCTTACTTACGGATTGTTAGCGATTCGCACAGGTGTACTTGTAAGAGTATTTGGCGGAGAAGCTTTAGAAAAGATTCAGCGTAAGCTTGGCGGTAAGCTGAAAATAAAGATGAAATCAAAAGGGGCGTAATACACGTCCCCTTTTCTATGATAAATACAAGAAGGTGAAAGAATGAGATTAGATAAATTATTAGCAAATATGGGATACGGAAGTAGAAAAGAAGTAAAGAAGTTATTAAAGGATGGCGTTGTAAAAATTGATGGAATTTCAGTAAAAGATGCGAAGTTTCATGTGAATGTAGAAGAACAAGAGGTTACGATTCACGGTGAGATTGTTGAATATAAGGAATTTGTATATTTAATGATGCATAAACCACAAGGGGTCATTTCAGCAACAGAAGATGATAATCATGAAACAGTTGTTGATTTATTGGAATTAGAAGATGCAATCTTTGATCCGTTTCCAGTTGGAAGACTTGATATTGATACAGAAGGCTTTCTATTATTAACAAATGACGGGAAGCTTACGCATCAGTTATTATCTCCGAAAAAGCACGTTCCGAAAAAATATTATGCACACGTAGCTGGAGTTGTAACAGAAAAAGATGTAGAAGAATTTGCAAAAGGTGTTATTTTAGATGATGGCTATGAAACGAAGCCAGGTGAACTTACAATTTTGAAAAGCGATGATGTGTCTGAAATCGAGCTTGTCATTACAGAAGGGAAATTCCATCAAGTAAAGCGCATGTTTGAAGCGGTAGGGAAAAAGGTTGTCTACTTAAAGAGAACGGAGATGGGACCTTTAGTGTTAGATGAAGAATTAGAACTTGGTCAATACCGTGAATTAACAGATGAAGAAGTGGAAATGTTAAAAACGTATCAAGTTCAAACAGAGAGTCAAGATTGAGACCGATTCTAAAAATAGAAAGAACCCCTTTCTGTGAAATCAGAAAGGGGTATGTATTATATTTTAGATACAATTGTTTTCGTTATGAGGTCATTCTCACTTTCTTTCCTGTTGTTGTCCACTTACCGCGGCAAGGGCTATACACGAGTTCATTAAATTGCAACACATTCAGATCACGTTGTATCGTTCGCGGTGTGATCCCGAACTCATCTACAAGGTCTTTCGTCGTTACCGTACCATTCTCATTGATGTACATATAAATTGATTTAATGCGTGTTAGCATACGAGTAGTCGTAGGTTTCAAGAGAAAACCACTCCTCTACTAGTTTTTTTGACCCCATTCAGGAAAGAAGGTCCTTACTTCCATTGTACTCCACTTGACAAATTTCATGCTTTAACCTAGTTAAATTTTACAAAAGTTTAACAAATAATAAAATATAAAAATATTGGTAGTTGACATTCTATGTCTCTTCTATCAACTACCACATAAATTTCTACGTAAACCGTCAAATTCCTGCAAATTTTTTTAGAAAAATAAAAGAAAAATTAATGTGAAATATCTGAAATATTATAATCGTTCGTTATTTTATCTTCTCTTATTGGCATATCGGATTTTCGTTTGCTATGATGAAAGAGAAAATATAGAAGAGGTGAATGAGTTATGTCAGCAATTAATTGGACAGAAGAAGTTGAGAAAAGAAAAGATGAATTAATTCATGACACGCAGCAATTCCTGCAAATTAAAAGTGTATGGGAAGAAGAAACAGCAAAAGAGGGTGCACCGTTTGGAGAAGGTGTAGCGAAAGCACTATCCTTCATGTTACATAGAGGAGAAGTTGAAGGATTTACTTCTAAAAATTTAGAAGGGTATGCAGGACACCTTGAAATGGGACAAGGAGAAGAATTGGTGGGTATTCTTTGTCACGTTGATGTTGTGCCAGAAGGAGATGGATGGACAACACCTGCATATAGCGCTGATATTCGTGACGGAAAGATTTTTGCACGCGGTGCAATTGATGATAAAGGGCCGACAATGGCTGCTTACTATGCAATGAAAATTGTAAAAGAATTAGGATTGCCGCTTTCAAAACGCGTACGCATGATTTTAGGAACGGATGAAGAAAGCAACTGGAAATGTGTCGATCATTATTTCAAAAATGAAGAAATGCCTACGATGGGGTTCGCACCAGATGCAGATTTTCCTATTATTAATGCGGAAAAAGGGATTTCTGATATACAAGTTGTGCAAAAGAATAGCGAAACAGAAGGCGGGGAATATGAGCTTGTTTCATTTGCTTCAGGTCGCCGTTTAAATATGGTTCCTGATTTTGCGGAAGCAGTGATTACGACTGAAAAAGCAGAGGAACTCAGAAATGCTTATGAACAATACTTACAAACTGTGAAGAAGACAGGTAAAGCAAATGTAGCAGGAAATATCGTGACACTACAATTAGAAGGAGTTTCAGCTCACGGTTCTACTCCTGAAAAAGGTGAAAATGCAGGACTCTTATTAACGAACTTTTTAACAACGATTGCTCTTGACGGTAAAGGCGCTTCATTTGCGGCATTTGTTACAGAAACATTTACGAATGATACGCTTGGAGAAAAAGCAGGAATCGCTTATAAAGATGAAATTAGCGGACCGTTAACAGTCAATGTAGGTCGTCTTTCTTATACGAAAGAAGAAGGTGGAAACTTAGGTTTAAATGTGCGCTATCCAGTAACAACGAATTTTGAAGAGACAGTGCAGAAATTAAAAGACTATGTCGGAAACAAAGGCTTCCAAGTAGCTGATTATTCTAACTCACGTCCGCATCACGTTGATAAAGATCATGTTTTAATTCGTACATTACAACGTGTGTATGAAGAACAAACAGGAGAGAAAGCGGAGCTATTAGCAATTGGTGGCGGTACATATGCTCGTTCATTAAAAGCTGGTGTAGCATTCGGTCCGCTTTTCCCTGGAAAAGAAGAACTTGCTCATCAAAAAGATGAGTATATTGAAATAGAAGATTTACTAAAAGCAACAGCAATTTATGCACAGGCAATTTATGAATTAGCGAAATAGGTTGATTTTACTGTGATATATGACCGCTCTCTATCTTAGGGAGCGGATTCTTTTTATCCAATTGAATGAGATACAAAAGAAAAGCAACAATAACAAGAAAGGAGAAGATACAAATGGTACCACATTATTTTTTAGCAGTTACCCTGCCGGATCATATAAAAGAAATACTTGAAAATTACAAAGAAGAAATGAAGGACAGGTTGCCATTTCGCTCATGGGTATATAAGGAAGACTATCATATTACACTTGCTTTTTTAGAGAGTGCGACGCAGGAACAATTGCAAGGAATAGAGAAAGGATTACAACTTCTTACAAATAAAACGGAATTAGATCTCACGCTGCAAAATTTTTCTATATTTGGCCTAGTAGAGAGCCCACGTATATTTTGGGCTGGATTAAAAGAAAATCAAGCGTTATTTGATATGCAAAAACAGGTGCATGCTATTTGTGAAAGAAACGGTTTTTCGCTTGAAACACGTCCCTATCATCCGCATATTACTGTTGCTCGTAAGTGGATGGGAGAAGAAACATTTAATCTTAAAGATCTGAAGCAATTAGATGCGATAGTGTTTCAGGCTGATACGATTACATTGTATGAGTCTCACGTCCATCAAACTCCAAAGTATAAGTCAGTTTATGAAATAAAGTTACAGAATCTTAAAGTGTGAAAACGTTTCTTATGAATGTGAATATACTATAGAAAATAGTAAGTTTGTGTAACATCCCATTTATCCTGTTATTTTCGGGTAGTAAGCCCCCCCACCTCAATATTCAGAGAGAAACAAGGGAGATGGGTGGAAGATGAAGAAAACCCCCACTGATGGAAGTTTCACTTTATCTTTAGGGGATACCTATTTCTTACAGATATATAAAACCATTTTGATTTTTCAACATAAAATCCCCTGTTATGTAAAGCAAAAAGTGATCGCTACTTGTTTTCTCTCTTTGTTTTAACGTTGCACGGGGCAGGAAGAGGTTCTGACCGCTTTTATGAATGGCCAGTTATTCTCTCCCACCTAAAGATTGGGTTTTATGTCGGTTTTTCAAATTGTATTCATATAGTTTCATTTTAATTTCGAGAATGATGGTGATTTTTTATGCTGAAAGTAAAGCGTCCATTTGAAGCCTATTTAGATGAAATGAATAAAATTACAATTTTGCTCCCGCATACGTATGGAACAAGCCGGACATTTTTTATGCAGGAAGGAAATCATGTATGGGAGCTTAAGGTTGCTCAAATTATTTCCCTTGCAGATGTAACAAAGTATGAATGTTATATAGAATATCCACTTGATGTGGGGAAGTATTATACAGTGCGGGATGAGCGGAATGAAGAAACAGATTTACAAATTGGAGCGGTTATTCGAACGGCTGTATTTGATGAAAAATATTATTATGATGGTAGCGATTTAGGGGCTTGTTATAGAAAGGAAAAAACAACTTTTAAAATGTGGGCACCAACTGCAAGACTTGCGAAAGTAAGAATTTATAAAAATGATAAAGAGTATACGGATTATGAGATGCAAAGAGAAGAGAATGGTGTTTGGTCTCGTATTTTACAAGGAGACTTTGAATTAGCAAGGTATACATTTCTCGTTTGTATTAATTTAATATGGAATGAAGCTGTAGATCCATATGCAAAATCGGTATCGGTGAATGGTAAGTATGGAATTGTAATTGATCTTGTGAAGATATATGTAAAAGAACAAACTTCATTACCTAAACTTGAATCTTTTACGGATGCAATCCTTTATGAATTGCATATTCGTGATGCCACTATGCATCCAAATAGTGGTGTGGAAAAAAAGGGGACATATACTGGATTAACAGAAGAGAATACGAAAGGGAGACTTGGGACAGAGACGGCCTTTTCTTATATAAAAGGATTAGGAGTTACACATGTTGAGCTTTTACCTCTTCATCACTTTGCTGGAGTAGATGAAACGACTCCTTTTGTAACGTATAACTGGGGCTATAATCCATTATATTACAACGTTCCAACGGGAGTGTATGCAAGTGATCCTACTGACCCTTATAACCGAATCAAGGAATGTAAACAACTTATTGAAAAGTTTCATGAGCATGGACTCCGCGTTATTTTGGATGTTGTATATAACCATGTATATGAAAGAGAAACGTCATCTTTTGAAAAGCTTGTACCAGGATACTATTTCAGACATGATGAAAATGGCATGCCATCAAATGGAACTGGAGTTGGGAATGATCTAGCATCAGAGCGAAAAATGATGCGGAAATTTATTATTGATTCTGTTTTATATTGGCTTACTGAATATAACGTGGATGGTTTTCGATTTGATTTAATGGGAATTTTAGATGTAGAAACGATGAATGAATTAGAAAAGGAAATAAGGAAAAGAAAAAAGGATGCACTGTTATTAGGGGAAGGCTGGGATTTACAAACACCGCTTCCGGCAGAAGAGAAGGCAACGCTTAACAATGCAAACAAAATGCCACAAATCGCGCAGTTCAACGATCAATTTCGTGATGGGATAAAAGGTAGCACGTTTGATGTAAGTAAACGTGGTTTTGCATTTGGAGGAAGTGTAGACCCCGCGCATTTGCAATATGTGTTATCAGGAAGTCTTGTAAATGAAAAAGGAGACGGGTTATTTTTAGAACCCATTCAAAGTATTAACTATGTGGAATGTCATGACAATATGACGATGTGGGATAAACTCGTGCGTAGCAATCAGGAAACGGAAGAAGTGCAAAAAAGGCGTCATCGTTTAGCGACAGCGATGACATTACTCTCACAAGGAATTCCATTTTTACATGCAGGACAAGAGTTTTATCGTTCTAAGAAAGGAAATGAAAATAGTTATAATGCGCTTGACGAAATTAATCAACTCGATTGGGATCAAAAAGAGAAAGAAATAGAAACAATTGCTTATATACAAGGCTTGATTGCGATTCGTAAGGCACATAGAGCGTTTCGCTTACAGTCAGCGAATCTTATAAAGGAACATATGACATTTTTACAAACATCTCCTACTGTTGTTGCTTATCATTTGCAAAATATAGGAAAGTTCGGTCCTTGGAAGGAAATTGTGGTGTTGTTTCATAATGGTGTGCAATTAGAAACGATTTCACTGCCGAAACACGAAATGTGGTACGTATTAGCAGACAGTGCAAAAGCGAAAGTACATCCGATTTCTTCATTTCAAGGAAGTGAACTTCAAATGGTTCCGATTAGCTCGTATATATTGGCGATAATGTGACAAATCGCTACTTGACGATGAGAATATAATAAATGTAGAATTGACAAAGGTGACGATTTCGATAAGTTGTCATTGTATTATTGGTTTTGTAAAATATAAAGAATAGACGGTTAGTTTGTCTTGATTTCTTGGCCCATGCCAAGTTTTCTTTTATCAAAAAAAAGCAAGAAAACTCCACCTTCAAGGAATATGCCCAGTATAGTCTTTGAGGATGAAGATGAATTGCTAGTAACTGTCTTTATACAATATATTAAAACAGTAGTTCCAGGGGCGTTTGCCAATGGAATAGAGGGGTTGTGCATCAGGCAGCTGTGTCAACTTCACTCGTGTTAATCATCTGTTAGAGAAGATATACACGAGAAACCCCTACTTCAAGAGCCAAAGGAGCTAAGTAGCGGGAGTTTTCATATGAATCCACAACATCTTCAAAAGGTGTTGCGGTTTTTCTTTTCATAACTATAAAAGATAAGGATTTGTTAACGGGTAATGAATATGGAATGGTTGGAACAATTATTAGGAGAAGAGTGGAGTCTTATACCAGCTGGTGGGGCAACAGGCGATGCATATATTGCGCAAAATGGACAACAAAAGCTATTTTTAAAGCGGAATACATCGCCTTTTTTAGCGGTATTGTCGGCAGAAGGAATTGTTCCAAAATTACTTTGGACAAGAAGAGTGACGAACGGTGATGTGATTTCAGCTCAAAAGTGGCTTCCAGGACAAAAGCTAGAGCCAGAGGATATGAAACTTGAGTGTGTTGCGAAGCTTTTAAAAAAAATACATTCATCTAAAGCGCTTGTGCAGATGATACAAAGGCTTGGAAAACAGCCGCTCTATGCGCAGGAGTTATTGCAACAATTGTATTTTGTTTTAAGAGGAGATTTAAGAACGGATGAAACGATTCAGACAGGGCTACGATATTTAAAAGCCACACTGAAAGATGTTGAATATGATGAGTTTGTCGTGTGCCACTGTGACGTCAATCATAACAATTGGTTATTATCGGACGAAGATGAATTATTTTTAATTGATTGGGATGGAGCGCTTATTGCGGATCCTGCTCTTGATCTTGGCATGTTATTATATTGGTATGTTCCGCGTCACGAATGGGACGAATGGTTAGCGTATTATGGAATTGAAATGAATGAATCATTGGCTCATCGTATGAAGTGGTATGTAGTGGCACAAACTATTTTATCTGTTCAATGGCATACAACAAAAAAACAGCAAGCAGAAGCTGAATATTGGTATCAATATTTACAGCAACTACTTGCTTCAGAGTAATAAATAATTTAAGAGAAATTGTCCATTCCAGAAATCCATTGCGTGAGTTGCTCTTGATTATTGGAAATATGATTGTCTAAATCAGGAGAATATTTACCCGATTGACTATAGTAATATACATCGTTTAGCATTGTTTTTACATCGCTGTTCACACTATCGTTTGCAAGCAATGATTGAATGAGCCGTTCTAATTGTTCGCACTCAGAAACCGTTCCACAGCAATCGCTTTGGTGATTGACTAGAATATCTTTTAAAATTTCTAATTGATGTTGTTGATTAATCGGCATGATTGGATCATCCTTTCGATTGTTGTTCAATTTGAACAAGTAAGAGAAATTTTCTATTTCGTCATGGAGTAGCTAATCATTGGCTAACGAAACGTTTCTACAGGAGAGTTTCGTTCTATGCTCTTTGTAGTTTGTATCAAAATGGAACACCTTATACTTGAAAGAAACGGACCGAGTGCTCGTACGTACTTGGTTTTTTGTTTGATAGATTGATTGAAAAAGAAAGAAGGAATAAACCTTCTAAAAATAGTCTGGTAAAGAGAGGAAGACATCTATGCGTTTAAGACATAAACCATATGCAATGGATCGAATTAATGAGTATTCACAGTTTGTAATTGGAAACCCAGAGGAGCGTTGTGGCAATTGGAAAGAAGTGTTTGGAAATGACCATCCGATCCATATTGAAGTAGGAACAGGTCGTGGTCGTTTCGTTTATGAGATGGCAAAAGCGAATCCGCATATTAACTATATCGGAATTGAAAAATTCACAAGTGTTATCGTAGATGCGCTTGATAGGTTAATTGAAGAAGAAGTACCAAACTTAAAATTAATTAATAAAGATGCTGAAGATTTAACAGTTTTCTTTGCGGAAGGCGAAATTGACCGTGTGTATTTAAACTTCTCAGATCCATGGCCAAAAAATCGTCACGAGAAGCGTCGTTTAACTTATAAAACATTTTTACGCAATTATGAAGAAGTGTTAGTAACAGGCGGAGAGATTCATTTTAAAACGGATAACCAAAGTTTATTTGAATACTCTCTTATGAGTATGGCTGAATATGGCATGCTACTCACATTCCTTAGCTTAGATCTTCATAACAGTGATTTCGAAGGTAACATTATGACGGAATACGAAGAGAAGTTTTCTAGTAAAGGACATCGTATTTATCGTGTTGAAGCGAAATATCGAACAGAACCTGCGCAGTAATGCGCAGGTTTTTTTGTTGTGAAAAAACATTCTGAATTTTGTGTTAGAATAAAGAGAAACTGTAATCAGTGGGGGGCTTTTTCATCCCCCACTGATTATCAGCCCGCACCAATCGGGCTTTTACGGGCAGTTGATTCCCCGACTAACTTCTTTGCTTTTGCTGCATTTTGAGGTGGGAGTCTTACTGCACACGAATAGCGGGGGAAAATGGAAAAGGGGGAATGTGGAATGGAATCTTTAAAAATCGGAGAAATAAAAGTGACATGGCTCCGCGGAGGGAACACTCATTTAGATGGGGGAGCGATGTTTGGTGTCGTACCAAAAATCTTATGGTCACGCAAATATAAACATAATGATACAAATCATATTTATTTAAGAACAGATCCGTTGCTTGTACAAACGAAAGAAGGAAATATGCTCATTGACTCAGGAATTGGAAATAATAAAATGAATGAAAAAATGAAGCGGAATCAAGGGATAACAGAAGAATCGTCAGTTGAACATTCTCTAGCGGAACACGGTCTAACAGCTGAAGATATTCATTATGTATTAATGACACACCTTCATTTTGATCATGCATCAGGATTAACAAAATCGGAAGATGGTGAGCTTGTTCCGACGTTTCCAAATGCAAAAGTGTATGTATCAGAAATAGAATGGAATGAAATGAGAAACCCTAATATCCGCTCTCGTAATACATATTGGAAAGAAAATTGGGAGCCAATTGTAGAGCAAATTGTCACTTTCAAAGACGAAATACAAATTTCAGATGAAGTCAGAATGGTACATACAGGAGGGCATAGTGATGGTCATGCTGTAATTGTTCTTGAAAGTAAAGGAGAAACGATGCTTCATTTAGCGGATCTCTTGCCAACGCATGCTCATCAAAACGTATTATGGGTGATGGCATATGATGATTATCCAATGACTTCAATTGAACATAAGCAAAAATGGATGAAGTATGGCACAGAAAAGAAAGCATGGTTCACCTTTTATCATGATGCCTATTATCGCGCTGTGAAGTGGGATGAGGAAGGGAATATGGTTGAGAAGGTAGAACGAAAAGAGGAAAATGTATCAAGTGAAGTGTAAGAAAGATAGAAGTATGGAGTGGAGGGTCACCCCCTCCACTAAAAAGTAAATTTTTTATGTTCTTGTTCAACTACAAACACATTGCAAGGATTTGTCGAAAGAAATACTATTAAAATATTCTGAAGATTGTTATAATATCTCTGAGTTACTGCATTATGACATGCTCTATATGAGAAGCTTTTTATTCGAAAGGGGGAAATATATTGCATATAACGATTGGAAATTTACTTGAACTGACTACTGGAAATTATCCAAATAAAGAAGCGATTGTTGAACCGAAAAAAAATATTCGCTGGACGTATACAGAATGGAATGAACAGGTGAATAAGCTAGCTCATGCGCTCCAAAAAAGTGGTATACAAAAAGGTGATCACGTCTCGACTTTTCTCTTTAATAGTAGTGAACTAGCAACTACATGTTTCGCTTGTGCAAAAATTGGCGCCGTATTTAATCCGATTAATTTTAGATTAAAACCACAAGAACTCAGTTATATATTAGAAGATGCTTCTCCAAAAATCGTACTTTTTGAAAAGCAATTATCCTCCCAAATACAAAGTATTCATAAACAATTTCCTCATATCCAGTTCTGGTACATTGACCAAAATCATCCACCGTTTTCTATTTCATATGAAGAAAAACTATCAAATGCATTACCGGATTTTGAAACAGTAGAAGTAAAAGAAGATGATATTTGTTCCATTATGTATACAAGTGGAACAACCGGTTATCCGAAGGGAGTACTTCACCGTCACCGAGAAATTATCGATCAAAGCTTGATAGGAATCGCATATTTACATTATACCGAGAATAGTCGTGGTCTTGTAACAGCACCGATGTTTCATTGTGCTGAGCTGCACTGTTGCTTCGTTCCAAGGGTACATAGCGGCGGGGCGAATATTATTCTGCACCATTTCGATGCAAAGAATGTGCTCGAAACGATTGAAAAAGAGAAGGTTACTGTTATGTTCGCGGCACCTACAATGTGGAATATGATGTTGCAGGAAGACTTAATGCAGTATGATTTATCTTCTCTTAGATACGGTTTATATGGAGCAGCTTCAATGGCACCGGCACTTGTAAAAGCTTGTGATGAAAAATTGAATGTTTCATTAGTACAAGCCTATGGTATGACGGAAATGGGACCGGCAGTTACTTTTTTACGAGAGAATGAGCAACTTACTAAAGTAGGTTCTGCAGGAAAAGCTGCCTATAATCATGAAATTCGTGTTGTCCGTCCAAATGAAGAAGGGCCATCTGAGCCGAATGATATATTACGACCGTATGAAATCGGAGAAATTATTATGCGAGGTTCCTGTTTGATGAAAGGGTATTACAACAATGAAGAGGCAACAGCAAAAGCATTATATAAAGGATGGTACCATTCAGGAGATTTGGGGTATGTAGATACAGATGGTTATGTATACGTTGCGGATCGCGTTGACGATATGGTTGTTAGTGGTGGAGAAAACATTTACCCACGTGAGGTCGAGGATTTTTTGTATACACATGAAAGTGTTTTAGATGTTGCGGTGCTTGGAGAGAAAGATGAGCTTTGGGGAGAAAGTGTTCTAGCATACATCGTTTCAAAAGATCAGTCTCTTACCGAAGAGATATTAGATGAGTATTGCAAAGTAAGTGATAAGCTTGCTGATTATAAACGTCCACGTCGCTATGTGTTTGTTGAACAACTGCCAAGAAATGCAAGCGGTAAAATTCAAAAGTTTATTTTGCGTAATGCAGAAACGGAAGCTAAGGGGAGGATATGATGAGGCATAAATATTTACAGGAGGAGCATCACATTTTTCGTGATGCTTTTCATAAATTTTTAGAAAAGGAAGCATATCCATACTATAACGAATGGGAAAAAGAAGGAATAATTCCTCGTGCTTTTTGGACAAGTATGGGGAGTAAAGGTTTTCTTTGTCCAATGGTAGATGAGCGGTATGGTGGAGCAGGTGCTGATTTTGGATATTCGGTTGTCATTAACGAGGAACTTGAAAAGGTTGGATCAAGTTTAATCGGAATTGGTTTGCACAATGACATTGTCGTTCCATACTTCACGCAGTATGGAACAGAAGAACAAAAGAAACGTTGGTTACCAAAATGTGTAAGCGGTGAATGTATAACTGCAATTGCGATGACGGAGCCAGGAGCAGGTTCGGACTTGGCGAGTATTCGAACAACTGCAAGAAAAGAAGGTGATTATTATGTCGTGAATGGAGAAAAAACATTTATTACAAATGGTATTCATGCAGATTTAGTTATCGTTGTTTGTAAGACAGACACAAATATTAAACCGGCTCATAAAGGCATGAGTCTACTTGTTTTAGAAAGAGGAATGGAGGGATTTAAAAGAGGAAAAAAACTAAAAAAAATCGGCTTACATAGTCAAGATACAGCAGAACTTATTTTTGAAGATGTAAAAGTGCCTGCTTCGAATTTGCTAGGGGAAGAAGGAAAAGGTTTTTATTATCTCATGGAAAAGTTGCAGCAAGAACGTCTCATTGTTGCAATTGCAGCTAAAACAGCCGCGGAAGTGATGCTACATATAACGAAAAACTATGTCCAAGAGCGAAAAGCATTTGGGAAAAGTATAAGCGATTTTCAAACAGTACAGTTTCGATTAGCAGAGATGTATACGGAAATTGAAATTGGTAGAACATTTGTCGATGACTGTATTGCCAATCACATGAATGGTGAGAACATCGTAACGAAAGTATCGATGGCGAAGTGGTGGCTGACAGATCTTGCAAAAAAAGTGTCAGCAGAGTGCATACAACTGCACGGTGGATATGGATATATGGAAGAATACGAGATTGCGCGGCGTTATCGTGATATTCCAGTAAGCGCGATTTATGCTGGTGCGAATGAGATTATGAAAAATATAATTGCAAAGGGTATGGGCTTATGATGTTGAAAGGAATAACAGTTGTTGATTTTTCTCATTACTTACCAGGTCCGTATGCAGCACTTCGCCTTGCTGATTTAGGTGCAGAAGTGATAAAGGTAGAACCGCTTTATGGTGATTTAGCAAGAGGGTTGGAATCTGGTAATCAGGCATTTTTTTATGCGAATAATCGTAACAAGAAAAGTATTGCAATAAACGTAAAGCATCCAGAAGGAGTAGCGGTAGTGAAAAAACTTCTTCAAAAATCTGATGTTTTAATAGAAAGCTTTCGGCCTAACGTAATGAACCGTCTTGGTCTTGGATATGAAGAAGTTAAACGGATAAATAAAAGTATCATTTATACTTCATTAACTGGATATGGACAAAATAAAGAACATTCGGATCTTGCAAGCCACGATATAAATTTTATGGCAGTAAGCGGCGTATTAGCACAGTTGAAAGATCAAGAAGGAATTCCGGTTCATCCCAAAATTACCCTTGGGGATGAGATAGGCGGAATGATGACTTCAGAAAAAATTATGGCAGCATTGTTTCAAAGAGAGCGAACTGGGGAAGGGAGTTATCTCGATATTTCTCTCACAGATAGCTTAATGATGTTAATGAACAATCATATCATGCTTGAAAAAATGTATAACAAACGTCATGGGCTAGATTTGCTTAGCGGTAAGATTGTATGTTATTCCCTCTATGAAACGAGCGATGAAAGGTTTGTTGCGCTCGGAGCAGTTGAACAGAAATTTTGGCATTCCTTTTGTGAAGCGGTAGGAAGAGTAGAATGGGGGGATAAGCAATATGAACTAACTCAAGATGGTCAAATCATTTATGAGCAAATGAAAGCACTCTTTGCTAGTAAGCCATTGGCGTATTGGACGAAATTTGCGATGGAAGTGGATTGTTGTTTGGCGCCTGTTTTGGAGACAAATGAATTATCGTCGTCACCATTTACAAGGCATCTAGTAAATGAGAAAGGATATGTATTTACACATACGAGTCATACATTTGCGAATCCACCGAAGCTTGGTGAGCATACCGAAGAAGTGTTGCAAAAGCTTGGATTATCGCAGTTAGAGATTGAGAGATTGGAACAATTAGATGTAATTGAGCGAGTTCGTGTATGAATAATTAGAGAGAAGATAGAGAATCAAGGGGACATTTATTTCTCGTAAATATGCAAGACTATTTCGGAAAGTATTGATTCGTTGTTGAAATGTATGTTGTGGAAATGAAAAGAAAATAATTAAAGGAGGAAAATAATGATTCAAAATATCGCAGTAATTGGTGCAGGAATTATGGGAAGTGGAATTGTCCAAGCGTTAGCGATGGGCGATAAACATGTGAAAATGTATGATATATCAGAAGAAAGTTTACAAAAAGCTTATGGAACTATCACCAAAAGCTTGGGTCGTTTCGTGAACGCAGGACGTATGACAGAGGAAGAAAAAAATGGCATTCTAGCTCATATTACTTCTACAGTTATATTGGAAGAAGCTTGCCAAAATGTAGAGCTTGTTATTGAAGCAGTACCAGAAATATTACAGTTAAAGAAGGAGATTTTTCAAAAGCTAGATTTGTATACATCGCAATCTACTATTCTAGCAACGAATACGTCTGAATTAAGTGTAACTGCAATTGCAAGTGTAACAAGTCGTCCAGAAAAAGTAGTGGGGATGCATTGGTTTAATCCCGCTCCTGTTATGAAGCTCGTTGAAATTGTACGAGGAGTGGTTACGGCAGAAAGTACGATACAAGCAGTAAGAACAGTCTCAGAAGGAATTGGGAAAGAAACGGTTGTTGTGAAAGATATGCAAGGATTTGTGACGTCGCGGGCAATTGCTATTCATATGTTAGAGTGCATGCGTATGTATGAAGAAGGAATTACAAGTAAAGAGGACATTGATAAGGCAATTAAGCTTGGTTTGAACTATCCAATGGGACCATTTGAATTAGCGGATTATGTAGGGCTAGACACGATGCTATTTGCGAGTACAGGACTAATGGAAGCATTTGGAGATAGGTTTAGAGCGCCGCAAACACTTGTGAAACTTGTAGAGGCAGGACATCTTGGAAGAAAGACTGGGAAAGGTTTTTATGATTATTCAAAAGGGAAAGTAGGCGAGAAAATATGAAGCGGGACGTTGTTATTGTTGAAGCTGTACGTACGCCAGTTGGTAAAAGAAATGGGGCATTTCGTTTACTTCACCCTATACAACTTGCGGCAGTTGCACTGAGTGAAGTAACAAAACGGGGGAATATAGAAAAAGGACTTATAGAAGATATAGTTATGGGGTGTGTAACGCCAATTAACGAACAAGGTTTTAATATTGGAAGACTTTCGGCACTTGAAGCAGATTTTCCTATAACGGTTCCAGCAGTAACGATTAATAGGCTCTGTGGTTCAGGGCAACAGGCTATTCACTTTGCTGCGCAAGAAATTAAATCAGGGGATATGGACATTACGATTGCAGCTGGTGTTGAGCATATGACAAAAGTTCCCATTTTAAGTGATGGAAATGAGCAGACGATCCCGAGTAGTCTTCACGAAAAGTATCAAATTGTGCATCAAGGTGTATCTGCTGAGATGATTGCAGAAAAATATGGTATTACACGTGAACAGTTAGATGCTTACGCGCTAGAAAGTCATAGACGCGCACTTCAAGCTATTGAATCTGGACACTTTCAGCGAGAGATTGTACCACTGCGTGGTGTAGATAAAGAAGGCAATGAAATATTAGTTGAAAATGATGAAGGTCCGAGAAGGGATACTTCTTATGAAGCGTTATCAAATTTAAAAACAGTGTTTAAAGAAAATGGAGTGATTACAGCAGGGAATGCAAGTCAAATTAGTGATGGTGCTGCAGCAATCTTGCTGATGGATAGTGAAAAGGCTAAAGAGCTAGGTTGTAAAGCACGTGCTCGTATTGTTAATCAAGTGGTTGTTGGTTCTGACCCGACAACAATGCTTGATGGCGTTATCCCTGCAACAAAAAAAGTGCTACAAAAATCAAATTTAACAATTCATGATATGGATGTTGTAGAAATCAATGAAGCATTTGCATCGGTTGTTTTAGCATGGCAAAAGGAAATGGAAGCGGATTTACAAAAGGTGAATGTTAATGGTGGTGCGATTGCGCTAGGTCATCCACTTGGGGCAACTGGTGCGAAATTAATGACTTCTCTTCTTCATGAATTGGAGCGGAGGCAGGGAAGGTACGGCCTACTGACAATTTGCATTGGACATGGGATGTCGACAGCGATGATAATTGAAAGAATGTGAAAAAGTGTGCAGAAATTCATCTGCACACTTTAATCTCACTACTCATGAGTGGTAGCCCTCACCTCAAAGTTATGCAAGCGGAGTATTATTGTCCGTAACAATCTAATTGGCCGGGAGTGAATAATCAATGTGGGAATGAAGCCCTCCACTGATCAAAATTTCACTTTATGCTTTATGCTTTTTGATTTTCTGAGTTGTTTTAAGCAGCCGTTACTTCTAAAACGGTACCTGTTTTTGCATCTACTAAAAATTCAAATCGTTCTTGTATATCATTTAAAATTGTTGTAAGACCGCCGCGGTATACTTCGTACGCGACATCATATTTTTCAAACGTCTCTGGAACCATATGTACCCAAGAGCCAGTAATTTCGCCTTTATGACTTAATGCTTGTTTCACCATTTTTAATGCTTTCTCTGAAGAAATATGGGATTGTTCTTGAACTTTGTTTGCAACAAGATAACCAGCTGCAAAACCAACACCAACACCAGCTAGTAAACCTTTCCAGCGCATATATTCACCTCAATTCTATAAAGTAGTGTATTGATGATAATTATAATGCAATTTTAACGAAAAAAGAAGAAACTAGAAACATTTCGAAAATTTCGTTACAATAAAAGAGGTATTCTACTAAGGTTTGAAAGAAGGGAACTTCGTGAATAAAGAGACATTAGAATTATTTCGCACGTTAACAGAATTACAAGGTACATCAGGATTTGAGCATGATGTGCGCCGTTTTATGAAAGAGGAGTTAAGTAAATATGCAGATGAAATCGTCCAAGACGGTTTAGGTAGCGTGTTCGGTCTGAAAAAAGGGGATGAAAATGGCCCACGCGTACTTGTAGCTGGTCATATGGATGAAGTTGGCTTTATGGTTACGCAAATTACGAAAAACGGGATGATTCGTTTTCAAACGCTAGGCGGCTGGTGGAGTCAAGTGCTATTAGCACAACGTGTACAAATTATGACGAAAAACGGCCCAGTTGTTGGGGTTGTTGGTTCGATTCCACCTCATTTATTAAGTGATGCACAACGTGCGAAACCAATGGATATAAAAAATATGTTAATTGATATAGGTGCAGATAGTTATGAACAAGCGCTTGAAATTGGTGCGAAACCAGGGCAACAAATTGTTCCGATTTGTCCGTTTACACCAATGGCAAACGAAAAGAAAATTATGGCGAAAGCTTGGGATAACCGCTACGGCTGTGGTCTTGCGATTGAATTGTTAAAAGAATTAAAAGATGAAACATTACCAAACACGTTATACTCTGGTGCGACTGTACAAGAAGAAGTCGGTCTTCGCGGCGCACAAACAGCAGCTAATATGATTCAGCCAGATATTTTCTATGCGCTTGATGCGAGTCCAGCAAATGATGCATCTGGGGATAAAACGCAGTTCGGTCAATTAGGAAAAGGAGCACTTCTTCGCATTTATGACCGTACAATGGTAACACATAGAGGAATGCGTGAATTTATTTTAGATACAGCAGAAACACATAACATTCCGTACCAGTACTTTATTTCACAAGGTGGTACAGATGCAGGTCGTGTACATACGAGTAACTCTGGTATTCCGTCAGCAGTAATTGGTGTTTGCGCTCGTTACATTCATACTCATGCTTCTATTTTACATGTTGATGATTATGCAGCAGCGAAAGAATTGATTACAAAACTTGTGAAAGCAACAGATAAAACAACATTAGAAACAATTAAAAACAATGCTTAAAAGAAAGGGCCGGATTCGGCCTTTTCTTTTCGTATATGAAAAGAAATAAAAACACTCTTTTTAGATGAGAGAGAGCGTCCGATCATGTATAGAAAAGTTTAGAATTTTTCCTATCCCATATAGAGTTAAAAACAAAGAAAGAACAAGAGTGTCAATTACCTTTTGTTCTTTGTAGCAATGACTTATATAGAGGTGAACAATATGAAAGTAGCAGTTGGCTCAAAAAATCAAACAAAAGTAGGAGCCGTACAAGAAGTATGGAAAGAGGTAAGTATTACTTCAGTTTCTGTTCCTTCAGGAGTTGCAGCACAGCCATTTTCTGATGAGGAAACGATGCAAGGCGCAATCAATAGAGCGAAGCGAGCACTAGAAGAAAAACAAGCTGACATCGGTATCGGACTAGAAGGCGGTGTAATGAAAACAGAGCAAGGTTTGTTTATGTGTAATTGGGGTGCTTTGGCGACAAGCGCGGGGAAAGTATTTGTCGCAGGTGGGGCACGGATTATGCTCCCTGATGATTTTCTTTCTCCTCTTGAAGATGGAAAAGAGTTAAGTGAAGTAATGGAGGCATTTGTAAAACAAAAAGACATTCGTAGCCATGAAGGCGCAATCGGAATCTTTACAGATCATTATGTGGATCGTACACAATTATTTGTACATGTTGTAAAGCTGTTAATTGGGCAATATAAGTATGACGAAAAACAAGCATAAACCTTGCACCATACGTGATGTATGGTAGTATAAAAGAAGATTAGAGATGAAAAGATACACTTCGTTAGAGGAGGAAATATAGATGAAATCATTAGAAAGCATGGAACAATTTCAAGAATTAAAAAATGAAGAGAACGTCATTTTTATGTTCTCAGCAGAATGGTGCCCAGACTGCCGTTTTATTGACCCATTTATGCCAGAAGTAGAAGAAAAATATAGCGATTTCTCATTTTACTATGTAGATCGTGACGAATTTATTGACCTTTGCGTGAAATTAGACGTATTTGGCATTCCGAGCTTTGTAGCGTACAATAAAGGTGAAGAAACTGGACGCTATGTAAACAAAGATCGTAAAACACAAGAACAAATCGAAGCGTTTATTGAAGGGCTAAAATAAGGCGATCTCGCCAATTAAATTGTAAAAACAACCTCTACCTTCGCGGGGGAGGTTATTTTTTTGGAAGGGAGGCAAACGAAATGAGAATGACAAGCAAAAAGATGAAAGATGAGTTAATGACTAGATTAGCTCGTCCAGAGTGGGAATTTCATTATGATAGCGAGAAGGATACGCTCCGTATTGAACAAAAAGATACGAAAAAGGGAATTAATGTTTCACTTCCAGGAGTTGTAGCGAAATGGGAAGTGAAGAAGGAAGCAGCGATTGAAGATGTTGTGTATTACGTACAAGAGGCGCTACTTGCGATGCATAAAGAAGAAAGCGGCGCGGCAAAAATTTTACCGGTTATTCGATCCACTTCTTTTCCAAAGCAAGCTGAAGAAGGAAATCCTTTCGTAATGACAGATCATACAGCAGAAACGCGCATTTATTATGCATTAGATTCCAATAAAACATATCGATTATTTGATGAACGTTTGTTACAAAAACTAGGACTTACAGAGCAGCAAGTACGTGAAATGGCATTGTTTAATGTACGTTCCTTAAGTCATTCATTTAAACAAGATGAAGTGGCGGGGAATACATTTTATTTCTTAAACACAAATGATGGCTATGATGCGAGTCGTATTTTGAATGAATCATTATTACAATCGATGCGTGAAAAGATTTCAGGTGACATGGTTGTAGCTGTTCCGCACCAAGATGTATTAATTATTGCTGATATCGTGAACGAAATCGGTTATGATATTATTGCACAAATGACAATGAAGTTTTTTGCCGAAGGTCATGTTCCGATTACATCACTTTCATTCGTATATGAAGATGGGGATTTTGAGCCAATCTTTATTTTAGCGAAGAATCGGAAGAAGACAAATGGAAAAGAGAAAGGATGAACAAAGTGAACGTTTTTTACAACCTTGAAGGAATTGGCGACACATTAATCGTTGCCTTACAAGATATCACATTAGAAAACCGTACATTTGACCGCAAAGGAGATGTTGCACGCGTTTATGATCGTGAAAGCAACGTAACAGGAGGATTCAACATCTTTAATGCGTCTTCTTATGTAGAAGTAAAGGAAACAGGAAACATTACTTTAACAAAAGAGCTTGTTGAAAAAATCAATGACATTTTAGCAAAGAATGGCTTTGAAGAAAAAGTAGAAGCAGACCTCACGCCGAAATTCGTCGTTGGCTACGTAGCTGAAAAAGAAAAGCATCCAAATGCAGATAAACTAAACATTTGTAAAGTAGAAATCGGTACAGATACACTACAAATCGTATGTGGTGCACCAAACGTTGATGCAGGACAAAAAGTTGTTGTCGCAAAAATCGGTGCTGTAATGCCAAGTGGTATGTTAATTAAACCAGCTGAGCTTCGCGGCGTTCCATCTTCTGGAATGATTTGTTCTGCACGTGAATTAGAGCTTCCGGATGCTCCTCAGGAAAAAGGTATTCTTGTATTAGAAGACAGCTATGAGGTTGGACAAGAGTTCAAATTTTAATTGATATATAATTACAAATTGAAAACCCGACATAAAACCCAATCTTTAGGTGGGAGAGAGCATCCGGCCATGCATAGAAGTGGTCAGATCCTTTTCCTGCCCCATGCAAGTGAAAACAAAGGGAAAAAACAAGTAGCGATCATCTTTTGTTCTTCGTAGCAGCGAATGATATGCCGGAAAATTAAAATAGAATTATATAGAAAAAATAGTCTCATGATAAAATGAGGCTATTTTTTTATTTACATGTCTTTATATTGTAACGCTTTTCTCAAAATCTATATTGTATTTCAAAAACAAATTAGTTAAAATTTAGAAAAATATATAAATGCAAATTGAAAACCCGACATAAAACCTTTCTTTTAGGGTGGGAAAGAGCATCCAGCCATGCATAGAAGTGGGCAGCCCCTTTTCTTGTCCCATGTCAAGTGAAAACAAAAAGAGAGAACGAGTACAGGTCACCTTTGTTTTTTCATAGCAGCGACTTATATGTTGAAAAATTAAAATGGAGTTATATAGAAGGAGATAGGAACATATGAGACAATTTCCAAAAGTGAAAGAGCTTCTGGGGCTTATCGAAACTTCGAAGAAACATGATATTGAATTACAATCATTTGAAATATATTTATTGCATGAAAATGAATTGGAAAAGGGACAAATTGGATATCGATATGATAAAAACAAAAATTCACTCATGAGTGGGAAAAAGGGAGATTGGCAAGAGAGTTGGATTGTTATTGGATATGATACAGATATGGGTGATCCTATCTTTGTTGATATAGATAATCCACTCCATCCGATCTACACAGCTGAACAAGGATCGGAAATATGGGAACCAGTTTGTATAGCACGTAGTATAGATGAGATTATGAAACAGTTAAAAGAAATTTAGGGTGTTTTTATATAAATGCAAATTGAAAATCCGACATAAAACCTAATCTTTAGGTGGGAGAGAGCATCTGGCCATGCATAGAAGCGGTCAGTCCCTCTTTCAGCCCCATGCCAAGTGAAAACAAAAAGAGAGAACGAGTACAGGTCACCTTTTGTTTTTCATAGCAGCGACTTATACACTTGGAAACCAAAATGGATATATAAATAGAGTATGCGCAAAGTAGATGGGAGGAGGAAGCTATGAAATATATAAAAATGATGTGTGCAGTTGTATTACTTGGAATATATATGGGAGCGTGCTCGAAGGAACAAGAGAAGAAAATACCATCTACTGTGCAAGAAGAGAATAAAAAGGTTGTAGAACAAACGAAAGAAACGCCACCAGAGAAGCAAGCGGAAAAAGAGAAGAAAATAGAAGCTGAATTACCAGTGGAACAAAATGGAGAACAAGAGAAAAAAATTGAACAAGAACCATCCGTGGAGCAAGGTGAAAAACAAGAGCTAAAGGTGGAGCAAGTACCACAGGATGAGGAATCGGCCAAAACCCTTGAGGTAAAAGCAAATGCTGAGCAAAAACAAGCAAAATTTCTTGTTGTAATTGATCCAGGGCATCAAGAGAAAGCAAATTTAAATTTAGAACCAATTGGCCCGGGGGCAACTGAGCAAAAGTATAAAGTGACTGATGGAACGACAGGTGTTGTGACGAAAAAAAGAGAATCTGTTCTTGTATTAGAAGCTGCTGTCATATTGAAAGAGAAGCTCGAAGCAAAAGGTATGCAAGTACTTATGACAAGAACAACACATGATGTTGATATAAGTAATAAGGAGCGAGCGACATTTGCGAATGAGCATCAAGCAGATTTATTTTTACGCCTTCATGCGGATGGTTCAGAAAATCGAGCACAAAAAGGGTTTGCTGTGTTGACGCCAGCGGAAGGGAATACATATACAAAAGGAATCTATACAGAAAGTTTACAAGTTTCTCAAATAATCGTAAAGAAAATGAAAGAAAACAGCCAGGTAAAAGTAAATGGAATCAAGTTTCGAGATGATCTTTCTGGATTTAATTGGTCAAAAATTCCAGGTGTTTTACTTGAGCTTGGATTTATGTCGAATCCTGAAGAAGATCAGAAACTATCAGACACACAATATTTAGACTCTTTACTGCAAAGTGTAACCGAGAGTGTAGAAGAATATCGGAAGAGTAAAGCTTAAACGGCAGTCTTATATATGAGGCTGTTTTTTTATGTATAAATACAAGTGAAAACCTTTCTTTTTGGGTGGGAGAGGGGGGACCGGCCATGTATAGAAGCGGTCAGGTCCTTTTTGAGCCCCGTGCCGGGTTTAAAACAAAGGGAGAAGGAGAGAGTAGGCCCTCTTTTGTGTTCATAGCAGCGACTTGTATGTTGAGAATCTATTGTACTTACTGAAAATTTGAATATGGTAGACAAAATACAAGAGCGTAATTTTACCTGCACTTTTTGCCGAATGCTGATACAATAAAGGATGTTACTATTTAGTAGAAAGAGTGGTAAACATGTTAGATTGGATGAAAAAGCTGTTTAACAAAGAGGAACATCAGGAAGAAAAAGAAGCGATAAATAAAGCAGTACCGAAGAACACTGAAAGTAAGCCGAAAACTCCTCGTGTAAACCACTACACTGAAGCAAGAGAAGCACAAATGGCTAGTCGGAATTTAGGTGTGAAATGCCGATTTCCGTTAATACCTGATGATGGATTTGATGAGGAGAATGTGGAAGAATCAACACATTTTGAGCAGCAACCTCTGCCAAGGGTAACGAACATGGAGAGACGCAGGCCAAGATATGTAGAAGAACCAGTTCATACATTTGCCCCGCCACAAGCCCAACAAGAAATTGAGCCAGAGCCTATCTTGCCAAAAAAATCTGTGCCAGTACAAGAAAGCCATCGAAGACCATTTCGCCCGACAGAAATGATTTCGCCTATCTTTGGATATAAACGTCCTTCGAGAGAGAAACAAGAAGTTAAGACGGAAGAAAAAGGGCAGGAAGATCTTGAAATATCCTTTGAAGGAAAATCTGTCGTCGATGCTTGGTTGGAGAAAAAAGGATACTCTCTTTCGAATTTCTCAGACGAATCCTTTATTCCTTCTAAGAAGCAGGAGAAAAATCTGGAGCATACTGGACAACAAGAAAGCCCAAAAGAGGAAAAATCAGTTGTTGATCAGTGGCTAGAGAAAAACGGTTACGATTCTGAGCGTTCATTCACTTCGTTAGAGGGGCAAGAAAAGGTAGATGCCATTTCAGACTCTCTTCCATTTGCAACTGATAACTTTTTACATAAATCAGTTGGACAGGATAATAAGAAAGAAGAGCATACTGTTGAAATCGTACAGGTATTTGAGCAAGAACCAGATGTAGTGGCGTTATCACAATATGATAACGCAGCGAAGGAAGAAATCCTGCAAGATGAGTTGCTAGATTCTACTGTAGAGAATATGGATACAACGTCAACGGAAGAAAATGAATATAAGAAAGAAATAGAAGAAGAACAGCTAGTGGAGAAAACTATTTTAGAAGAAAATATTGTTGAAGAAGCTGAAGAACCAACGCGGGAAGTTGGAGCGGTGGAAGAAGCTGAAGAACCAACGCGGGAAGTTGAAGAAGTGGAAGAAGCTGAAGAACCAACGCGGGAAGTTGAAGAAGTGGAAGAAGCTGAAGAACCAACGCGGGA